>Ga0209314_10000252_pt1 | contig 23663 bp, 18 predicted proteins | sample I19B2metaG_FD_184146 | JGI IMG/M metagenome (GOLD analysis project Ga0209314, IMG submission 184146) | Lake sediment bacterial and archeal communities from Gulf of Boni, Indonesia to study Microbial Dark Matter (Phase II) - ​I19B2 metaG... | ecosystem: Environmental > Aquatic > Freshwater >... | reverse complement strand
ATTTCGTTGCTTATAAGTAAGCATTTTGGCGGAAATAAGCTAAATGACTTACTCCTCTCTCCGTTATAGGTGTGGCGGGTTCTAGACGGCTACATGGCTACGTTTCCTTACATGAGCCAATGAATAGTAAACCCTTCTCCCGAGTTATCCTAGGAAGGAGGAGCTGGAGAAAAAGCGTTTATCAGGCAAACGTTAGCTCTCATTAACCAAAAAAGTATGAGACAAAATCCCAAGCAGAATAGTTGACAGATCGAAAAAGATATCAATATTTAAATTCATTATAAAGATAATGATGGAGGTTAAAACGTGATGGAATTGAGAGGAAACCTAATGGAAGGTTTGGGGGATTAGGCTATGAAGTGCCCAAAGTGTGGAACAGAGACAGATGAGAATTTACCCTACTGCCGCTCTTGCGGAGCACGGGTAAAGTCTGAGAAGCCGGAGAAGCCTGAATATCCAAGGAGTCGCCGAGGTGGATTGAGAAAGATTATGAAAATAAGCATAGTTCTAGGATTGGTAGTCATACTGTCGTTTGCCGTTTTATTTAGTTCAGCCATGTTTGTAAATGTTCCTGTTGGCTACGCATTGATCCTTGTTGATCCATTAACTAAGACAGTTGATGGACCGGTTCTCGGGCCAACATGGTACATTAAAGCACCTTGGGTTCAGGGGATAAAGATCTATTACGCTCTGGACAGCCTTGGGATGTGGGACGGGGTGGGAGCTGACTATCCTTCTGTGCCATGTTTCAGTAAGGATCAGCTGGAAATGCGGATAGACATGATGGTCCGATGGAACCTTAACCCAACGAAGCTTATAGACCTTTACCGTAGCTATCCAAACCTAGACTGGAAAAAGATAACGATATCTTCGATAGCACGAGAGACGATGCGGTTCGTCACAGCAAACTTTACAGCTGTTGAAACAGTGGAGAAAAGAGTTATTATAGCAGCATCTATGCGGGATGAAATTTGGAGACGGCTTACTTCCGAGCCGAGTTTGATGGGAGCAGTATTCTCTTTAGAGTTCGACCTTAGAAATATCGCGCTGCCAGCGAGTTATATGGCTTCAATTGAAGCGAAACTTGTTGCTGAGCAGCAGAAGCTGCAGTCTGAATTCCAGAGAGAAAAGATACTTATCTTGGCAAATGCGACGGCACAGGAGGCAATAATAAGGGCCGAAGGAGAAGCGCAGTCAAAGGTAATCCTTGCGAACGGAACGAGGCAAGCCATAGAGATGGCTATACAAGCCGCTGGAGTAACGAACTCAACTACGATAGCTGAGCTCTACTTATGGGTTGAAGCACTCAAACAAATCGCGCCTAATGTGAACACACTCATAATAACGACTGGAGCAGGTGGAACACCGATAATCATACAGTTGCCAAGCAACTCAACACAACCATAATTCTCCATTCCCCCTTTTTTCAATTGCGGTAGCAAAGGCTAATATTGACATGAATAATGGTGCAAAGCCTCCTCCAACTAACCACAACATGATTGAGAGAAGCAGCAGAACCCAGGCGCCATGCTTCCTATCGATGAATGCACTCGACCATACTGTCACTAAGTAAAAAACTTTAAAATTTAGCCAACAAACCAGATTGATGTTTTTTGAATGAAAAACAGATTTCGTTTCAAACTAGTAGGCTCATTTGGCGTTTTGATGATGGCAAAAGCAGATTGAGTGTTTTTATTTTTTGATTGTTTACTTTCTAGTAATAGGAATATGTTATCCTTCTTACAGACGATGTGGAATTACAGGATCAAAGGTTACAAGATCGATAAGAGAGCAAGTTAGAATCTTGCTCATCATTTCCAAAACGTAGGATCTAGCTGTTACGCAACTAGCTTTAGAAAAAATCTGGATAATGGGATTTAAGTATCATGACACACCTGACACATATGTATCTTATGTCTCTCGGTTCTGTCAAGTCTCGACCCAGGTGAACTCGCTGCACTTAGATGGACAGACATCAATGTGGAAAGCCGTACCATCACCATCCGACCAGGAAAAAATCATAACCCCAGGATCCTAACCGTATCACAGCAGTTCCTCGACAGACTTATGCGACTACCAAAAAGCTCAGAGAGAATATTCAACCTCGTAGTTCTAAGTAGTTGCTTTAACAGGCAGCGACGTCGAATAGCCAATAAATTCGCTAATCCAAGACTCCTAAAAATCAGCTTCAGGACATTCCGCCACTGGAAGGGAACGATGGAGTACCACCGAACAAAGGACATCCTCTATGTAAAGAAAATCCTAGGACACAAAGAAATCGGGAACACCCTCAAGTACATCGACCTTGAAAACGCCGTATTCGAAACTACGGACGACCAGTTCACTGTGAAGGTGGCTACTGATATCAAGGAAGCCTGCGCCTTAGTTGAGGTAGGCTTTGAGTACGTCACTGGAGAGTATAACGACGGTGGCAAGATCTTCAGGAAACGAAAATAACGAAAAAAGTACAATGCTAAAGCGAAAAACACAATGCTAAGCTTTTATGCTATGCTCCGTTGAAATGTACTAAGCGCGTGTATCTATAGGTTGGAAGGTGACGGGTTTGAAGTTCAGGCGGATCGTTGATTTAACCAGGCTTCTGGAACCGTATTCCCAAGGGTGGGGAAAGGACCCAGATTGGGGAGCTGAGGACATCGAGGAGAGGCTTAGTATAAAGGGTTGGATACACCCCATGGATAAAACACTTCAGGAAGACATATACATGTGGGCTCACTGCGGGACACACGTTGAATGCCTTTATCACCTGCATAAGCAAGGCGGGGACCTCTCATCGATCCCCTTAGAGGGTTTCTGCGGTGAAGCCGTCGTGATCGACCTCTCCTTCATAGGTCCTGGTTCAGCCTTTAAGAGCTACGACTTCTCCGGAGGCAACGATATGAAGGCATCGGATATGACCGGTTTAGATAGTAAAGTAAAGGAAGGTGACATCGTGCTCTTTCACTCGGGCTTTAAAGAGCCTGAAAGCCCTATGATCACCCTTGAAGTGGCGGAGTGGCTTGTCAAGAAGCGTGTTAAAGCAGTGGGTTTGGAGGGAGGCTCTGTAAAACTATCGGTTCAAGCTCACAACTTCCTTCTAGAAAACGGTGTCCTCGAAATTGCCAAGCTCGACAAGGCAGGGTTTCAGTCATTAAAAAAGGACAGGGTCTTCCTCGTCGTGTCGGCTTTAAGGATAAAAGGCTTAGGAGCGTCACCAGCGAGAGTTATCGCCTTCGAAGAATAGGTCGTTTATGAACTCAACGATAACCCTTTAGCATGGGAAAGAAATTAACCAATTACATAAAATCCTCTTTATAATTACCCGTGGTCAGATACGGGTTTTCTCAAGTCCCTCTGTTCTTTTTCTAAATCACATTTACCATTGTTATAGACTGACCAATCGTTTCCCAATCGATATAGGAACATTTCCAAAGCTTTCAACATTTTTCATCCACTGGTTTTTCTAGTAAATATTTCCCAAGCTCTGTACCATAATCTTGATACAGATTCGACCGCGTCATGGAATACGCGGTTTGTGACGTCTTTAAATGCATTTTCACCGATTATCTTTTGAATTTCCTCGTATGCGAGATCTAAGCCTTTTTCAGTACACTTATCTTTCCCAACGAGGTTCTCTATATCAGTGAATGATTGAGTTATCCATTTTCTCGAAACACCGTAAGAGATTCTGCAGATGTTTACCATCTCATCCCATTCGTTGGGCATGTCTACGTAAAGCTCGGGGTCTAATCTGTAGGAGCAGGAAGTGTCAACCTCAATCAAGGATCCCTTGGGCATTTTGGTGACGATCTCCTCGATAGATTCGGGTGTGTAATCATGAATTGTTAGAACTTCCTTACTTGGAAAAGATTCCTCCCAGACTGCCTCTATCCCCGGATGTAACGGTTTCGGCAGCCTTCTTTCTTTTCCTGCTTGTCCCACATTTGCATTCATGTCTCTAAGGTCACAGTGTAAGGGCATGTGAGCGTCGCATATATAATGACTGGCTATGAAGAAAGTAAGGGCGATCTGTCGAGCTGAGAAGTTGGGAGATAAGGAAAGATCCTTAATTTTCTGTTTTGTAAGCTCTTTCATGTACTCCTTCGGCTTCTTCTTCTGGAGGTAGAAGGCGATTGGAAAGTCCCCCATCTTCAACATGTCTATTATCGAGTGGTTTATGGCTATAACACGGTCTGGTAGGTGGCCACTCTCACCAGTTACCCAGTAAGGTTTATCAAGTTCTCCGGAGTCTTTGAGGTAATCCTCGAGGCAGAGACGCTTTCCCTTGGTTTCACTCTTCAGTTTATCGTATGGTATTTTTCTATAATCTTTGGAGCTGATGTTGTTTACGAATCTGTCGTCACTATCCATTTTAAAGATGTGACCATAACCCATGTCCTTTATGAGAGTATCAGGTAACCACGCTCCTTCCCAGACATCCGATAAGTAGTATGATAGAAGCTCAACAAGGCTATCTACGTTCTCAACTCTACTGTCATCGATAAGTTTCAAAGCTCTCATAGCTACCCATGCATGAGCCTTTTGCTTGATATTACCACCTTAAAAAAAATAAAAACGAATATGTATATAAAGATGGCGGAAGAGCTTGACAAACACATTTTACCTGTTCTATCTTCCTTGAAGCTTACTCGGCTTGTGGAGTATTTGCACCTAATTACAAGCGGGCCCGGTGGGATTCGAACCCACGACCTCCGGCTTAGAGGGCCGACGCGCTTAATGGAAGCCTATACACGAAGCCAGGTTTGTCCATGCTGCGCCACGGGTTTCTGCAGGCTTCCAACAGGGAGACCTGTCCCAACACTCACTTCGGGCCCTTACGGAGTATTGATTAAGGTTTCTTAAAGCCTTTAAGCCCATCTCCACGCTTCTACCCACAAAAGCTCGTCCAGTTCTTTTTCAAGCATAGGGTTAGATGCCTTAACTCATCTGATGTATAAACACACGGTTCTAAGGCTTCTCTTCCCCATAATCGATGATCCTCCCCCGCTTCAAACCTCCCTTAGCCTTCAAAACCTCCGCGCACATCTTAGGCGTTACTCGGCGAAACCCCAGGTGGAGGTTCGCTAGCAACGCTCTTGCATCGCTCACTAAACTTGGGGCTACGAGTATACCTCGCACCTTCGGGTTGCCCTTCCTAAGGGTTTCCACGTACCGCGCTAATTGTTCAGCGGCTTTTCTTGAAGCCCTTTCCCTCTTAAACTCTACGACGACGAAGTTTCCATCCCTATCTTTTCCTATGCAGTCGACGAAGCCTGTGGGCACTACCTTCTCGTAGGTGATGGGGTGGAAGCCTTCCTCCACAAGGCTCGGCTCAAGGAATACGGCTTTCCGCATATCCTCCTCAGAGGTGTACAGGGTGAAGGCTCCCTTGTCCACGAGGCCTAGTACGGCGAGTAAACGTACTGTGTTGAAGGATATAGCCACGGTTTCCGGGGGTGCTCCGTGTGACGCCTCAAAGATAAGCTTCTCATCCGGGCTTAGACTGGTTTTAAAGGTGCAACCGGGGCTCTGCCAGTTCACAGGCTCGGTCCCTGAGGGTCTATGGATGAGAAGCGCTCCGTCGTCTTTTATCAGCACCACGCGTTCCCCTGACTCCAGCCTAGAAGAAGCCCTTCCCCTGTACTCAACCTCGCAGTCACCTACGATTATAGCCACTCTACGTCTTGAAAGCCCGATCTTCAAGGCTTCAGCTGCCTTCAAAGCGCTGGGCTTCTCAAGGACCACCGTGGCTCTATCCGCAACCGTCATGCCTTCTACACCTTGCTCCTAATGTTGATTAATACTTCTAAGCTTGGGGATTAACCTGTCTACCTCGGTTATGCCTAGGAATTCTTAAATAGACCATTACCGTCGTTAGGTTGAAGAGGAATGGAAATGAGGGATCATCAAATTCAGTACGGGACCATCCTCTAGAGCCAATTCAACCCTCTCGTGTTTCAACGCTATTCTAAAGCAACGCTACACCTCCCAGCCAATAGAGTTTAAATCCACTCACAGCACACTTATGAAAGGCTTCCATCAAGTCAGCTCTGCTATGAAGCCGTCTAACGAGGGAATAGACCTTGGATAAACCGTGCTTTAGACAGTTGCCACATGGGTGTCTCTCAAATAAGTATATTACCTCAGTCTCTTGGAGACGAGCTGATAGTCAGGTATGTGAGAAGATGGAGATGGAGCAGTCGCGTAGCGTAGTGTTCTGTTTCCCTGAGGGTTCACCCTTCTCATGGACCCCTGGTGTACATACCACTGCTAATACAATGGAGGTTGAAGGACGCATTGTTCACGCCAGTAGATTCAGAGCTTGACTTCCCAAAGCTTGAACACCGCATACTACGGTTGTGGACTGAGATAGACGCGTTTAACCAGCGTAGAGCCTTGAACAAGGGAAAGCCGAGGTGGTCTTTCATAGACGGTCCGATAACCGCGAATAACCCTATGGGAGTCCATCACGCCTGGGGCCGAACCTACAAGGACCTTTTTCAGAGGTACAAGGCTATGAAAGGCTTCCAGTTAAGGTATCAGAATGGATTCGACTGCCAAGGCCTCTGGATCGAGGTTGAACTTGAGAAAGAGCTGGGTTTTAGGACGAAAAGGGAGATCGAACACTACGGTGTCGCCGAGTTCGTTAAAAAGTGTAAGCAACGCGTTCTAAACTTCGCCGCTAAGCAGGTGGAACAGTCCATAAGGCTCGGCTACTGGATGGAATGGGATGACACCGAGCTTCTCAGGGAACTCGCTGCGAAGCTTGAGAGACCGGATGAGACGATCACGGTTCAAGGGCCCTCAGGCGGTACAGTCAAAGGCACAGTTGAGCAGGTCGTCGGTCAACTGGGTACACCTGAGTTTGGCGGTTCCTACTTCACGTTCTCCGACGAGAACAACTACACCATCTGGACCGTGCTGAAGAAATGCCATGAGCGGGGGTGGATCCGAAGGGGCAGGGATGTGATGCCTTGGTGTCCACGCTGTTCAACAGCGCTCTCGGAGCACGAGATCGCGACTGAAGGCTATCGTGAGTTAACCCACCTCGGATTAACTGTGAAGTTCCCCTTGAGAGAAAGGCGTGGTGAGTCGCTGCTCGTCTGGACGACTACGCCTTGGACCCTGTCCTCTAACGTCGCGGTTGCTGTCCACCCCAACCTTGTCTACGCTAAAGTCGCTGTGAATGGTGAAGTGCTCATCTTAGCAAAAGCTGCGCTTCAGCGCATGATCACCGGTAAGTTCGAGGTAGTTGAGGAACTTGACGGTATGAGCCTTCAAGGCTTAACCTACAATGGGCCTTACGATGACCTTGAAGCGGTTAAGGACGGTAAGGCTTCAGAAGCGCACCGTGTACTACCCTGGAACCTGGTGAGCGAGTTTGAGGGAACCGGTATAGTTCACATAGCACCAGGGTGTGGAAGGGAGGACTTCCGGCTTGGACTCGAGCATGGGCTACCCGTTATCGCGCCTCTCGATGAATTCGGTGTGTTCACAAAAGGCTTCGGTTGGTTGACTGGCAGGAGCGCGTATGACGTTGCTCAACCGGTCGTAGAAGACCTCAATACCAGGGGCTTACTCTTTAAGTTGGAGAAATACACGCACCGATACCCGGTTTGCTGGCGTTGCGAGAGCGAGCTTGTCTTCAGGCTCGTCGATGAATGGTTCATCAAAATGGGGGAGAAGCTTGGCAAACCGCTTGAGCAGCTGACCGAGGAGGAGAAGACGAGAAACCTGCGTTATCAAATCATGGAGAGCGCAACGCAGGTCTGTTGGATTCCAAGCTTCGGCATGAAGCAAGAGCTAGATTGGTTGCAGAATATGGAAGACTGGATGATCTCGAAGAAGCGTTACTGGGGATTAGCCTTACCGATCTGGGAATGCTCACAGTGTGGAGGGTTCGACGTCGTAGGCGACGAGGATGAGCTTCGGACACGCGCGGTGGAAGGTTGGGAGGTTTTTAACGGACACACACCTCATAAGCCTTGGGTAGACGCTATCCGAATCCGTTGTCTGAAATGCGGAGCTTTCATGTCACGCATACCCGATGTGGGAAACCCCTGGCTGGACGCTGGGATCGTTGCCTATTCAACCCTGAACTACAGGCATGACAAGGATCTGTGGACGCAGTGGTTCCCCGCCGACCTCATCTGTGAATCCCTACCAGGACAGTTCCGGAACTGGTTCTACTCGATGCTCGCCATGAGCACTATCCTTGAAAACCGTACACCCTTCATGAAATGCTTCGGTCACGGCACCGTTCTCGCCGAGGATGGGCGTGAGATGCATAAGTCCTGGGGGAACGCGATCTGGTTCGACGACGCCGTTGAAACGATGGGCGCCGATGTCATGCGTTGGATGTACTGCTCAAGCAAGCACGAGGAAGACCTGCTCTTCGGATATAAGAAGGCGGAGGAGGTCAAACGCAGCTTCCTACTTCCACTTTGGAACGTTTACAGCTTCTTCATAACCTACGCAAACATCGATTGCTGGAAGCCGGGCACTCAACCCGTAGACCTCACCATCTTAGACCGTTGGCTCATCGCCAAGCTTCAAGTCCTGATCGAACAGGTTACGGAATGCCTTGAAAACTACGATGTGAAGTCTGCAACCGTATACCTGGAGAGGTTCGTGGAGGGGCTTTCCACCTGGTATGTAAGGCGGTCACGTAGGCGATTCTGGAAGAGCGAAGTCAGCATGGATAAGAACGCGGGTTACACCACCCTTCATCAATGCCTCATCACGCTTGCAACGCTACTCGCCCCGTTCCTTCCCTTCCTAAGCGAGGAGATTTACCGTAACCTAGTTTACAGCGTAAAACCGGAGGCTCATCAGAGCGTACATCTTAACGGTTGGCCTGCCCCCGATAAAGGGTTAGTGGACTTAAAGCTCTTAGCTGACATGGACCTCGCCATCAAGGTCAGTAGCCTTGGACGCGCCGCCCGGAACAAAGCGGGTATAAAGCTTCGCCAACCCCTCGCTAAGGCTGTGATAGCCTCCAAGGCTGAAACCTTGGACCGTCTCAAGCAGTTTTCAGAGTTAATCAGGGATGAACTCAACGTCAAGGAGCTGGGCTTCGGAAACTCAGAGACAATTCTAACGTACTCCGTTAAGCTGCTACCTGAGGTCTTAGGGCCTAAGTACGGGGTGCTTCTTCAAAAGATAAGGGATGTAGTCGCAGGAAGTGACCAGCACTCATTAGCCCTAAGGCTTCGAGGAGGTGAAGACGTACGATTGGAGGTATCAGGGCGGGTTATCACCCTGCTCGCAGATGAAGTTGAGGTCGAAATCTCTCCTAAGGCTGGGTATGTTATCGTTGAGGAAGAAGGGATACTCGTGGGCGTGAACACCATGATCTCAGAAGAGCTTCAAATGGAGGGCTTGGCCAGGGACATAGTGCGTAGAATACAGGATCAAAGGAAGGAGGCTGGCTACAACATCGCTGATACTATCCAAGTCTTCTATGAAGCAGGAGTGAAGCTATCTAAGGTCTTCACATCGTGGGGAACGTATATAGCAGCTGAGACATTGGCTGCGAGCCTTGAGAACGTTGAACCACCCATCGGAAGCCACATAGCCACGTACAAACTCGACGGAGAAACTCTTAAGGTCGGCTTGATCCGATACATCCTTCGTTAAAGTCTCCGATGAGGTATGATAACGCTCCCGAGAACGAGGAGGGTTCACTTGGCGAGAGGAGAGGGTTAAAACTCCCCTATTATTAAACCTAGCTGGAGGGTTTGTCTACCACGTTGGGATAACTGTGAAGCTTAGACCCCGTTTCTCACCGGTCGGGTTGAAAGCTTTAAGTGGATAATTGCCTTAACCTTATACCACTCAATGATAGCTGGTGCAGGCGCTTACTCGATGAAACGCACGTGTTTCAGTAAGCATGTGATCCTTTCTCTGATAATTTTTTTCTTAGCCTTTCAAATCCTTGCGGCGAGCGGGTCACCTGCCCTACTGGTACCGTATGGGGAAACCGCCATAAGTGGTTATGTATACGATGCCAAGACAGGGCTTCCAATTCGGAATGCAACGATAATGATTTTCCGCGTGTCCCGGTGGGCCTTAATCACGAAGTTGCAGACGGCTCCCTCAGGCTTTTTCATCTTCAAGGTTACGAAGGAAGTGGGTTACCAAGCTTACCGTGTCTACGCCTATATGGACGCTGAGTTAAGCGCGGGCGTGGACTACGTACCGGCCCTATGGGACGTCACTGTAAGGGAGGGAGTGACCGCCTCATACGTCTTCAACCTCATACCCGCCGCGTCGATAATCATGGATGGGGAAATCCGGTTCGTTGAGAGCACTAAGCCCGTATCTGATTACGGGTTCAGAGTCCTCAGCCCGGATGGCGCGCTTACCGATCCTTACATATGGGCTTACGGGACAGGCGACGCGGTTAATGTCTTAGGCTTAAACAGAAGCCACGTCGTTGTACCAGCGGAGACAAGGGCAGCGGTTAAGCTCTGGGCTAACGTACCCGTTACGGGGACGAGGGAGACGAGGTACTATGAATTCACCATAGGCGAGGACATCGGCTATTTCAGGTTGAGTCAAGGAGGGCTTTTAAAAGTTGACGTAGGTGTTTACTGTATCCAGTTTGGCGTAACCAAAGTTAAATCCATCATCGACTCCGCACTCGCTTTACTCATCAAGGCCGAAGACACAGGTTTCCTAGTCACAGCTGAACGTGAAGATTTATCTAATGCCCTAACGTTGTTAACCGCTTCAACCACCTCCATTAGGAGCAGTTTGTTCGATGATGCCTTCGCCCATCTCAGACAAGCTTACATTTCAGTAAGTGAAGCTGCGTCGAAGCTTCAAGGGCTGTTCGAAGCAGGCTCACGCTCAGCCCTTGTCTCAACGGTCTTCCTCGCCTTCACCTCCATAACCATAATCTACCTCATGACCGAGGGCGGGTTAAACGCGGAACTGTTCTCTAAGGAGAAACACCTAACCACGTTCTCACTCAGACCCTTCATCCTCCTAGGAGTCTATGCCTTAATCCTCACCATATTCTTCCTCGCCTTTCCAGGTTGCCGCCTCATACCCCTACAGAACTACGTTTTAACCGCTTCCATAGCCCTCCTCACAAGCTACATTATTATTGGACTGCCGGGAAGGTACCCGGAAAAGACGGTTGAACACGGGTCCATCGCCTTCATCAGCGCAGTTGTAGCCTCATTCACCATAGCCCTGAGGAACCTGAGACGGAGGAAACTGCGTACCGCACTAACTGTAACCACAGTCATAATCCTCGTATTCGGCTTCATCACAACAACCTCTGTTTCCATGGGGCGAGGACTTGTCACACAGGCAATGGGTAAGGCATCGGTTCCCATTGAAGTCCTCCTCATAGAGGAGCCGGACACTCAAATAATCGACTCGTTTCTACCCCTCCCAGAAACTTTCATCACATGGCTTGAAAGCAAGCCTAATGTAACCTTGGTTGCGCCGAAGGCTGAGAACACTCCCCGCCTCTTAGCTGAGGCCATTGGGAGCTTAAGTTCACCGTCCATGTCAATCGGGATATCGGGTATTCTGGGGATTGAGCCATCGAGGGAGGCATGGGTCACCCTCATCAACAAGACGGTTGTCGAAGGTGCATACCTTCAGGATGGTGAAGACGACGGTATTCTCCTAAGCGCATCGCTGGTTAAGACCTTAGAGGTCAAGGTCGGTGATGAAGTTCATTTCCTCAACCAAAGGTTTAGGGTTGTAGGCTTCTACGGCGATGAGGCTTTAGAGGGGCTTCGTGACGTCGACAGTAACCCGATAATGCCACGCTACCTCCAACCCCAGCCAGGAGGTCCACCGATCGCGGTGCCCCTTAGAGGTAACCAAATCGTAGTGATGACGTTCAACAGAGCCATGACCTTCCCTGATGTCGTCATATCAAGGGTTAGCATTCAGATGAGTACCCCGGAAAACATTCAAAACTTTGCTCAAATAATTGCATCAACTTTTGAGTACAGCGCATGGGTATCTATAGGCGGTAAACTTCAGCTTCAATTCGTCGGTGGATACCTTGAGGAGAAGGGTATGACTATGACCCCACTGTTAATGGGGATCGTCACGTTAATCGTCGGAACCACGGTTTATGCGGCTGTAGAGGAGCGGAGGAATGAACTTGCCATACTTTCCTCGATCGGTTTAAACCCTACACATATAACCGTGATATTTCTCGCTGAAGCCGCGATCATAGGCTTCATAGGTGGTGGATTAGGGTATCTAATGGGTACAGTAGGCTACCGCGTCATGGGCTTCACCATAGGGCCTCTCACGGTCCGCGAGAAGGTTTCGGCTGACTGGGGGCTCTTCGCCATGCTCTTCTCCATAACCGCTACGCTGCTAGGAGCCCTCATACCCGCCTTAAAAGCCTCAACCGTCGTTACACCATCGCTTCAAAGGAAGTGGAAGCTTGAGGGTCAAGATCAATCGCTTGGTTCTGAAAAAGGCTTAGACATGGAGTTACCCGTTAAAATCCGACCGCGTGAAGTAGACCTTTTCCTCGACTACATGGCGATGAGGTTTTCTGATACATCGCAGTGTCGGGACGTAGAAGATTTAAAGGGAGAAGAGGGAGATGAAGTTGCATTTCTAAGGAAGCTTCGCTTCACCTTCCTCCACAGCTCAGGTGACTCAGCGGTTAAGGGTGAAGTCGTAGTTTCACGTCGACCAGAGGAGAAATACCTTAACGCAAGGCTTGTCACTACGGCGGAGTTGTTGAGAGGTGGAGTCACGCGTAGCACACGCTGTATTCATGAAGCGGCTTCCTTCGTGAGGAAACTTGTTTTCGAGTGGAACACCTTAACCTTCAAGGTTGCCTCCTTCATCGAACCCCTGAATCAGGTTTACACTTTAATTAAATACTACACGCCTAAGGTTGTACACTTAGTCACAACGGAGAAGGATGTAACTGAGAAATTGGTCGTGCTTGAGGATACCCTTGCGAAGGAGGGGATGCGTATCCCAACGGTGCTCATCTCCCACATTAACCCAATTGACATGGATGACTGCCTGAGGAAAGCCGAGGTGATAGTGCGTGAATCAAATGTTGTATGTATCACAGGGGATTCAGCCGCTCCATGCACCGCCCTCGCCATCACCGCGTTGGAGCAGAAGAGGATGATGTGTTACATAACCGACCTGCGTTCCCCTGAGGAGCAGGCAGCTCATCCCTTTAAGATGCTTAACGTGATGAGTGTTCACCCAAGAACCGAGGCTTGGCATATCCCAGAAAAACCATCTCAATCCTCGTCTACGCCTTCCTAGAAAAAGACTCTGCAAGCATATTAACTCAGTCTGACCAATGCTTTCAGGATACTCTATGGATGTTTAAACTCTGGCATCTTATAACATACATGGAAAGCCTTGAAGGTCTTTGACGCTATGGGGGGAAAAAGTGGTTAAAGTTGATGAGGAAGAGTTGAAAGCGAACTCGAGGAGTATGCATGATAAAGGTGAGGATCGGGTTTTCATTTTGAGGTTGGATGTGCCGGTTTGTATAGTAACTGAAAGAGTGTAACACTGAAGGTTGCAGGTGAAGAATTAGACCTGAAGAACGTGAAAATTAGGTAGCTCATTTCCACACCCTTGATCACCGTAGACTCAGATGCAGACCTTGTAGACGCTGCGCGGCATATCGAGAAGTATAAGACCAAGTGGTTAGCAGTTATGAAAAAGGAGGTCCTTTACAGTATGCTAACGGCAGGCGATATAACCCGTAACTTTGAAGGTACGTGGACAGCGGCGTGTGTGAAATACTGTAAGCTGCCTTCTTCTTCTAAATACACAGTTAACCATAGGTACGCCTGTATGAGGTGTTAACTTCCAAGCCTTCATCCAATGGGGGAAGACATCTATTTCCTTGAGAAGGTTATGAGTATGACACCTCTTGAAACATCCTTGTTCATGGTTTGGTAGCCCTGTGCATGGATCATACCTTCGAGGAAAGTCGCCAGCAGAACGGTGTAAGCTTGGCTAAACCTGGGTCCTATACATCTCAGCACAGGTCCATCCCTTTCCCTTGAAACGGCGAGGTCTGATGTACCCCAGATCAAGGTCTGCATAACTTTCTCAAGAACCCTTAAGGGGTCTTGGTTAGGGAACTGGGTGGGAAAAATCTTCCCGTACCAGAGCCCCTGCTCGTACCAAGCCTTCAGTATGGGCTCCCTCTCTCTGGCGTAGGCTTTTTCAACGATCGGGTGTAAGAGCTCCTCGGCCACGATGATGGAACCTGTTTCCTTAGCTGTCTTTACCACCATGTACTCATCCACAACCTCATTTAAGGTCCGCTTCATAGCTTCAACCCTAATTACCTGCTGTAACGCCTCGTTGACAACGCCGTAGAGGGTTAAATGCCTGTCCTTGGCTATGCTTGAAACCCCACCGACTAGGTCCTCCCTAGCTGCTAAAAACCTCCTCTTCACCATGTTCCCCCTCTGGTAATACAGTAAAACTTTGTTTATAAATGTTAACACTTTCAGAAGCATAGCCATCTTTCCCTTATGAGAAGGGGAAAAATAATCCTTGGTTTACGCCTTCCATATGAATATAACTAAACCTGATAATTAAACCAGCTAATGCACATCTAAATATCAAGGATGAACTTGGCGAAAACCCTGCCCTTTTCCTTACCGATAGCCATCTGATGATACGTAACCGCCTTAACCCCCGTTCTTTGCGGGTGCTTTGTAGGGTTGAAGGGTTCACCTGAGGCCTTACCCCTTAAGGTGTAACCCTCCCTCGTCTTAGCTATTTCAACCTTGAAAACTGAGTAGAGTCTTCCAGTTGTTTCAAAATTCACGAGGAGTTGTTCAAGCCATGAGTATAAAAGAGCATACGTATCTTCCCCTTCCACCACAAACTCTTCCTCATAGGTTGGTTGAACCTTCCCCGTGTCAGTCATCACCTCGAACAGTGCGAGGGCAGCGTTTTGGAAACACTCCTCTAAAGTCTTCCCATAAGCCGCGATGTATACATCTGCGGTATGTTCTAGAAACTCGAAAGGAGCATTACCGCAATTTTGCCCATCATGCATAAAGTAAACCTCATCGATTTATACTCTCTTAAACCATCACTTCCTCTTCCCCTATTAAGAGTTTAACCCTTAAACTTTCCTTGTCAAATCCTCGAAATCCTTGGAAAGCCGTTGTTGGCTTGGCAACCGAATATTAAGTTTGCCGACTATTTTTTTGTAATCAGAGTTTAGAAAAAGGTGTTATAATAAAGCATTGAGGGTGTGGTTAATTAAAATGAATAGTGCTAAGCAAAGCAAGTCGAAGATAACTTTATAAGACTTGTGTTCCCCACGATCAATAGTGAAGGTGTAAGAGAATGGGTCTCATGAAACTTCGCCTCTACATGTTTGGCACATTAGCGCTGATTATCAGCGTATCTACGCTCTTCTTCGCCGTGGTCTTAAGCTTAGCCGGCGGGAACATACTGCTTCTACCCATCTTCGTCATCGCCTTCAACATCATTCAATGGCTTATCGCACCTTACATGGTCGACGCCATTTACAGGGTTAGAGAGGTGTCTAGAAAAGAAGACCCGTGGCTTCATGAAACCGTTGAAAGGTTAAGCAGGAAGAGCGGGGTGAGTAAGCCGCGTGTTATGTTGGCTCAGATCCCCATACCTAACGCCTTCGCCTACGGGTCACCGGTAGCGGGGACGCGGATTGCAGTTACCACGGGGTTGATGAACAAGCTAGAAGATGAAGAGGTTGAAGCCGTCCTAGGGCATGAGCTGGGCCATCTCAGGCACAGGGACGTTCAAGTCATGATGTTCGTTTCCATGCTACCAGCCCTGTTCTACTACATCGGCTACTCCCTTATGATGTCCTCCTACTACTATAGAGGAAGGGATTCAAGGGGTAACGGAGGCCTAGCCGCCCTGATAGGTATGGCTTCTATGGTGATGTACTTCATCGTCACTTTATTCATCCTACACCTAAGCCGTCTTAGGGAATACTACGCAGACAGGCACAGCAGTAGCGTGGTTGAAGATGGTCCTCGGAAACTCTCAGAAGCCCTAGCTAAGATCGTGGCTTCCACGGGGAGGCTGCGTAAGGAACAGCTCGGCGCAGCGTCAAGCTTCAAAACCCTCTTCATCTCAGACCCGGATCGAACGGGAGAAGATGCAGCTGAGCTTACCCGGGTAGGAGTCGGCAAATCAGACCGGGAACTCGTCGATAGGGTTCTCGCCTCCAAGGTAACGTGGGTTGATAGGTTCGGAGAGGTTTTCTCCAGTCATCCGAACATCGTGAAGCGGCTGAAGGCCTTAAGGGAACTCTAATTATTAGTACAAGATTCGTTCCCTAATTTTAACGGCTTTCAGTCATAAGCTTTTCCTTAACAACTTTAATGAGCTTAATCCCCTCTTTTTCTAAATTTATCATAGGTATTACTAGGTTGTGTAGATCCACTTTATGTTCAGCGATAATGCCTGTGACCGCGAGTATTGGGGGCGTTAAGTCCTTCATAGCTTGAACTAGGTCCTCACGATTCTTAGCCGTTACAATCTTTAAGATATCAGTTCTCCTACCGACTAGGGATCGGAACCCCTCAAATATAATAACATCCAGTTTCCAACCCATCAACGAGTTTACAGCTTCCTCAAAACCCTCTCCTATGTTATCAGTCCTCTTTATCATCGCGGCTTCATTCTCAGACACACCTGCAACCACTTTGGCACCCGCCATCATATGCCTCCATGTGTCCTTACCTCTTGTGTCAAATGTAAAGTTCAGGTCATGTATGTGTTTTATGGAGCCAACCTTTAACCCATCCTCGGAAAGATGCTTAATTAGATACTCTATGGTTGTTGTCTTACCTGAGCCTTGGCTTCCAAGAACTGCTATTAACCTAGTCATCTTTAACACGCTCCTCTCTTCGGGTTAAGGGTTCTATTTGGTAATAAGCTTTAGACCTATGTTTTACAGGCTGTGTAGACGGTGCTCAGGACATTGCTATGATTTTTACGCCAAAGAATACCCAATGTTCAAGATGTGCGCCGTATTGGAAGGATGATCGAGGACTGAGTAGAAAAACCCTCTTTACTTGAAAAGCTACTTATAAAGCTCTTTTCATAGTCGATTCCATGTTTATTTTAAAGTATAACGATGATTCCTATAGCTTTAAAGTCTAAGAAATCATCCATCTAGCCATTAGACTAGCTCCCATTAACGGTCCGTCTTCAGCGCATACAGCGGTAAAGTATATAGCCTCTGCGACTTAATTTCGCTCACCTTCCCGTAATACAATCGCCCAGTAAATAACTCACTAACTCCTCTGGGCTTTCATTCAATCTAGAAGTACAATGACTTAATTATATAAAGCACCGTCAGATGGAATGGATAATAGATGTAGTACATGTATTTTCGCCATAAAGGATATGCCGTTTTTCCATCAACCTCCCTCATTATCCTTCGATAACCGTATCTGTGGAGAAGAATAATCGGCAGAGCTAGTAGAGAGACTACTTGAGTCGGCCATATAGGTGCAAATAAAAGATTTAATAGGACTAATGAGGCGATACCTATCTTTGTATTACCGTTTAGGATGTATAAGCAGCCTATCGTTGCTATGCCGTATACGCTGTAATCAAAGGGTAGAAGGACTGAGGCGAGAAGGGGAACCATAGTCAGTATGGGATTCTGTTTAATGAATTGAATAAAAAGAACGCCGGAACAGAGGGTGAAGAATATGTTAAATGAATCAAATGGTTTGAATCCTCGGGCGAGGTAGTACGGAATTTGGGAGATAACGGCGAAAACGAAAAGTCTTATGAAATAGTTTCTAACGTTTTTTGTGCTTTGCACTCCTAAGACTATGAGGTAGCTGAATAAAGGGAAGGCAAACCTCCCTATAACCCGTAGAAATACATGTTGCGGATATAGAATAGCGCCTATATGGTCTATTGTCATTGTTATTATGGCTACCCATTTTAACATTTCTCTTGCTAAATCAAAGCCTTCCGGCATAAGAGACACTCGAAAAACCTCGTATATATCATTATGGTAAACATATGGAGTGATTCATACCTAACGGTGAAAAACGTTGTTCGTCTTTATCCCCGTTTTCCAGCGTTAATACTTTGTGTACCATGGGCTTCGCCTTTTGAAGATGTATGTCAAGTCATTGACGCTTTAAATATTTGCTGGAGTAGCGTCGAGGGAAGATTGGGGAAAAATAGGGGATATACGGGTTAAAACTTAAAAACAGTGAAGGATGTCCTCGCTTTCCTTAAAGGCTTGCCTCCTCTAACCTAACCATGCATTAGCGGGATCCTTTGACTAGGTAAACGTCTACCTGTCATTATCATGGGTAAAATCGCTTCGCACACCCCTCATGGTGAAAGGATTTCTGTGCTTGATCCAGTTAAAAAAGCTTAACAGTTATGCTGGTAGTTAGCAGGGATCGTGATAGAACATGTATAGCCTTGAATTACCAAATCGGGGGCATAGATGGATGAAAATTATTTATCCTTACGACCTCCCTTCTTAGAAAGGAGAGCTTCTTGTCGAGGGAGGAAGTTTTAACCGAGGCCGCTGGAACGGGCATCGGGGCTTCACTGGCGACAACCATCTCACTGTTCACGGGAAGGGCCGCTGAGACCCTTGGACTAGGCTCTGTGTCGAGTGTTCTGCATGCATTGATCATCGGCTTGTACGCCGTCATTTTTTCAGGTATCCTATACCTAGTCATAAAGGAGAAGCTGAGACCTAAAAGCCCCCTCCTAAGATTATGGTTAAACACCTTCCTATTCTGCGTCTTCGTCATTCTTCTGGATTCCCAGTTCAGCTGGTTTTCCAGACAGGTTGTTAAGGCTGTGAGTTCTTGGCCCTTTACGCAAGGGCTGTACCTCTCCCTTGAAACAACTACAGGCGCCCTCTTCTACTTCCTTATACCTGTTGCAGCCGCGGCTACGGAATCCCTTGTCATCTTCCTCAGGGAGAGAGAAAGCTGGGAGTTCCCAGCTCTTAAGAGGATTGCCCACATCTTCAGTGAGTCCTAGGTAAGTGAAATGTATCTCTTCAAGAACGGGTTATTCCTTCTTTCATAGCCAATCGTGGAGCTTCGACCATGCCCAGGTAAGACTAGGGTTAAGCCATCTAGGGAGAGGAGCTTAGTCCTTATCGAGGTGATCAAAGCCCTATGAGAACCGAGCGGGGGGTCAGTCCTCCCAACTCCCCCTGCGAAAAGCGTGTCCCCAGTGAAGAGGAATCCCCCGGTTAGTAAGCATATACTGCCCTTTGTATGACCTGGTGTATGAATAACCCTGAATTGACAACTATTATATTCGATGATGCTTCCGTCTCTGAGGAGTAGGTTAGCTGGCGGAGAAGCTTCTCGGCCTCTATGCTCAATCAAGAGCCCTGCGTCTTCTTCATGGACGAGGATCCGGGCTCCCGTTCTTTCTTTGATCACACGGTTCCCCTGGATGTGGTCGGAGTGCCCATGTGTGTTAACGATGTAAATGGGTTTTAAACCATGTAACTTTATCGCGTGGAGGATGCGCTCGGGCTCAGCCCCTGGGTCCACGATCAGAGCCGCACTCTTTCTGTCAGGTGCAACTATGTAACAGTTCGTCTCTAGAGGACCAACCGTCAATGTTCCCATCAGCATCGTTAAATCCTACCGTTAATGAAGAACCCTGCGTAGCCGGTTTTTATTCAACCAATTTTAAAGTACGCAGATCTCTTCCATTCCCTTCCTGGGCTTACACGAGTATCTTATTTCCTCAACACTGTCCCCGAGCACCGCGATTTTCTCAGGTGCGTTTATGCCTAACCCCTTCTCAGCCGCCATGTTGAGATGGAGTATCTTCAGGGGGTTGAAACCCATGGTTAGGCAGCTTACAGCGTCCACGGCGACGGGGTCGAAGCCCGCGATGACGGCGTTCACAGCGTTAACGTCGTAGACCCCTGTTTCATCGTATACCGTTAAGCCGTCTACGAAGGATACATCAGACTTCACCACAGTGCATATGTCCACTATGACCCCTGCAAGCTTCACTGATTGACCGTAAACCCATTCTGAAGGGTTATCTGGGTTCTCAAGGTGTAAGGCGACCTTTGAAGCTGATGAGGGTTTAGCGGCGCTCCAGCTATAGTACCTCGTAGGTGGGACGCCGAACATGTTCTTAAGGCTTAAGGAAACCGCTGAACCCGGCCACGTCTTCAACACGGGAACTGAGACGATGAGGTCCGCGACTTCGTGGACGGTCCTTGGAACCCAGAGTTCATCAAGCACATACCCATTGGGAATATCAACCTTCACAACTTCATCATAATTGAAGTCTACAAAGCGGATTGACGGTTTATACTTTACAGCCAGCTTCGTCTCAAGTCCATGCTCTATGAAAACCCTCCACGTCGGTCCTCCTGAAGCCGTTCCATCACCGATGATGACCTCCCCTACACCTAGGTCTTCTTTAAGCAGTGTAACCACGGCTTCAACCATGCCTGGGCTTGTGTAAACCCCCCGCCTCACCCCACCGAAATTAGGCTTCACAAGAACCACATCGCTGGGCTTCACGATTTTCTCAAATCCTATGAAGGCTGAAGCCTTACGGACCATGTCTAAGACGTTCTCCCCACGGGCTACAGCCACAACTGGTTTATCACCCTGTATCGACATACCTAACACAACCTCACGGGTCTTCTGAACCTCCACTACTCCACGCTATTTATTAAAGCAAACCTCTATTAATTTGCTACGTAACACGTCAAGCTAGGGGATGTAGGAATGGGCTTTGAACCAAAGGGGATTATACCCGCCATGGTAACCCCGCTGAATGCGGATGAGTCCATAGACTTAGAAGGTGTGAGAAAGGTTGTAAGGTTTCTCCTAGAGGGTGGGGTTCACGGAGTCTTCCCAGTCGGTAGCCAGGGAGAGTTCTGGGCGCTTTCAAAGGAGGAGAAGAAGGCGGTGTGGGAAACCGTTGTAGATGAAGTAAACGGGGAAGTCCCTGTCTACGCGGGAACAGGTGCGGAGTCCACATCGGAAGTCGTCGAGCTTACAAGGCTTGCGGAGGACACGGGCTGCGACGCGGCCTCCATTATTACGCCATACTATATCACACCTAAAGCCCATGAACTCTACGAGCATTACCGAACCATAGCGAGTAAGGTGGACCTTCCAATCCTTCTCTACAACAACCCGCAGAGAACAGGGGGCGTGAACATCCAACCGGACACCGTGGCTAGGATCGTAGAGGAATGCAGCAGCGTGGTTGGTATGAAGGACAGCAGCGGCGACCTAACCCTCACCATGGACTACATTAGGAAAGGGGGGAAACGCTTCGCAGTCCTCGCTGGAAGGGACACGCTGATCTACGCTACCCTTCTTTACGGTGGTAAAGGCGCCATCGCTGCCTGTGGAAACGTTGTACCAAGCCTCGTCGTGGAAATCTACGAAGCCTTCGTGAAAGGGGACTATGAGAAGGCTTTAACCGCTCAATACCAACTCGCCCCGCTAAGAATCGCCTTTGAGCTTGGAACTTTCCCAACCGTCATCAAGGAAGCCATGAACATGGTCGGCTTACCCGCGGGACCATGCCGGAAACCCATTCTACCAATGGACCATGCGAGTAGGGAAAGACTGAGAACTATACTGCAAGGTTACGGCTATCACCCAACCTAACCCTTATAGAACGATGACATAACTGGAAAAACACCTTAGGTCTCCCTGAAACCTGCTATAAAGCTATGGCTCTACACCCTTTAATAGGTTCTAACGATCTAGTCATCATACCGGGCAGTGGTCGGTGTAGTATGGAGGGTCTGTAATTGAAGGTTGTAGTATGGGAAGGCGACCTGTCAGAGGATTACCTCAGCTGGGCAGCCCAGATAGGTGCCGACGGCATCGATGTCGCCAATACACAGGCACTACCTGGAATGGATGAAAAGGGCTACCCAGACTTGAAGAAACTGCTCAAGCTTAAACGTAGGATGCAGAGATGGGGCTTAGGCATATACCGTTTCACCCTCCCAGCTCCTCAAAGGCATATGTTAGGTAAACCTGAAGGCGAGGAGGAGCTTAACAACCTCTACAAAACCATCGAGTGCCTAGGCGAGGCCTCGATCCCCATAGCGCGCCCAAGGTTCCTCTATGAAGAGCTTTCCATCGGCTCTACGCATCAAGCCTGTTTCAGGGGAGGGTACACGATGAGGGGGTTCAGCCTAGCGCTCAGGGAGAAGCAGCTGGCGGAGAACCCTCAGAGCCCGCCGATCACACTTGAGGATTTCTGGAAACGCTGCAAAGAGGTTTATGAGAGGATAGTTCCAGCCGCGGAGGAGGCTGGCGTAAAGTTGGCGCTCCATCCCTCTGACCCACCCCTTCCCGGAGCTCCCTTCGATTCCTTAGGTTGGCATCACGTACTCGACTTTTTCCCCAGTCCCTGTAACGGGCTCCTCTACTGCGTGGGCACACGTTGTGAGGCTGGAGGTCCGCAGCTCGTTTTAGATGAGGTTAACCACTACGGTAGGATGGGTAAGATCTTCCATGTGCACTTCCGTAATGTTCGAGGAAGCCTTGCGACGTCTGGAGGCTTCGAGGAGGTACTCCTAGACGATGGGGACATGAACATGTTCCAAGTTCTTCTAGCCCTCGACAAGGTTGGCTATGATGGAGCCCTAAACCCCGACCATGTGCCAAAGATTGTAGGTGACACTAGCGGAAGGATAGCCCTAGCATACTCTGTTGGTTACATCAAAGCACTCCTCGTCGCCTTAGAAGCCATTCCTTAACACTGTAAACGGAAGACTAAGGCATGCTCTCAGCCTGTAACCAAGGGTTTAAAGGGATGCGGAGAAGGTTTTTAAGATCTTGTCTCCAATGGAGTAAAGGCGATCATTCTTAATGGTTTCGTGTTCATACTGCGGCCGTGAAATCGCACTACCCTTCAACTGTCACCGTTGTCAGGGACAGTTCTGCGTCGAACATAGGCTGCCTGAGGCGCATAGGTGTCAAGGGAGTTTGTTCACGAGGCTGCCGAGAACCCTTTGGCGCCAGCAAGCTTCAAGCACAACCCTTATGCTTACACCCGCGTCTTCAAGGATGCCTAGGACCAGCTTGAAAGAGCTTAAACACATCGCTGCGGCTGCGGCTATCTTCTTCCTCATAGAGCTTTCCTATTATTTTCAGATAGTCTTCCAACCCCTTTTCCTCCTCACCCTCCTCATAGGGACCATACTCGCCTTCATCGTCCACGAAGCCGCTCACAAGCTTGCGGCTCAAGCCTACGGCTACTGGGCTGAGTTCCGCTTAGACCCTAGAGGAGCCCTACTATCCCTTATATCCATAGCATTGCCGTTCAAGCTGATCGCTCCAGGCGCGGTTATGATTTACGGGCATCTCGTCACCGTTGAGGACATTGGTAAAATCGCCTTAGCCGGTCCCCTTACGAACATCGTTCAGACAATAATCTTCACGTTCCTTTACAGGATCACCAATGAACCTTTTCTAGCCGTTTTAGGCTTCCTCCTCGCCTCCCTTAACGCCGACCTCTCCGTGTTCAACCTTATACCTTTATCAGTGATAGACGGTAAGAAGATCCTTAACTGGAGCGTCGCTGCATGGCTTCTCCTCTTCGCACCTACGTTGACCCTCTGGGTCTACATCCGACTCCCAATCTTCCAGCTTTAAGAGGAC
>Ga0209314_10000251_pt1 | contig 23763 bp, 13 predicted proteins | sample I19B2metaG_FD_184146 | JGI IMG/M metagenome (GOLD analysis project Ga0209314, IMG submission 184146) | Lake sediment bacterial and archeal communities from Gulf of Boni, Indonesia to study Microbial Dark Matter (Phase II) - ​I19B2 metaG... | ecosystem: Environmental > Aquatic > Freshwater >... | reverse complement strand
CCCCTGAGTTCATCCTCCCCCCCTCCCTGGGAGTATATGTCGCCGTAGGCGTGCCACAAGACCTCTTCTTCATCGGAGGGAACTACTATCTCCACAAGGACAGAGGTTGGTACAGGGGGCGCTACTACAATGGCCCATGGGTCATGGTGGAGCGTGAACATCTCCCCCCCGGTCTGCGTAGGCACAAGTTCGAGCGGATTCGCCATTTCCGTGATGAGGAGTACCGCCGATACCGTGACGAGCATGAACACTACCGCGGCCGCCACTTCAGACCCGACAAGGAGTGGAAGGAGGAGCGCAAGGAGCGGCACAGGGAAGAGAAGGCGTGGCACAAGGAGGAGAAGGAGCGCCGCAAGGAGGAGCGTAGGTACGAGAAGGAGGAGCGGAAGCATGACAGGGGGGAAGGGCGCGGCCATGGCAGGCGCGGCGACCGGGACGGCTGATCCATCCCCACATGGTTTGCCGAGATGAGGCTGATAAGGGCTGTCTTCCGCTGGAGGGCAGCCCTTAATGTTTTGTGTCTGGAAGTGGCGTATAATTAAGTGTTACCCAATCATCCGGGGAGTTCAACCTCTCGTTAATGGAGGAGAAGATGCGAGCATGTCTGTTTGTACTTTCCCTGCTGAGTGCACTGCTGCTGATCACAGACCGGATCCCTGCCGCTGACATCTTTGCTGAGCAGCGCCGGACCATGGTCAGCCATTACATCAAGGGGCGGGGTATCAAGGACCTGAAGGTGCTTGCCGCCATGGGGAAGGTCCCCCGACATCTCCTTGTGGAGGAACGGTACCGCCATAGCGCCTATGCCGATCACCCCCTCCCGATAGGTGAAGGGCAGACCATCTCCCAGCCGTACGTCGTGGCGCTGATGACCGAGGCGCTCATGCTCAAGCCGACAGACCGCGTCCTGGAGATCGGCACCGGCTCCGGATACCAGGCAGCGGTTCTGGCGGAGATCGTGCAGGAGGTCTACAGCATAGAGATTCGCCAGAGGCTCGCGGAGCGGGCTTCGGCCAGGCTGAAGGATCTTGGTTATCCCGGGATCAGGGTGCGCTACGGCGACGGCTATTACGGCTGGGAGGAGAAGGCACCATTCGATGCGATCATCATCACCGCCGCGGTGAACCATATCCCCCCCCCGCTCATACGCCAGCTCCGTGCCGGTGGGAGGCTGGTCCTCCCACTGGGGAGTACGGGCTTCACCCAGACACTGACCCTGGTAACGAAGGGGGCGGGGGGGGAGCTGGATGTTCAGCAGCTAAGCCCGGTCGCCTTCGTTCCCATGACCGGCGAGGCCCTGAAAAAGAGATGATCCTTCCCCGGATACGTTTCTGCGTAGCTCCCGGCCAAGGAGTAGGTAGGCGAGGAAGTAGGCTGCGGCACCGATCAGCAGCACCCAGCGGAATCCGGTGTTCATGGCCACCATGACTGCCAGCAGAGGGGCAAGGACTGAAGCGGTGCCGTTGACGGTCCAGGCCCATGGGATCAGCAACGGCGAGGTGCGGCCGAGAAGTCGCAGCCCTGCGGGGAAGGGGATCCCCATGAGGATGCCGGGAAGGGTTACCAGCACCACGCAGATGCCGCCGCGAACGGGGAGGGGCCAGGGCTGGGCGAAGGCGATTAGCCCGGGGAGGAAAAGGGCACAGAGCATCACCATGATCGACAGACCGAGCAGCATTGCCGGACGCTCCAGCAGGGGAAATCTCTGGGCGAGCAGGCTGCCGCATCCGGAACTGACCAGGATGGTTGCCAGGACAGTTGCCACCGCCACGGAGGGCTGTTCCAAAAGAAGGATTGACTTCTGGATCAGCGCCACTTCCACGAACAGGTAGGCGATGCCGAGGATGGCAAAGTAGGGGAGGGGTCGGCCCGGCTTTGCGCCGTCAAGATGGGACTGTTTCCGCGTCAGCAGCGGGAGGGAGACCAGCAGGAGTCCTATCAGCAGCACCTGGATGAAGATGGCGGGCAGAAGATACCCCTCTTCCAGAAAGAACTGCCACTTGCTCCCCATGGTCCTGTAGATGGCAGGGAGCTTGTCGAGGCGCAGGTGGAGGGAGAAGAATGGTGCCTCGTCCCGCACCGGACTGACGTCGAACAGGTATGAGGAGAGGAACTCCTCTCTCTTCTCCCGTGAGATGATGTCGCTTAATGCCCGGAAGTAGTCGGTTTCCCGGGTACGGACGAAGCGGTTGCTCTCTTCTGGGGATGCACCGGGGAGCCAGGCTATGTCGAAGCGGTTCTCCTCGCAAAAACGCCTGATCGCGGCGATCTCTTTCGGCTCTAGCCGACCCCGCTTGGCAATAACGGTTATGCTTCCCCAGCTGCGAATCGCCGCCAGATGCTCACCCGCGGCAGTGTCTCCCATCTCTTCCAATGCTGTTGCCAGGGTGGCTACGATTCTCAACTCGCTCCTCGGTGGGGGGATGATGAACATGTTTACGGACAGTATGCCGCTGTCATTTAGATGGCGCAGGTATTCGCGAAATGCCTCCACTGTGAAGCGGTACTCCTCGGCAATGCCGAAGGCACCGGAAGGCATGGCCTCCTGCAGGGAGATGTCTATCAGGTCAAAGCGCCGCTGTACGCTGCTCAGCCAGGATCTCCCCAACCCTGAGTAATACTCGCCATCGAAGATCCCTCCGCTGAAATCGCGAAAATCTTGCCGCAGTATCCTGACAAGGGAGGGTGTCCCTTCCACCGCGGCTACCCTTTCTGCTCCGTATCTCCTTGCCATCAGCAGCGGCAACCCACCCGCCGGATCGAGTGCCAGCACTTCATGGCGTTTCCCGATAGCGTAGGGGAGAGCTGCCGGGAGTGCCTCCAGGAAAGCGAGGGGCTCCGGCTCAAGCGAACTGGTGACTGCGTTCACGGCGCCTGCGTCGATGCTGATCCCGATCTGCTCGGGGAGCTTGTCCTGGTAGCGAAGGGAGAGCCCCGGCGCATAGCGGACTGCCGGGCTGAGGAATGTGTCGACCCTTGCAAAGGGGGTCAGGTGGGTGGCGAGCCTTTCTGCTCCTGGATAGCGCAGGGCCGCCTCCATCCCCTTGTAGGGTGAGATGCGGGGTTGCATGGCGTCCGGATGGAACATGAGCAGGGCAACTGTGACAGCTGACAGCAGTGAGGCGGCCAAGCGGAGCCGCCAACCGCCGAAGATGGCGGTTGCGGAGGCAACCAGAAGAGAGAGGATGAGGACAACCTCTTCAGGAGGGAAGAACCCGAGGAGGGGGAGAACCCCCACGGAGCCGATACCGGCGCCAATCAGGTCTGCGCCGTAGAGCAGGCCGGCCCGTTCGCTAAAGGCGCTGAAGGCTGTTGTTATGACGAGGCCGCTGCAGAAGAAGGGGAGGGCGAGGAGCAGGTAGGTGAGCAGTATATGCAGGATCTCTCCCCGCTCCCAGGCCAGGCGGACCGGATCGAAGCGGACAAGGTTGGACAGGGTGAACCCAGCAGGCAGGGCCGCAGCCAGTCCAAGGGCATACCAGCCGATGTGGCCTGGACTCTTCAGGCCGGGAGCGATCGCCAGCAGTGTGCCGCTTGCCGCAAAGCCAAGCATGGCAATGCTCACCACCATGAAGGCAAAGTGGTACCAGAGGGTTATGGAGAAGACGCGGGTGAGGAGGAGCTCGAATGCCAGGCTTGCCAGAGAAGAGAGGGTGATGAGCAACGGGATTGCCGGCCGCATAGACATGATTCCCCCTCCCACTGAGTACATTCTATCCTCTAGCAGTGGATTGGCAATGGGGGGACTGCCGGTAAATGATAAGACCGACACTGATGCCGGTCTTATGCCTTCACCTCTTTTTTTGTCATGGATTTTAGCGAGTTTCCGGTGAATCCGTTGACCTTCTGGTTCGGATTCTACTGCCACTTTTCAGGGTGTTTAGAAGTTTAATGGTTGTTGCGGAAACAGGTATCGGTTTCACCTCTCTTTCTGATTATATGATATGCCGATAGAGCGCAAAGTGCAAACTGGCGCCGCCAGCAACCCCTTGCGCTGCAAGGCTTTAGGCGGCATTCGCATCTGGCGGAAAAAGTGGTCGCCACTATGATGGCAGCGCAATCTGCCTGTATCGAAATGCTGTGGATTTGCATACCAGGCCGACTCCGTTGCTTCTCATCCCCAAATGTATTACAAATGAACCTATGCGACCCAACTCTTCAGCCATGTCTCTCCCTCTGCTCATTGTCATTCTGACAACCATTCTCTTTTCGCCCCCATCCCTTCGCGGCGAGACGTACGGCGGGGAGGGTGAGACCATAATCGTCGGCGGCGACCGGGACTACCCCCCCTACGAGTTTATAGATCGTGACGGCAAGCCTGCCGGATACAACGTGGAGCTTACCCGGGCGATAGCAGCGGTCATGGGTATGAATGTGGAGATCCGTTTGGGGAAATGGGGGGATATGCGCCGTGCCCTGGCAAACGGGGAGGTGGACATTCTCCAGGGGATGGCTTTCAGTGAGGAGCGTACCCGTGAGGTGGATTTCTCCCCCCCCCATGCAGTGGTCTACCAGTCCATCTGGACCAGGGGGGATGTGAAAATACGTTCGGCGAAGGATCTCAAGGGGAAGGAGGTCATCGTCATGCGCCAGAGCGTGATGCACGACTACCTCCTGCGCAACGATTTCGACGCAGCCTATGTCCTGACCGACTCCCTGGCCGACTCCCTGCGCCTTCTGGCATCCGGCCACCACGATGCCGCCCTGGTCGCCAAGCTCCCCGGGCAGTACCTGGTAAAGGAGCTCGGCCTGAAGAATGTCACCCCGGTGGCATCGCCGCTGGTCGCCCAGAAATACGGCTACGCGGTGCGCAAGGGTAACAGCGAGCTCCTCGGCCGATTCAGCGAAGGGCTTGCCCTGCTCAAGCGCTCAGGCCAGTTCCAGGCGATTCACAGCAAATGGCTCGGTGTGCTGGAACCCCAGCCGGTCCAGTGGGGGAGGGTTGCCCGCTATGTGGCCATGGTGGCCATCCCCCTCCTTTTGCTTCTCGGGGGGACTTTCCTCTGGTCCAGGACCCTGCAGAAGAGGGTGGCCCAGCGTACCGCAGAGCTGGACCGGGAGATTGCCGAAAAGAACCGGGCACTGGAGGAGCTGCGTCTTCACCAGGAGAAGCTTGTGCAGGCGGACAAGATGGCCTCCCTGGGGATCCTGGTCTCTGGCGTGGCCCACGAGATCAATAATCCCAACGGCCTCATCATGCTCAACATCCCCCGATTCGTGGAGGCCTTTGCCGCGGCTGGACCTATTCTTGACTCCCATTATGCCGAGCATGGCGACTTCAGGCTCGGCAGCCTCAGGTATTCGCGCCTGCGCGACGAACTCCCCCATCTCTTTGACGAAACCATCGATGCCGCCAGGCGGATCCAGAGGATTGTCGATGATCTTAAGGACTACTCTCGCCGGGACGAGCAGGGTTCTGCCGTCCTGTTCGATTTGAACGACGTGGTCCAGGCCGCGCTGAGACTGGTGGGGACGACCCTGCGCCGCAGCACCGAGAATCTGTCGGTACGCTGTGCCGAGCGTCTCCCCCGAGTGGTGGGGAGCCCCCATCGCATCGAGCAGGTGGTGGTAAACCTCCTCCTCAACGCCTGCCAGGCCCTGGAGGATAGTCGCCATGGGATAGGGGTCTTCACATCCTGTGACCCCCTGGATAGGGAGGTTGTGCTCACTGTCGAGGATGAGGGGAGGGGGATAGACCCGAGTCACCTGCCGCACCTGACCGATCCTTTTTTTACCACCAAGAGGGGGGAGGGGGGGACCGGCCTCGGCCTCTGGATATCCTTCGGAATAGTCAAGGACCATGGCGGTCGCCTGGAGTTTTCCCCCATCCAGGGGCGGGGTACGCGGGTGACCCTGACACTCCCCGCCGCAAGGGAGCTTACATGAGCGAACATCTCTACCCATCCTTCACGCTGCTGCTGGTGGACGACGAACTCCCCTGGCTGCGCAGCCTCTCCATGGCCCTGGAGGGGCCTGGCGGAATAACCAATACACGCACCTGCAGCGACAGCCGCCAGGTCCTCCCCCTCCTTGCCGGCGGGGGGATAGGTCTGGTGCTGCTGGACCTCACCATGCCACACATCTCCGGCGAGGAGCTCCTCGGGAGGATTGTCGAGGAGTACCCCGACGTGGCGGTGATCGTCCTGTCAGGCATGAACCAGGTGGAAACGGCGGTAAACTGCATGCGCCATGGCGCCTTCGACTACCTGGTCAAGACCATGGGGGAGGAGCGGATAGTGGATACGGTGCGCCGTGCCATCCGCATGCAGGAGCTCCTCCGGGAAAACCGGGCAATGCGCAACCGCTTCCTCTCCGATACCCTGGAGCACGCCGAGGCGTTCGCAGAGATAGTGACCGGCAGCAAGGCGATGCGCTCCATATTCCAGTATATCGAGGCCGTGGCGCGCAGCAGCCAGCCCATCCTCATAACCGGGGAGAGCGGGGTGGGGAAGGAGCTGGTTGCCAGGGCGGTGCATCGCCTGAGTCGCCCCGACGAGCCGATGGTGTCGGTAAATGTGGCAGGACTCGACGACAGCGTCTTTGCCGATACCCTCTTCGGCCACAAGAAGGGGGCCTTCACCGGCGCCGACGAACCCCGCAGCGGCATGATCGAGCGGGCCGGAGACGGCACCCTCTTCCTCGACGAAATCGGCGATCTGGCCCCTGCATCCCAGGTGAAGCTCCTGCGTCTGCTGCAGGAGGAGGAGTTCTACCCCCTTGGCAGTGACACTCCGAAGCAGATGCGGGCCCGCATCGTCGTCGCCACCCATCGCAACCTTGCGGAGAAGCAGGCGGAGGGGAGTTTTCGTAAGGACCTCTTCTACCGCCTGCGCGCCCATCATCTGCACATCCCCCCTCTGCGGGAGCGGAAAGAGGACCTGTCGCTCCTTCTCGACCACTTCCTCGCCGAGGTCTCGGCTTCCCTGGGGAGGAAGAAGCCGGCCTACCCGCGGGAGCTTCTGACCCTGCTCGCAGCCTATGACTTCCCCGGCAACCTGCGGGAGCTGAAGGGGATGGTCCATGATGCCGTTTCCACCCACTCCGGCGGTACCCTCTCCATGGAGAGTTTTCTCAGGGCCATGGGGCTCTCCGGCGACCAGGCCATCACCAGGCGCCAGGAGACAGCGGCTGAAAACCCCTTTGCAGCATGTGAGCGGCTCCCCACCATGACCGAGGCGCTTGATCTCCTGGTCAGCGAGGCGCTTCGCCGTGCCAGCAACAACCAGACCCTTGCCGCCAGGATGATAGGCATCTCCCAGCCGGCCATGAGCAAGCGGATGCGCCGCTGACCGGTTGACACCACTCACCTGCTGTAACTCCTCCCTATAGGGGCATAACCCAGGTTATGATCATAACCTGGGTTATGGTTCATCGAAATCGCCTAAGTTTTCGCCTAAAATCCCCCCGGATCTCTGCTCGCGACTTTAGCTCCATAACCTGGGTTATGCCCCCGTTTCCTGTAGTCGGTGTTTGATAACGGTGTTTTCTGTTGTGATAACCGGTTGTTACGCATGGTTTAATGTTGTGGCACGGCTATTGCTGATATGGCTTTATACAGAGTCGATGTCAAACGCGGGGAAGGGCCATGAACGTAACAGGTACCACTAGACTGATCGCTAGCATACAGAGGCGGGTAAGGAGCGAAGCCGGCAGGGCCGCAGCAAACCTGCTCTGGCTGAGAAAAAACATGCACCCCTATTTCTTCTCCGCCATGCAGGAGGAGCAGGGTGCCCTGGCGGCCCTGGCCGGGGGGCTGCAGACGCTGGCGGACAATCGCCGCCTTACCCTGGCTGACCGGGAAAACTGCCTCATCATGGCCTGCCCCAATACTCCAGGCTCCCTCTACGCCACCCTGAGAAACCTTCCCGAGAGGGAGGTCTCCTTCGCCTACTTTGCCCATTCGGCGGAGCCTGTCCCCGGGCTGGAAGCAGAGCTGGAGATTCAGCGCTTCGAGTTCGACCGGAAGGAGAACAGGGAGATCACCTCGGCGGACGGCTCGGAGATACCGTCACCGATCCGCAAAAGGATCGTAACTGAACTTAAGGATGCCTACCCCCAGCTCTCCCCGGAAATCTATGAGCGTCTGCTGCGCACCTTGTGGCGCAATAACCCGGCATACCTGCGCCTCTCCCCGCCGAGGCGCATTGCCCAGCTCGTCTGGCTTTTCGCCATGGGGAACGCCAACGGCGGGCTTTTCCTGGACCTGGAGGAGACGGGGATCCCGGGTGAGTCCAGGGTGCTGTTCGCGGTAGCCAATCCGCCGCAGCAGGATTTTCTCCTCCAGACCATGGAGGTGTTCAACCGCCTGGATATTGGCGTGCGCCGCGCCTACTGCCTCACCATCTCCAACGGTGTGCACCCCTATTTCCTCGGCATGTTCTTCGTCGGCCGCCGCGACGGCGCCCCCCTGGCCAAGGGGTCGGAGCTGTTCCGCTCCCTGCAGCAGGAGCTCTACACCACCCAGATCCTGGCCACCCACTCCCCGATGTATCGCGATTTTGTCGCCAAAAGGGTGATGGGGGGGGAGGATGCCTCCCTGGTGAACGCCATGATCACCTTCTGCCACACAACCCTTGCCCACAACCAGCCGGACCGCTTCAACCGGGGAGATGTGGCGGACGCATTCCACTCCCACCCCGAGATTGCACTGCAGCTGGTGGAGCTCTTCCGCAGCCGCTTCGATCCATCCCTGGAGGATAGGGGGGAGCAGTATGCCAAGGCCCTGGCCGCCGCGGGGCGCGCAGTCGGTGACTACAACACCGGCCATCGCTACCTTGACGAGATTCGCCGGGCAGTTTTCCGCTGCGCCCTGCTCTTCATTCGCCATACCCTGAAGACCAACTTCTTCGTCGACGCCAAGCAGGCCCTGGCTTTCCGCCTGGATCCGGCCTACCTGGGTGAGCTTGGGGACGAGTTCACCGCCGACCTGCCGCCGGAGCGCCCCTTCCGCATCACCTTTTTCTACGGCCGCTTCGGTGCCGGCTACCACATCGGCTTCTCCGACATCGCCCGCGGCGGCTGGCGCACCATCATCGCCCGCAGCCGGGATGACTACACCATCTGCGCCAACACCCTCTTCCGCGAAGTCTATGTTCTTGCCAGCACCCAGCACCTGAAGAACAAGGACATCTACGAGGGGGGATCGAAGATGGTGGTCCTCCTCAATGCGGTGGACCTGGGGGCTGCCGAGCGTGAACTGGAGACCTGGAGGCTGTACAAGCTCCAGTACGGCATGCTCAACGCATTCCTCGACATCTTCGTCACAACGGATGGAAGGGCCAGCGATCCCCGGGTGGTTGACTACTACGGCGAGGATGAGCCGATCGAGCTGGGACCGGACGAGAACATGCACGACAGCATGGTGGAGACCATCGCCTCCCTCTCCCGCAGGCGCGGTTACCTCCTCGGCATCGGCATCATCTCCAGCAAGAGGGTCGGCATCAACCACAAGGAGTACGGGGTCACCTCCACCGGTGTTGTCAAGTTTGCCGAGATAACCATGGCCGAGCTGGGGATCGACATCTACCGTGACCGATTCTCCCTGAAAATGACCGGCGGACCCAACGGCGATGTGGCCGGCAACGCCCTGCGGATAATCCTCAAGCGCTGTCCAAAAGCTGAGGTCAGGCTGGTCCTGGACGGGACAGCAGCAATTTACGATCCTTCTGGAATAGACAGGGGCGGGCTGCAGAGGCTGGTGCTGAGTCACGACCTTGAGGAGTACGACCCGCAGGCCCTTCGTCCCGGAGGGTTCATCCTCTACCGCAACCGCCGCCGCACCGACGGACTGAGGGAGCTCTACTGCCGCACGGCAAACATCGACGGGGTGATCCGGGAGGAGTGGGTCTCCCTGGACGACTTCTCCCGGGAGTACGGCGACCTGGTGTTCTCCGTGCAGGCGGACCTCTTCATCCCCGCTGGGGGGAGGCCGGAAAGCATCGATATGCAGAGCTGCAGCCGCTTCTTTGCTGCCGACGGCACCCCTTCCGCCCGGGCCGTGATCGAGGGGGCAAACTCGTTCATCACCCCTGACGCGAGGGTGGCACTGCAGAAGCAAGGTGTTATAATTATGCGCGACGCCTCGGCCAACAAGTGCGGGGTCATCTCTTCATCCTACGAAATCATCGCCAACCTCATCCTCTCCGAGGAGGAGTTCCTGGAGCAGAAGGATCGTTACGTGGCAGACGTCCTTGCAATCCTGGAGAAACGCGCCGAGGATGAGGCACGCCTGATTCTGGCGCGCAAGCGCGAGCCCGGCTGCTCCCACCTCTACACCGAGATTTCCGCCGCCATCAGCCAGGAGATAAACTCTCTCTACGCCAGGCTCTTCAGGTATTTCCAGACAAATCCGCAGCTCTGCCTCAAACCCCTCTACCGGAAGGTGATCCTCGCCCATCTACCCAGGATGCTGAGCGGCTCCCACCGCCTGCGGCGCAGGGTGGGGGGGCTTCCTCCGAAGTACCTTTTCGCCATACTGGCGGCGGAGATTGCCTCCTCCCTGGTATACCGCGGGGACAGGGAGGCCGATTTCGCCGCCAGCCTGAAAGGGCACCTGCAGCGCAATTTCTGAAACAGATCTTCATATCCGCAAGCAAACAAGGAGCAGCCGCATGATCAAATTCAACGCAGTACACAAGTGGTTCAAGAGCCTCCATGTCCTGAACGACATCAACCTGAGCGTTCAGCAGGGGGAGGTGGTGGTTGTCTGCGGCCCCTCGGGGTCGGGCAAGTCGACCCTTATCAGGACCATCAACCAGCTGGAGCCGATCGACAAGGGGAGCCTCATCGTGGACGGCATGGACCTCTGCGACAAGAAGACCGACATCAACCGCCTGAGGGCCGAGGTCGGATTCGTCTTCCAGCAGTTCAACCTCTATCCCCATCTCTCCGTATTGAACAACATAACCCTTGCGCCGACCAAGATCCGCAAGACCCCCCGCAAGGATGCGGAGGAGCAGGCGATGGCCCTCCTGGAGAGGGTCGGGCTGGCCAACAAGCGCGACTCCTATCCATCCCAGCTCTCCGGCGGCCAGCAGCAGCGGGTGGCCATCGCCCGGGCCCTGGCCATGAAGCCGAAGATCATGCTCTTCGACGAGCCGACCTCGGCCCTCGACCCGGAGATGATCGGCGAGGTGCTGGCGGTCATGCAGGATCTTGCCAGGAGCGGCATGACCATGGTCTGCGTCACCCACGAGATGGGATTCGCCCGTGAAGTTGCCGACCGGGTGGTGTTCATGGATCACGGTGTCATCTTAGAGGAGGCCGAACCGGAGGAGTTCTTCCGCAACCCGCAGCATGACCGGGCGAAGCAGTTCCTGAAGCAGCTTCTCTCCCCCATGCACTAATCAAGGAACGAGGATCGAGGTTCGAGGCTTTTAACCTTAAACTGCGAGCCTTTTCCTAACTCAATCAAAAAAAGGAGAAAAAAATGAAAAAACTCGTTGCCATGTTGATGATGACTGCAGCAGTATCCATCGCCGCCAAGAGCTTTGCCGCCGCCCCGGCTGACACCCTGGCTGAGGTGAAGAAGAAGGGGGTGCTGGTGGCCGGGGTGAAGGACTCCCTCCCCCCATTCGGCTATGTGGATGAGAAAACCCGCACCATCATCGGCTACGACATCGACTTCATCAACGCCATCGCCAAGAAGCTCGGCGTTAAGGTGGAGCTGAAGCCGGTGACCTCTGCCAGCCGCATGCCCCAGCTGCAGGAGGGGAACATAGACATCATCGCCGCCACCATGACCAAGAACCCGGAGCGGGCCAAGCAGATAGACTTCAGCCACACATACTTCTTCACCGGCCAGAAGTTCATCACCAGGAAAGGGGCGGTAAAATCCGTCAAGGACCTGGAAGGGAAGAAGGTCGGCACCGCCAAGGGATCCACGTCCGAGCAGAACGTGAAGAAGGCGATCCCCTCCGCAACCGTTCTCTCCTTCGACGACTACCCCCAGGCTTTCCTCGCCCTGCAGCAGGGTAAGGTGCAGGCAGTGACCACCGACGAGGCGATCCTGGCCGGCATCCTCGCCAAGGCCCCCAACAAGGGGCAGTTCGAGATCCCCAACGTGCAGATCTCCGACGAGCCCTACGGCCTGGGGATGAGGAAGGGTGACAAGAACTTCGTCGACTTCGTCAACAAGACCATCCTGGAGATGGAGAAGTCCGGCGAGGCGAAGAAGATCTTCGACAAGTGGTTCGGCCCCAAGACCGACTTCCACCTGCAGCGTAACTTCAAGATAGTTGCCGGCAAATAAAAGGCTGCTCCAGGCTCAGGGCTCGGGGGTCAGGGTTTTACCCCGAGCCCCGAGCCCCGAGCCCGAATCCGCACGAGGTTTATTCATGCTTTCATATCAATTCGACTGGTCGGTCGTCACCACGGGCAAGTACTTCGAGTGGCTGGTTTCCGGACTCGGCCTGACCCTGCAGCTCTCCGCTGCCGGAATCGTCCTCTCCTTTCTCCTCGGCCTGCTCATTGCCGTGCTGCGCATGAGCCATTTTGGACCATTGCGCTGGTTCGCCCATGTCTACCTGGAGTTCTTCCGCAACACGCCGCTCCTGGTGCAGATCTTCTTCTGGTACTTCGGCTCCTACAAGCTCCTCCCCATGGCGGTCAACGAGTGGCTGAACAGCACCAACTTCGAGTTCGCCGCCGCCCTGATCGCCCTGACCATCTACACCTCGGCCTTCATCGCCGAGGATATCCGTTCCGGGGTTCTCTCCATACCCAAGGAGCAGATGGAGGCAGCCAGGAGCGCCGGCTTCTCCTATATCCGTTCCATGCAGTACATCATCCTCCCCCAGGCGGTGCGGATCACTGTCCCCCCCCTGATCAACCAGTTCCTCAACCTGGCGAAGAACTCCTCCCTGGCCATGACCATCGGCGTCATGGAGCTGACCTACCAGGCCCGCCAGGTGGAGAGCTACACCTTCAAGGGGTTCGAGGCGTTCACCGCCGCCACCCTGGTTTATCTGGTGCTTTCGGTGGTCATTACCGCCCTGATGGACCAGTACAACAACAGGGTACTCAACCCCCAGAGGGGATAACGGCAGATGGGGTAGCTTAAAACCAGTCAGCATCAATCAGCGAGAGGTACAGTATGGATGGGCTCTTCGATTTTCAAGTAATTACTAACAATTTCACCTATTTCATGGTGGGCCGCTACCCCGAGGGACCCCTCGGCGGGCTGGGGCTGACCCTCTACCTGGCAGCGGTATCCTGCATACTCTCCTTCTTCGGCGGGCTGATACTGGGGCTTCTCAGCCTCTCACGCCATGCCGCCATCAGGTATCCGGTCAATCTATTCATCAACACCTTCAGGGGGATGCCGCTCCTCATGGTGATCTTCTGGATGTACTTCCTCCTCCCCGCACTGCTGGGGAAGACCGTGCCGGAGAGCCGGACGGTCATCATGGGGCTGACCATATTCACCTCGGCATACATGTCACAGATCGTCATTGCCGGCATCAAGGGGATCCCCAAGGGGCAGACCGAGGCGGCAATCTCTACCGGCCTGAAACCATGGCAGGCAATGGTCTACGTCGTCCTCCCCCAGGGGCTGCGTAACATGATCCCCTCCTTTGTCAACCAGTTCGTCTCCCTCATCAAGGACACCTCCCTGGCCTTCATCGTCGGGGTTTCCGAGCTCACCCACGTGGCTACTCAGGTCAACAACCGGACCATGTCGTCGCCAACGGAGATATTTATCTTCATCGCCGTTGTTTATTTCCTCATCTGCTACGCCTTCACCACCCTCTCCCGCTGGCTGGAGGGGCGGCTCGCCTGGCGCAAGGCCATCTGACAGGACAAAAGCAGAGGGAAATTATGCGGGCGCCTCGTTGTCGGGGCGCCCGTTTTTTTCAGCCGGAGTCTTGAGGAGGCGAATTGGTAACTTATAATAAAGTGGTCCGGCGAGCTGTTCATTGTCGCCACTCTGGAATGCAGAGGAGCATGGCTGTCATGGAGTCTGTATGCGCTGTCATGGATTTGCCGCTTTATTTAGCCTCCTGGTTGCCCTTTTTCCCATTACAACCCCTGCCCATGCCCTGGAAAAGGCGACAATCCAGCTCAAATGGCTGCACCATTTCCAGTTCGCCGGCTACTACATGGCGCTGGAAAAGGGGTTCTATCGTGATGCCGGGCTGGACATTGTCATAAGGGAGGGGGGACCAGCCGTGGAGGTGGAGCGGGAGGTCGCGTCCGGGAGGGCCGACTTCGGTACCGGCACCTCGTCCCTGCTCCTATATCTTGCCAGGGGTGAAGATTTAGTCGTCCTCGGGCAGATATTCCAGCACTCGCCGGCCATCTTCCTCACCCCCAGGAAAACAGGCATCCGCTCCATAAAGGAGATGGCTGGGAGGCGCTTCATGTACGCCAACCAGCATGGCGACATGGGAGCGCTGCTGAAGCGGCACGGCGTGGAAGAGAGCCGAATCGTCAAGGTCCCCCACAATGGGGACCCGGCCAACCTCTTGAAAGGCAAGGCCGACGTCATGCTCGCTTACAGCTTCAACGAGCCATTCTTCCTTGAGGCGGTGGGAGAGCCATACCTGACATTTTCCCCACTCTCATTCGGCATAGATTTCTACGGGGACAACCTCTTTACCACCAAGCGGATGGTCAGGGAGAGACCGGAGTTCACCAAGGCTTTCCGCGACGCCTCCCTGCTCGGCTGGCGTTACGCCTTGGAACATAAGGCGGAAGCCGTAGAGCTGATCCATAGTAAATACACCGCGGGTATGAGCCGGGAGTGGCTGCATTTCGAGGCTGATCAGGTGGATAACCTGGTCCAGCCGGATCTTGTGGAGATAGGATACCAGAGCCTGGAGCGCTGGCAGAGAATCGCCGACACTTTTGCGGAGCTTGGCATGCTCCCCAAGGGGTTCGATCCTAGTCCCGTCATCTACGCGCCACGGCAGATAAGGGACTACGGTCCCCTGCTGGGGGTGATCGTTTTTGCCGCGGCAGCCATAGGGGTACTGGCCTGGATGGTAACTACCTTCAGGCGACTGAACATCAAGCTTGAGAATGAGATCGTGGAGCGCAGGGGGGCAGAGAAGGCGCTTAGGGAGAGGGAGGAGCTCTTCTCCCTCTTCATGAAGCATTCCCCCCTCTACACCTACATAAAACGGGTAGAAGAGAACCAAAGCCGGGTGGTCGCGGCAAGCGACAACTTCATCGACCTGACCGGCTTGAAGGCGGAAGAGATGGTCGGCCGTACCATGGAAGAGCTCTTCCCCCCCGAGTTCGCCCGCAAGATAACCGAGGACGATCTGTCAGTGGTGCGTGAAGGCAGGCCGATCCAGCTTGACGAGGAGTTCGGCGGCAGGAGTTTTACGACCATAAAGTTCCCCATAGCAATGAATGGCAGAAGTAGCCTCTTGGCCGGATTTACCATGGATGTGACCGAGAGGGTGCGGGCGGAGAGGGCTCTGCGGGAGAGCGAGGAGAGGCACCGGGTCATCCTGCGGACCGCCATGGAGGGGTTCTGGCTGGTGAACATGGAGGGGCGGCTTCTGGAGGTGAATGACGCTTATTGCCGCATGAGCGGTTACATCCGGGAGGAGCTCCTGACCATGGGGATAAGTGATCTGGAGGCAGCCGAAACCGCCGAGGAGATATCCTCGCACATGAAATTACTGACAGAGATCGGGAGCGACTCCTTCGAGACCAGGCATCGGCGCAGGGACGGGAGCCTGTTTGATCTGGAGATCAATGCCCAGCACAGCACTCTCGAAGGGGGGAGTTTCGTGGTATTCATGCGGGATATCACCGGGCGCAAGCGAGCCGAGGAAAAGAGGCGGATGCTGGAGAGCCAGCTCTTCCATGCCCAGAAGCTGGAGAGCCTGGGGGTCCTGGCCGGAGGGATAGCCCATGATTTCAACAATATCCTCATGGCAGTCATGGGGAACGCCGAGCTTGCCCTGATGCGTCTAGGCAAGGAGTCTCCAGTAGCAGAGAACCTGCAGCGTATCGAGCAGGCAGCTGCCCGTGCCGCCGACCTTGCCAGGCAGATGCTCGCCTACTCGGGCAAGGGGAGATTTGTTGTCGAGAGGATCGATCTGAATCACCTCCTTGAGGAGATGCTCCCCATGCTCCAGGCATCCATCTCCAAGAAGGTGGTGCTGCATCTCAATCCGACATCCCGGATTCCAAGCGTCCAGGCCGATGCCACCCAGTTGCGCCAGATAGTGCTAAACCTGGTGATCAATTCCTCCGAGGCCATCGGGGAGAGGAGCGGCATCATTGCCATCTCCACCGGCTGCATGCGCTGCGATAGCAGCTGCATCAAGGGGCTCTTGTTTGCCTACGAAATCAGCGAGGGGTTCTACACCTATCTGGAGGTCACGGATACGGGTTGCGGCATGGATGAAGAGACCCTCGCCAGGGTCTTCGACCCATTCTTTTCCACGAAGTTCACCGGCCGCGGCCTGGGGATGGCCGCCGTGCTGGGAATCATCAGGGGGCACAAGGGGGGGATCAGGGTGGAGAGTACCCCCGGTAAGGGGAGTAGCTTCAGGATATTGTTGCCGGCCAGCGATGCATTGCCGGAACTAGTCGAAGAAGGTGCAGGCATTGACGAGCGCCGCTTCTCGGGGACGGTCCTCCTGGTCGACGACGAGGAGACTGTGCGCGCTGTAGGGAGCGAAATGCTCATGAGCCTGGGGCTCGGGGTCGTTACCGCCGCAGACGGGCGCGAGGCGCTGGACCTGCTGCGTGTCAGGGATGACATAGACTTGGTGATTCTCGACCTGACCATGCCGATCATGGACGGGGAGGAGTGCTGTCGCGAGTTGCGGCTGATCAGGCCGGATATGATGGTAATTGTGTCAAGCGGTTACAGTGAGGAAGATGTTGCCAAGCGCTTCAAGGGGGAGCCGGTGGCCGGTTTCATTCAGAAGCCCTATGATTTGCCAACTCTCAAAAAAGTGTTGACGGGGATCGTCTGACGTTTCCGTGCTGCCACATCGCATCAGAACATCAGCAGGTGCAGCACTCCGCGGATGAGGATGCCGGCAACCACCCCGGTGATGGCTGGCCTGATCACCGAGGCGCAGCGGCTCCCCGCGGAGATGAGTACCGCCACGCCGACGATGTCGCAGGGGTTGGTGATGAAGCCGGCCATCCTGTTCAGCTCCTGCACGGTGATGGCCCCCTCCTTGAGGAGATTCAGGGTGACCCCCATCATGGCGGTGCCGCCGGCCAGGTACTTGGTGGCCAGGGGGAGCACCGCGGCTGCCGGGAAGCCGATGAGTCGGAAGAGTGGGGTGATCGCCGTTTCCAAGAGGCCGATGGCGCCTGTGGCCTTGAGGATGTTCACCAGGAAGATGGCGAGGATGAGGATGGGGATGGTGCCGATGATCACCTGTACCCCCTCCTGACCGCCGCTGATCATCAGGTTGAGGATGGTCGACTTTTTGTTGTCCGACGGTGGGGGGAGCTCACCCGAGTCCGCCGGGTGGGAGTCGTCTGCACCCCGGGCGAAGATGTAGTAGGTGAGGGCGGCCGCGGAAAGACCGCCGATCGCCGAAGTGAGCATGATCGCCCAGAGGTTCAGGCCGGAGGCCACCATGGGGAAGACCACGTTGGCCTGGGAGAGGGTGAGGACCATGGCCAGGGTTGCGGCGATCTGCCTCCTGGATGTGCCGTCCTTCTCCATGATCGCCAGGGTGGCCAGGGGGGCGGCGAAGCTGACCAGCAGCATCTGCACGATGGCGAACGCACCGGCTCCTGGGATGCCGAAGAGGCGCAGCAGCGGCCGTAGCAGGCGGGCCACCATCGCCAGGACACCCCTTGCATCCAGCACCTTCATGATCGCCATCATGATCACCAGCACCGGCATTAGCACGTACAGGGAGAGGTCAAGGCCGGCCTTCCCCGATACGAGCATTATCTTTACCAGATCTTCCATGGATCGCTCCGTTTCAGCCGAATCATCCCCGCGCAGTGAATATTCTGCAAGATCCTTTCAAAGTCAATGATTTCCTCCAAATACTGTTTGACAGTCACCGGCTGATTTACCTATAAACCTCAAGAGCCTTCTCTGAAGGCTAGGAAACGTCACGAGATCCGGGGAGTTGTCCCCCGGTTGGAGGAGCAGCAAGATGGGATACAGGAACCTGCAGGAGTGCGTTGCCGACCTGGAGCAGCGTGGTATGCTGGTCAGGATCGAGACGGAGATCGATCCTGACCAGGAGATGGGGTGCATACAGCGCAGGGTCTACGAGGCGGGGGGGCCGGCGCTCCTCTTCACCAATCCCAAGGGGGGCTCCTTTCCCATGCTCGGGAACCTCTTCGGTACCCTGGAGCGGACCCGTTTCCTCTTCCGCGATACTCTGGGAAGGATAGAGAAGCTGGTTTCACTCAAGATCAACCCTGCGGCTGCCCTGAAAAATCCACTGGTCTATGCCGGGACGCTTCCGGCGGCCATGAGCCTCCTCCCCAGGTGCGTGGCAAACGGCCCGATCCTCGGCAACCGGACTACCATTGACCGGTTGCCCCAGCTCAAATCCTGGCCCATGGACGGCGGTCCGTTCATCACCCTCCCACAGGTTTATTCGGAGAGCGTCAGCCGCCCGGGGCTGCGCCACTCCAACCTGGGGATGTACCGGGTGCAGCTCTCCGGCAACCGTTACGAGACAAACCGGGAGGTGGGTATCCACTACCAGATCCACCGGGGGATAGGGGTGCACCACAGCGAGGCGATCGAGAAGGTGTTACCCTTCCGGGTGAGCATCTTCGTCGGCGGCCCACCCTCCCTGACCGTGGCCGCGGTCATGCCCCTCCCCGAAGGTCTTCCCGAGCTCTCCTTCGCCGGCCTTCTCGGCGGCCACCGGCTCCCCATGGTCTGCCGGCCAGGGCTGCTCCCCATGCCGGCGGAGGCCGATTTCTGCATCACCGGGATCATCGACCCGGATAAAACACTCCCCGAGGGGCCCTTCGGCGATCACCTCGGGTACTACAGTCTGGCCCACGACTTCCCGGTGCTCCGGGTGGAGGAGGTCTTCCACCGCCACGGCGCCATCTGGCCCTTCACCACCGTCGGACGCCCCCCCCAGGAGGACACCTCCTTCGGCGCTTTCATCCACGAACTGACCGGTGAGCTGATCCCCACGGTGCTCCCCGGCATCAGGGGGGTTCATGCGGTGGACGCCGCCGGGGTCCATCCGCTCCTCCTGGCAATCGGCAGCGAGCGCTACGTCCCCTACGCCGAGCGGCGGGAGCCGCTGGAGCTCCTTACCCAGGCCAGTGCCATCTTCGGCCAGGGGCAGCTCTCCCTTGCCAAGTACCTCTTCATAGTTCCCCACGAGGACAATCCGCCGGATATCCACCACGTTGACGAGTTCCTGCGGTTTGTCCTGGAGAGGGCCGACTGGCGCACCGATCTCCACTTTCACACCGCCACCACCATCGACACCCTGGACTACTCCGGCAGCGCCCTCAACAGGGGGTCGAAACTGGCCGTGGCCGTGGCCGGCCAGGTAAGGCGGGCACTCTCCACGGAGCTCCCCCCTGGCCTGCGCCTGCCGGAAGGCTTTTTAAACCCCCGCATCTGTCTCCCCGGGGTCGTGGCGGTTTCCGGGCCCTCCTGCACGAGCGGCCGCAACTCAGCCGATCCGGTGATGGAGTCATTCTGTCTGGAGCTGGAGGAGTCTGGCTCTCTGCCGGACGGGCTACCCCTGGTGGTCGTGGTTGATGACAGCGACTTCACCTCCCGCACCCTGAACAACTTCCTCTGGAGCGTATTTACCCGTTCCAACCCGGCCTCGGACATCTATGGCATCGGCTCGTTCACCCACTGCAAGCACTGGGGGTGCCGGGGGGGGCTGGTGATCGACGCCCGTGTAAAGCCCTACCATGCCCCGCCACTGGTGGAGGACCCGGCGGTAGTTAGCCGCGTCGAGGCCCTGGCCGCCCCCGGCGGGCCGCTGCATGGACTCTATTAGGGAAAGCCGTTCCAAGGCGATTGTCCGTAGGGAGCTTGCCATCGTTGACATCCTTTTCAGCTTCGTGCCATAATTGCTAAATTATTTTACTCAGGCTAAAAGCGGTTGGCCGGTGGCCGCCGCTCCCTTTCCGCAAACTGCCGCAGTTCAGATCAGGAGCCAGTTTCGTCAATGTCTTTTGTCCATCTCCATCTCCATACCCAGTACTCTCTCCTGGACGGCGCAAACCGCCTGGGGGACCTGGTCAAGAAGGCCCAGGAGTACAACATGCCGGCCGTGGCCATCACCGACCATGGCAACATGTTCGGCGCGGTCGAGTTTTACCTCAAGTGCAAGGAGAAGGGGATCAAGCCGATCGTCGGCTCCGAGGTCTACATCGCCCCTACATCCCGTTTCAGCCGGGAGGGGAGCGAGGAGGTTTCCGGCTATCACCTGGTGCTCCTCTGCCAGGACATCACCGGCTACCGCAACCTCTCCTACCTGGTCTCCGCCGGCTTCAAGGAGGGGTTCTACTACAAGCCCCGCATTGACAAGGAACTCCTGGAGAAGCACAGCGAGGGGCTGATCTGCCTCTCCGCCTGCCTCAAAGGGGAGGTGGCCTATCTGGCGGGCCGGGGGAAGATGGACGAGGCTAGGTCCGCGGCCCGCTGGTACGCCGATCTCTTTCCGGGCCGCTACTACCTTGAGCTGCAGGAGAACACCCTTCCGGAGCAGGCGGTTGCCAACCAGCGGCTGATGGAGATCGCAGGGGAGCTCAGCCTCCCCCTGGTGGCCACCAACGACTGCCATTACCTGAACAGGGAGGATGCCAGAGCCCACGAGGTTCTCCTCTGCATCCAGACCGGCAAGACCATGAACGACGAGAAGCGGATGCGCTTCTCCGCCGAGGAGTTCTATGTGAAATCCCCGGAGGAGATGGCCGCCGCCTTCCACTATGCGCCAGAGGCCATCGCCAACACCATGGTGATCGCCGATCAGTGCAACCTTGACCTGGGGAATTTCAAGACATACCACTTCCCCAAGTACGATCCACCCGAGGGGTTGACCCTGGACGACATGCTTGCCGCTGCGGCGAGAAACGGCCTGGACGCCCGCCTGGCGGCCATCAAGGCTAAGAAGCCGGACTTCACGGCCGAGCAGGAGAAGGGCTATCGTGACCGCCTGGAGATCGAGCTTGCCTGCATCAAGCAGATGGGGTTTCCAGGTTATTTCCTCATTGTTGCCGACTTCATCAACTGGGCCAAGGACCACGGCATACCGGTCGGCCCCGGCAGGGGCTCGGCGGCCGGCTCCCTGGTCGCCTACGCCATCCGCATCACCGACATCGACCCTATCCCCTACAACCTCCTCTTCGAGCGGTTCCTCAATCCGGAACGGATCTCCATGCCCGATATCGACGTAGACTTCTGCACCGACCGGCGTGAGGAGGTGATTCGCTACGTCAGCGAGAAGTACGGGCAGGATAAGGTCTGCCAGATCATCACCTTCGGCACCATGTCGGCCAAGGCAGTCATCCGGGACGTCGGCCGGGCGCTGGACATGGCCTACGGCGAGGTGGACAGGATCGCCAAGCTGGTGCCCGAGGTGCTGAGCATCACCCTGGAGCAGGCCCTCAAGCAGGAGCCGAAGCTGCCGGAGATGATGAACAGCGATCCCCGGGTGAAGGAGCTGATCGAAATTGCCCTGCGTCTGGAGGGTCTTACCCGCCACGCCTCCACCCACGCAGCCGGCGTGGTTGTCGCCCCCGATGCCATGGAGGAGTTCTGCCCGGTCTACAAGGACCAGAAGACCGGCTCCATCAACACCCAGTACTCCATGAAGTACGTGGAGAAGATTGGCCTGGTTAAGTTCGACTTTTTGGGTCTCAAGAACCTGACGGTCATCGACAACGCAGTCAAGCTGATCCGGGCCGGCAAGGATCCTGATTTCGACATCAATACTCTGGGCGACGACGATGCCGAGAGCTACGCTCTCATCTCCGAGGGGAACACCACCGGCGTATTCCAGCTGGAATCCTCGGGGATGAAGGAGATGCTCATCAAGCTCAAGCCCTCCTGCTTCGAGGATGTCATCGCCGCCTGCGCCCTCTACCGCCCAGGCCCACTGGGGTCGGGGATGGTGGACGACTTCATCGACCGCAAGCACGGCCGCAAGGAGGTCGTCTACGATCTCCCCCAGCTGGAGCCGATCCTCAAGGACACCTACGGGGTCATCGTCTACCAGGAGCAGGTCATGCAGATCGCCAGGACCCTGGGGGGGTACTCCCTGGGGGGCGCCGACCTGCTGCGCCGCGCCATGGGTAAGAAGGACCCGGCGGAGATGGCCAAGCAGAAGGATATCTTCCTTGCCGGAGCCAAGGAGAACGGCATCGACCTGAAGAAGGCGGAGGGGATCTTCGACCTGATGGCCAAGTTCGCCGAGTACGGCTTCAACAAGTCCCACTCCGCCGCCTACGCCCTGGTCGCCTACCACACCGCCTATCTAAAGGCCCACTACCCGGTGGAGTTCCTGGCGGCGCTGCTCACCGAGGACATGGGGAGCACGGACAAGGTGGTGAAGAACATCGCCGACTGCCGCGGCATGGGGATCGAGGTGCTGCCGCCGGACATCAACCTCTCTGACCTCTCCTTCCGGGTCATCGGCAACTCAATCCGTTTCGGTTTCGGCGCCATCAAGAATGTCGGCGAGTCGGCCATCCTGGCGATCCTGGAGGCCAGGGGTGACAAGCCGTTCGCCAGCCTGTTCGACTTCTGCGAGCGGGTCGACCTGCGCAAGGTTAACAAGCGGGTCATGGAGGCCCTCATCAAGTGCGGTGCCTTCGACTCCAGCGGCGGCAGGCGCTCCGCCATGTTCGCCGCCCTGGAGGAGGCTGCTAACCTGGGGCAGAAGATTCAGGAGGAGCGGGATAGCGCCCAGACATCCCTCTTCGGCACCGCCGAGATCGTCAAGGGGAACGGCAACGGCGCCGGCAAGCTGCCAGAGATACCCGAGTGGGATGACAAGCTCCGTCTAGGTTTCGAGAAGGAGGCCCTGGGGTTCTACATCACCGGCCACCCCCTGGGGCGCTACGCCGCGGAGATAAAGCGCTTCGCCTCCTTCGACACCGCCTCCATGGCCGAGCTGCCGGACAAGACCGAGGTGCGGGTCTGCGGTGTGGTGAGCGCCCTGAAGGAGTACATCACCAAGAAGAACGAGAGGATGGGGTTCGTCACCATCGAGGACATGCTCGGCGGGGTGGAGGTGGTGGTGCTCCCCAACATCTACCCCCAGGTGGCCGAACTCCTCAAGGGGGAGGACCCACTGCTGGTGGGTGGTCAGTTCGAGAAGGGGGAGAAGGCCAACAAGATCATCGCCTCCTCCGTGCAGCTCCTCATGGAGGTGAGCGCACGGGAGACGAAGGGGGTCAACGTCACCCTCAAGGGGGATGCCATTGACCCGCCACTCCTGGAGAGGCTGAAGGAGGTCCTCCTGCGCCACCGAGGCAGCTGCCGCTCCAGGCTGCACATAGTCCTCCCCGATCTCTGCACAACTGTTCTGCGTCTCCCCGAGTCGTGCCAGCTCTCCCCCACAGAGGGATTATCGCTGGAAGTGGAAGGGTTGTTGGGCTATAATGCCGTCTCTTTCGAGTAGGAGGTTGCTGAAAACAAAGTTTCAGCGTAGCTAAAAACAGCCATCTCGTCGCCGTCCTCGAAAGCCGCCTTGTGCGGCGTAGCGCTGCTTACGCCTCCGCGGGTCTTCCTGCGGGTGCAGCGATCTGACTATTTTTGAGCAACCTTGTGGTTTTTAAACTCGGTTTTTGATGATGTGAATAAAGTGATTTTTT
>Ga0209314_10000249_pt1 | contig 23825 bp, 23 predicted proteins | sample I19B2metaG_FD_184146 | JGI IMG/M metagenome (GOLD analysis project Ga0209314, IMG submission 184146) | Lake sediment bacterial and archeal communities from Gulf of Boni, Indonesia to study Microbial Dark Matter (Phase II) - ​I19B2 metaG... | ecosystem: Environmental > Aquatic > Freshwater >... | reverse complement strand
AATACCGAGGGAAGAAGCCACAAAGCTCGTAGAGTAGTCGTTGAATTCTCTTAACCCTTTTTTCTGATTTATTTTTTGTTAAAGTCACCATACCAATTTTTTAGCGCGCGCTCTACGGTTCAAAAAGTATTATGTCGTGGTAAGGTGAACTCTCTAAAAGGCGAGGTTTGAAATCACTGAGTAGATCGAGGATCTCGGGCCAGTAGGTCAGGCCAAAGGTTTTGGTGTGGTCTTCAATGACAAAGATGGGTTCTTGCGCGATTATACGGCGGGCTCCTTTTAGGACCTCAAGCTCATGGCCTTCTGTGTCTATTTTGACGACGTCCGCATGGCCCACAAGGTTATCTAGAAGGTCGGTGTGTACAATGTAAACGCGTTTGTGAAGCCTTACTACATCAAGTCGGGATCCCATACCCGCGCTGTAAAGGATGGATTTTCCTTTCTTACTGCTTGCAGCTATGTCAACCGCGCGAACATTTGCAACATTGTTAAGCTCAAGGTTTTTCAAGAGTCCCTCAAAATTGTAGGGGTCAGGCTCGATTGCTATGACCTGGCCATAGTGTTTAGATAATCGGACCGCATAGTGGCCCACATGGGCACCGACGTCCACGAATACCTTTTCAGGTGAGCCTACAGCCATGAGCAGCGCGCGCGTCTCAATTTCATGATTAACGTTTGGACCTATTTTGTCATGATAAAACCCTAAGAAGAAGCTGTCTCTGCGAATAAGCCACTTAAAGCCGAACCGATCTGTCAATATAACATCTTTAGCCTGCTTAGAAAAAGAACTCGTTTGCATAATTTTGCTGCCTATTCATACCATTTTGAGCTACCTATTTATTTTTTACGTCAAGGAATCTCCTCGCGCGCGCTTTGCCTTCTTTGAGCGTTTTTCTTTTTTCTTTAAAGATATCACATATCAGAATTAGAACTGCAGAAATGATAAATAGAACAGGTAACTAACCCAAAGTTAGGTTTTGCAAGGGGAGCTGGACTGGAATCCGGCTGAGAGGATGGTTAAAAGCCGTCGACCCTTTGAACCTGATCCAGGTAATGCTGGCGGAGGAAAGAAAACTGATCATAGCGGTTCACTCTTACAAAGGCGGAACAGGGAAGACTTTACTCTCAGTTAATCTGGCAACAATGCTTGCCAATAAAGGTAAGAAGATTTGCCTATTAGATTTAGATTTTCGGGCCCCAAGCCTTTCCGCAGTTTTCAATGTTGAAAAGGTAGAGTGCTGGCTTAATGATTACTTCAACGGCGCATGCGAAATTGATAAGGTGCTGATGGATTTAGGCGACAGAAGCGGGAATAGGGGTAAGCTGTTTGTCGGGCTGGCTAACCCTACCGTAGAAGCCATTAGAGATATGCTCGCAAAAGATAGAAAATGGGAGATGCGGGCCTTAGGCAGGCTTTTAACTCTTAGGGCTTCCCTTCTAAAAGATAGAGGCTTCAACTATTTAATCTTCGACACAAGTCCAGGACTGCAGTACTCATCCATAAACGCGATTGTAGGCGCTGATCTAGTACTCGTGGTAACGACCCTTGACAGATCAGATGTTGATGGAACGAAACGCATGCTAAGGGAACTTTACGACTTATTTGAAAAGAAGACTGAGATAATTTTGAACAAGAGCTTGTATGATGCTTCTACTAGAACAGGATTGGCGAAAGTGCAAGCCAAAATTAGGGACATATACCAAATTCCCCTACTGGGAATAATACCTTGTTTCTGCGAAGTTTCAAGAGCGAAAGGAAACGTTATTTTCGCTCAAGAAAGACCGGAGCACCCATTCGCAAAAATCTTGAACGGAATGGCAAACAAACTAAATGATATGGCATAAGCTCCTGCTCTTGCGCGCGATATTCTGAATAACTTGCTAGGTTAATTGCTTCTCTGTTTGTTCCAATTTTTCTATGAGGAGTTTGTTGTCTCCGAGTTTGAAGCTCACTTTAACGAAGATGCTGTCCGCACCCTTAAACGGGAACATGCCGTCCTCAGCAAAATCCTTCGGAAGGCAAATCAAGTATTTTCCGTCTTTTCTTCTGAAAAGGCGGCCTCTTCCTTCATTAACCACTAGCTATCACCTTCTTTTGGTAACATTGCTTTAACTCTTGGTTTAATGGGGTAACGATATTTAATTTTCTTTAATGATGTGCTCTTCCAGAAGAGATAGACCTTGCTCTGCGAAAGCGCGTGCTTCAGGTTTTACCAAGTTCTCCGGCTATAGCAGCAATGAAAGAGTCATGTATCTAGGATCGTTGAGGCGTATGCCCTCGTTCGGCGCGTGAATGTTCGTTTAGCGCGCGCTAATGTCCAGCATCTTCAGAGAGATTGCACTCTGGAGGTTACTTATAACAGGTAAAAAGAATTAAGTTTATTAGCATGCACCAACGAAATTTGGCGGGGTCTTTTAAAAGCCTCGCAAGTGGTGAAGCATAGGGAGCATGACTTGCAGGAACACAATTTGACTATCAAATGTTAATCTGTTTACAATAAAGGTTGGGGATTTAAACCGATCACTTTAAAAAAACGGAAAGTCACAGAGGGGAGAGTTTGAAAGATGAACTTTTGTAGGGTTAAAACTTTTCTACTTTTGCGTTCTTAAAACATGGATTAGTGATGTCCTATGAGGACAGAAGAAATGAAGGCAAGAGCCAATAGTGTGAATGAACTAGCTGAGAGCTATGTTGACCTGTTGCATACTATGAAAAGGGCAGTTGAGGAAGTAAAGACAAAGAAGAAGCTTTCCCGTGAAGGAAATAAGTCAAGGCTCATAAAACTTGGTTTGGCTTTAATAGCATTCCCTGAGCCTACTCCAATAAGCGACACAGTTGGCGCATGTTTCGTGGTAGCAGGACTCATTCAAAAAGGAATTCAAAGCCGAGCCATCTACGTTGAAGACACAAGCAAAACCTTCCGGAAAACATTAAGAGAAATATGGGCCACTCAACAAGCTCTCCGAAGGTAGTTTTGAAAAATAGCAAACCGCACGCGCTATTTTTATGAATTTATTCTGAGAAGCCTTTGGAAGAACTTTTATTCGAAAACACGGCAAAGCTTATCAAAGGTATTTATTTGGAAGTGTTTGAGGCGATAGAAAACGGCTTCATGAGAAGAGTTGACGTATGAGTGGATGAAGCCCGACTTTAGAGTCGTTAACGTTTGCCTTAGCCTTCTTAAATTTCTGGACTTCCTGTAAAGTTTGATTGAACTTGCCTGCCTCGTATAACAGCTATTTCGATGGTTCCGGATGCCAGATTGACATGTGAGCTCTATCAATTTCGTTGAGGTATTCTGGGAAGAACCTATCGTAGAACCCGATGTCTACATGATGTATTTGCATGAGGATGGGTAGATACATGGCGTTTGAATACTTAGGTATTCTATCGTAGGTTTCGTACAAGTACTTGCAGTAGGCCTTCGCAATTTCTACTATGTCATCGTATGCCTTAACTTTTGGAAGGTTGTAGCCCTTTGGACCATAGATCCCTTCGGGACCCCACTTTATAGCAGCTATCTCATCCACGGCCTTCTCAACGTCTCTATAAGGAGGACAGTAACCTTCAAGTACGCCATCTATACCCACCGGATTGGGCGTAGCTTGAGGGAAACCTTTCCCTTTGACTTCCTCGAATCGAAGGCCTAACAGCCTCATTAGTGTAGGAAGATCGATGGTGTGCATCATGAAAGAGCCGAGGCCTATCGCCGTCGCCGCGAGCGCCATGTTTTGCATCGCCATCCCAGCTTCTAGGTTACACAACCACGGTAGCATAGCGTCGTAATAGGCTATCGTTATCTTATCGCCGTCCAGAAACCCGTTATTGATCCATTCATCAACTCCAGCTGGTTGATCCGCGACCTCGTCCCACAGCTGCCACCTAAACTGAATGATCCCCGTCAACAACATGTTGATATATTCCCTTGTTGTATCCGCAACGGGTATAAAGAGAGTGGTTCCGGGTCTGTTAACGAAACATTGAAATGCAGAGCCTATCGCCTCATCAGGAACCTCTAATCTTCCATCTTTGAGTTTAATCAGGTTTTTTCTGTAGTCCTCGAGGATTTTCTCTCGATCTTTTAACGTCACTATCCTCGCCCGCCTTTTCGGTATCACTTCTTCCGGCGGCTGCGTCTTATAATAGAATACTCCGTCGTCGTTGGTGAAGAATAGATGAAGTGTCAGGGATGCGCATGGACTTGGGGTGGTTCTGCCAATAACGGTTAAATGACCCAAAAGATGTCTAATCTCTTCCACTGTTACTCCAGTCATCCCAGATGCGGCGAAGCATAAGATAGCTGTTTCCAGATCATTCAAAGGCACTGGTTTTTCCTTGGATTTATAGCCGAGACCAGCACGCCTAAATGGCATTTCTCCTCCCAGGGGGAATCTCCTTGTTCTTCTAAAGTACATCGTCTCAAAAAGGGGAGCGTCATAAGCCAGAGACATTTCTTCTTTCACCTCAATTTACCGATTTATATCTACGAAAGTATATATAATAGCCCCATCTGTTCAAGTAGCTTGCCATGATCTCAGATAGTCTGATGGGTCAAATCTGCAAACCCTTATGACCTTGATGTCGGCGTCCACAGTTATTTTCCTATTGGGCTCCATGAAAAGTACTCCCACCTCGTTATCTTTCAAGGTCTCGTTTATTCTGCTTGAAACATGCTTGTCTCTTTCTCGAATTGTTTCCCTATAATTTTCCAAAACTATGGAATTCGCCGCTTTCGAGTTCAACATTTCAAGCCAAGACTCGGATTCAGCTGTCAGCATAGAATCTTCCGTTGCCTCAAAATCAGCTCCCTTCTCAACAAGTCCTTTGGCGATTACGTAGTTTTCTCTATCTAACATAGAGAGACAATTAAGAGCCTCTGTTCCACTCTTGTCAATTTTGTCTCTGTAGACCCTCTGAACCTTGCCATCAAATATCACAAGTTTCTCTTTTACATAGCTCCAGAACTCGTCAGTTTTCTGTTGAAAGTCTTCTGGGAGCGTTAATGTCAGCTTCTTAAATTCGCTTTCAGTATACATCCTTGGTACATAAAGAAGCATTCGACCCATGTCACTTCCCCCTAGCATCAACTGTAAGTGCGCGTTACCCAATTAACTCCTTTCAATTAGATGTTTATATTATTCGCTGTTTTTTTCAGCATTCGGATAAGTACGGAATGGAGCTCTATGTTTCCATAATGCATAAAGAGCAGATTAAACGTGCGAACGAGGGACAGTTTTGGGTTGGATTTGGGATTAGATTTAAACTGTCATGAGAGTGGATATAGATTATGGTAACGTGTGCTTTTAATACAAAGGGAGAGACGGGATATGGATAAGAAACCGATCGTTTACCCGTACATTCCAAACTCCGTACCTGCAGTGAAAGATAAGATGCTGAAAGACGTAGGAGCAAAAAGTGTTGAAGAATTCTTCAACGATGTCCCTGAGAAAATTCGTCTCAAGAAGAGAATGAACCTGCCGAAACCCCTTCTGTCTGAGTGTGCTTTGAGAAGACACATGGAAGAAATTCTCTCAAAGAATAAGACATGCAAGGAACATCTCAATTTCTTAGGCGCCGGCTGTTGGCAGCATTGCGTTCCAGCGGTATGTGATGAGGTGAATCAGCGAGGCGAATTCTTAACTGCCTATGCAGGCGAACCCTATGATGACCACGGCCGCTTTCAAGCTCTCTTCGAATATGCAAGTATGATGGGCGAACTTCTTAACATGGACGTGGTAAACGTTCCAACGTATGACGGACTGCAGGCGGCTGCAACTTCAATTCGCATGGCATCAAGGATCACTGGTCGACACGAGGTATTAGTTTCCAGAACAATCAGCGCCGATGAATTATCAAAAATTATAGACTACTGCAAGCCTAAAATAGAGGTCAGACCATTAGACTACGACCGCAAAACTGGACAATTGAACATCAAATCTCTCCATACTAAGATTTCTTCAAAGACCGCTGCTGTCTACTTTAAAAATCCAGCCTATCTCGGCTTCATTGAAGCTCAGTGTGATGAAATCTCCAAAATAAGCCATGAACATGGCGCCTTATGCATCGTTGGAGTCGATCCCATTTCACTAGGAATTTTGGCACCTCCCATCGAATATGGCGCAGATATAGTATGTGGCGATCTGCAGCCTCTCGGCATGCACATGCAATTCGGGGGCGGCCACGCTGGATTCATTGCCACGCGGGACGAGGAAAAGTATGTGATGGAGTATCCATCTAGGCTCTTCGGGATAGCTCCCACTTCAGTTGAGGGAGAATATGGATTCGGTGATGTGGCATTTGAGAGAACTTCTTTCGCATTGAGAGAAGAGGGGAAAGAGTTTGTAGGTACTGCAGCTGCTCTGTGGGGCATAACTGCTGGTGTCTACTTGGCGCTTATGGGTCCTCAAGGCATGCGCGAAATTGGAGAAGGCATCATGCAAAGGTCGCGCTATACGATGCTGCAACTTTCCAAGATAAGTGGGGTTAAGTGCCCTACTTTCAGCGCAGCCCACTTCAAGGAATTCGCCGTGAATTTTGATGCCACCGGAAAGTCGGTAGCGAAAATCAACAAAGCCCTTTTGAAGCACAAAATATTCGGAGGAAAAGATTTAACGAAAGAGTTTCCAGAGCTAGGGAATAGCGCACTTTTCTGCATTACTGAAATTCACACGAAAGATGACATTGACAGACTAGCCGACGCGCTAAAGGAGGTTGTTGAATAAAATGAGAGACCTAACCAAGGAAAGATATGTTGATGAAACACCGAAACTTAGACGTTTTCATCAAGTCAAATGGGATGAACCGTTAATTTTTGAGTTAAGTCAAGAAGGAGAGAGAGGCATTCTTGTACCAGAGGTTGAAGATGAAATAAAGAGCGAAGTCGGCGAAATCGTCTCAACCCTGCCGGAAAAAATGCAGAGGAAACAACCACCTAAACTGCCCGAAATTTCCCAATCACGTGTACTGAGACATTACATGAGATTATCTCAAGAGACATTGGGAACTGACCTGAACATTGATGTAGGACAGGGAACATGCACGATGAAATACAGCCCAAAGATCAACGAACAAATGACCAGGATGCCTCAAGTAACGGAGATTCACCCGCTGCAGGATGAGGAAACCGTTCAAGGCATACTTGAAATCATGTACAAGTTTGAGCAGATCCTCAAAGAGATTTCTGGAATGGATCAGTTTTCCTTTCAAGCCGGTGGCGGCTCTCAAGCCATATACGCTAATGCATCCATCATAAGAGCATTCCATGAATCCCGCGGAGAAGCAAACAAACGAAATGAAATCGTCACTACGATCTTTTCTCACCCGTCAAATGCAGCTTGCGCTAAAACCGCAGGTTTTAAGGTCATAACACTCTATCCAGACGAGAACGGCTATCCTGATCTTGAAGCGTTGAAAACTGCAGTTTCAAGACACACAGCTGGATTGATGATAACAAACCCTGAAGACACGGGAATTTTTAATCCAAAAATTGAAGAATTCGTAAAGACCGTTCACGAAGCGGGCGGATTGTGCTGTTACGATCAAGCAAACGCAAACGGAATATTAGGCATAACTAGAGCGAGAGATTCCGGGTTTGACCTTTGCCACTTCAATCTGCACAAAACATTTTCCTCCCCCCACGGATGCGGTGGACCAGCTGTCGGAGCCATTGGCGTCACACAAGAATTGGCAAAATTTTTACCGGTTCCAGTCGTCGAATTTGATGGAAACAAATATCACTTGAACTACGATAGATCTGAAAGCATAGGCAAAATAAGGGCGTTTTATGGAGTAGTACCAGTGGTTTTGAGAGCATATGCTTGGGCAATGAGCCTTGGAGCAGACGGCTTAAGGGAAGTCGCTGAAGTTGCCGTCCTCAACAACAATTATCTGCTTAAGAAGATGTTGGAGATGCCCGGAGTAAGTGCACCTTACGCCAAGGGCAAACGACGGATTGAGCAGGTAAGATACAGCTGGGAAAAACTGGCCAGAGATACCGGAGTACATTCTGAGGAAATTGGAATCAGAGCCGCAGATTATGGTGTTCATTATTGGACAAGCCACCATCCTTGGATAGTCTCAGAACCTTGTACGCTTGAACCTACAGAATCATACTCTAAGGCTGACCTTGACGAATACATCGAAATAATTAGACACGCTGCCAATGAAGCCTACACAAATCCTGAGATGGTGAAGACGGCACCTCACAGCTGCACCGTTCATAAAATTGACCACACTCCGTTAGATGAGCCGTCACAATGGGCGATTACTTGGAAAGCATACCGAAAGAAGCTAGCAAGGCATCAGAACAGAAACCAATTTCGCACTAACGTTTATTGAACAGGCGCGGTAACTAAATGAAACGGAAAAAGCTGGGCTTAATCGTCAACCCTATAGCTGGTATAGGTGGCAGAGTTGGACTTAAAGGCAGCGATGGAGCGGAAATACAAAAGAAAGCCTTGGAATTGGGCGCCATACCGCAATCCCTCAGTAGAGCTACTCAAACATTAACAAGACTCACGCCAATTGAAAATGACGTTGAGATCGTAACGTATCCAAGTGAAATGGGAGAGGATGCGGCGAAAAAGTGTAGCTTTCGCGCAAATGTGATTGGTTCGATCAACAAAGGTAAAACGACTTCGAAAGACACCAAAAGTGCGGCAAGGGATATGCTTAATCTGGGAGTCGACCTTCTACTTTTCGCTGGCGGTGATGGCACCGCAAGAGACGTATACAATTCCATCGGAGAGGAAGCAGTAGTTCTCGGTATTCCTGCAGGTGTAAAGATCAATTCTGCTGTTTACGCGACAAACCCTGAGACCGCCGGGGACCTTGCAGTGTCATATTTTAGGGGACATTGTAGAGTGAAAGAGGCTGAGGTCATGGATGTGGATGAAGAAGCCATCCGACAAGGGATCGTTTCCGCAAAGCTCTACGGCTACCTTAAAGTTCCATTTCACAGAAGGTTGATTCAAGGTGTGAAAACTCCGAGTAGTGGTGGAGATAAAGAGGTTATGAATGCAATAGCCTGCGAAGTCATAGATAGAATGAGCGGCGACTACCTTTACATAATTGGGCCCGGAACCACAACCAGAGCTATAACGGCGAAGCTGGGCTTGGATAAGACGTTGATAGGCGTAGATGTAGTGTCAAAGGGAAAACTAATAGGCGTTGATGTCAACGAAGCCCTGCTGCTTAAACTCCTTGAAGGAAATAGGGCAAAGATAATAATCACCCCGATAGGCGGCCAAGGCTACTTGTTCGGCAGGGGAAACCAGCAAATAAGCCCTAAAGTCATCAAAAAAGTAGGAAAAGAAAACATAATGATTGTCGCTGCCCCTGAGAAAATCCATTCACTGAGAGGTCGACCTTTCTTACTTGACACTGGCGATCGCGTAGTCGACAAAATGTTAAGCGGCTACATGAAGGTAATAACGGGGTATAGAGAGGAAATCATCTATAAAGTGTCTTACTAAAAAGAGCATTGGCCAAAAAAGGCCCCCAAAATCTTGAGGCTGATGCTGTGAGCGATTCAAGTTAAACTTTTAATAGCGTGCATTAACTTCTAATGTCTTTAAGGTGTTATCACCGATGTCAACTTCTTCTGAAAGAACATCTGGTGGAGTGCTGCGTGGAAAGGTTGCCTTGATAACTGGCGGAGCCTCGGGAATTGGCCGAGCGACAGCCCTGCTTTTTGGTAGGGAGAGTGCAGCGGTGGCGGTTGTAGATTTAAACGAGATTGAAGGACAAGCAGTGGCTCGTAAGATCATTAACGATGGAGGAAGGGCAATTTTTGTGCGTGCAGACGTTTCCAGAGCCGCAGACTGCCGATTTGCTGTCCAGCAAACCGTTGAACAACTGGGCAAGCTTGATATTCTTTTTAACAACGCAGGCATCATTTGCCGTACTTCAGTTGTCGAGCTAAGTGAGGAAGAATGGGATCGAATTATGGCGGTCAACGTTAAGTCAGTCTTCCTACTATCAAAATACGCAATTCCAATCATGACGAAGGCAGGTGGAGGCGTGATTGTTAACACCGCCTCAGGATGGGGATTGATTGGAGGTCGGAAGGCCGCTGCTTACTGTGCTTCAAAAGGTGCAGTGGTCCTTCTCACTAAGGCTATGTCTCTTGACCATGGGGCACAGAATATTCGTGTCAACTGCATTTGTCCTGGTGATACTGATACGCCTATGCTCCGCGACGAAGCAAGGCAGCTTGGCAAGCCGGAGGCCTTGTTCCTATCAAAGTCAGCTCAACGTCCCCTACAAAGAATAGGCAAGCCAGAAGATATTGCTCAGGCAGTACTGTATCTTGCCAGCGACGTGTCATCCTATGTTACAGGCACGGCCTTGGTAGTTGACGGTGGTGGATTGGCAGGATCCTAGTGCGAACTATATTGAGGTTGAATCAGTAGTTCCAGTCATATTTATCAATTCATAACCTATAAGCCAACGTGGAAACCTTGATATCTGCGATGGGTAATGGTTGTCGCTTCAAAGCCTAGACGTCGACTACGCATGATTTTTCACAACTTAGGCTTAAGCTGCCTAGGCGGTGCCATATTTCTCCAAATGCTTGTTTTCGCAGACATACTGCAGCGAGGATACTTTATGGCTGTTGAGAAAAATCCCGCCGTTCTAGCCTTTGAAATTGCATTGACAGCCTTCGCCCTTATTTATTTCGTATACATTTACCAACGTTTAATCCGCTCATTCAAGCAGACCGCTTAAAGCGCATAATCTAAACTGCGCGCGCAAAAACGGTGAAAGCCAATGCTAATGTTCTCTTTTTGCTCATGTTTTGATGGCACAAGTCATTTTCTATGCAAGTTCTGAGCTGCAATAAAGGTTAGTCCTTGTTCTGTAAGCGTCTTAGCGGTCCGGTTTACAGCGTCATGTTTGTCAAGGTAATTGTCCAGAAGTTTCGGCATCAATCCCTTAGCGGAGATGTCAGTCTTTGGCATGAAATAATCCAGAATGTCTGAAGGATGCTCTCTGGTTTTTTCAATTTCCGGGGTTCCGCCTTCATGTTTGGCGCTTATGTTTTTAACGTGCTCCGCGACTTCTATGAGCTGATTCAATCGATCGTATGGCTGTCTTACAATGCTCTTGTAAGCTTCTGTAATGTGATGTTCAATGCGGACGATGTCTCCGAAGTTTAAGGCTTTTCTTGTATAAGCTGCAAATTCAATTGTTTCGTTATTGACAGAGTTTGAAATATTAAATCCAATTAAAGGCGTTAAGCCGTCTCTTCGACTGAAGAGTTTTGCGGCCATCAGCGTCCAGAAGATTGAGTACGGGTTATCGTGACCCAAGAACACAGAGATCTTGAATTCTATGTCAATCCCGAGTTTGTGCATTAGATAGCCCAGCAGCACGGCGCCATGATTCGTGTTTAATACTTGTCGAACTCCATACTCAGTGTAGTAATGAAGGGCCTCGTCAACCCACTTTAAGGCGCAATCATTAGGCATCCCGATTCCTCCGAAGTAGCCCGTAAGCGTATCTGAGCCGCCTAGATGGATGTTGACGGGTTTACCGTCTGGTCCGGGCATTGTTCCTTTAGTATCTAATGTTTGAACGTAGGAGGCTCCTATGATTTGCATTCCTGCGGCATAGGCGATGATGTCATTATCCTCAACTTGTTCTTTCATGGAGCGGACACGAATATAGCGGCCGGGCATAAGGTCACGCTGCTTAATCGCCTGTTCTGCTTCCTTTATAAGCCATGGAAAAAAGTTGAACGCGCTAATTTCCAGAGTAACTGCGAAAGATTCATCAAATTTCATAGTGTCTGCTTTTTTTCCCAATATTTTCCTACGATAGTCTGATATGCTGATGAAGGCTCCTTTATCGCGCCGTCTAATCAGCCATTCAAGGTCCTTCAAAAATGGTGATTTCTTCTTTTCGAGACGCTTCATCAAGTTTTCAAGTTTGCCAGCTTCTTTCGCCTTACGGTTGATTTCGTTAACTCCGCCGTATTTTTCAATAACCTCAAGCAACCTGTTTGTGAGAGGATTATCTTTCGCCAACAGATAATCATTGATTTCCTTTAATCTTTCCTCACTGATTCGGAATTTTTTTCGCAAGGCATCCAAAAAGTTTTCCTCCAATTTTGTTTTCAGTTTTCTGTTAATTTAAGTGTTTTTACTAAACTTTGCCTTGGTACATAATAATTTTTGTCTCTCCATTCAAAGTTTAAATTGTATGGCTTATATGATAGTTAGAAAGGTGAAATGATGTTTAAGCCTGAAGGAATTTTGCCTGCTTTGGTTACACCCTTTACGACTGACGGAAAAGCTGTTGATGAAGAAAGATTGCGACTTCTGGTTAGCCACTGCATCGCATTAGGTGTTCATGGGGTCGTTCCATGCGGAACAACGGGCGAATTTATAAACATGACAACGGAAGAGAAAAAACGTGTAATTAAAATCGTTGTTGACGAAGTCAATGGAAGAGTTCCGGTGGTTGCTGGAACAGGAGCAAGCGGAACCCAGCAGGCCCTAGAGATGACAAAATATGCTAAAGATGCTGGTGCTAATGCGGCCTTGATTGTTACGCCTTTCTACTTGAAACCCGCAGACCGTGGAATCTATGAACACTTTTACACAATAGCGAACGAAGTTGATTTGCCCATAATCCTCTACAACATTCCTCAATGCACAGGGCTACCTTTGCCTTGGCAGATGGTTGAAGATTTAGCTCAAATCCCAAACATCGTTGGCGTAAAAGATAGCAGCGGACAGCTAAGCTTTATCTTGGCTGTGCTGGAAAAAGTCAGAGACAAAATTAATGTTCTATGTGGACATGATGAGGTTGTTGTCGCTGCCCTAGCTGCTGGGTGCTCAGGCGCTATCTTAGCAAGTGCCAATGTTATTCCAGACATTTGGGTTCAAATTTACAATCACCTAAAGAAAGGTGAACTCCAGGCCGCACGCGAACTCCAATACAAGGTTCATAAAATCGCCCGAATAATTGCTGGAAGCGGCGCTGTGGGAGCGAAAGAGGCGTTGAACATGATGAAAATTAAGGTTGGACCTGTTCGAATGCCGCTGAGCGTAGGTGGAGAGCTGACCTATGAGTCTAAAGAGGAACTGCGACTTGACTTGGAAAAAATAGGAAAAATCGCGCCCAAACCGATAACGGTTGAAATTGCTGAAAAACCCTTGGAAGAGCGTTTCGCAACGGTCGAGATAGCTCCTGAAACAATAAAGAATTTCAAGTTGAAAGTGGGCGAAGCTTTAGCGGGGCAAGGCGCAGAGGTTGCCCACATAGATCTTGTTATCGGAATAAGAGACGGCCCGGTGGGTGAGGCTTTTGTGAAGGCCAAGGCTACTCCAACTCCTGGACACGAGCCGCTATTGGCCATTTTGGAGCCGAATCTAACAGTTAAACCTGTAACTCTGATAGTTCCCACAGTCACCATAACGAGCATGCGACAGGCAAGCATGGTTTATGGACCTGCACAGACCGCAGTGGCCAAGGCTGTTGTCGACAGCGTTGCCGACGGCACAATTCCTAAGGAGGCTGTTGAAGATTTGATTATTATTGCCAACGTGTTCGTCCATCCGACAGCTGTTGACAGGCAGCGCGTTTACATAAACAATTACAAAGCCATGCGCCACGCCATCCGGAAAGCTTTGGAAGGTAGACCAACCATGGATGAGCTTATAGAGAATAAAGAGCGTTCAAAGCATCCCTTCAAATATACGCCATAGTGAGACCATGTGATAAACCAAAAAATAAGCGACGGCGATTACGTACTTCTCTCTATTGGCCAGCGAAAAACATACTTGATTAAAGTTGAAGCTGGAAAAACTTTTCACACGCACAAGGGGTTCATAAAATTCGACGACCTAATCGGCAAAGACTACGGCTCACGAATTCCCAGCAGCATGGATGTCGAGTTTACAGCTTTAAAGCCTCTTTTGAACGACTATATTATGAAGTCCACTCGGAAAACTCAGATAACGTACCCAAAAGACACCGCGCTTATAGTTATGTTTAGCGGAATCGGCCCAGGAAGCCGCGTTGTCGAGGCAGGAACAGGAACAGGCGCATTAACCACCGCTCTCGCCCACTATGTTAAGCCAGAAGGGAAAGTCTACAGCTACGAAATTCGTGAAGAATTTCAGAAAGCAGCAGAAAAAAATCTGAAGCGTGCAAACTTCATCGACTTTGTGGAATTGAAGAGCGGGGATGTAACTACGGGAATAGAGGAAAGAGAGGTGGACGCAGTAATATTGGATCTGGCAACTCCATGGCTCGTTGTCCCACACGCCTACACGGCTCTAAAACCCTGTGGAACAATAGTCTCTTTCAGTCCAACGATAGATCAGGTTGTCAAAACCGTTGAAGCTCTAAAGGAAGAAAGCTTTGTGAATATAGAAACAGTTGAATGTTTGATGCGTGGAATGCAAATTGAAAGAGGAAAAACCAGACCCCAAACAGTGATGACTGGGCACACGGGCTACATCACGCACGCCCGCAAAGCGATAAAAAATATTTGAACTAGATTTGAAAAGGGCTGCGATAAAAAAGAGCTGTTTTCAATCTCAAGAGTACAAAAATGTCTGGGTTTCTTCATAATCCTTGAAACCAAGGATACTCAATTACGTAGATCTGGTCCTTAGCGCGCGTTGAGGCAGATTGGGATAACGTTTCTTGGTGGGCTTTTTTAACTTACATGTTTCTGTCTATTATTTCAAAACGCGCAATATCATCTTTTATCTGGAAGATTAAAGCTTAAAACCGTTTTCGATGGGGCGTATAACTCTACGTATATACGTACATGTTTTCAGCATATTAACAATGCATAAGATTTTTTCTTAACAATCTCTCTCTTGGAGCAATATTATGTCTGAAAGATTCGCTAAGAAATGGAAAAGCACAAGAGATGAGCAACCATTTACAACGCGCATAAAGGAGTCTGTTAGGTCACCAGCTCCACTGAAGCCACGCTTAGACTTTGCTGTCAGACGCATTGAACTCCAAGTTCAAAAACTGGATCAGGCTTCGGAAAGGTTCAGTCAAAGAGACAAAACGGTATTTGCAAGAATAGTTGAAGCTTACACTAAACATGACACTGCACGCGCAAATGTCTTTGCCAGCGAACTAGCAGAAATCCGCAAAATGGAAAGGCTAATCATGAATGCGGAACTTGCCCTTGAACAGATAGTGTTAAGGTTACGCACCGTATCTGAGCTTGGAGATGTGGTGTCCGCACTAGGACCAGCGCTAGGCGTGTTAAGCTCTGTCAGAGCTGGGCTTGTAAGCGTTTTTCCTGAAGCAGAAAGTCAGCTTGGAGAAATAGGCAACATGCTAAGCGGCATAATGTTAGAAGCCGGGCAAGGCTCCGGAATGACCATAAACTTTGGCGCAGCAAATGAAGATGCGCAGAAGATTCTTACAGAGGCAGCAACGGTTGCGGGACAGAGAATCAAAGAAAAGTTTCCAGAACTGCCGCGGGGAATTCCAACAACCGCACTGGGCGAAAAAGCGCCAGCCAAAACCTCATAACAGCTGCGGAGGCCAATTATGTCGCAGAAAACCAGGTTTATTCTCTCTATTAGCACGTGCATTTGGATAAGTTGGAGGGTTTAGCTTGGAGCTTTCCGAAATTGAGGGACTGGTGGCAAAGCTTGAGGAGCTGAAGAAGAACATAGAGGGCAGTGAGGGCAAACGGGGTGAGCTGGAAAAGACCTTAGAAGAATACAAGCGTAAGAGCGATGTTGAGAGGCGTTTTCACGAACTCTCAGGGCTCCCATACGAGGATAAGTCAGCCGGCCTCCAAGAACAGCTGAAGGTGCTGAATGCCGAGCACGAGAATGCTTTAATCGAGCGCGAGAAGCTACGGGAGGAAATTCTGAAGGGCATAAACAACATTCTTATACCAATGAAAAAAGAAGCAGCCAAAATCTCCCAGCGTGAGGTAACTTTCCCCTACAAGGATGGCAAGGAATATCAGACCGTAGTCAGCTTTATCGAGAAGGAACTTGACTTTGGCCATCCACCCATCTATGTAACCTTCAATCCGGACGGCGTCAAGGTGGTCGGAGTCGGGGATGAACTATCAGCTATGCATGAAGTAGTCAATGTGATAGAAAAGCTTAGGACCAAAGCAAGGGAAAAACTTGACCTCATCATAAAGTCAAGGCACCCAGTCAAAAGTGAGCCTCCCCTGACTGTCAAGGTGATCGAGCAGGCCCCCTTCAAGCCAAAACTGGCTGAGAATCCTCCGCCTTTCCCAAAAAAGAAGCCAAAGTTTCTGAGCTTTGCGAGATAGCAAAATATCACAACAAGATACGAAAGCAACGCGTTGGACAACCAAAACTCTCAGAAGAGAAGAAACATAGCGCATGCTCTGGTTTCTGTCCCCGGGCTGACTCAGCGCACGCGTTCCTTACCGTTGATATAATTTTCTTGCCCACTCTCCCATGCAAGAAACTGCAATGAGAATTGAAGTAGAAGATGCACATGTTTCTTAATCCGACACCAAAAAGGCGAAAAGCAAGAAATTGAGTTGCTGGTGACTTCTGGGCCACAAAATATCCAAGGTTACTGCCGTCCGAGTAACTCTGAACTTTCATCCGTAATGTCAAGCTAATGCCTTCTCATCATCCGGCGATAAGTCAATAGCAAAGCCGAAAATAAAAATGTTCTTCACCAGATGAAGTACTTCCTCTCTGTGTGCCTCCTCCAGATTGATTTATTAACCGCAAATCTGCATGACATACTATGCCGCAGCTCCAAAATCCAGAAAAGATAGATCTTCGAATATGGGAACACCCAATATTAAGCTTTGAACGGGGGAGGCCCGTTCACATATTTTTAGAAGACGAAAAATTAGAAGCTTACTTGGGGGAAACAGTAGCCGCAGCGCTTTACGCTTCGGGCATAAAGGTCTATTCCAAGAGCATTAAGTGCGGACGACCTCGAGGCTTTTTTTGCGGCATAGGCAAATGCTCCTCATGTCTAATGCGTGCGGATGGAATACCCCACACGCGCATATGCATAGAACCGGTAAAGGACAAAATGAGGCTCACGTACGAAGAGAACCGAGGAGAAATACCTGCCTCAAACGTACCAGTCTTTGAGGAAAAAAAGATAAGCGTAGACTTGGTGGTTGTTGGGGGCGGACCAGCAGGTTTATCAGCCGCGGTTACGGCGGCAAACCTAGGCGTAGACGTTCTTGTGGTGGACGAAAATCCTAAAATTGGCGGGCAGTTGATAAAACAGACTCACAAATTCTTCGGTTCGAAGTCCACTTACGCTGGGATCAGGGGGATTGATATAGCCAAAACACTTCTAAACGAAATGCAAAAAGTTGACACCAAATATGCTTGTGAAACAAGCGTGATTGGGTATTACAATGGGAAAAAACACTTGTTGGCAGCTGTCCAAGACAATAGACGCCTTCTTGAAATAAGGACAGACGGGATTGTTGTTGCAACGGGAGCACGAGAAAATGTGCTTCTGTTCCCGAACAACGATTTGCCGGGGATCTACTGCGCCGGCGGGATTCAAACCATTATGAACGTATATGGCATAAGACCTGGGAACGATGCTTTGGTAATCGGCGCCGGAAATGTCGGAATGATAGTCGGCTACCAGCTGGTTCAATCGGGCGTCAACGTTAAAATGATTGTGGAGGCCGCCCCCAAGATCGGAGGCTATCTGGTTCACGCTTCAAAATTGAGGAGGTTGGGGGTTCCGATACTGACGAGACACACGATCAAAAGGGCTGAGGGAAAAAATCACGTTGAAAAAGTGACCATCATTGAGCTGGACGAAAACGGAGTGCAAATAGAAGGGACAGAGCAAGAAGTGGATGTCGATTTGGTTTGTGTTGCCGTAGGCTTGACGCCGTCATCAGAGCTGCTCTTTCAAGCGGGCTGCAAACAGGTTTACATGTCGGAGCTCGGCGGCCAAGTTGCCCTTCACAACGAGGACATGGAAACAACGATGGACGGCATATACCTTGCTGGAGACGTTTCAGGAATAGAAGAAGCCAACACCGCCATTATGGAAGGCAGAATAGCTGGGGCAAAAGTGGCCAGTCATTACGGCAAAAACAAGGACGAGGCTGTAAGAATTAGAAAAGAGTCCTTGGCCAGCCTCAAAGTGTTAAGATCCAGTCCATTTAGCGAGAAAGTCTTGAGAGGTAAAGAAAAGATTTCGGAACTTTGGAGGAAAACTGTGTGAAGAACTACGAAGAAACGGGAGTGTTAACTTCAGATCAGTTCAAACTCCCCACAAAGGCAAGGTTTGAAAGGGGGCCGGTGGCTGTAATCGAATGCGTGCAAAGGATACCTTGTGATCCTTGTGCCTACGTCTGCAGGTTCGGAGCAATTGAAAAAAGATCTATTATTGATCCTCCCGAGATCGAATACGACAAGTGTACCGGTTGCGGTGAATGTGTATCTGAATGCCCAGGTCTCGCCATTTTCATAGTGAATTCAAACTACAAGGAGGATGAGGCCACCATTACCATGGAGTACGAGTTCTTACCAACACCGAAGAAAGGTGAAGTCTATCAGGCTTTGGACAGGGAAGGGAAAGCTGTGGGTGAAGCCAGAATTGTGGCGGCGAAGATGAAGGGAAAGCAAACGTTTAAGGTTACAATTGCGGTCAAAAAACCTTTTGCGATGACTGTTAGAAACATCGGGAAGAGATTGAGATGAGCGATGAGAACATCGTATTTGTTTGCAGATGTGAAGACGTAACCTTAGAAGAGATTATGAGGGCCATTGAAGCCGGCTGCAAAGAGTTGGGAGACCTCAAACGGCTTCTCCGATGCGGGATGGGATCCTGTCAAGGCAGAACCTGTATGAAACAAATAGCCCAGACACTCTCGCAAAACACAGGTAGACCAATTAACGAATTGACGTTTCCCACAACTCGTCCTCCAATAAGACCAGTTCCGCTGGGCACATTTGTCGAAAAAGCACCAAAAGAAAAATGCTCTCAAGAAGGAAAATGCAGAGCTTGATTTTGACTCTCAATCTAAAAAGATTAATTGACATCGAAGCGGGAACAATTGAATTCATCGATCTTTATCGAAGTTTTGTCTTTGGTTATAATCTCGGTGATTATCTTCCCAGTTATCGGAGCGAGGGCGACCCCATTTCCACAATGCCCAGTAGCAAGGAAGAGACCTTCCACATTCGGCACTTTTCCAAGAATAGGCAGATCATCACCAGAATACGGCCTAAAACTGGCAAAGGTTCGAAGCACGTTGACTTGTCTGAGATACGGAAGAAATTTTAACGAACGACTTGCTATAAGCTTAAGGTCTGGTAGTGCGGTTCGATTGTCGAATTCAGCGAAGTCTCGGCTGCTACCTATTAGCCAATGTCCGCTTTTTGTTTGGCTCAGCACGCTTGCTACTCCCCGCCTGATCCGAGGATCTCCAGATTTCCTTGTAGAGTCCGAACAGACTGATGTTGTCAGATAATCAGCATCCAGTATAAGTCTGAAGCGAGAAGGAGGCATAGCGTCGGTCACAAAAAGCTGTCCCCTCTGAGGTCTAATTGGCAATCTTAAATCCCCTATTCCTTCAATTAGAGGTGACCATGCCCCCGCGCTGATTACTGCGCAATCGGTTATCACCTTCCCTTTATCCGTGACTACAGAATCAACCCGTCCGTTTTTTAGAACAACTTTGTTCACCTGTGTATACGTGTTAATCTTCGACCCTAATGTTTTGGCTGCTTCAGCAAAAGCGTGGGTGAGTTTTAGAGGGTTCACCATAAAATCTTCTGAGCATAACGATGCTTCCAGAATCTCTGTGGAAAGAGAAGGTTCAAGTTTTCTCAGTCTATCCCCCTCAATCAACTTTACATTTACTTTCGATCTTCGCAATTTTTTTGAGTGCTCCCTGAGAACTGGCAATTGTTGTTTCTCGGTTGCACAGACCATTGAACCGCATTTATCTAGTTCAAAATCGATGGGAAGCTCTTCCAGTCCTTTGTACAGTTTCTGACTTCCCAAGACCAGATCTAGTAGAGGAGGATCATAAATCTGAGCCGCCACCGCCCCTTGATTCGCGCCTGAAGCCCCCGAAACCAATTCACACTTCTCGAACAAAGTGACATCTACCCCTTCCTTCGCAAGGTAATAGGCTGTTGAGCACCCGATGACCCCTCCCCCTACTATGACAACTTTGTCGGCGTTCATCCTTCACCGCTCACAAATATCGATTCGGTCGACGTAAATAATAGTTTACTCTTAACCATCCATGCTTGCCGCTGAACATGTTCTGAACCTATATCTGCAATTCAGATTCTAAATATTTCGTTAAAATTCATGAGAAAGGTGGAAGCTCATCTAACTAACAAGGAAGAGAGAATGAGTGATAGAGTTCTCATAGGATACAATCCAAATTAATATTTAAGTTTAGGTTGTTATCTTAGTACCATTTTTTGATTTCAGCAACTGCAGCCGCGGAATTGTAATATTGGTTTAGCATGCATTCCACAACCTTTTCGCATTCAACACAGCTCTGCGGTATAGGTTCACTTTTTTCTTTGCCAGATAGGTAGCCGAACCAATATTGGCAATCCTTTTTCTGTTTTTCTTCTTCAATTTTGTTCAGGCAATGAGGGCAGGCGTAATATTGGATTAGTTTGGGTTTATCAAAAGCCTGCCTGCATTTGGAGCAGTAGCGTTGCTCCTCAACGGTTGTCTCTGCTTGAACCCCAGATTTTATTGCCATACGAAAAAGATTGAGTTCAAAGTATATGTGCCTTTTTTAGCCAGAATTAATATTGATTATTATTAGCCGTATGTCTGTTCAACAGAGCTACAGTTCTAATTTGGCCAATCACATCAGCTACCAAGCTTAGGGAGAACTGTTCTGAAGATCTACCACAGGAAATGTTATGAGGGTCTCTTCATAGAGTATTAGAGATCTGTCATGGGTGCGCGTGCCTGAATAGCGAGCTGCTCGATAGTCCTCAACCACCGAGGAGAAAGAGGCTCCCCGGGCTTGGCAATATTCAGCGAAAACTTAGATGCCTCTGAGGTGTAAGGGCTTGGTTTTTTCAGATTCTGTTCTGGCTGAGATCCAATTTAAAATCCAGTGATCCTCCATTTTCCCATTCCTTGGACCTGAATCCTGAATTTATCCTGAATCTAGAATTTAAATACTTGTTCTGGATTCATAAGATAGTTAAATACCTAGGGCCTATTTTTCTGCGTTAAGATTGGAGGAAAATCCTTGAAAAGGGAAGTCACCTTTAAGCAAAGGAAAGAGTTGGAGGCCAAAATGGCCAAGGTTTTCGGTGAAAACATCAGTGGACTGTCGACAGATTTGCAAAGAATATTGCTAGACGACTTAGTGACGGCTTTCGAAAGTAGAATAAACGTGTTAATTCAAGCACAGGCGAAAAGAAGCTACTAGTGGAAAGTAAATACAAAAAAGACTTAGTTTGAATCCATAAAAGCTTTATATAGAAAAGAACGAAATATGGCAAAAAGAGGCCTATGTTATGAGGCGTTCCAAACTTGAAATGTATGTGGACATCCTTAAGGTTTTGGCTCACCGTGGCCCGCTAAAGTTAACGCACATCATGTATAAGGCCAATGTCAACTGCAGCGTTCTAAAGGAATACTTGGACTTTCTGATAAAGCAAGGCCTAGTCGAGGAAAGAACTGTCGGAAAACGCCGAGTCGTTTATGCGATAACTCAAAGAGGCATAACGGTCCTCAAGTACTTCAGAGAACTAAAACAAGTTTTGCCGATCGTGGAAGAAGCAAGAAACCAGGCACCTGTACCCTTCTAATTTCTCTAAATTTAAGACGAACAGTTTTTTCAGATTTGCTAAAGCTTTTTAGAGATGCCCCTGTTTTTTTTATTAATTTTGACTTTCAGTGAGCGCCATTTTTGACAAACGCATACGTTTGTTGCATGATTCGCACGCTGCTATTCGGCTGTATAACATTGGCTTTGCTTTTTGGTTGGAAGTAGTTTTTGCTGTAAGTAGCCAGTGTAAGGAGTTTGTGGAAGTTTTGTGAATAAATATGACTATTTCGTAAGACTTAATAAACACGCTTCCTTTACCATTACTGTACACATGTAAAACAACATGGGGAAACCTTGTGAGTAGGGAAGAAGTTCTGGGGAAAAGACCTCTGCACATCCTAGAAAAAATTAGAGAAAACCTGGAGCGGCTAAACGAAAAGATGGAAGTTATGATCGAACTGCAGAAACATGGCAAAAAAGATGTGCCACACCTTCCAGAAGCCCCGCTAGACGTCATGACCCTGCTTTCGATGCCTGACCACCTAAGAAAGACCGCTATGACTGTCTGCAGACTTGGCCGTGCCACAGCAGAGGAAATCGCCCAACAGACAAGGAGAGCCAGGGCAGTGGAAAGCGCCTACATGAATCAGCTTGTGATAATGGGCTATTTGAAGAAGGAGAGGAAAGGAAGAAAGGCTTACTTTTATGCAGATCGAGAAAGCCAAGGGTGATGAGGTTGGGCAAGATTATCGCTGTACATTCATATAAAGGTGGCACTGGAAAAACGCTTCTTTCAGTGAACTTGGCAGCAGCTTTGGTTAAACGTGGAAAAAAAGTCTGCCTATTCGATCTTGACTTTAGAGCCCCAAGCCTTTTCGTGGTCCTTAAGATTGAAAAAGCTGAACACTGGCTGAATGATTACTTGAACGGTATATGCGAAATTGACAAAGTTTTGATAGATTTGAGTAGCCTCTTTCAAAACAATGGCAAGTTTTTCGTGGGGCTAGCCAATCCAGCAACAGAAGCCATCAGAGATATGTCAGCAAAGGACAGAAAATGGGAAATGCGAGCCTTGGGAAGACTCCTAGCCTTCAGAAATTCCCTATTGAATGACAGAAGCTTTGACTATCTAATCTTCGACACAAGCCCTGGGCTGCAGTATTCCTCCATAAACGCCATAGTCACCGCTGACTTAGTGATTGTGGCCGCAACCTTTGACAGATCAGACGTTGACGGCACAAAACGCATGCTCCGGGAACTTTACGACCTATTTGAAAAGAAAACAGCCATAGTGTTGAACAAAGTTTTTGACGCCGCCGCAAAGTCTCGAAAGGAAGAAGTGCAAAACAAGGTCAACAATGTGTACCAAGTTCCACTCTTGGAAGTAATACCATGCTTCTGCGATGTTCTAAGGGCTGAAGGAAACATGGTTTTCGTCCAACAAAAACAAGACCACCCATTCACAAAAATCCTAAACGAGCTGGCGAGTAAAATAGAGAACATGAATTAACATTCATCTAATCCATCCTCTTCTTTGATGAAGAATGTTGAATATTCAAGCAACAATTTGAACTGAGACCTATGGCAAAGGCAATGTGCACAACACCCTTGTTTGTGCCCTAATGAATGTAAAGCAGCTCCGTGCGCTAGCTAACTGCATATTATGGATAAAAGCCTATTCGACCGAAATTTTGAATATCCACCCGAAAGCGTCGAAAACTTTCCATATCTAGAAATTAACCGTTTCTATACTGAAGAAGACTAAGGCGCGCGCCTGAGTAGGATCAAGGTGTCAAGGAAAGACTCATGCTTTCTGTTTAGACTTCCATGCGTACCAGACAATCAGTGCTAAAGTCACAACCGTTGAAAGCCACATTAGTATCCCATATGCAGATGGTTTTGCCAAAAACGCAGGGACTTCAGTGAGGCTGAGAACAATCCAGACTATGCCCACGCGCGCGCTACTTTGGCGGTAGTTGTGGGTAACAATGAACAGAAACCAAGACATAATTAGCGCGCGCAAGGAAAAAATTTCAAGGAGTAGCTGTAATCACTATCGATAAGAGGTCAAAAAATTTTAGA
>Ga0209314_10000248_pt1 | contig 23843 bp, 27 predicted proteins | sample I19B2metaG_FD_184146 | JGI IMG/M metagenome (GOLD analysis project Ga0209314, IMG submission 184146) | Lake sediment bacterial and archeal communities from Gulf of Boni, Indonesia to study Microbial Dark Matter (Phase II) - ​I19B2 metaG... | ecosystem: Environmental > Aquatic > Freshwater >... | reverse complement strand
ATTGTAAAAACCCAAATTTTAACTACAAAAGGAGTCTATGTTAAGGTTTAGGGTGAGATTGTTGAGTGTAAGAGCATATGTTATGATTGTGGCTAAGCCTGGTACTTCTGAAGATGTGGTTAATACTATCAGGAAGGTCAAGGGAGTAGTCAAGGCCGACTCGGTGTATGGGCGGTTTGATGCGATAGTTACTATAGAAGCTCCGGATGTGGGGGCCCTGAGCAAAGTGGTCTATGATATGATCGAGAAGACGCCTAACATTGTTCACACTGAAACAGCGCTTACCCTTTAGACTAAAAATTGAGGCGGCCTATTTGGCAGTAAGAGCCTTTGTCCTAGTTACCGCAAAGCCTGGAACCTCAGAAGAGGTGGTTAGAGCCAGGGGCATTAAGGGTGTGAGAATAGCCAACTCGGTGTTCGGTAGGTATGATGCGGTTATAGTCATTGAGGCGAAGACTCTTGATGAGGTTAAGAGGACTATCTACGAGGTTCTTGGAAAAATGCCGAACATTGTTCACACCGAGACTCATATTGCGATTTTCCGTCCGGAAACAGGCTAGTGCGAGTGGCCAGTGTTGGCGAGTTAGGGTTGAGTGTTCTTCTTGAGGGCTTGGCAATTCTTCGAAGAGAACGTACTAAACTTGTTTTAGTTAATGTTCTCTTTTTCGGGGGCGTGGTATTAGGCGGCTTAATCGGGATAATGAATCCGTCAGTTCAAGAGACGATGATTGCTTATATAGCGGAACAGGCTAAAACAAGTCCCCTTTTTAGCGAGGGCCTCAAAGCCTACCTGAGAAAAGATGTGTTAATGGCTTTTGTCTTCACGCTTCTAGTTAACTTGACGCTGGGCGCTTTTGTTTCCGTGACGCTTCCAGGGCTGTTAGTTGCACCCTCTCTGGGAATTTTGGGATATAGAGCGCTTCAGCTGGGAATTGTGTACAGCCCGACAACTCTAAGACTATTTCAAGTAATGTTGTATGCTCTTCCGGTGCTGCTTATTGAGGGGGAGGGCTATGTGCTTGCTTCTCTTGTCGGAATCAATCTAGGTCTCGCCTGGCTTAAGCCTAACTGGCTGTACAGAGAAGCCACGTCCAGGAAGCAGGCTTTCATAAGGGCCTTGAAGGAGAGCTGGAAAGTCTACACGTGGATTGCAATTGTGCTGCTTGTTTCTGCTATAGTTGAAGTTATTATAGTCATATTTGTTATGTAATGAAAACCTGGGTCGCGGCATTTCAGCTAATGTAACCCCGAAAAAGGGGAAAGGTAGGCGTAGAATTTTGGTTAGGCTTCTGTGCTTAGAGTATCTGCGCTTCTGAACAAGTTGCCGCATACTGGGCATTTGTATAAGAATATTTCAATAGGCTTCTTTGCTGCATGGCCTTTCATGCACCAGTATTTCATTGGTTTGTCGGTTGGCAGCCCGCATTTTGGGCATATTGCACTACGTGTGACGTCTGGGGGCGGTGTTATCATGGTTATAGCTTGGGGAGGGGGGATTGCGTGCTCGAGTTCTGTTGGCGCAGTTGTTTGTGGAGTGGGCGGTGCTGTTGGAGTAGGCATAGGGTTACGCACTTTCGGTTTTTCTAGTGTGATGTGCTCCTGGGTGATCACTATCTCGTTGGATGGGGCGTGTACAGGGGTTGGGAATACTTCGCTCTCTTCAGGGAGTTCGATGACTGGCGGCTTAATCTCTTCTTCCTTATGTTCTTCAGGTGTCATGAGGTCTGTGAAGTCCGGAGGCATATCTTCGGTCATGTGCTCATCTGCAGGTTCGGCTGTTTCTTCAGGAGCATTTTCCATGGGCATTTCTTCTGGGAATGTCTCAGGCATGGTAACTTCATCTGGCGAAGTATCGGCTGGTTTCTCTGGTTCAGTAACAGTTGGCGTAGCCTCCACCTTTATCTTACCTTCACTTTCAAGTATGGCGATGGCTTTCATGACGTCCTCTACTGGCACATGCAGATCCGTGGCGCATAGTTGTGGGTCTAGTTGCCCTTCGCAGGATTTGACGTATCCGTACACTCTGTCTTTCAGGTTTACATCTTCCACTAGTCTTACTTCTAGTACTGGCTTTTCCTCACTCATTGTTTCACCTCTTTTCATTAGGCTTTTTAGTAGATTCAATACCAAACCATTACACCTCCATTAGGCGCGTTTATTCTTCTCTTTGAGCTGGCCTGCTAGGGATTCGAAGAATTCTCCTAGAAGTCCATCTTGGTAGGTTTTGATGATGGAAGTGGTGTTCTCGATTTTCACATTCAGCCCTTTCAGTTTCGAGATGACCATGTCCACCTCCGCTTTGTTTTTACCGGCAATGAAAACCATGAGGGCTGGATTGCCGAGTAAGCTAATGACTCTGATGGTTTGGGGAATTTCCATAATGTGTTTCAGTAAATCGTCTTTCTCGATATACTCAGGAAGACTTGCGCCGACGTAAACCTGTTCACTTAATCCAAGTTTCTCTAGGTCCAGGAGCACGCTGTACTTCTTGATAATTCCCATTTGCTCCATTCGCTTTATCCGATAGGCGACCACGTTGGGGTGGAGTTCAAGCTTGTTGCTGATGTCAACGAAGGAGGATTTTGCGTTGTTAACAAGTTCGGCGAGAATCCTGAGGTCGGTGTCATCGACGGGTAGTAATATGTTTCTTCCTCGCATGTTCATATTGCTTTAAACGCCTCGTGCCATTTTTCATAATTTGAAAGATTGGCGGATGAAACGCTGGGCTTTCTTTCCCTAATTGCGTCGAAAAAGTCTTGCATCATAACCATTCGCGGTTTAGCTTGCTTATTCTCCGGATTGTCTAGCTCGAAGAACTCTCTTGTAACTTTCATCTGGGCTGCTTGACAGATATCCCGTATGTCGCTTCCAGAATATCCTTCAGTCATTTTAGCTAATTCCCCAAAATCGATGCCGGATGCAAGGTTCAAATTTTGCCCATAGATCTCGAATATTTCGAGCCGAGTTTCGAAGTCGGGCAATGGAACGAAGATTCTCTTTTGAAATCTCCGTATGAATGGCTCGTCAAGAACCCATGGCTTGTTCGTTGCGCCTACCACATACACGTGGAAGCTCTTGCTTTTGTCTTCAATACCGTCCATTTCTTTTAGGAACTGATTTCGCGTCCTTATCTCGCCGCCGATTTCTTGGGCTCGAATTCCCACGAGCGAGTCGATTTCATCCATAAATATTATGGCTGGACGATCATCTTCAGACTGGGCCCTAGAGGTTCTAAAGAGCTGGGCTACATTCTTTTCAGATTCGCCGAGCCATTTCGACATGATAGAGGCTGCATCGACGCAATAGAAAACTGCATTTATCTCCGTGGCGACAGCCGCTGCAAGCAATGTTTTTCCGCAACCAGCTGGCCCAAAAAGCAGTATCCCCCGCGGCCATCCCAGAGGGAATAGGTCGGGTCTTCTCACTGGATAAATGATTGACTCTTGAAGAGCTCTCTTCGCCTCTTGAAGACCGCCAACGTCCTCCCACCTGACATTCGGTTTCTCTGTAAGTACTAATTGGTCAAATTTGGCAGGTTGTGGCTTCTCGACCTGTTCTAGGGAGGAGCCGTTTTTCTGAAGTTCTTTGATTCGGTTTCTATAGGATTCAACATGCTCCATGTAGAAACGGTTTTGCGGAGCATTGGGATACAGCGCACAGATTTTGAGTAATACTTCTATGGCTCGTTGGTACTTGGCAATCGCCATACCTTTTGAGCCTTGATTATCCAGTTTTATGGCGTCTGCCGCGTATCTCGACGCAAACTGTTCAAGTTCTTGTGTAGCACTCATTTCTATCCGTCCTCAATTTTTTTTAACAAAATTCAAAATTTGGATCTAAATGATGGGAGCCTAGATGATCTTGATTTTTCCGTCTTGCTGTAGTTTGTCGATGATTTTTCGGATATCGGTAGATGCCACGCCTAGCTCAGTAGCACATTGAGATAAGTTTAGTTCTCCTCCGCTTTCCTTTATGTAATCGTACACTTGATCCTCAAGGGAGATTTCTTCGCCGCCCTCTGTGAGGGCTGTTGGCATGGGGGTTTCAAGGGGTTTTTCGGCGACTGGTCGGACTTCTGGCAGTTCTGGGAACTGTTCCCTCATCCTCTGTTCCGCTACTGCATTTGCCTCCTCAAGTACCTCTTTGGATTCTGTTGAATAGGCTTCAACACTAGGAGTTTGCGCTTCTGTTTGCCCAGCTTCTACAAGAGTATTACTTAACATTGAGTGTATGTCGTCGAGTTCAACGGCTACCTCCGGGATAACGCCAGCCAGTTTTCCTCTAGTTTCTCTGACAACGCCAACTACAGGCGCCATCTGCACGAGCACATCGCCGAATTCCTCAATGGTTTGCAGCCTAAGAACAGCCCGTTCTAGCGCTAGTTGGGCGCTAATCACCAATTTAGCCATAGTCCGTATTTCAGCACATTCGTTAGCATAGAGAGCTGCGTGAGCATGATCCTTGGTTAGTTTAGCAGCGATACACTTTTCAAAGATTTCACGATCTCTTTGCTGTAGCTTGAATGATTTTTGCTCTAGTTTTTCTCGCTGAATATTTAGCCGGTAGAGTACGCGGGCAAGCCTCTCCTTCAACGGTTCTTGGGGGCGGATGGCGTCTACCATTTTTCCTATGATGGATTTTATGTCCCCTGTATCCGTGTTAGCTATTGTTAATTTGGGTGCCTCCTACCGTGCCTAGCGTATCATGTTCAAGAAGGGTTTTCTTTTAGGTGCACAATGATTGGGGGTTCTTTGCGGGTTTCAGGTGTAGGCGTAACTGGCTCGATGATCTTAGCTACCAGTGGTTCGGATGCTGGAATGGGAGTACTTGATAGAACGGTGATCTTGGTAATTTCGTCTAGAGTAGTTTCGAGGTCTTTTTTCTCAAGGTAGATCTTTTCAAGTCCTATTTGGGCGGCGTTGGTAGCAGTATTGTATGCTTGGTCGTCAATTTCTCCGGTTAAATGCTCAACTTTGATGTTAGCTATGAATGTTTGAAGCTCTTTGAGCTTTGCATTTAACCTTCCGATTTCCTCTTTAAGGCGGGTCAGCAAAGCATTACGTTGCGTTTCCAGTTCATTCAATAGGTCTTCGTGTTTTTTGCTGAAGTCGTCGTAGATTTCGGGCTGAAGCTCTCCTTTGTTGTAGAGTTCTTTGAGTACATAGATTCTATGCAGAGTTGAAGTGTATTCTTCGCTGAAGACATTTGAGTTTGCCTTCCAAGCAGGTATGAAGACGATGGAGTCCTCTGCGATTGAGATTTGGGATTCGGGGAAGCTTGAGAAATCGCCGTTACCCAGCTCTATTTCAACCGAAGTGATCTCGTTTTTCAGATTGACTGAAAACCCTATCATGCGTCCTATGATGCGGCCATAGGGATCCGCGATAGATTTGCCTACAAATGGTTTAACATCCTTTGCTTGCAGAACCATGTGTTAGCCTCCTGTTTTTCGATTAAATAGGGCTGGATTCTTTTTCGGGTGATGTTGGCATCGCCGGTACTGGTAGTTCTGGGAATCGCTCTTTCATTTTCTGTTCAGCAACAGTGCTTGCTTCCTCGAGGATTTTTTGAGCACTTTCCCCTGAGACTTGCATATCGTATGCCTTTCCAGTAGCTTCGCCCGCCTCGATGACCATACCGCTCAGCATTTCGTCGATTGATCCCAGTTCGTATGAAACTTCTGGAACAACGCCAGCGAGTCTGCCTTTCAACGTGTGAACTACGTTGCTGACTGGCCCCATCCACATTACAATGTCTCCGAACTCCTGGACGGTTTCTAGTCTAAGGACCACTTGCTCGATTGCCAGTTCGCTGAGAAGGATTACCTTTGCCATCTTTCTCACTTCTGAGCATTCATTTGCATACATAGAGGCTCTCGATGAGTCGTGCGTTATTTGTGCAGATACGCATTTTTCGAAGAGCTCCTTCTCGTGCTGTTGCATCTTAATGCTAGCTTGTCCAAGCTTATCTTGCTGAAGTTTCAGGCGGTAGGTGGCAGTTGCAATTCTCTCTTTTAGAGGTGGTGTGCGACGAAGTTTTTCCGAGATTCTTTGAAAAATTGATTCTCTAGGTTCTCGATCCCAATTTTTTCCTATATCATTTGCCACAAAGTTTCCTCCTGATTTTTGTGTTATCCACAGTAATTTTTGTGGTAAACACAAAGTAAGGCATGAAACCCTATTAAACTTCGAGAAAATTTTTCAGTAAAAAACGGTTCATGGACGTGGTTGATTTCTCAAAAATTTTCAAATTTTCGGCAGTTCAGGTAACACCATCAAATATGTTGAGATGTTACAAGTCGTTTTTTTAACTTAAATAGGTAATAAGTGGCGATATCTCCCGCAAATCCTTTTTTCTACGAGGTAAGACTCAAAAGACGTTAAGCTGAGAAAACAGGCATCCTATGCCAAAAGGTCAAACTTTATACTAGCAGCATCCAAAGCAATACTGACAGAAATTTATACGAAAAACCAAATATGGTTTTGTGGTGAGGAGCCCACATGGACAGAAAAATCTTTGTACTGGGCGTTAATGGCTCAGCTAGGAAGAATGGCAATACAGCAAAATTGCTGAAGAAGGTTCTCTCACACGTAGAGGATTTAGGGGCGGAAACTGAGATTCTGCATTTGATCGAGAAAGAGATAAAGCCTTGTCTTAGTTGTTTACCGGAGGGAAAGTGCACTTATCCCTGCCAAATAAAAGATGATATGGAAGAGATTTTTGAGAAACTTAAGAAGGCAGATTGTATTATTTTGGGCTCACCCACCTACTGGTACAGTTTGTCAGGACTCATGAAAAATTTTCTTGATCGTTTAACAGCTCAAGATATGCTTCGGCCACCGATCTTAGATGGCAAAGTTGTTGGGCTTGTGTCTACAGCGGATCTAGAAGGATCCCTACAAGCACTCACTCAGATGCTGGTCCCGATGTCGTCGATGGGAGCAATTGTAGTTCCATATAGTGACGTATTTTCAATCAAAGGTAATGTGTGGAGGTCGGAGCTCGGAATTGATCCTGAGAAGAGATTGGCTAGAAATCTCTTTGAACTTACAAAACTTGTCAGAGACAGGCAAGGGAAATGGTTCTAGATGCTCTGGTTGCGGAAAATAGGCTATGGAAAATTAATTCTACTCGCGAAAGAGGCGCTACATAGCCAAACTTCTGCCATGCGGTTCTAAGCCGTTTCCCCCTCTTTTTCTGTTTTTGTTTGGATTGTTTGAGGCAGTTTCCTCCAAAAGGCCTTCCGACCTAACCATGCACCTCACCGTTACGCAATACCCACCTCTCAACTGGACATGAAAGCCCGACCCTCTTATATCAGAGGGAGGAATGCTGATTTAATGAAAAAAATTGTTGTGTGGAAAACACTGTGCGAACTTTCGCACCGCTCATCGGCAAGATGCAAGCAAGAAAATTGTGCGATAATCAATAAATACGGCCTACTAGCAGAAAACATTGTGGGATACGTTTGCGGCGAAGCTTTGCTTTGCTGCCTTTCCTTCTAATTACACTTTCAATAGCTTTCCTCGCTGAGCCTGTTCAAGCGCAACTATCCGTCGGTGTCCGGACGGACAAGTACACCTACCAAGTCGGCGAAACTGTGGGGATCACTGTTAGCGTGAATATGATGTGCGAGGCAAAGCTCAGGATCATCAAACCCGACGGGAGCATAGTGCTCTACACGTTGGGTGCCCTAAAGCCAGGAGCATATTCTTTGACTGGGACTGCTGACTATCCTCTTGGTCGGAGAACGGTGCTCCTTGAAGCTCAATACGAAGATTACAGCGCAAGCGCCTCAACCACCTTCGAGGTTATCGCTCCACCACTCAAGACCTATAGCGTCAAGATATTTGTGACAGGGTTTTCACCCGACTACTCAACGAATGTCTTTATGGATGAGAAACTCGTTGGAACCATGCCGGGTGGAACATCGAAAACATTCACTTTCGACATCGGAACAAGCCACACAATTTCTGTGGATCCATACGTTAGCGGCGCAACAGGCACTAGATACGGTCTCTTCGGAGGAGCAGGATCTGCGACATGGGAGCTCTCCTCAACAGGAGAACATACCTTCGGGTATGGAACTGAATACAAGTTGACGATAATCGCCGAAGCCCTAGGAGTCGGTACGATTGTGGATGTAACTCCAGAGGAGGTAACTCCTAGTCCAGGTTCGTACTGGTATCCTGCTGGAAATGAAATTGCGATCGAATGTATAAAGGTCATTCCAGGCCCAGGTGGAACACAGTACAGGTTCCAAGAGTTGTATGACAAGGATGGTGATCGGTCGATGACGTTAGCAGATCAAGGGACAAGGCTTATCGCTAGAATGACGATGGATAGACCGTATAACCTGATCGGGAGATACGACACATACTATTACTTGACTGTCAAGTCGCCCTATGGGAATCCAACGGGCGAAGGCTGGTACAAGCCTGGAGCCGAAGTCACCATATCCGTCACCAGCCCAGTCCCAATGGATGGAATACTGGGGCTTCTAGGCGGAAAATGCAACTTCAGAGAATGGGCCTTAATAGCGCTTAAACCAGCGGGAACAAATGGTCCTGCACCCTTGGCGATTAGATTTGCTAATATTCCCTCCAGCAGTTTTCCGGCGCCTTCTACGCCGGTAGTTATCGAGGCCCTTTGGGACGCGGACTACACCATGCCCATCCTGGCGGGAGTAAGCATTTTCGTCACATGTGGGGCGGCGGGAGCAATAGCGCTCGGCTATGGCTATTACTCTGCTCGCGGAAAAGGTAGGCGGATTGGTCGCGCTAAAGGTCGCGCTAAAGGCGGGCGAGCGGGCAGGGTGCGAGAGGAGTAGCGGAGAGCCCTACTACGGCAGAGGCTAATAGAAATCCTGCGGGATGAGTTTCGATGAAAAAAGATTTGTTGCACAGCCGCTTTTACTCGCGAAAGATTTTCCGCATTCGCCATATGCCAAAGCCGGCTACAGAGTCGGTGGTTTCTACTGGACGATACCATTTCTTTTTGCTGCCAAGTATGGCTCGGCTTTTCCAGCTGAGCGATTTCGGCTCGTTGTCAATGTAGTTGCGGATTGTATCGATCTTTGAAATTATGTCTTTTCGATGGGTGTTAGTTAGAGCTTTATGTTTAGAGGCGATCTCTCTGATTCCGCTTAGATTGTTTGTGACTGTGTACCAGAAGCCCCAATCAACGGCGAGTAGTTTGGCGATGTGCTTTGCGTTGATAGTTTCTTTTTCAGTTTCTCCTGCCTCATGCGCTCTCAATAGAACTAGTGTGTCTTTCAGATCTTTTTCGGAGAATTGGACAATTTGCAGTTTCTCAAGTAGTAGGTCGGTGGGCGTAATAGTTGGAGAATCTAATTCTAAGCGTCCTCTAAAGTTGATGTCGTGGTTCATCTTTAACGCGTCGTAGAAAACATCGATGTAGAACCAGCCCTTGGGGTGGAAGTAGATTTGTCTCTCTGAAGCTGCTGAGGAGAGGGTAGTCTTCCGCTTGCTGTAGCCAAATACCTTGAAGAAGTCTGGCATGGACTTACGTTGTTTTCGATATGCCATGAAATCGATGTCAGTAAACTCTTGCTCAGCTGGCTCTCCGAGTCTTCCAAGTTTTCTTGCAAAATCTTCAAAATCTATGCTGTGGATCCTGATCGCCACTCCGCCCATTATTCTCAGCGTTATGCCCTGTTTCTTTCCCTCGTTAGCGATTCGCTTCGCTTCATTTATGAAAGTCTCTGTCGGGATAATTCCGCTCCATTCTTTGGGCATTTCGGTTGCGTCTATTTCTTCAGGTGGTCTCATACAGCTGAAATTACTCCTAACCTCTAACTCCTAAAAATAGACAGGCGACGACGATTACGATTACGACAATCACATATCTAACTCCATATATCAAAAAGTTCTTCTTTCTCGAGAAGCCCACGTATGCCCCAAATAGGAACACGCAAAGACTGAGTAGACTTAGTGAGTACACGAAAGCCTGTAAAATTGGGAAGATTAGGAATGGGATGGCAGCAATCGTCAATGAAGGGAGTGGAGCACTAGCATGCGCAAGTATAGCGGTCGCCACAGCGGAGCGGGCTTTCTTGCGATCTTCCGCTTCTTGGATAACCTCTAAAAATCGGTCTCCTCCGGTGGATTTACTTCCGCCTTCTGATTCCTTTTCTTCTGCGGTAGTTTCAGCCTCATAAGCAGCTAACACGCCAGATGCCACAAAAGCAATAGCCGAGCCGAACAGTGAGCCGATAATTGCTTGGAGATTCGTAACTCGTAAAAAGTAGTTACCCGCCACTATGCCGAATGCGGTAAACGCGCCATCAAACATGTTGAGCATGAAGTAGCGTTGGAAGATTCCGATTAGCTCAGGGGATATTATCTCCCTCATTTTGAAGATCATGGATGCTCTCTCAATAACAATGATAATACAGTTATTTGAGATTTAACCAATCGTTTAAACTGTGATTATTTTACACGTAAAAAAGAAAAGCTAAAAAGGACAAGTATGACTATTCATTACGCCGTAAAAGGCAACAGCACCATGGAATCTTGGGAGTTGCCGTTTGGAGTTGTTTAGATAAATTGTCCCAAGCGGCTAGAAAATGCTCGCCTAAATGTCAGTTCTTCAAGTGTGGTCAAAGGGCACTGTACCTTAGTTCGGGCAGGGTTTTCTGTAAATGGGCGGAAGACGAGTGCGCAGGAGTTACCTGTAGCTACGCATTTTGCATGCACAGGCATCTGCTGAGTGATGGAACATGTGGCATGTCTGTGAAACGCCAGACAACCGAGGAAAAAGGCCCAGATGAACTAGAACTCGCTAAAGTGAAGTTAAGGGGTAAAGTTTTACGCAAACTTGGAAACGACCAAGAACTTCTCTGACAGACGAATTACCGATCTAGCTTAAACCCGAACCTCGCAGTGATTTCCAAGCTCAGGCGCCAATCTTCCATTTGATACGCCTTCCAACAAACCACCCTACCAATATTGAAAATACAGTTATGCAGATTGCGACTAAAACATACAACCCTGTTCTCATCAAGTAGAATATTGCTTGGTCAAAGGGATCGGTCATCGGCGTCATCACCGTAAGCATTCCTGGCAAGCGCGGCCAAGGAAGAAAAGCGCCTGGACCGCCACTAGTCCAATAGGGACTTTCGTTCCATATCGTAGCATGGCCCGCGACCTTCAATGCATCTACCCAATATGCAAACTGCTCAGTCCCAACAACTGCGCCGAAAATAAATGCGAATCTCTTCTCAAGATGTAGTTCAACGCCGCCTCTAGCCATGCGGAACTCTCCATTTTCTTTTTATATAAATGGTGACTTATCCATTTAGCTTAAGGTTGGGCATTTGGCAATGAGCTTACCTAGTTATCGATGGGTAATGCTAGCTATGGCATTTCTCATCACGTTCACCCAACATCTATTGCTTTTTTCATACGCCCCAATGATTCCAAGGGTAATTTTGGAGATGGAGATGACTAATGCCCAGGCATTCTCGATTTTTTCAGCCTGCATCTTAACACTTGCCATATTTCGTATTCCTTGGGGACTGCTCTGCGACCATGCAGGAATCCGAATATCCGCAGGACTTGCAGTAACACTAATGGGAGTCTTCGGGCTGTTGAGGGGTTTCGCATTTGACTTCTGGACGTTGCTGGTGCTCCAAATGTTTTTGGGAATCGGTTTCTCAGCAACCATGCCATGCCTGCCGAAAATCGTAGCCGGCTGGTTTCGCCAGGAGTCTGGATTCGCAACAGGCATCTATGTAGCAGGGTTTTCAATTGGGAATATGTGTGGCTTAGGACTCACGCCATACATGTTGAAGTGGCTGGGCGATTGGAGAAACGTTTTTTATACGTATGGCGTTTGGGCGATGCTGTTGGCTGTTTTATGGTGGATCATAGCACGAGAACCTAGAAAAAGCGAAACTAAATCAAGAGGTAGAATAGGTGCAGCTGTTTCGTTGAAGGAGACTTTTTCAGCGGCGATTAGAATTAAGGAGGTTTGGATTTTGGCAGGGCTCTTTCTCTGCACCGTCGGGTGTTATGATACCATTTCCACGCTGCTTCCTTACTTTTTTGAACTTAGGGGCATGGATCCTCTCACTGCGGGGTTCATAGCTTCAATGCTGCCGCTTGGATTTCTTGTTGCATCGCTCAGTGTGGGCGCTTTGTCGGATTGGGTGGGATTAAGAAAACCTTTCATGTGGAGTCTCGGAATTCTCAGCAGCCTGGCAATTCTGGTCGTGGGAATAGCCTCAGACATAACCCTTTGGGCTGTCACGTTCATCATCGGCTTCTCCCTGATGGGAATATTGACCTTGGTCCTGGCTATACCAACAGAACTGCCTAATGCAACCCCATACGTGGCAAGCATAGTTGGAATACTATCCTCAGTTGGAAACGCTGGCACTCTAGTTCTCCCAGTTGCTACAGGATACCTCAAAGATGTAACTGGATCCTTCCTTCCGGCAATAATCATGTTGGCAACCGTAGAAGGGGCAACCGTAATAATGGGTCTGGTTTTGAGGGAGACTGGTACAAAGAGACATTAAAAAATTATTCCGCAGGTTCTATTTGGATTACATGGTATTTGCAGCCGATTTTACGACAGGTCTGATCCAAAAAACATTGATATAGATAGGTTAAGTCTACCAGAGTGCGTGGAGCTGATTACACGCGGTACTCCAAGAAGGTCTACTGAGATGGCAGGATTAGCTAAAACTTTTACAATTGATACCGAAGTGGCGCCAGCGGATCTCAATGATTTACTACAGTTCATTTATCACCACTATCTGCTTACGCATCCAACGTTTTTCAAAAACATTAAGAGAGCCACTTTTGATCATGAACGAATGCTGTATTTTACAAACATTGGGCCAGATGGGAAATGGCGGATTGATGCTGAGATAAGGGGCAGAAAGCCGCTCCTGGTCAAGATGACTCCGAGTAGCAAGATTGTTCCACAGTCAGCCATCGACCAATTGAAAGAAGACTTGGTCATCTGGGTTCAATTATTCGAGGATAAGATCAGAACGACAACGCTTTACTTCGCTTGGATTAAGGGTGAGAAAATCATTCCTGAAACAATGCCTTCAAGGCATAAGAGGACAACTGTGAACCTTTTCACAGTGAACATTATTCTTTTCTATTTGATATTTATTGGAGTAAGCATTCTATTGTTTAGCCTTCTAGGGTTTTACGCACCTATCGCAATCATAGCAGCCCAATTTCTCACCGTGCTCTTCTCGGATAAGATTATCATGCAATTTGGGAAGTTGAAGATAGACTCGAAAAATAAAGAGGTCTACCTATTGCAGTATCATCTTCCAATCAAGGAATACCAAGAATTTCGGAAGAAGTATGGAGAAGACATGATTCTTAGAATGAAGCAGGAGATTTACGAGAAGACGTTAGCCATTGGAAAAGAGCCCAGCTGTGCGGTTGGTGAAAAAATCTTTGCCAAATACAGCATGAAATGCATCCCAGAACGCATGATGACTAAAAAAGTGGACGTATATGGGATCGTGAAAAAAGTTGCCGACAAATTCCATCTCCCAACCCCAAAAATAGTCATCTCAAACAGCATGGTGCCAAATGCGGCGGCTACTGGACCGAGCCCTAGCCATGGGGCGGTACTCATCACCACTGGGTTACTTGCTCAACTGGAGGATGATGAAATATACAGCGTGATAGGCCACGAGTTTGGCCATCTAAAAGGCAGAGACCCGCTTATCCTATTCGGATTGGCAAGCGCTGAGTATCTGCTTAGATTATACGTATTCCTACCCTTCTTCCTATACGCGCCCCTTCTCTACCTCATGATTACGATGGGAGTCATCTACTTCATAGCTAAATTCTTCGAGGCGAGGGCCGACCTACAATCCGCAATCGTTATAGGACAACCACAGATCTTAGCAGAATCACTACGAAAAATCGGATACAGACATCTCCAATTCGAAAAGGCTCCTGCCTACAAACTTCAAAGCTGGTTAAACTGGGATCCACACCCTCCAATTTACTTCAGAGTGAGTCGGCTGGAAAAACTAAAGACTCCTGTAAAGGTTGAACACCCACTCGTTCAGTCAGTTAAAGATGTTATAAATGGATTCAGAGCCGCACTTTGACAGAAAGTTCATCGTAGACTACAGCTTTAACTCGGCCTTGACCCATTTATACAGACGATCAGCGTGTTTAACTGCCTCATCAGCTTCTTTTTGAGTGAAGACCCGCGCCTCATATTCAGCTGTACTTTTTATGCTTATCAGCCAAGCTAAATGTTTGGCTTTCTCTTTTGCATCCTTACTAACGGATTCTAATAGTCTTACTGCATCTCTATGATCCTTGCTGGCGCTTACCTTCTCTCCTTGAGAAACCGTATAGGTGTCTGATGCTGAGATTGCGCAATGAACTGCATTTATTATCGTGGCATTCCATCTTCCTTGGCGATAGGCATCCATCATTGAATCATAAAGTTCGGTTGCTTTCTTGAAAAAAGCAGAGGCTTTATCCTTCCCAACGAACTTAACCGGAACTGCCATAGTTTTAACTCATCTTGGTTACTATATCCGAAAGAGGTTTACCGTAAAGTAAAACACTTTCACGGAGAATTTCTTTTACAAGTGCTTCTCCTTTTTTGAAATTCCTGCGGAATTCACTGATAGTAGAAATTGTCGGGGAAACAGAATTTCCAAAAAGCCTTATTGTTAAATCATTCAATTCAAGCAGCCTTTTTCTAACATTTTCCTTATCAACCTCATCGTTCACTATGCAGAATAAGTCGATATCGCTATCAGGTTTCTCCTCTCTATGTGCGATGCTCCCAAACAAAACGATTGAAACGATGTGTTTTTTTGACACGCGAGAGGAAATGATATCCTCTAACTTTCTCAGTGGTAAATGCCCTACACTAAAAATATAGCTTAACTTTTCGGCTAGGAATGAGTCCTTATTTAAACTGAAAAGATAACTGCGACCCTTGCGCCTCATTTTAACCAGATTCTCACTTACCAGTTCTTTTAAGATTGAGTGGGCTCTGGCTGGAGTAAAATCAATTTCACGGGCAAGCTCTCTGCCAGTAAATTCCCCATCAGGATTGGTGAACAAAACTTCGAGAATCCTTACCTTGGCTCTTGACCCGAAGGCCCTCTCAATATATCCATGAAAACGCATAGGCACCACTGTTTATTTTAATAAACATATGTTCAATTTAATAAACATTTACAATTCTTGCTATGGAAATCGTTGATGACAAAAGAAACTGGATTCTAATCATTCTAAGGACTTTCAGACTGGCCGTCTTTCTCCCAGAGTTCAATATCTTTCTCCCAATGTCTGCTGCAGAGACCAAATGTCCCCCCATCTTCAGCGGCGAATAGAATTCGCGTGGACTCGTTGCAAGCTCGACCGTTAGATAAAAGGGCGCAACATCGGCTAGCAGATCCATTTCTCCGAATCGGGATTTTGACTGAGCTCAATTGGATCACTGTTAGAAAATAAGCAGTTACTTTTACTTAAAGAAGAGAGGAAAGTGAAAGTATTCAACATCCAATTAACCTGACGAAAACTAGCAATTGCATGGGTTAACGTATCCTTTTCTGTATTTTCCTCCATGACTTCGTGATAAGAAAACTCTCCTCCATATTCTCAATCATCGTGACAAACTTTTTCATGGGTACTGAAAATGTAAGTACATTCCCAGGTACGAAGGGACGTGCTGAAATGTCGAACATGCCGATAACTCCTCTGGGACGGTGAGAATCCTTTTCAAGATAAGGATACTGCACAATAGAAGCACAACCAGAGCCATGCGGCGAAAATACTCCATTTGGCTCAGCTTCATCAAAATTTGCAAGAGTAAACAGACCTGAGAGAACATCAGGCTGTGCAAAGAAGATAACGACTTCCGGGTCATCTGACTTTTCAAGCATGTCCCACCTTTTGAACACTATGAACCGGGCAGGTGCCTTAAACACAGGTGAATATTTTATAGACTCCCTAACAAGCTCTGGGGATTTTTTATAGCGCTCTCCTTCAAGTCTACCAGGAATCCCGCAGGAGAGGAAATATTCAAAGTCAGGCATAATCTTCTCAGCAAAGCCGAGATATCTTTTTCCACCAGGACAACCGATCGAGTCCGCGTTAAAACAGTAAGAACTCCCCCTCCTCACATTTGACAACGCTCCAATTACGCACCTAGGCACTGAGCCGGGTTTAACCAGCTTGGCATGTCCTTCCTCATCGGTGTAGTAAAAGGTAACAGGAAATTCCGCACCGTCAAAATACCTTTTCCAGAGTGAAATGAATTTCTCTTTGATTTTCATATCCATAAACTAATCCGCCTGTCTACGATCGTAAATTTTGTATTAACAAAATAGTTGTCTTGGCAATTAAAAATATGTTAGGCATCTTTGAGTCATAAGAATACTTTGTTTGTTTCAGGCAAAGTCTAATATGCAGTTGATTGTCACTTAACATATATTTTGGATGCTAACTTATGAAGCAGCGAGCTCATGCATGGGTGGCACTTAGGGCGTATAAGTTGCTTGACGACAGTGGGAATGCGCCCAAGTTGGCTGAGCTACTTGCATACTACTTGTCGGACGTCTGGGATGGAGCATGGTTGCCAGATACGTTGATCAAAGATATGACTTACGGGCACATCTACAAGATGGACAGTGATCCAAAGATGCTTGGGTCGCCTATCACTCCTATAGAGCGATTCACAACTCCATATAAAGAATTGAAGTCGAAGCTTTGTGGAAACCGCCTCTGCCTTGAATATGTGAAGGAGTTCTCTGAGCTAAATAAACCATATCGATCGCATCCTGATGAAGGCGGCCACTTACCGGACCGGGTGGTAGCGCTCAGCCATACAATAGGTGATATGCTCAAAATGAGTGATTTCCCAATGGCTTTCTACGTCAAAGGAGAAAAGCCGAAAGCATATATGGTGGATTTATCCGCGCAGAAAGTTAGGGACCTATCTATCTCACCGAGCTTCTCAGCCCGCCAGATAGCTTTAACATTCTTTATGCTCTGCCACTACGTCTGTGATGCTCATACTCCGCTCCACGCCGACCTGAGAAATACCGCCCTCTACAAGGAGAATAAACTGACTACAGAATTCCACTCATCCCTAGAAGCAAAATGGGAGGGATATGTCCCTGAAAAAATTGAACTCACTCTACATAAATACCTCAGAAAGTCGGTGGACAAAGCCGTAAAAGCCTTACCGGAAGGATCCCCGATCAAAATAGACAGAGACAGAAACTACGCGCTCAATAATAAAATTCTAAAAATAAAGGGAGATGAATGGCGGGAAGCCGTCTACATCACCCGAGTATCGTACGCTGTATCCAGAAAATGGATTCCGAACACCTACCGCGATGCAGACGAACTCATAAAGAACATAGGACAAAAAGAATTCGACCATGTAACAAACTGCATATTCCACGACGCGGTCGAATCCACGGCAAGGCTATGGTACAAAGCATGGGAGAGATACGCAAATTCATAGTTTTAAAGAATCCCGATCTGTCAAGCGGCTTTCTAGGCTCTCCACCATTTGAACATTAGATATTGGACTTTGCTGGTTTTTAGGTCGGGTACTGCTATTATGAAGCGTTTTTTTACGGTGGTTGCGAGTCTTCCTGCTCGGACGATTTCGGTGGCGGTGATGTTTTCTTCTTTTTGTTTTACTTGGATTAGGAATGGGGCGTGGTCTATGCCGGGTCCGTGTTCGTAGACGGCGAAGTCGCATCCGAATTTGATTCCCGGAGCAACCACATACCCGCGGCTGCGTAGGTCCTTGTAGACCAGATACTTGAGTGGGAAGTCGTCATGGATTTTTTCAGCTTGTTCGCGTAGCTTTTTAGGGGTGATTTTTTCTTTGCCTGCGTTGACTTTGATTTTTCTTTTTTCGAGGAGGTATAGTCCTTCAATCAGGTCGAGGGTTAGTGGGGTGTCGAACTCCATTGTTTTTGGTTTAGGGATTCCGACTGGTTTTCCGTAGAAGCCGAGTTTGTAGATTTCTGAGCCTTGTTTTGGATCCCATACGATAAGTCTGTTTTCTATCAGCTCGGCTTTGAAAAGTCTTTTTGGCAAGGGTCTGATTCCCTTCGTTTAGAAGGCGCTTAGGGATAGGATCCTAGCAGCGTCGGCTGCATCTTCAGCCTTATCTGCGATTTGTTCTAGGAACTGGGCGATGTCTCGAAGGATGAGCATTATTGGTATTTTCATTTTGCTTCCAATTATGGAGAGGTCGACTTTACGGTACATGGTGTCTACGATGTGCTCAGCCGCCTCCACATTCTTTGCCAATTCAATGGTTCTAGATGTTGTATAGCTCAGGGAGAGAACTACTTCTCTCAGCCTAACTACTGTATCAAGGGTGGCTTCAGCTAGTTTTATTAAATCCTGCAAAATTTCCCTATCTGCCTCCCACTTGCGGCTGGACATTTCAGCAACTCGAAATGCAATTCCGCCGGCATAGTCAACGATCTCGCTGGAGATTGCGGCTAGTCTGAGGAAGTCTTCACGGCTGAGGAGTATGGCGCCTGCTTCACTTAGTTCGGTCATAAGTGTCCGTTTAAGTGTTTCTGCTTCCTGTTCAAGCCTTGCGATGTTGTTGTAATGCTCGTCTACTTCCTTATGAATACTTTTCAGATAGCTACTTAGAAGAGGAGAAAGCTCTCTAACTGCTTCGAGTACTTTCCGCGCATGGTCTTGAAGGATGTCAAGCATTCTTCTCCTGATCTGCGCCGCTGTCTCCGCTGGAAAGACCATGTTACCATCAATAAATGTTTTTTATTTAAAATTAAAAAGGCTATTCGTTTTTCGAGGATCTGACTGGTGTGCCTAATTGATTAAATTCTAAATCGCTTTTGAAGAATTTTTCAAGAAGGTTTGGTATTTCTTCAGTGTTATTTCGAACTTGAGCCCAAGTATCACGGTTTCGCAGCGTCACAGTGTTTTCTTTGAGTGTTTTGTAGTCAGTGGTTATTGCGATTGGCACTCCTATTTCATCGGCTCGGCTATATCTCCTGCCAATTGAGCCTGCTTCATCATAGTCCACGGTGAAACCTTCTTCAATTAACATTTCGTATATGCTACGCGCTTTTTCTGGGAGCCCATCTTTTGAAACGACTGGAAGAACTGTAACTTGGATTGGCGCTATATCGCGCGGAAACTTTAGGATCACGCGGTCATCTTTTTCGGTATACGCATATTCGAGGGCTGCGTAAACCAGTCTTTCAGCACCAAACGAAGGTTCAACTACATGTGGAATGAAGCGTCTGCCAGTCTCTTTGATTTTTTGGCGTTCAATTCTCACATGTTCTTTAAGAATCTTGTAGGGTCCTGCCATATAGTAGCCTTGTTTTTTGAAAGATTCTTGTACTTCTTCAGGCGAGGCTTCTGAAATTAGCTTTAGTACGGTCGCTGCTTCTGATTTGAATTCTTTTCCAATAGCATCTTTCTTTGGTTTTATGGCGAGCTTTTCCTTTATCAATGGTTTCTCGTAGGCTTTGAATATACGCATATCCTCGCCGCTTTTTTCCATATGCATTTTCAAGTCGTAATCTGTTCGGTAGGCGTGGCCTGCTACCTCGATCCAGCCCCAGCGTTCGGTGTAAATTTCGTGGTCATATGTTTGGGCGGAATAGTGGGCTTTCTCCCATGGGAGCTTCTCGTCAAACCGCTGTTTTTCAGGGGGTATGCCCAGGCTTGTGACAAACCTTTGGGATATTGCCATGAAGTAGGCTTGCCATTCTGTCTTGATGAGCCCTTGTTTCAATGCTTCTTTGACAGTTAGCTTAAGCGGCTTATCTTTTCCCTTTGATTTCTCTTCAGCAGGCAAGATGTATATTACATCGTCTTTAACCTCTTTTAGTTTCGGGCAACGGGGATCTTCCGGGTCGAAGAAGAATTCAAATTCCATAATTGTGAATTCACGCAATCGGATTGGCCCTTGGCGGGGAGATATCTCATTTCTTAGGGCATGCCCAATCTGTGCAACTGCAAATGGAAATTTCTCCCTTGTCAACTCATTTAGGCGTTTGAAGTTGGTAAACATCGCTTGGGCTGCTTCGGGACGAAGGTAGTCTAGGCTCTCCTCATAAGGTCCAATTGAAGTTTTAAACATGAGATTGAAAAACTGGGGTTTGTCAAAATCTCCACCGCAGATCGAGCAACGTATGCCCTTTTCGCGGATGATGTGGTCTAGCTCTTCAAGACTTAAACCTTCTATCCCAGTAATTCCAGTTTGTTCCTGAATTAGGTGATCGGCTCGCCATCTGCGTTTGCACTTTCCGCACTGTATCATTTTATCAGTGAAGTGTTTAGTATGTCCCGATGCCTCGAAAACTTTTCCAAGTCCTACAATTGGAGTCTCGATCTCTAGAAAATCATGTCGCCTGACAAACATGTCCCGCCATTTAGCCTCAATTTTTCGTTTTAGCGATGATCCTAATGGTCCGAAGTCGATGAGCCCTCCCGCGCCGCCATAAATTTCATAGGAATACCAAAAGAAGCCTCTCCGCTTAGCCAGTTCGATGATTTTATCATATCTGTCCTGAGTCTTCAAGTCGGGTTCTCCCAGTAAATGTAAGCTTTGTTGGTTAAAATCGCTAATAACCATTATTTGTATCGCATAGCTATTTTAGAGCACTTATTTTGGCATTGCTAGGCTCCGCGGAGTATGGCTTTTTTAAGTAGTTCAGCGAAGAACGATCTTCCTAATTCCCCGCCTCTTCCAATTCCCTTACAATCATCTGATACTTTAAATGTGAAACTGCCATTGTTAGCTTGTTCTATCCAGAAGGGAAAACAGCGGCATATAAGAGGCCTATCCAAATAGATTTGGCAGTTACCGTCTTTCAGGAAGATGCACTTGCCATTTATTTTCTTCATTTCGAATGTGAAACGGCCTTCTTCAATTGGATCGGCGAAGACATTGAGTTGGAGCCCTGTAGTCTTTTGAATTTGTTTTGAGTCTATTTCGGTGAGAAGAATTCTCCGCGGTCTCCTCTCCGTATCCCCACAGCACCTTGCGCATCTTTGGCATTCAAATCGGATCCCATGCGGATGCTTGAAAACCAAGTTTTGGCTGTCCCCCGCGAATGACCGCTGTCTTTTAAGGCGGGGATGAATTGCATAAATACTTTCATCAATCTCTCAAATTAAATAACCTGCATATCTATGTGAAGTTTAAGGTCTGTGATCTTGAATGCGAAGAAGACTATCCAAGCCAAAATTGTGCATTTGACTAAGGTTAAGCAACAGCTTCTCGAAGAGGAATACCAGAATCTTCAACGTTTCCTGCATGGTGAGACAGTAGAACTCTACTCAGCTAATAAACAGCAGGCTAAGCGATTCTACAGGCACATTAAACCCAATAAAGAGTATTCTCTATCCGTACGGAAAGACCTCTTGAAAATAGAGAAACGAAGTACTAAGATTGTTAAGTATTGGGCTAGGATCCCTGTTAAAGGTAGGAGGGGCGGGGTGTGGGTAGCTATCAAGCCTCACTGTCCCATAGAACCAGATATGGGAATCTGCGAATCCAAGCTCTTCAAGCGTAATGGGGACTTCTATCTACATGTTGTGGTTGAGAAGGATGTCGAACCGAAAACATATTGCAACAATGTTCTAGCTGTGGACTTAGGCATTCACAACATCGCTGTAACCGTTAACTCTAAAGCTGGAGAAACGCATTTCTATGGAAAGAAACTCAGAGCCATCCGAGGACACTATTTCTACCTGCGGAGGAATCTTCCAAATCGTAAGGCAATTAAGAAAATTGGAAATCATGAGAGGCGCATAATCAATCACGAACTCCACAAGATTTCTAAAGCCATCGTCCAAGAGGCAAATCAAACAAACTCAGCCATAGTCATAGGGGAGCTAAAGGGCGTAAGGAAAAACGGAAACAGTAGGAGACGAAGATTCAACCGCAAACTAAACAGCTTCCCCTACTACAAACTTTCAAGCTATATTAAATACAAGGCTGAATGGCTTGGAGTTCCAGTGCTAAAAGTGAGTGAAGCCTACACAAGCCAAACCTGTTCCATCTGTGGTGGAAGAGGCATGCGGCATAACGGCCTGTTCGAATGCGCCTGTGGAGCAGAACTTAACGCAGATTACAACGGAGCAAAAAACATGATGAAACGAGGCTTAGGCTTAATGTCTAAGCTAGGAGCGTCTGTGAACACGCTCAAAACTCCTCCTACGGACAGCCTGAATCCAATGATGAGAGGAGAAGCCACATCCTTCAGGGCGTGGTAGTTCACTTTCTTAGTCCAAAAATCAAAACCAATGCTGCCAAAAACGTGAGCGCAGACCCGTAAATGAATGTAGCTGTAGCCCCATAATAGTGCCATAAAAATCCGGCGATCAAACTTGCGGGTAGCGTAGCCACACCTACAACGGTATGGAATATGCCAAATGCGGTTCCTCTAAGTTCGGATGGAACCAGATCTGAAACGTAGGTACGTTGCAATGTGTCGGTTATTGCCATAGACATACCATACACAGCAAATAAGACGACTGCATGAATTGAGTGAGTTGCAAACGCAAAACCGAAACACATTGCACCGAAAATGGCATAGCCTAAACTGATGAGCCCCCTTCTACCAAGTAGATCAGATAAAATGCCTGCTGGAATTGTTAAAACTGCGTAAACTACATTGAACAGCAGATATACGAGCGGTACCAATGCAGAGGATATGCCTAAACCATTTGCTCGCAATAACATGAAAGCGTAGCTGAAATTACCTAGCGTAAAAAGCATTCCAACAAAAATGAAGACTTTGAATTCGCTGCTGAAACGTTTCAGGCTGAGCCTGCTCAGTTGTCTGGGCTTAGTCTGGCCTTTAGCTCTGATTTCCTTGACAGAGGTTAAGATGAGAAGCACCGCTATTGCTGCGGGGATTGTTGCTGTTAGAAAGATGTTTCTAAACCCGAGAAGTGGGAATAGTATTGCTGCGGCTAAGGGTCCAAGGATCGCGCCACCAGTATCCAAAGCACGGTGGTACCCAAAAGCCCTCCCACGCACTCCCATCTTACTTGAATCCGCAATCATGGCGTCTCTTGGCGGATCCCTAATCCCCTTACCAATTCTTTCTGTAAACCTGACTACCAGAACATGTTGCCAAGTTGTAGCCAATGCGAAAAACGGCTTTGACGCAGCTGACATTGAATAGCCGGAGAAAACGAGCGTTTTTCTCTTTCTAGTTCTGTCCGAAAACCAGCCGGAGATAACTTTCATTATGCTTGCAGTGCTCTCGGCAATTCCTTCAATCAAACCAACAACAGCCATATCTGCGCCAAGCGAAATATAGAAAAGTGGAAGCAGTGGCAGGATCATTTCGCTGCTTAGGTCGGTTAGAAAACTTACGACGCCGAGAATAATTACTGTTAATGCCACCCCGCCTAATTGCTTTGACCTCGCCATTACAGACACCGTAGAACTTGGTCTCAGCTGTTTGGTTTGATCATGGAATTAGTCCTGCTCTCTAGATTTCGGTGACTGTTATAACCTTCACTGGGCATGCATCAGCCACAGCCTTGGCGTCTTCAATCTTATCATCGTCAAAGTTACCTGTTGATTTGCCGTTGCTCGTTCCGCCTACAACCTTCGATTTTCCTTCAATAGTGCTCTCAAAATGAGTGGGATCCGTATTGTAGCATGAGCCACAGGCTGTGCATCCTTCTCTATCAACCTCGACCTTATACTTCAACCGACATCGCCTAATGTTTTTTAACGGGGTTAAGTCCCTAACAAGCCAGCTATTTAAATCTACGTTTTAACGCGAAGAACACGAGAGCTGACGACTTCGTCTCCATTTAGTTTAA
>Ga0209314_10000247_pt1 | contig 23864 bp, 19 predicted proteins | sample I19B2metaG_FD_184146 | JGI IMG/M metagenome (GOLD analysis project Ga0209314, IMG submission 184146) | Lake sediment bacterial and archeal communities from Gulf of Boni, Indonesia to study Microbial Dark Matter (Phase II) - ​I19B2 metaG... | ecosystem: Environmental > Aquatic > Freshwater >... | reverse complement strand
GATCCTCTTGAGACTGTCTTGTCGGCAGCAGACAAATATGGTATCAGATTCTTCATCAGCAACGATTTCTTCGGAGAATGGACAAATGTGGAGCTTATGATGAAGGATAAGACAATTAATTCTCTCAGACTCAAAGCAATGAATGAAGTAGCGGAGAAGTATTCCCATCATAAGAGTTTTTATGGCTGGTATTTTCCGAATGAAACATCCATCAATGGCTCTTTCCGCGATTTTTTCATTGAGTATGTAAATTCCTGTTCATCAGAAGCAAAAAAGCTTACTCCTGAAGCAAAGACTCTGATCGCACCTTATGGTACACGTCTGGTTAACGCTGATGATAAGTTCGTTAAACAGCTCACACAGCTTGATGTCAGTTTCATCGCGTACCAGGATGAAGTGGGAGTTAATAAAACAAGGGTTGATGAAAGTGCAGGATTCTTTGAGAAGCTTAATAAAGCCCATTCAAAAGCAGGACGATCGGAATTATGGGCGGATGTCGAATTTTTTAATTTTGAAGGTGAAACCTATAAAAGTGCATTGATCCCGGCTCCATGGGAAAGAGTGATCAAACAGCTTGAGGCCGTATCTCCTTTTGTGGAAAAGATTTTTATTTATCAGTACATCGGTATCGTTAACAAACCCGGCACCGATATTTTTGCCGGACATCCTGATTCTGCTATTTTGTATGAAAAAATATTTGGTAAAAAATGAGAATTAAATACTTTCTGCCGATACTGGCACTGATATCCTGTATAAGTAACAGGGAGACTATAACAGATACCGTTTTCTGTACACATAATGATTGATATCGGTAAACGATACAGGCTGAAACAGGCTGTCTATATGGCAAAGGCACTTGAACAGCTGGATATTTACTGGCTTATGGCTGCTGATAATAACATAATGCTGGTTCCTCATGCTTTTAAAACCGGGATCCTTGTGGCTGCAAGTATACACTTTATAGCGACTCTTCAACACAATCCGTACCTGGAATTTTCAGTGACCGGATCGGCAATCAGAAAGGAACTCCTGGTTGATCCTTTTGTGCAAAAGAACGGTTTTGTAGAGGTTCCTGCCTTACCGGGACTTGGAATTGAGCTGAATCCTGAGGTTGTCCATAAATTCGGAGTTGCCATATGATAATTGAATGAAGTATATTTCTTTTAAAAGGATATCGTCATGAGCAGATTAATTATTACTGTCGTTTCTTTTTTATTGCTGATATACAGTAGTTTAAGGGCCCAGAATGAACTTGATGTTGTAAAGAACAGCTGGCTGCAGTACAGTGATGTACAGAATTCTCTCTATCATCACCTTGCAAATCAGGCCATAGATCTGCTTGCAAAAAGATCCGGCGAAGTAGGAAAAATAACTACTCTGGAGGATTGGCAGAAACGTCAGGCACATATAAAGACTGTACTGTCGGAGATAGTCGGACCATTTCCGGAAAAAACTCCTCTGAATGCAAAAACTGTAAGGATAATTGAGAAGGAAAAATTCCGGGTTGAACATATCATATTTGAATCGCAGCCCGGATTTTATGTCACCTCTTCCCTGTATATCCCCAAAGGTCTGTCCAAAAAGGTAAAGTCTCCTGCAATTATATATTGCAGCGGCCACTCGGAGGATGGGTATCGCAGTCCTGTTTACCAGTACACTATCATTAACCTGGTAATGAAGGGATTTATTGTATTTGCATTTGATCCGGTCGGACAGGGTGAAAGACTTGAATACTATGACAGGGAGAAGGGAAAGTCATCTGCAGGAGGACCTACAAGGGAGCATTCTTATCCCGGTAATCAGGCATTTATTACCGGAAGCTCACAGGCTCGATATATGATCTGGGACGGGATTAGGGCTATTGATTATCTTGTATCAAGGAAAGAGGTGGATGTTTCCAGAATAGGAATTACCGGCCGGTCGGGCGGGGGAACACAATCTTCGTACATTGCAGCATTTGATGAAAGAATTTATGCTTCCGCACCGGAATGTTACATTACAACTTTTACCAGACTCCTGCAGACAATGGGTAACCAGGATGCGGAACAGAATTTTCCCCGTTTCGTCGAAAAGGGACTTGATTTACCTGATCTGCTTTCTGTAAGGGCACCTAAGCCATCTCTAATGATAACCACAACACGTGATATATTCAGTATTCAGGGGGCACGTGAAGCTGAGGCGGAGATAAAGCGAATTTATGAAGCATACGGAAAGATTGAGTTTTTCGGAAGGGCAGAGGATGATACAGGTCATGCATCTACTCAGAAAAACAGGGAGGCAATGTATTCTTTCTTTCAAAAACACCTGAATAATCCTGGAGACACGGGTGATCATATTGTTAATTTATTAACAAAGGAGGAAATGAGGGTTACTGCTGATGGCCAGGTTTCAGTTTCTCTCGGGGGTGAGACAGTATATTCTCTTAACAGGAAAGTAACTTTGGATGTAATTGCCAAAAGGGAATCTCTTTTGAAGGAAGATCTTTCTGCAAGAGAAACAGTACTTAATTCAGCCCGAAAGTTATCAGGTTATATGGAACCTGATAAAACAGATATGCCGGTATTCTCCGGCAGATTCAGTCGAGAAGGGATTTCTATTGAAAAATATTTTCTGAAGGGTGAAGGAAATTATGTTATTCCATACCTGTTAATTGTGCCATCGAGATTTAACGGGAAGGCAGTTATTTATCTCGATCCGGAGGGTAAATCTGCTGAACTGAAAGCCGGAGGAAGAATTGAATGGCTTGCCAGACAGGGATTTATGGTTCTTGCCCCTGATCTGATCGGATTGGGAGAAACAGGTCCCGGTATTTTTCAGGGAGATGCCTATATCGATGGAGAATCGCATAATTTATGGTATGCTTCAATTGTGATAGGGAGAAGCATTGTGGGAATAAGGGCTGCGGATGTTTCAAAATTAGCCGGTCTGCTTAAACAGGACTCTTCTGTAAAGGAAATAACAGGCATTGCTGAAAAAGAACTTTCTCCGGTACTCCTGCATGCCGCTGCATTTGATAAAAGCATTTCCTCAGTTGCTCTTATTGAGCCTTATTCATCATACAGATCACTTGTCCTTAATCGTTTTTATAAAGCATCCTTTATTGCAGGTGTTGTACCGTCTTCACTTAAGGAATACGATCTTCCCCTGCTTGCAGGATCACTAGCACCCAGGCGGCTGGTAATTGCCGGACCATCAGACAGCAATGGCAAAACCGAAAATATCGAAATGATAAATGAAGATATGGTTATTATCAAGCAGCTCTATTTGAATAATAATGCAGAGAAAGCTCTTTCTATAATACCAGCAAGTGGAGACTGGGAATTTGAATCTTTAATTAAAGACTGGTACTGATGTACAGAGTGCAAAATCTTAAAAAGACTTTGTTAATCTTTCTTCTGATTTTAAGTGGATACAATCTGAAAAGTCAGAATTTATCAACTGAAATTGAGTTTATCGATTATTATTTTGAAAATGGTTCTCCGCTGAAATGGAAAATAGTAAACGACACTCTGGTTATTTCCCTGTTGCCTGATTACCAGAGAGAAACATTGAACAGACAAACTGATCACTGGTATTTTAAAATCATGGGAAAAAGGGACACAAGAATAAAGCTTACCATAGAAAAAATGCTTCCTGATGTTTATAACGGAAGACCAGCCACAGACTGGTGGAACTATAAAACAGGGATTCCTTGTTATGTTTCATATGACAACAAAATCTGGCAACCACTTAAGACAACCACTTTACCGGGAAAAGAAATATTCCTTGAATTTACAATGGAGTCAGAAGAAGTTTACCTTGCCCGCCTCCCTGTTTATACAACTTCTCATCTGAATTCGCTTATTAACCGGATCAAAGATACTAAGGACATTTCTGTTTTTCAGATAGGTAAAACTCCTGAAAAAAGACCATTGGAGATAATATGGCTGGGAAATCCCGGGGCAAAAAATCAGATAGTGCTAAGAGCACGGGCACATCCCTGGGAGCCGGGAGGAAACTGGGTATTGGAAGGATTAATTGATGAATTCATCAGAGAAAATGGAAAGGGGAAATTTAAGAATTTCTGTTTCTCAATATTGCCAATGGCTAATATGGATGGCGTTGTAAGAGGAATGACAAGGTTTAATGTTTCAGGAATGGACCTTAACCGAACCTGGGATAAAGCGCCCGATTCATTATTGTGCCCGGAAAATTTTGCCTTCGAGAACTACATCAAGGATCTGATAAAAAAGGGTAAACCTCCTGTACTGGTTGTCGATTTTCATAATGATGACAAAGGTGATATCCATCTGACAAAACGTGATAAAAAAGATGTTCAGTTTATTCAGAATATGCAAAGATTTGAAAAGCTGATGCGAGAGCATACATCTTTCTCGGAATCATTCAGATATGCCTGGAGCGACGACGGGCAACCTGATGTATGGACAATCAATAATGGATTGTATTCGCGCTGCAAACTGGAGTCATTCGTTTATGAGTTGAATGCCAATTGGATAACAGGTCTTGGCAAAATCCCTTCTGCCACTGACTGGAAAGTCATCGGTAAGGGTCTTTTGTATGTCTTTTATGAGTATTATTCTCTGCAGAAGTAAACTTCAGATCAGATCCTTTTTGGATTTAAACACCCTGCTGAAAACACCGTCAGCTTTGCTGCTGAAAAAAATATCGGGATTCAGACTCGAATTTAAAATGAAAGTGCCGTCCTGAAGTCTGTAGCATTTAACATTGATATTCAGTAGATTGTTGCCTTCAATCAATACCTGGTAATCAGGATTTACATCAGGTTTAAATGTGTCATTAAAATCCTGTCCGTCTGCATTACTGAGTGAGGACAGATAGGATGCTACATTTGCAGAATCAGCTGGATTATTGTCAAGAAACCATTTTGAATCCCTGAGAGACAATACATAACCGCTGTCAGCAGGATAAATAAATCTGATGTTCGTGACATCATTTTCAGAGAATTCCGACAATGTATTATCCCTCCAGTCGTTAAATGACCTGTTGAATGAGAGGGAAAGGAAACCATCAATACCGTATACTTCATTTTCACCATTTACTCTTACATATGATGTGCCCTGTATATTGTTCCTTCCATACATGCCGGGCTGATTTTCCACCTGCTTGAAGGTAAATCGTCCGACTATCAGATCTGCCATATCTTTCCCTTTACCGTCCTGAATCCTGATCCTTGTTCCTGTACTGTCAGTAACCTCAAAGTCAATCCATTTTTCTTTGTTTTTCGATACAAGGTTCTGTGGTTTGATAGAAAGGATTTCGTTCATTATGTTTTCAACTTCCATTTTTCTGGAAGTTGAAACGATATTTTCCTGTTTGACTTTCCAGATTCCATTATCCCTGAATATTTCAAAAGACATACCCAAAGATGTTTTAGGATAAAGGATAATTTTTTCGACTTTTGTGCTGTCAAATTCGAAAATTCTGTCTTTGATGGTAGCTCTTTCCTTCGGAATTTTTACGAGGACTGTAAAAACCAATATTACTGCCAGACCGGAAAGGATATAAAGTAAACGTTTGTTATCGAATCTGTTACTCATAACTTACCTCCATTCTTTTTACTCGTTTGCTGTGATTCATCTGAATCCTTACAAGTCCATAGACTACGATCAGGATTATTGGCAGAATGAAATTTAGCCACTTCAGAAATGTTTTAGTGGAATCCTCCATCTCTTTTATCGGCCTTGATGTTACACCTTTTGTCCTTAATTCGATAAGTCCTGTGTCGTCCGACAACCAGTCGATTGAATTAACCAAAAGGTTTACATTATCAGGAGGAAGCTGCATTCCTCTCTGGTTACCTCCGACAGGAAAATCGCCATCTGAGAAGATTACGATCTTTGATAAAATGTTACTGTTGAAGTTGCCTTCGAGAATTGCCCCTACAACCAGTCCTGACATTGGAAAGTCTGTCAGCTGCCACTGTTTCTGTATATCAAAATAGATCGGAGCTCTCAGACTTCCTGATTTTTCAGAAGAGTAGGCTATAGGTGTGAATTTCATTGAAGTGTCACCGGCAAATGTTATTGGACTTGCAAATTGCAGACTTACCGCTTCAAGTCCTTTTGTTATCGGATTGTCAGCAAATTTGTTTATTACAGGCAGATATGGAAACTGAATCTGGGACTGCATTGTGAAGTTGCCCTGCTGCTGCTGTAATGTTACTGATCCACAATTGGCATCGACAATAAAGTTTTCGGATAGGGTTAATCCCTTATTCAGAAGCCATCCTTCCAGACCAACACTTACAGCTGACCCGGTAGCATTGGAGAAATTTCCTTCAACCCTGTTCAATGCCAAAAGAACCTTTCCTCCGACTGACAGAAACTGATCAATTTTTGCCATATGACTGGCAGGTATTGAATCTGTTGGCCTTACAATTGCCAGTGTCTTAACATTTCGTGGTAATACAGTGGTGTCAGTGAGAGTAATAGTCTGTACATCATACATTATATTAAGTTCCTGATATACCTGGGGAATTTCATTAAGTCCGGGCTCTCCATGACCCTGTATGAATGCGATAACAGGCTTGTCTTTTACCGACAGCTTTTTAATCGATGATGAAAGGGCATATTCCATCGCTGAACCCGGCTGGAGGAAGGGGATAATTTCTTTCTCATCACCCATAGATATAACTGCACCCAGATATGCTTTTTGCTGCTTTATCTGATCCTTTTCCCTTACATTAATCATGAGTGGCTGGATCCCGGCTTTTACAGCCTCCTGTTCACTCTCCTCATTTTCATTAGGATTGACAAATTTATACACCACCATACCCTCTGACCTGTTATTGTATTCTATAAGCATATCCTTCAGATTACCTGATATATTGCCGACATTAGTTGGCAGATCTTCAGAAAAATATGCTGTCACAGTAACCGGCATATCAAGGTTTTTGAGAATATCCTTTGTTGCCTTGCTAAGGGTATATTCCTTATCCTCCGTCAGATCAATCCTGAAATTATAGCTTTCCGATAATATATTGATAACGACTACAATAAGTACCACTATCAATATTGTTGTCGATATTTTTGCCGTCTTAATCATCTTTATTTAATTTATTTGTTAAGTTTTTACCGATTATCGAATACCGAATACCGAATACCGATTACCGATTACCGAATACTTTAAATTCTTATATCAGGAATAGGCGTTCCGTTTAGCCAGTGACACTTCTGTCAGAAATAACCCAAGGAAAATAATCGAGCCGAAGTAGACAATATCTTTGGAATCAACCACCCCTCTGGACAGACTTTCAAAATGGAAGGTTACACTTAGCGAGTTGATAATCTGGCCAAACATGCCTGTCATACCGCCGGCAATAATTTCAAAAATTATATGAAAGAAAAGACCTATGAATAATGAAGTTAAAAATGCCACAATTTGGTTGTTCGTGATACTGCTGGCAAACAGACCAATGCTGGTGTACGCTGCACTCATAAGCAGAAGAGCAAGATATCCGCATAATACTCCTCCTGCATCGAGGTTTCCGATTTTAGCAACCGTAATCAGATATGGAAATGTAAATGCCAGAGCAATGGCGATAAGGATTATTGTTGCCAGGTATTTACCAAGTATTACCTGCCTGTCAGTTACGGCTTTGGTCAGTAGTTGTTCAATAGTACCAGTCTTCTTCTCTTCAGCTATTAGTCTCATAGTCAGAGCCGGAATAAAGAAGAAGAGTGTCCAGTAGGCAATTGAGAAGAATGCCCTGAGATTTGCCTGACCTATCAGGAAAATGTCCGATCCGGATATCCATGTAAAGAAACCGCTGAATCCAAGAAAAAGGACAATCATAATATATGCTGTGAGTGAATCAAAGAATGAATTCAGCTCCCGTTTGGTTATAAGCCAGATTGTTTTCATTATCTGTATATTTTAATTCATTGTTAATTCTCTGAATATATCCTCAAGTTTTGTTTCGAATGGTGTCAGCTCCGTCAAAACCCAATGCTTGTCCACACAGAGCCTGAATATCTCCCTTTTTACATCTGAAGAGTCGCAGTGAATATCAAATCTGTTCAGATTACGATCGGCAAATTCAACCATTGAAACAGATTTTATCGATTGAAGCGCTTTATAAATCTGATCGGGCTGGCCGTCTTCAATCTTTACCCTGAGGATTTCAGAACCCTGGGCCTGCTTCCTGAGAGAATCTGCAGTACCATCGGCCACTATCCTTCCTTTATTTATAATAAATATCCTGTCGCATGTTGCTTCCACTTCAGGAAGTATATGCGTACTCAGTATTACAGTTTTTTCGCGTCCGAGCTCCCTTATCAGTTTCCTGATCTCCACAATCTGGTTCGGATCAAGACCTGATGTAGGCTCATCAAGAATAAGTACTTTGGGATTATGAATTATTGCCTGTGCAAGGCCTACCCTCTGCTGATAACCTTTCGACAATTCACCGATCTTCTTGTGCTTTTCCCTGTTCAGTCCTGTTGTTTTTATCATTTCAACCACCCGCCCGGGAATTCTGCTTTTTTCAATGCCTTGTATCTCAGCACAGAAGGAGAGATAATCTATTAGGGGCATATCGTGATAAAGAGGGTTGTTCTCAGAAAGATAGCCGATATTTCTTCTTATCTCCTGTGGATTTTCACTGACTGATTTTCCCCCAATGAATATCTTGCCCTCATCAGGAGCAATATAATTGGTGATCATCTTCATGGTAGTGGTTTTGCCGGCTCCGTTAGGTCCCAGAAAACCAAGAATCTCACCGGTGGCAACTTTCATCGAAATGTTATCGACAGCTTTTTGTGCCCCGTATTTCTTGGTAAGGTTTTCAATTACAATGTCCATAAAGCATATTTTTTGTTCTTTAAAAGAAAAACGGATCGAAATTAAATTTTGAGTTTCAAATCTGAAAATAGTTCAGAGTTAAAATTATGTTAAAAATTTTAGAGAAAGTAATTACATTTATTCCTTATCTGAAACAGATTGGCCTTATGAAGAAAGCAGTAATAGTAGGTTTTGGCTTCATGGGAATGACCCATGCTCTTAGTATTCTGAAGATAAAGGAGTTGAAGTTGTCAGCTATTGTTGAGCGTGACCTGACGCTTATTGATAAAAACCTTCAGTCAAGTATAGGCAACATCTCAGTCGGAAACATAGATGCAGGAGAGTTGTCTGAAGCAATGAGGTATTCTGATTTTGAGGAATGTCTGAGGAAGGAAGATTTTGATGTTGCTGTTATATGCACTCATGTTAATACTCATTATGAACTGACAAAGAAAGCTCTGGAGAATAATAAACATGTTTTTCTTGAAAAACCCTTCTGCATAGATCCGGTAAAAGCAAAAGAAATAATCGGTCTGTCTGTTAAAAAAGGTAAACTTCTTATGATCGGACATGTTGTAAGGTTTATGTCTCCATATCAGAAGCTTAAACAATGGATTGATAATAAAGAGTTTGGAGATTTGAAATTTTTATCCCTCACACGGTTTTGCGGACTTCCCGGTTGGGGACAATGGAAAGATAAGGATGTTAAGGAGCTTTCCGGTGGGGCTCTTTTTGATCTTGTAATACATGATATTGATTACGCTGCATCTGTTGCAGGACACCCTTTACAAATTGAAGCCTGGTATCTTCCCGGCGAATACAGTAAGCATGATTATGTAAGTACAAAATGGAGCTATGGTGATAAAAATCTGCAAATAAAGATTGAAGGTGGTTTTACTTTCCATAAGAATTTCCCTTTTCAGGCCGGTTATATGGCACATTTCGAAAAGGCCAGTGTTGTGTATTCCACCATTAACGGTGATATAATCAGGATTGCTGATGACTCCACAGTCAGTGAGATTCCTGCAGGGGATGCAGGTGCCGGGTATTTCAATGAGATGCAATATTTTGCTGATTGTCTGGTAAGAGGCTCTGAGCCCACCCTTTGTACTCCGGTATCATCAATGGAGGCAATTGAATTGTGTTACAAACATCTATAAAATACATTATTATGAATAACAGACTCGCAATTAACGGAGGACCTAAGACAATCAGTAAAAACTTTGACTGGCCGGTTTTCAGTGAATCGGAGGTTTATGCTGTCTCTGAGGTAGTGAAAAGTGGCAAATGGGGAAATCCGGACTGTAGTGATCTTGTAAAGGAATTTGAAAATGAATTTGCAGCATACTGTGGTACAAAATATGCACTTACCTGTGTTAATGGGTCAGTTGCATTGAGGCTTGCACTAATTGCTTCAGGAGTCAGACCGGGAGACGAGGTTATAATTCCACCCTATACTTTCATAGCAACCACATCAATCGTTCTTGAGGCAAATTGTGTACCGGTATTTGTCGACATTGATCCTGGTACTTATAACATTGATCCGGTTAAGATCGAGGCAGCCATAACCAGAAGAACAAAGGCCATTATTCCTGTTCATTTTGCAGGACAGGCATGTGATATGGACAGGATCATGGAAATTGCAGAAAAGCATAATCTGAAGGTTATTGAAGATGCATGCCATGGACATTGGGCAGAATACAAGGGGAAGAAACTGGGTAGTATCGGCGATGCTGGTTGTTTCAGCTTTCAGTCATCCAAAAACCTTACCTGCGGTGAAGGTGGCATGGTAATAACAAATGATGAAGTGCTTTATGACATGATGAATTCTCTGAGAAATGTCGGAAGAGTTAAAGGGGGACAATGGTATGAACATCATTACCTTGGTTGTAATTACAGAATGACTCAGCTCCAGGTAGCACTTCTGTCCACACAGATGAAAAACCTTCCGGAGCAGACCAGGAAGAGACATGAAAACGGGACTTACCTGAATTCTCTGCTTTCAGATATCAAAGGTATCAAGCCGCTGGTCCGGGGAGTGGGGGAGACCTTGCACAGTTATCATATCTACATATTCAGGTATAATAAAGCTGAATTCAATAACCTTCCTAAAGCTGAGTTCGCAAAAATGCTTGCAGCTGAAGGTGTACCTTCTTTCATGGGCTACCCGCAACCACTTTATAAACAGCCTTTATTCCAGAAAAAGAATTTCATGTGCTATGCAATACCTGATTATGTTGATTATACAAAAGTATCCTGCCCCGTAACGGAAAAAGCATGCTATGAAGAAGCAGTCTGGATACTGCAGCATGGAATGCTCGGACCCAAAGAGGATATGGATAAGTTTGCTGAAGCTATACTGAAAATTCAGAAAGCAGTTACAACTTAACACCCCTAAATCCCCCAGGGGGGACTTGCTGGAATCCAGTAAATAGTAAAGCCTCCCTTGGGAGGTTCTAATCTTTCATCACATCTGCAAATAAGCTAAATGCTGAATGAAGAAGGAGATCCCTCGCTTCGCATCGGGATGACACGTAATTATCTTAGAAACGGAGGGAAAGAAGCGGCGAGCCGCATCAGTATTCAGGATAAATATAGAATGTTATCTTTGCGGCTCGCCGCTTCTTTCCCTCACATTTTACCATAATAGAACCTGTCATCCCTCTCCCGCTTCAGCGGGAGAGGGATCTCCTTCTTATAGTGAGAAAATATATAAATAATATGTGACTAAAGATTAGTTGGTTGGGGGTCTTACAACGAACGTATCTTGTGCCCCTTCAAAGCATAGAACAAAATGTAAAAATAGATTGGAAGAACAATCCAATAGGCTAATTTCGCTGAATAAATATCTGCCAGACGTCCATACAACAATGGTATAACAGCAGCACCTGATATTGCCATAACCATCATCGATGATCCGATTTTTGTAAACCGTCCGAGTTCAGTAATTGCCAGTGGCCAGATTGAGGGCCACATAAGTGAATTAGCAAGTCCAAGCAATGCAATGAACATTACGGATACGAACCCACCTGTCATAATTGCAGCCAGTGCAAAGACCAACCCCAGAATTGATGAAATAACCAGTGCTGTATTCTGAGTTATATATCTTGGTATTGAAACAATGCCAATTACATATCCGACCAGCATTGCAAAAATTGTAAATGATGAAAAGAACTTTGCTGTTGAAATAGGAATATCGAGGTAAACTCCGTAACTGATGATTGTGTTTCCGGCAATAACCTCAACCCCTGTGTACAGGAATATTGCAGCCACACCCAAAAGCAGATGTGGAAACTGAAAAATGCTGGTTTTGTTTATTGCCCCTTCATCTGCTGACGAATTTTCCTCTTCCGCATTGATGTCGGGAAGATTCGATAAATATAGAAAAACAGCTAGCAGAACAAGCGATACAGTTATCAGCAGATATGGAAGGATTACCCTTTCAGCCAGCATATTAAGTTCAATGTTTTTTTGTTCAGAAGACATAGTTGCCACCCTTTCTACAAGTTCATCTGCCCCCTGCAGTGCAATAAAACCAAGTATAGCCGGAGCCAGAACACCTGCCACACCATTGCAGATTCCCATTATACTTATTCTTTTTGCTGCACTCTCAATAGGACCTATAATTGTTACATACGGATTTGAGGCTGTCTGAAGAAGTGCCATACCTGCACCTTGTATGAACAATCCGGTAAGGAATAATCCATAAGTTCTTGTAAGTGCAGCTGGTATAAATATCAATGAACCAACTGCCATGGCTACAAGGCCTGCTGTCATCCCTTTTTTATAACCCGTGTATTCGAGTAGCCATCCTGACGGTACCGACATGAATAAATAAGCTATGTAAAAGGAGAATGCAACCAGATAAGACTGAAAATTATTCAACTCACAGGCTATCTTTAAATAAGGTACAAGAACAGCACTTATCCATGTAAGGAATCCGAATACAAAGAACAGAGCGCCGATAATTATGATCGGACTGGATATACTCTTATATAATTTCTTTAACAAATCATTCATTATTAGTGATATAAATCCGGTTTTATCTCGACTTCAGTTTAATATCACTAATAATTCTGTCATATACATCCATGGGGAAAACTGCCGGAGAACCATACCAGAAGAAGGAATCCAATCCTTCATAATTCTTTAGTTCTAGGTGTTTGGCTGTTGGCAGATAGCTCGATACATCATTTGTATATCCGGCCACAGATACCATTTTATCCGGCCAAATGTTCTTCACACCGAATCCATACTCTGTTGTTGTTTCCCTGGAGAATCCAACAAGCTTCCAGTTGCCGATATTGAATGTCTGAACATATACAGGCAGAGAAGTTGGTATTGAACCTTCCTGGTAATATTGAAGCATGAGATTGCTCCACTTAACATTTTTTTCAGCATAAACATCACCAGTCTTTCCTGCATTGGCATCCCTGTATGCAATTATCTCTTCTTTTGACCATGGCGTAACAGGAATATTGATGGTGTCAAGGAAGAATGTAATAGGTCCATTTATCTTTTCCATCGGGCGTTTAAGAACTGCAATTACTTCATTGGCAAGTTTTTCACCTGATATATTTTCCCCGTTATCCCTTGGATTAATATCACCTGCGGTACCCTGCAGGAAAAGAGAATTTGAAGTACCGGTTCTTCTTTCAACTAGCTGACGTGCCACACCCGGATAGTTGGCACTTATTGTATAGTGCAGTGTGCCTGCAGTGCTGAATACAGGATGACAGGCTGCCATAAAAAGATAGCTCTCTCTGTTTGAAGTGGGATAAACCACTTTCAGAACATCTACTGCACTATCATATAGTTCAGGATGCTCTTTCAGACTCCTGTTATATCCTATATCTGTCTTACCCCGGCCGAAGTATAACTCAGCCGGTTTAAGTGATGCAATAGCTTTTTCGGCAGAGCTTACGAGTCCGTTTCTTAAAATTTTGTTCAGGTAGATGCTGTCAGGCCTCTGGTTTGCCTCCTGCCATGTGAGCCAGTTTTGTGAGACAGGTGCAAAATGCGTGTGGGAGGAATTGATGAAGATTGCACTTACAGGGATGCCCGTGATCCTGGTAATTTCTTTTTTTACATGTCCGGTGAATTCATCGTCAAAACCACATACATCAATATTAACAATCAGTACAGCTTCTTTACCCCGTTTTATTGCCAGAGCCCTGGATGTCAGGTTTCCTTCGGATCTGTTTTCGGCAATGTAGATTTTATTGTTTTTATCAATTCCGTATAAACGGTCGTTAATGATAGTAATTCGTACGATATCTTCTTTTATTGTTTCTCCGTTTTTGTATGCCATCTTAAGCCATCGCGTATCTTTTCTGGATGGCTCGCACCAGTAAATTGTCCCATCTGTGGTAAGAAGATATAGCTTTCCTTTATTTTCAGTCATTGAAGCTATTCCATTGGATTCATCATCCACTCCCTTCAGGGACCATGATTTCCCTGATTGGTCTTTATAAATGATTTTACCGCCTTGTTCAGTCTTATATGGAATATCTTCAAATGCCCCGGTAGCCGGAAGTTCTGAAATCTCGCACCATTGAATTGTGAACCTGCCTTCCCTGGGAGCCCCGTAACCCCCCAGATGCAACGAAAGCAGGGTCTGATCAGGTTCTATTGATACCTGAGAAACACCCGCCTGGTATTCATACTGGGAAATAAGCCTCACAGGTATAAGCAGCAGGATGATCAGGTATAGCATTCTAGTTCTCATATTTCAGATATTCTGTAAATACTTTATTTAATCTTTATTCTGAAAGCCCATGCATAACTGCAGGATGTTGGTCTTGGTTTCTGTTTTGGATAGGTTATGGTCAGACCATTGGTTTCTGACCATTTCCATTTAAGTTCGCCCGGTACACCAAGCATAGTAACACTTGAACCTTCCAAAGGTTTAGCTGACTTTAACTTAAATTCCTCACCCTGCCATTCAAGGAAAATGGCATATAAATAATCACCTTTAGCAGTGTAATATGTCTCTCCTTCATGCTGTATTTTCCATGGCCTGGTTCCATAAATGGCTTCTCCGTTGGTTGTCAGCCACTCACCCAGCTGAAGTAGCGGATATTGTTCATATTCAGGAATTACCCCTGCAGCAGTTGGACCAACATTTATATCAAAATTCCCGTTCCTGCTTACTCCCATTATTACTTTGTCGATGAACTGTTTAGGTGACATAACATCCTCCAGGTCGGTATCCTGGTTATAACCGAAAGTTTTTGCAATACCCTGCCAGTAGGACCAGGCATGTGTAAGAGATCCTTCACTTCCTTTATCATAATCATATTCAACATTATACAAATCACCATGTTTCCCTCTTTCATCCTTGCCAAAGCGATCATTGACGAAAACTTCCTGTTTACGTTCTGCTGCCTGGTTATAATAATATGCCACAACTTCCTTCATCTTCCAGAATGATTCAGGATGATCCCATTCACCATCGAAGTAGATAAAATCGGGGTGGTACAGATCAATCAATTCCTTTATTTGCGGGATCATAAAATCGTCCACATAAGTATTGACTTTTTTAAGCCCTGCATATGGAATTTCCCTGCCGGTATAGAGGGGATTAAACCACTCATAAAGAGAATAGTAGAATCCCACCTTGAGACCTTCTTTTCTGCCTGCTTCAAAGAACTGTCCCAGGAGGTCTTTCTTCGGACCCATCTTCATTGCGTTACGGTCAGTATATTTCGATGGCCAGAGACAAAAACCATCATGGTGTTTAGATGTGATGAAATAGTATCTGGCACCCATCTTCTTTGCAAATTTTGCCCACTCATATGGATCAAATGATTCTGCCTTCCACATCGGAATTAAATCATCATATGTAAAGTTCTGACCATATGTTTCCCTGTGGTAATCGACAGTAGGATTTCCTTTTTCATGCATTCTGTATCCATACCATTCGGCGTAGGATATTCCTTTTTCTCGCGGTGCCCAGGCAGGAACAGAATATACGCCCCAATGCATGCTGAGTCCGATCTTGGCATCCTTATACCATTCGGGCATTTTATGAGTATCAAGTGATTCCCATGTAGGCTTATATGGACCCTGTGCAAAAAGTCCTGATGCAAAAACAGAAAGAATTAGTAATGAAGCTGATATCAGTGGTCTCATAGTACGGCTATTATAATTATTTTAATTGTGTGGTAAATGACCTTTAAAGATATGTTTTTTGTCCTTAAAAGAATACATAACGGCTATTTTAAGAACATATTTAAAATATGTTAAATCGATTCTATCTGAAGTCTATTCATTTGTTATTAATTTAATCTTGTTACTTTTGTCTGTTTTTTTATTACATCCGGAATATCTTAAAAATATAATCTGCCTGAAATGAAAGATATTGAGAAATACAAATCATCTGAAAAATTTGTACTGGTAACATTAAGAATGCTTATTGGCTGGCATATACTTTACGAAGGTTTTGCCAAATTACTGATACCAAACTGGACCTCTGCCAGTTTCTTAAAAGAATCTCAGTGGATACTGAAAGGGTTCTCTGAATGGATTATTTCAAGTCCGGGAGTTCTGAATGCAGTTGATTTTCTGAATACATGGGGATTGATCCTGATAGGTCTTGGACTGATTCTGGGTCTTTTTACCAGGATTGCCTCAATCTCAGGTGCAATTCTACTCTTTGTTTATTACCTGAATAATCCCCCTTTAATAGGTCTTGAATACTCAGTACCGGCAGAGGGAAGCTATCTGGTTGTCAGCAAAACGCTTATTGAGTCGATGGCTCTTGTTGTGCTGGCTGTTTTTCCTTCAGGCTATTTTGCCGGGCTGGATATTCTTGTGGAAAAATACCTTAACCGTAATAAATAACAGAATCGTTTCAAAAATATGGCAACAACAGATAATTCGCAAAGCAGGAAAGTTATGACACAGGAACCATTGAAGAGACGGACTTTGCTTAAAGCCCTGATAGGAATACCTGTTCTGGGGGTATTTGCATTTGAACTAATTAAGAAATATACTTACGATCAGGAAAAAAAATCAAGGTTAATCAAAGAACTTGGACTTGAAAATCTTCCGGTCCCTACCATATTAAAAAGCAATAAGGGTTCAAAAAGTGATCTTATAAGAGTCGGGATTATTGGTTATGGAAGCAGGGCAGCATCTCATGCCAATGGATTAGGATTCATTCATCCTGCCACTGTTGAGGCATCAGCCAAAAATGATGGATTAAAGGATTGGTTTGCACAGGAGGATCTGAATGTTGCTATTACAGGTATTTGCGATGTATTCGATCTTCACGCCGAAAAAGGACTTGCAACAGCCCGGAATACGGTACGCGCAGGGGGTGCAGAACCATCAACACTTCCGGTAAAAAGGTACCGGACCTACGAAGAGATGCTCAATGATAAAGAAATTGATGCAGTTATGATTGCAACACCCGATCATCATCATGCACCAATTTCAATTGCAGCTGCACAGGCCGGAAAACATATTTATTGCGAAAAGGCTCCTGTACATACAGAAGACCAGATAATGCCTCTTTATGAGACTATTAAAAACAGTAAAATTACTTACCAGCTGGGGCACCAGATTACTCAGAGTCCTATCTTTCAGCAGGCAAAAGATATCATTAAAAGAGATATTCTGGGTAAAATCACTCTGGTTGAAACAACTACAAACCGGAATAGTGCCGATGGTGCATGGATCCGTCATCTTGATTCAAACGGAAATCCTAAACCAGGAGATGAAAAAACAATAGACTGGGCTCAGTGGCTTGGTCATGCCCCGAAGGTGCCTTTCAGTATTGACAGGTTTTACAACTGGACAAAATTCTTCGATTATGATATAGGGCTTCTTGGTCAATTGTTTACTCATGAATATGATGCAGTAAATCAGCTTCTTAATATTGGTATTCCTAAATCAGTTGTTTCATCAGGTGGCATTTATTACTGGAAAGATAATCGCGATATGGCAGATACATTGCACTGTGTTTTTGAATATCCCGATCGTGACCTTACGCTTCTCTACAGTGCCATGCTTGCCAACAGCAGGAGCAGGGGCCGCTTCTTCATGGGACATGATGGTTCAATGGATCTTGGTGGTTCTATTAACATTTCTGTTGATGCAAGCTCTACAAAATACAAGAAACAGATTGAAGCCGGTATAATTGATCCATCAGGTCCGATGGTGTCATTTAATCCAAATTCCGGAAAAGTTGATGCAGTTTCCTCTGCAACTGAGAAGTACTATGCTGCAAGGGGGCTTACCACAACCAGCATAAATGGCATCCAGGTAGATATAACTTATCTGCATATAAAAGAGTGGATCGATTGTATCCGAAGCGGTAAGACTCCCAGTGCAAACATTGAAATGGCTTTCCAGGAAGCAGTAACCTGCATCATGGCCCATAAATCTTATGTTGAGAAACGAAGGGTAGAGTGGGATCCTGTTAACAGAAAGATTGTTTAGGAGAGATATTCTGGTAAGTTGTTATTTATTCTTAACCCTTCCCCCAACCCCTTCCCTTAAACATTAAGGGAAGGGGTGCAGCATTACGGACAAAACGGATTTGTGCCCTCCCCTTATTTGTTTAAGGGGATGGTTGGGGAGGGGTTAAGAAGACAGATATTAAAGAATATTCTTAACCATATTAATATTATTTTCAGTTATATTATGAAAAGGTTTTACACTTATTATGGTATCGCAATATTTCTATTGATATTCGCTTCTTGCAGTAATCCTGATTCAGGGTTTACTTTTAGCGAAACCGGTCAGGGATTAGCTCTTACAGAGAATGGGAAACCTGTTTTATTCTATCAGAAAGCTCCAAAAAAATCTGAAGGGGCCTCTGTTTATAATAATTATATCCACCCGCTTTATAACCTTAATGGCGATACTCTTACCGAAGAATTCCCTGCTGATCATTTATACCATCGTGGTGTATTCTGGACATGGCACCAGATTTACATTGATACTGTTAGCATAGGAGACGGTTGGATCAATGATGGTATATCCCAGGACGTTGTGAAATTATTAACAGAAAAAAAAGATAATGCAGCACTTATTAACCTTGAGGTGAACTGGTATTCTGATACTTTGCCTGCAGGGATGCCTTTTATGAAAGAACGGACATCAGTTACAGTATATCCATCAGAAACTCAATACAGGCTGATTGATTTCACTATTGAATTGAATGCGCTGGTAGAGAAGCTGGAACTGGGTGGTTCCGACGATCCCAAAGGATACGGGGGATTCTGTCTCCGCCTTGAGATTCCTGACGATATGTATTTCATCTCTGAAGGCAATAAAATCACTCCACAGGAATTGCAGATCAATGCAGGAAAATGGATGGATTTTTCAGGTAGCTTCGGGAAAAGCGGGAAAATCAATGGTATTGCCATACTTTGTAATCCGCAAAATCCATTATTCCCGTCCCCGTGGATTTTAAGACAGAAGGGAAGCATGCAGAATGCTGTATATCCTGGGCGGGAGAGGATCAGATTAACACCCGGGCAGCCTCTTTTACTTAAATACAGACTGGTGATACATAACAGTGATCATAGCACTGTCGATCTGCAGAAACTACAGGAAGAATACATGAAAGATTGAGATCTTTTATCCGAATTCGGGTCCGCTTATCAGGAATTGTTTTGATATATCTCCGGGAAACTCATTCTTGTTCAGATACATTCTTGTAAACTCCCTCTGTCTGACAAAACCAGCCTTTTCCAGAAGTTCAATCAATGCTGTTTTATCTGCATGAATATCCACAGCTGCAGCACTTCCGTTCATCGTATGCAGGACATTTTCAAGAAGAGCTTGTGCAATGTGCGGAGAATCAGCATTAAGGGGACCAATATATCCGAATCTGCTCCCTTTTCTTCCAAGTACATAACCACCAATCCTGTCATCAGTCACTGAATGAAAGGCCCTGTCAAAGCAATTATTGATAAGATAGGCTAACACCTTCTCTCTACTGGCTCCGAAAACAGGCTTGTCATATTCAACCAGTTTTTGTAACAATTCTTTCCCGGTTTCGTATACATTATTATAATAGCTTTCCCCTGGCATACTGACAGTAGCTGCTGTCATCCTGATTATCTGGCACTCGTCTTTGAATCCAAGGCTTTCGTACAATGGTTTACCTGCAGGTGTTGCATCAAGCTTAATATTCAGCGAAATATCAAGATTTCTGATAATATCATTCATGAGCAGTCTTCCTATTCCCATTCCGCGGCATGACCTGTTTACCAATACCATTCCAATCCAGGCCACCTTCCCTGAATGAACAAGGGCAGTTGCAGTGCCGATAACCTTCCTGTCAATCTCTGCCACAATGCAAATATTTTCCGGGTTATCCAGAAGGAAATGCCAGTCATCGGTGGTTTGATTCCAGCCTTCTGTAACTGACAGACTAAGAGCATCTGCCAGATCATCCATTTTCATGGGACGAATACTTGCGTTGCCGGTTTCGCTCATTTTTTTACTGTATTATGAAAGCCATCTGCCGAGGTTTTCTTTTACAAAAATATCATCATTGAGCTCCGGATATGCATTGTATACCCTGTCAATCTCCTCTTTCTGTCCGGGTGACAGTATCTCATCCGGGTCAAGTGTCCACAACCCCTCCAGTAATCCCTGCCGGCGCAATACTTCATGAAGTCCTGTAATGCATCCTGCAAAGCTATTCTTTGCATCGAAGAACGCGGCATTACTGTCGGTTATTTTATTGGCAAGAACAAGGGTGCTTTTTACATCATTGTCAAATTTGCCTGCATGCACAGATTGAAGAAGCTTTACAGCTGAGTTGGTCCAGACAGCCCAGTGTCCAAGCAAGCCACCTGCAATCCGTTTTCTGTAGATTTTACTTCCAGACTGAATCTCGTATTCTGACAACAGGTCTACTAGAATGTTATCGTCATTTCCGGTATAAAGGGTTATATTATCCGCTCGTCCCGATTCAATAACTCCCCTTAAAACATCAAAAGTCTGATAGCGGTTGAATGGTGCTATTTTTATCGCAATTACATTTTCAATTGCTGCAAAACTCCTCCAGAAGTCAACATCAAGTAATCTGCCTCCCACTGCAGGCTGGAGATAAAAACCAACAACCGGAATTATTTCGGAAATTTCCCGGCAATGACGTATGATTTCATCATTGGTGGCATCCTTGAATGCAGCAAGGCTGAGAAGAACAGCGTGATAACCGTGTTTTTTTGCCATACCGGCTTCCTTTGTCGCCTGATCAGTTTTGCCAATGACGCCGGCGATGCGGATCACCGGGTTACCCGTTTTAGCGGAAAACCTGGTTAATTCCTCTCCGGCCAGACTAAGCAAAGGTTCATACAGACCAACCTCCGGTTTCCTGATTGCAAACTGTGTGGTATGTACCGCAACCGCAAGGCCTCCCGATCCTGCATCAAGATAATACCTTATCAGTGCCCTCTGCCTTCTTTCATCCAGTTTCCTTTTGCTGTTGAGTGCAAGTGGCATTGCAGGAATCACAACTCCTTCCTTTAACTTTTCGAGAACCTCTGCTGGAATGGTATTTGCTTTCATACATTATTAAAATTATTCTTAATTATATTCTGTGGATATACTTACAAACCCACCCCTGGCCCCTCCCAGGAGGGGAACCAGATGCCATATTACATGCGCCCTTACGCCATTGCGCCGCTGAGCCATTGCGCCGTTGAGCCATCTTTAGTACTTTCCGTCCCTGACCTCAAAATGAGTCGGCTTGCCGAAGATGCTTTTGTCTTCTGCCAGCCATCCGGCAATCCATTTCAGAATTAGTTCTGTCGGGACTTTCGGTTTGCCAAACAATTCGTATGCATGGCTTGAGTCATTCAGAAGAGCTGTTTTTGCTTCTTTTCCGGTAAAGGTTACTTTGACACCGAATAATTTAGCAAACTCCTTCGCCACCTCCCTGACAGAAAGAATTTCAGGTCCGGTGATATTAATAATTTTGGCGGGCGATCCGGTATGTTCAAGTGAGCGAAGCACAAAGTCATTCATATCGCCCTGCCAGATAACATTGAAATATCCCATTGTCAGATCGACAGGTTGTTGATTCTTGACTTTAAGTGCTATATCGACAAGCACACCATATCTCATTTCGACTGAATAATTAAGGCGGATCAGTGCCACCTTTGTATTGTTCCTGATACTTCCAAATTCGAACATTCTTTCCCGACCAAGACAGGATTGAGCATATTCACCTACAGCTTCAGGGGGATCAGTTTCCTTAGAACCTCCTGATTTGACAGAAACCAGCGGATATACGCATCCGGTTGAAAAAGCAACTATCCTCGACTGCCTGAAGCTATCAGCAACTAATGCAGGCAGGTAGGTATTAATTGCCCATGTAAGGGAAAGATTATCAACCGACCCGAATTTCATTCCTGCCAGGTAAAAAACGTTTTTTGCCTTTGGAAGAGAATCGGTAAAACGCGTATCAAGAAGATCCCCGTTTATTGTCTCAATTCCTGCCTTTTCAAGTTTAGTCCTCTGTTCATTGTCCTCAAATGTTGAAACACCAATGATCCTTTTCTTTACACCGGCTTCATCACATGCTCTTTTAGCCATCGATGCAAGCGATTTACCTATTTTACCTGCAACCCCGAGAAATATCAGATCGCCCTCAAGCTTAGAAAACATGCGGATGGTTTCTTTACCAGGTCTTGAGAGTAACTCTTCAAGTTGTTCTTCATTTTCAATTTTTTCAGGATAACTCAACATATTTTTATATTCGTTTTAGTATTATCTCCTTGTATATTCTGTATGATTCCTCAAGTTTGCTCACATAGCAGAATTCGTCTGTTTTGTGTGCCATTTCCGGTTCTCCCGGGCCAAGAATTATTGTTGGAACTCCTCCATATACCTTTTGAAGTACCGAACCGTCTGTAAGGTAGGGAAGTGATCTGGGAAATCCTTCAGATCCTTTTTTTATACCACAGATTTCGTAAACCACCTGAACAAACGGATCATCTTCGCTGGTAAATACCGGTGTCATTTCAACTAACACTTCAGGCCTGGCATCTTTTCCCAATTCCTCTGTAATCCTTTTTAAAGTTTTATTATGATCTGTTTTTGCTGTTGATCTTATATCTATAGTGAATTCGGCATGATCCGGAACTGAATTTATATTTAATCCTCCGTTCATTTTCCCGACATTAATTGTGGGATATCCCAGCAGAGGATCATATTCGGTTTCAAATCTGAAATCCTTTGCCTTTAAAATTGCAGATGCAGCCTTGTAAACTGCATTATCGCCGAGATGCGGCATGGATGAGTGAGCCGTTTTACCGGATGTTACTACACTAAGATATATGGCTCCCTTATGTCCTGTGGCTGGAATATTTCCTGTTGGTTCTCCTACAATAACTGCACTTGCCTTGCCCGGATTATCAATAGTTCTCATTAACTGCTGTATTCCGATGCATCCCATTTCCTCTGCAGCTGTAAAAATAAGTCTTACTCCACCTTCAGGAACATTATGTTTAAATGCATCTATTGCAGAAAGGATCATTGCAGCAACACCGCCTTTCATATCACTTGAACCTCTTCCCCATATTTTCCCCTCACTTACTTCCCCTGCAAACGGATCATGGCTCCATTTGTTATTACCAAGTGGTACAGTATCAAAATGGCCGGAAAGGACTATTGGCGCTTTGCCTTCTGAAATGCCTTTTTCAGCTATCAGGTGAAGTCTTCCTTTCTCAAACTCAGGTAATCTGACATTGAAACCATTCCCGGTAAGCAGGCTTGCAACATACCTTGCTATACCTTCCTCATTGCCCGGTGGATTTATGTTATTGAATGAAAGTAGTTTTTTTGTCAGTGTTATGAGATCCATAAATTCAGTCATTCTCCTAATAATTCAAAGATAATAATCGCATTCAGTGATAAGCATAAAAACCGGAATAAAATTGAATTTAATTGCCGCTAAATTTTATTTATGCTAATTTGCATTACAGACTATTTAATCTGAATTATTCATGGACTACGGCCTCACCCCCTTGGTCCCCCTCTCCCGATGTGAGAGGGGGATGACTTCCAGAGCCACATCCATCTTGGAATTA
>Ga0209314_10000246_pt1 | contig 23980 bp, 24 predicted proteins | sample I19B2metaG_FD_184146 | JGI IMG/M metagenome (GOLD analysis project Ga0209314, IMG submission 184146) | Lake sediment bacterial and archeal communities from Gulf of Boni, Indonesia to study Microbial Dark Matter (Phase II) - ​I19B2 metaG... | ecosystem: Environmental > Aquatic > Freshwater >... | reverse complement strand
GCTCAATAACCACCGCTGTTCCGTAAGCAGAGAACAATGTCGCGGTTCCCTGTAAAATGTCACTCGTCTCGAAGTCTGCACCAACCACAGCATTGGCTCCCATTTGCACAGCATTTTCAATTAACCGCGCGCGCTAATTAACCTATCTAAGGACTCTCTTCGCGCCTTTTCGGCCTCCGAACTGTAAGATGTTACTTCACCGCCAAACATGCCTTCAATTCCGGCTACGATTTTTCCACCAATTCCTCTGGTTCGGACAGTTATTCCGTGAACAGGGCCTAGTACTTTGATAATCTGATAGCCCGGAACTGCGGGTGTTGTGACCACTAGAACACGAGCCGGCGCCACATTGAACGATGCACCACAATTGGGACAAAAACTTGCATCACTGGGCGATTTCATTCCACATCTTGAGCAATATCTCTCATCCAATGGAACCACAAAAGTTTCTACTCAGATAGTACATTTATGTTTTACTAGCGCGCGCGCTGAGTAACTCCTAGTATAGAATCAGATGCTTGGAATAGCATCAATAAGTGTGAATTCAATTCTACCGTTTTATCTCTTCCAAACTTGGTCCTCGATCACGTATCAAGCACATAGTCATGCACCGAATTCCGTTCGTGCCGCCTTTAGTCAATCCAGTAGTTTGAACCTCTATCACGTCAATGCCTTCTCTGCGCAGGGCGGCGTTAGTTTTTTCTGCTCCAGCAGGCATTATCACCTTGCCAGGCTCGAGAATGACGCAATTGGCTGGAATATACTTCTTTTGTTCATCAGGCGGCACTTCTATAAGTTTGAAGCCCTTATCCTTTAGCCACACATATGTCTGATAATCTAAGCAAGCAGGGTATATGACAGCTACGCCTGTGTCGACAGGGCCCACCACCATGTCCACGTGGAATTCACCGCCAGACTCAAAGCTGTCCATGATTGTTTGAAGATAAACCAACTGGTACTCTTTTAGACCACATCTCTTGAGAACTGGAAGAATTTGATCTAGCCCTTCTTGGTTACCTGCGCATGATTGATGAATCAGCAGAGCATCCTCAGCAACTGGCACCAAGCCTGGCCCAGTTTCGAAGATTCCATAACCACAAACCGTCAAGAGAATAGGACAACCAATACTTGCTAGAAAACTCTGAAAGTGTGGTTCCAATCCGCGCTTATAAGACGCGTGACCGAATCTGGGTATTATCGCCCCTCCCTTAGTCACGAAAACTTCCTCCGCCATGTAGAGCTTTCTCATTGGACCATAAGCGCCTATAGGATCATCAATTTCCATCCAGTGAATGTGAACTCCGTTCTCCTTCAGCACTCTGGCATAGGCTTCATGCTGATTGAACAGCAGCGTCAAAGCTTCTTGGTCTATGACCCCTTGCCTCATGAGAAAGAAGACTGGATCTTTTGCCCACAAAAGATTTGCTTCATGCCCGGTGGGTTTGATTAATGCTACTTCTCTAAGTTTTCCGATGCCTTGAGCGTTCCATTGCTTGCCCCATATCCTTTCCAATTCGTCAAGATAAGAGAATTGTTGAAGTTTCTCTACCCTTGGAGGCTTACCCGCCTCATAGTCTGGATAGTTTGTCAAGGGATACTCCTCAATTTTACCTTTCCACTCTTTTTTAGGGTTTTTAATCATGCCATTTCCTTCCTGATTTTTTTATACAAGTAAACTCCTTAAGAAGCTTTGGCACAAACATAGGACAAAAATAGAACGAAAAAGGAGTATCAGCGCCAAGAGCAGAGAAGCCACTGCTTAATACACGCGCCAATTATGAAACCAACATTCGACGGAGATAGTTCATATAACGTCATTGACTTTCTTAAAGACAGCTGCTCCCTTCAAAGTTGCTAAGGCACCGTTCAAGAGAAAGTTTAGATCCATTCCGACAGGAACTAACTGCCATTCCTGCACAAGCCTTTCTCTAATAGTTAAGCCGCCACCACACCAGATGCCCGATGCCACGCCTAACTTTTTGCCAACTTTGAAAACTTTGTCTATGGCTTCGTGAACTCTTGAATCTTTGATTTGACCCATCAGACCCATAGAAATTGAAAGGTCATATGACCCTAGGAAGAAAGCATCCACGCCTTCCACAGACAAAATCTCCTCAACGTTACCAATGGCTTCTTTAGTCTCTATTTGAACGATAACAAGAATCTCCCTATTTGCGGTGCTGAGATAATCAGGATCGAGAATGCCCATTCTTCTAGGACCGCAACCTCTAATGCCTTCAGGTGGACACTTGCAAGCTTTGACAGCTTTGACAGCGTCACCCGTGGTACTGACCAAAGGCACCATAACACCATAAGCTCCAGTGTCCAAAGCTTTCTTTATCAAAACCAGGTCATTGCCTGTATTAATTCCTGCGATAGCTGATCATCCAATGGCGAGTGCTCTTGATCAAAGACAAACCAGTCGAAAGGCAAAGTTTAAAGGGCTTCTGAAACGCCCATGTGTGGAATGGTGACCCATGTACCAACGGTCTGCTCTCCTCGGCGCAGTTTCCATTTTAAATCATTTTTCAAGAAATCTTCTCCATTTGGTTTGTGCTATATTACAAATTAACGCTCCTAATTAGCCAATTAATACTTTTCTCAAACGCTAACTATCGTGTTCATGAGAAATGCTGATTCATGATATTAGACATAAATGGAGCTTTCTCTCGCGCATTTCCATTCTTTTTCCCAATGCCACGCCGTCCCAAACAAAGTGCGCCTATTATCGCTCACGATTTCCGTCTGCAAAAATTATATATTCAACGGCTTAAGCAAGTTCTACCTTTAACACCGAAATCAGAGTGGGAACGATTGATAGGAGAACTTGCAGCTTTAGGCGCAGCAATCATCTGGGCTATAGAGCCGACCTTTTACAGGAAAGCATTGCTAAAAACAAAACCTTTTCCAGCGAATACAGTGCGGTGCTTAGGCACAAGTGCAGTTCTGATTTGTTGCTTGTTAGCTACAGTTAGAATTAGCGTTTTAGCAAGTTTGCCCCTGAACGCTGTTATTTTAACATGCCTTAGCGGGATAATCGGCTTAGTTCTCGGGGACACTCTGTACATGGAAGGTCTAAAGCTTATAGGAGTCGCCCGAGCCGTCCCATTAGTTTGTACTTACCCATTGTTTAACTTTTTTTGGGCAGTTTTCTTATTAGGGGAGCCCGTCACTTTACCTCTCGTTTTTGGTGCCGTTATGATAGTTTTTGGGGTATGGCTTTTGAGTCAGAAAAATGATAGAGAAGAGATTAAGACGCAAAAGAAAATTTTGATTAAAGGCGTAATCGCAAGCTTGGGATCGGCTGTAACGTGGTCAATAGCTGTAGCACTGGTCAATATGGTTGTGAAGTTTCAAGGAGCAGGAGGTTTCGAAAATAACCTAGCCTTCAACACCATTCGGACAGTAGCGACGGCGGTTTCTCTGCTGGCCTTGTCTCCGATCCTTGATAGAGATCATGGCTTTCTGAAAGTACAGCGCAAAACGCTAATTGAACTCTGTGCCGGAGGAGTAATGTCAATGGGGATTGGGTGGTTCTTATTAAATTTTAGTTTTCTGAACACGCTAGAATCACAGGCTGTCCCAATATCGTCCACGACACCTCTGTTTTCAACATTGATTGGGACAATTTTTCTTAAAGAAAAAGTTACAATGAAAAGCGCCTTGGGTTCGATAGCGATTGTTATTGGAATTTCCCTAATCTTTATGATTTAGGGCGCGTTTCACAAAAGTTGACTGTGATACTTGACGCAGGGTTAGAATGTGTATGCGAAAGGTGTTTAATATTGCCACAAAACAAAAGTAAGCCTCCCCGGTCTGATGGCGATTTTTTGCTTCGGTTGGAGCTACCTCTCGCCAGCTCACTTTTTCTGCTCTCAGCGCGCGTGCTATAGAATGGATGTATAGGATGACGCGCCTAAAATCTGCGGGAGTAGGAGAAATACCACTATAAGATACAGAAGAAACAAAGCTATAGTTATGAGAAGATTTCGAACCCACTTTTGGCTCCAGGCTATACCAAATGGCATTCCAATTACGAATCCAATTACATGGGAGATGTAAGCTATGTTTCCTTGGGAACCTGAGTATACAGCAGTGACATTATATGCGAAATAGATAATTGCTACAAGCCCTTGAGGCATTAAGAAGAGGAAAGAGAATTTTAAAGGGTTAACAAGCATGACGATTGAGGTCAAGGTAAAAATTGCTGCAGAAGCTCCAATTAAGGGGGTTGATGAATCGTAGAAAAAGGTGCTTAAGAAGAAGGACAAGATACCGCCGAAGAAAAATGCACCTAATGTTTTCGTTGCTTTCAGGTCTTTTTCTAAAGTGTTACCGAAGACGAAAAGAAAAAGCATGTTACCGAACAAATGCAACATATCAGCGTGAATGAATAGGGCAGTGACCAAAGTCCACACTCTTCCTTTAAGAAGGCTATCGCCGCTAAAAGCAAGATACTCAATCATCAAGTCAAATCTCCAATACCAAGCAAGTAACGAGACCAGTATGCAAACGATTATTACCCAGTTTACTTTCCTCAACGGCACATCATGTTTTCAATAGTACTTTTGCATAGTTAAGATTATTGTTTTAAGATAGCGCACGCCAATGAGAATATTCTTTCAATTGAAATATAGTATTTAATGCTCTGAAACACACGTTTCCTAGGAGAAAGGGGATGGCTCTGGAATCAGAAATCAAGGAATTAAATCGTTTGCTATGTAACAACTGTAAACAAAAGAGTTATGAAGACTGCAGAGGCTGCAGAGTTTATCAGTTGATAAACAAAATATTGATTGAATATACTTAGCGCGCGCTAACTGTTACTACCGCGCGCGGTAAACGGCCAGTTCGTTGCAAAAAAAAGGAAGCAATCGAAGAAACCAAAGCACTGCCAAAGGTAGAATTTAAGCATATCTGCGAGAAAGAAAGCCAATGTTTTGTGAGAAAAACGGAGATGAAGAGAAATAGGCCAGTTCATGGTATTATTACTATTTTAGGCTGAAAGGAATAATAAAGGAAAAACTCAAGGCTTAGGCAGGGGAATCTTGTGGATTTGTTGGCAGAAGGTTTGTTGAATGATTAGAAAAATTGGGTTTGACACAAAGAAGTATCTGAATGTACAAATAAAAAAGATACTTAATCGCGTTTCATTCTTTGATAAGCTTTATCTAGAATTTGGGGGCAAGTTATGTTATGACCATCATGCGTCACGTGTGCTTCCAGGTTTTGATCCCAAAACAAAAATTCAGATGCTGGAAGGACTGAAAAAGAGAATTAAAATAGTGCATTGTATAAGTGCGAAGGATATAGAAGGAAGAAAAATCAGACGGGATTTTGGATTAACATATGATGACCAAATACTTAAAGACATAAATGATCTGCGCGAGATGGGTTTAGAAGTTTTTGCTGTGGTAATAAGCAGATTCAACAATGAATTAACAGCCAAGAAATTCAAACAAAAGCTTCAGAACATGGGAATAGGTGTCTTCTTACATTATGAGTTACAGAACTACACTAATGATTTAGATTTCCTCGTAAGCGACAAAGGATACGGCAAGCAAGATTACGTTGATACTGGAAAAAAAATCGTAGTTGTTACCGCACCAGGACCTGGCAGTGGAAAATTCTCTTTTTGTATGGCGCAAATCTACAACGATAGAAAACGAGGTGTCAAGTCCGGTTTTGCGAAATTTGAAACATTCCCGGTTTGGAATTTAGGCCTTGATCATCCTTTGAATGTTGCGTACGAGGCTGCAACTGCAGACATAGGAGATTACAATGTTGTTGATCCATTCCACCTGAAAGAGTATGGAATAGCAGCAACGAACTACAATCGAGATGTGGAAAATTTCACGATAATGAAGAGAATTATCGACAAAATTGTCGACAGGAACGACCCGATGGTGAACATCAAATCACCGACTGATATGGGCGTAAACATGATTAAAGAAGGAATAATTGACGATAATATAGTGCGTGAAGCAAGTAAGGAAGAAATTGCAAGACGATATTTTAGATATCAAAGAGAATTCGTGGAAGGTGACACTCTTCATGATACGCTCAACAGAATGAAAAAGATCATGCGTAGGGTAGGCGTCCAGCCAGAGGATCGTTCTGTCGTCATACCTGCCAGGATAGCCGCAGAAGACGCCAGAAGGAGGAAAGACGAAGGAAAGGGATACAAAGGCGTGTTCTGTGGGGCAGCAATCGAAATACTTTTGGATGCTGGCCGAACTGCTATTGTTACAGGCAAAAATTCTCCCCTGCTCTATGCTGAATCAGCCGCCATTCTAAATGCAACAAAGAAGGTTGCTGGAATACCTGATGATATTGATGTCGTCTCTCCGAAAGTAATTCAGAGCATCACAGAACTAAAGAGTACGATAGGACTAGGCAGCACATCATTAGATACAAAAGAAATACTTTGTGCATTAGCCGCGAGCTCAGTTTTGGACCGGAATGCGCGCAAGTGCCTATATGTCTTGAACAAACTGAAAGATTGTGAAATGCACACTACCCATCTTACGAATGAAGGAGATGAAAAAATTCTGAATCAGATAGGCTTAATCTTGACTACAGATGCAAAATTGCCGTTTCCCAATTACTGACTGTAAGAGAAGTTCTCCTCTTAGCTAATAGTCGACTAAACGCGCTTTGTCTGATTATCACCTTTGATGCCATCGACAAAAGAACTTTTTCTCTATGCACTACCTCTTTGCACATCATTTCTATTAGGGGTTGGCAGCCAGGATGTCTACTCAAGTGGCGCTAGTCAAGTCTAGGGGATGAGGGCTATTTTGACTTCGCTTTTCGATGTAGAAAGTATTTCAAAGGCCTCTTCAATTTCTTCGAGCCTCATTGTCCGCGTTTTAAGAGGCTTAACATCAATGACTTTAGACGCTATCATGTTCAAGGCTTTCTTGAAATGTATAGGAGTGGCATGAAAAGCGCCCAGAACGGTTAGCTCCCCGTAATGAAGCGCTTCAGCGTCAACCTTTATTTCTGTCCCAGGCGCGCATCCGCCAAATTCTAGGACAGTTCCTCCCTTTCTAGCCAACTTCAATGCTTGTTCCCATGTGATAGGCAACCCTATGGCCTCAATTGCAACATCCGCGCCGTATCCGCCTGTCAACCGCCTAACCGCTTGCACAACATCCACTTTCCCCGCATTGATCGTTTCATCCGCACCCAGTTTTGCAGCCATATCCAAACGCTCCTCAACAAGGTCGATGACTAGGGCTTTTTCAGCCCCCAGCTTCTTAACAGTTAGCAAATGCAGCAACCCGATTGGCCCGGCACCAATAATGGCCACAGTATCGCTTAGCTTTACCCCAGCTTCCTCGATCCCATGTAAAACACAAGCCAAAGGCTCGACCATCGCACCCTCCTCATAGGAAACATGCTCCGGTATCTCCTGAGCGTTAACCAAAACCATGTGGGCTGGAACCTTAATGTACTCAGCATAGGCGCCCCAAAGCCAAATCATGTTTTCGCAAAGGTTGTACTTGCCCCTCTGACACATACTGCAACGCAAACACGGTGCACTGTTGCCCGCGCGAATGCGCATACCCTTTTTTGGCCAATCTAAACCTTCGCCGACTTCGACAACATCTCCGGCCCATTCATGCCCAAAAACCGTTGGAAGCGTTATGACCTTCTCCACATAGCCCCTTTGAAAGATTTTGAGGTCTGTGCCACATGTTGTGGCTGCTTTAATCTTTGCAAGGACTTCGCCAGCCTCAACTCTTGGCACTTCGATATCTTTCAACCTTAGGTCTTTCACTCCATAAAGCATAGCTGCCCTCATTTTCTATCACCCATTCACGACGACAACTTTCAAATTCTCCTTACTTTCTGAGGCTGCTTTGAAAGCTTCTGCGGCATTTGAAAGTGTAAAGCGATGAGTTATTAACAGTTTAGCATTAAACTTCCCAGATTTCAAAAGGTCTAAAGCGGCTTTTGTCTCTAAATGGGATGTTGAATAGGACGGAATTATTTGGACTTCAGAAAAAAATAGTTCTTTAGGGCTTATTTGTAAATAGTTTCCCGGTTCTGTTGGAGCAAAAATGCAGAGCCTCCCCCCTTTGCGACAAACATTTAAGCCAGCTTCATACGCTTCCAAACTCGGCGCTGTAACCACCACAATATCCACGCCTCTTCCATCAGTTTCAGCCTTAACGATGTCAGATATATCTTCACTTTTCGGGTTAACCACCATGTCAGCGCCGAATGCCTTCGCTACATTCAAGCGATAATCAATCAAGTCGCTTACGATAATCTTCGTTGCACCGAGAATCTCTGAAAGTCTGACGTGAATTATTCCTGTTGCTCCGGCTCCTATTACGGCTATGGAATCACCCTTTTGGATTCCACACTTTTTAAGGGCTCTTAAACAGCAACCTATTGGCTCTATTAATGTGGCCTCATCAAAAGGTAAATTGTCTGGGATTTTCAAAGTGTCCAGTTGAAGGTTTGGAGCTGGAACCTTAAAGTATTCTGCTAAACCACCAGGCTCAATATTTGTTTCATGAAACTGCTTACATAAAGTGAAGTCTCCACGCAGACAGTAATGACATTTTAGGCATGCCACATGATGATGCACAAAAACCCTATCGCCGACCTCAAAATTCTCAACGTTGGTCCCCCTTTCTGCAATCATCCCTGTTGGCTCATGTCCAAGAACTAGGGGTGCGCGACTTTTCAGATGCCAGTGCATAAAATCTGAACCGCATATTCCGCAAGCCCTCATTTCAACCAAAGCGTCATCTTCGCTAATTTCCGGTATGCTCATATCCTCTACTCGTATATCATTCTGACTGTAATACCTAGCAACCCTCATTTTAGCTCGTTTTTTTCTATGTTGCCACACACTTAAAACTTTCCAAAATGTCGAAACTCTAACTGTTCATTCAAACAGATCCACGCTCTTAGCCTTGACTACAAAGCTTAACAAAAAAGTAGGTGCCCAGTGTCTCCGGTCCTACTTGGGTGGTAATATAAATTCAGAAATTTTAGGCAACGAGGATCTCTGGGTTTTCCACATAGTGCTTTACTTTGTTCAGAAACTGTGCAGCAGGAACACCGTCTACAATTCTATGATCATATGAAAGGCTTAACATTAGCACCAACCTAACCTCAACATTTCCGTCAATTACAACTGGTTTTTCAACAACCCTTCCAACGCCAAGTATGGCAGCCTCAGGCGGATTAATTATTGGCGTGAAAAACTCCACGCCAAACATGCCTAAATTGGAAATCGTGAAAGTTCCTCCAGTAACATCATCTCTGACTAGTCTCCCCTGTTTTGCTTTTTCCGTTAGCTCTTTAAGGGCAGCTTCAATCTCTTTCAATGACTTCTTATCTGCGTTGTGTATAACCGGAACGACCAGGCCATTGTCTGTCGCGACCGCAACGCCGATGTTCATATCCTCAAAAATTTTTATCTTTTCGCCTTCCAACATCGCATTTACCATTGAGTGCTCGGTTAACGCTTTTGCCACAGCCTTCACAAGAATAGTAGTATAAGAGACTTGGAGACGCTCGTGCAGATGCTTTGCTTCCGAGATGTCAACCTCCATCATGTTGGTGCTATGCGGAGCTGTTTTAAAACTCATGGAGAGCCGTTCAGCGGTGGTCTTCCTGTAGCCGCTTAAGGGGACAATATCTTTAATTTTCGGCGTGGGACCCCATTTTTCTTCGATAAACTTTTTAACGTCATCTTCGCTTACTCGACCTTCTGGTCCGCTGCCCTCAACCGCTGAGATATCTATTCCATGTTCTCTGGCCAAACGTTTCGCGGCTGGTGATGCCAAAACACGTTTTTCTACTTCTTCAACCGCTTCAGGTACCACTGTAACTTGTTCTGTCTCTGGAGGCGTTTCGTCTGGAGCCGTTATAAAAGCGAGAACCACATCAACGTCTGCATTCAATCCTTCTTCCACCAAAATCTTTCGCAGTATCCCTGAGGCCGGTGCTTCCAAATCGTAAGTGGCCTTTTCAGAGATTACCTCTACTATTGGCTCGCCTTTATTAACTGCGTCTCCTTCCTTCTTGTACCATCTTCCAACAGTGCCTTCTTTCATAGTCAAGCTAAGTCTTGGCATAACAACTTTTGTCGCCATTTTAAACCACTTCCTTAACTGCTTTAATTATAGACTTTTCATTTGGAATAACGTATTGCTCCAAAGGTGGACTGAATGGGATAGGCGTATCCGGCTCAGCCACACGCTTAACCGGAGCATCCAAATAGTCTATGGCTTCTTCAGCCACTATCGCAGCGATTTCTGCGCTGACGCCAACGGTTTTGCAGTCTTCACTTACAATGACAACTCTCCCAGTTTTCTTGACAGATTTAATTATTGTCTGTTTGTCTAAAGGTGTTAAAGTTCTAGGGTCAATAACTTCAATGCTTATACCTTCTCCGTCGAGTTCCTCCGCCGCCCTAATGGCTTTATGAACCATATAAAGCGTAGCCACTACGGTAACATCTGTTCCCTCTCGTTTTACGTCCGCTACCCCAAAAGGAATTACATATTCCTCTTCTGGAACTTCGCCTTCTATTGGATACAACAGCTTGTGCTCACAGAAGAACACTGGATTGTTTCCACGTATGGCGGTTTTCAAAAGACCCTTGGCATCGTAGGGCGTTGAAGGCACAGCTACGTATAGACCTGGAACGTGCATGAACCAAGCCTCTAGACTTTGAGAATGATGCGAAGCCATGTTAACTCCAGCGCCGAAAGGCGTTCGAAGTACCAAGGGACATTTTGCTTGCCCGCCGAACATATAGCATATTTTAGCTGCTTGATTGGCAATCTGATCCATGGCCAAAGCAGTCAAGTCTCCAAACATTATTTCAGCTACAGGTCGCATGCCAGTTATCGCAGCGCCTACCGCTGTTCCAATTATGGCTGATTCTGATATTGGCGTATCTCGCACCCTTTCGTCTCCAAATTCCTCAGCCAAACCTTCAGTTACTCTAAAGGCGCCTCCCCAGTATCTGCCAACATCCTCGCCCAACAGAAACACGGAAGGATCTCGCTGCATCTCTTCCCTTAACGCTTCACGCAACGCATCTCTGCATTTGATTCTTCGCATATGTATCCTCCACTAGGCATAAACATCGTCCAAGGCTTCTCCCGGAACTGGATATGGGCTCTCCATAGCAAACTTGACTGCCTCCTCGATCTTAGCTGAGACGCCTCTTTCAATCTGTTGAATTTCAGCCTCTGTGAGAACCTTCGTTTGCATTAATCTTTCCTCAAAGCGCTTAATCGGGTCCTTAGAAAGCCATTCCTCAACTTCCGCTTTAGGTCTATAGCGCGCTGGGTCTACTCGCGAGTGCCCCCTGAGCCTATAAGTCTTGCACTCCAGAAGTGATGGCCCTTCACCTTTTCTGGCTCTTTCAACAGCCTTTTGCGTAGCTTCGTAAACCGTTAAAACATCGTTTCCATCAATAACCACTCCTGGAATTCCATAAGCCATTGCTCTGTCAGCAATGTTTTCAATATTCATAACCCTTGACTGACGTGTGCCCATGGCATAAAGGTTATTTTCGCAAACAAAAATCACGGGCAGCTTCCACACGGAAGCCAAGTTCATGCTTTCGTGGAAAGTGCCTTGGTTGGATGCCCCCTCACCAAAGAAACAGGCCACTACTTGATCCGTTTTTCTCAATGTTATGGATAATCCTGCGCCAACAGCTATCGGAAGACCTGCGCCCACAACGGCCGTTGCACCTAACATGCCTATCGTAAAGTCTGCAATGTGCATTGAGCCTCCCTTGCCCTTGCAGTAGCCTGCGCTTTTTCCCAAAATCTCAGCCATAGTCCGCTTTAAGTCAGCCCCTTTAGCTATGCAGTGGCCGTGGCCCCTGTGCGTACTTGTGACATAGTCAACTTCTCTAAGATTGCTGCAAACGCCAACTGCAACGGCTTCCTCTCCAGCGTAAAGATGGATTGTGCCGGGAATGAGGTTCTGAGCATAAAGTTCAAAGACTTTCTCCTCAAAGAAACGAATTTCAAGCATCTTTCTGTACATTTCAACAAGCTTTTCCTCTGCAAGGTTTAGCATCAAACGACTTCTCTCCGCGCTTTAGGGTCATTCCCTATACACTTGATGCCCTTATATTATTTTAAGATTGCAGCTAAAAAGATGATATCTATGCGCGACAAGGCCCGACAACCGCATATCTTCTCATGTTTAGTTACTTTTTTGTCACCTGTTTCTTTAATATTTGCATATAGACTCTATTTCATATGTGTATGAGCCCGCTCTTGTTTGTTGGCAAAGTTCTCTTTAACCCAAGAGTTTCAAAAAGTTAAAGCATAAACCATATAGCGTCACTCGTAATAGAAAAGTTATAGCAAGGTTTTGAGGAGAGAAGGATGCAAAAGTCCTACTCGCGATTACTGGGTATAGTTGGAAAACCCAATACTGGGAAGTCAACATTTTTTAGCGCTGCCACCTTGGCGCCGGCTGAAATTGCAAATTACCCATTTACAACCATAAAACCCAACAGAGGCGTTGGATATGTACGAACCCCATGCGTTCATGAAGAATTTCAAGTCAGAGACAATCCAGTTAACTCTGTATGCTTAGAGGGCATAAGGCTTATTCCTGTAGAGTTAATTGACTGTGCAGGACTAGTGCCGGGTGCATGGCAAGGAAGGGGTTTAGGCAACCAGTTTTTAGATGAGATTAGAAAGGCAGACGCTCTAATCCACATAGTTGATGCCTCTGGAGGAACAAATTCCGAAGGAAGACTCTGCAAATCTGGGGAGCATGACCCTTTAGAAGATGTAAGATTTTTGGAACATGAAATAACTATGTGGATGGCCGCTATTTTGAAAAAAGATTGGCCTAAGGTCGCCAGAACTGCAGAAGCAGAATCGAAGGATCTTTTTTCTATGCTTGAAGAACGACTAAGCGGCCTATCAATAAAAAGAACCCACATTTTTGAAGCAGCAAGAAAGTCTGGTTTGAACGCTGACAAACCAACTTCTTGGAGTGAAAGTGACTTCCTAAAATTCGTGGGCGTACTTAGGCAGATTGCAAAGCCGATGCTGATAGTTGCAAATAAAATCGATGTGCCGCCTGCTGAAGAAAATTTAGAACGAATGAAGAAGTTGAATTACATGATTATTTCATGTTGTGCAGAGGCCGAGCTTGCCCTAAGGCGTGCCGCAGAGAAGCAATTAATCAGTTATCGACCAGGTGACTGCAACTTTAAGATAGATCATGAAGAAAATCTGACTCAAAATCAGGTCAAAGCTTTGGAAACTATAAGGGAGAAGATTCTACTCAAACATGGCTCAACTGGTGTTCAAGACGCAATAAATATGGCTTTCTTCAAACTTCTGAACATGATAGCAGTCTATCCGGTTGAAGACGTTGAACACTTGACAGACCACGATGGACGAGTTTTGCCTGATGTGTACCTTGTACCTTATGGAACCACAGCTCATCAATTTGCCTACATAATTCACACAGAATTGGGAGAAAGCTTCATCTATGGAGTAGATGCTAGAGAAAGGAAAAGGATTGGTGAAGATGCAATACTCAAAGACAGAGACGTAATCTCAATTGTTAGCGCTAAGAAAAGAGCTTAATGATTTACGTGCCAAAGCGTCTCTTGCGTTTTTGGAAAGTTCGTACGGCGCGTAAAAGATCTATCAACCGAAAGTCAGGCCAATAAACGTCCAGAAAACAAAATTCGCTGTAGGCAGATTGCCACAGTAGAAAGCCGCTTAACCTTTCCTCACCTGAAGTTCTAATGATCAAGTCTGGCTCTTGTTTGGGCATATATGATGTATACAAGTGTTGCTCAAACACTTTTTCATCGACAGCTTCCGCTGTTAGTTCTCCTTCCTTTATTTTCTGTGCAATTTCCCTTGCAGCGTCAACAATTTCTGCTCTTCCACCATATGCAAAAGCAATGTTCAAGAATTGCCTATCATAATTCTCCGTCGCTTTTTCCACCTCTCCTATGAGCGTCTGCAAACTCTCAGGGAGCAAATTTACTCTTCCGATAACTTTAACACGCACTTTGTTTTTATGTATGCGTTCATCAATTAAAATCTCTTTAAACTTTTTTTCGGCAATACGCATGATCTCTTCAATTTCCTTTTTTGGGCGACAAAAGTTCTCCGTTGAGAAGGCATAGAGCGTTATAGACTTAACATCAAGTTTTTGGCTCCAATCAAGCAGTTGCTCCACCTTTTCGGCGCCCCTTTCATGACCAAGCCAAGGATTGAGAGCATTCTCAGAAGCCCACCTTCGATTTCCGTCAAGAATAATTGCGATATGCTCAACTTTTTCACTATTCTGAACTTGATGCCAGAGCCAGTTTTCATACAGTTTATACGCACCGATAATTGAAAGGAACTTTTTAAGCACCATTATGTAAACCTCGCATCTTTAAGTGCGCTGGCACAAAGACAATTATTTCCGCGTTCAACGGGTAAAGCCTTAATGGTTTCAATTAAAGCTTCCTCTAGCTTAGGCATAATTTGCCTAGCCATTTTTGAAACTTCGGTTTGCGTTAGCCTTTCTTGTATGCCAGCAGCCTTATTTGAGACATAGCAAATAGCTGCATAACACATCTCCATTTCTTTTGCAAGAACTGCCTCCGGAATGCCGGTCATTCCAACAATGTCGCAGCCTAACCGCCTAAACATTTCAATTTCAGCAGGTGTTTCAAAACGTGGTCCTTCAGTGCAGACTAATACAGCCTTTTCCCATGCGTGCAGTTCAAATCGCTTTACAGTTTCAAAGAGTAGCTTACGGATTTCTGGACAGTATGGCTGAGAAACGTCAATGTGCGTTACTGGAGTTTCATCATAAAAGGTTGTGGAGCGAAGCTTTGTAAAATCAATGAAATCGTGGGGGATAACTATGTCGCCCGGTTTAAAATCACGGTTCATAGCACCAACGGCGTTTATAGCTATGATTCTCTTCACGCCCAGGGCATGTAAGGCGTAAATGTTCGCTTTGTAATTTATTCTGTGGGGTGGGACTGAATGGGTTGGGCCATGTCTTGGGAGGAAAACCACTTCTTTATCATGTATTCTTCCAATCGACAGCGGAGGAACCACGCCATAAGGAGTCCCAACGCGCAATTGCTCTGCGTTTCTAAACATCTTTTCGAAGCCTGTGCCGCCAATAATTGCTAGTTTACTCTTTTCCAAACTCTTCAACCTGAGCTTTTGTCTCTTCGAAAAACCCTCTAGCAGATCTATGAATTATGAATATGACTAGAACTGAGGCTATGCCTATTAGAATGCCGACAACTATGGAAAAAACGAGTTTTTCATAGCCCATTTCAGGCCTAACAAGAACATCAGCAGTTCCGTCAAGAATCCAACGGGACCATGCAACAGAAACTATCAGCGCCGCATTACGCAATACCCTTGCGTCGCGTTCAAAGTACAAGCGTATAGCTCTTCCAAATAATATGGCGCACGCCCCTACTACTATGAGATCCATTGAACCCTTAACGAAAAAGCCAGCAATCTGCGGTAAAATGCTTAACCACCCTGCCAAATCAGGCGGCAGCTGAGCAATATTCGTTGCACCGTTTGCCCACCCAGAGTAAACGCTGACGATTATGCATAGAACGCCCGCAATCGCGGAAAAATTCGAAATCTGCACTGGAAGAGGTGGCGGAGAATATTCTCTCAGCCATCGATAAAAGTTTTTAACTGCTCTATCAACCCCGAAGCCTTTCAAGAGCATAAAGGCGCCTAAAATTAGGATTATTGCTATAAGGTAATAATGAACCCAGTTAAATATTGCAAGTATTCCCAAAATTAAGAATAACAGCCCTGGTAGGCCTAACGCAATGCGAGCGTATCGGGGGTTTTCCGTGACCACTTTCAAGTATCGCGAAAAAAGTGCAGCTGTTTCCTCAATCGACTCGCTGTGTTTGACAACTATTCGCCTAACGGACGAGACAGGTACTCTGGATTCTATAAGCGGTAAAACGGCTGCGTCTGAGTAGCCATCTGTGACCAGAATAACTTCGCTAGCAGGATACGTATTTAAAAGTTCGTTCAGTTCAGAAACTATTTTTCTGTCTGCCCCAACGCTACCCAATTGGGAGCCGGAGATTGTTGCGACTTCAAAAACTTCTTCCGGCGTTTTCTCGTTCTGCAAACGGTCATAGAGACGCACCGTTTCAAACATTGCATTCGCATCAGGCTCTTCTGGATCTCGCAAAGCCAAGCTTACCGCCGCATCCAGATTTTCTGTTCTTCCAACAAGAGGAGTTTTAATTCCTGCCTTTGTTCCTAGATCGCCATCTCTATCCACACATAGTACCAGAATTCTTTTTTGCTTCTGCGCCTCTTCCGTTTCTTTTGCGGTCATCTTGCTTTCTATACTCCATTATCTGAAACTGGTAACTTTAATCTTGCGTTTCTGCTCCCTTTTCTGCAAGAAGTTGAAACTCCTCCCACGACAATTTTTCGCCACGTTTCAATCTTTCTCTCGCTTCTTTTTCAAGTTTTTCTCTAAGAACTTTCTCTGCTCTCGTTTTTTCCGTTGCTTTTTCTTTTCGAACTTCTTCCTCTAAACTCCTTATTTTGTTTGACACCTCCGCAATTTCCTTTTGCAGATGTTTCGCCTTTTCTTTTGTTTTAAGATATAGAGCGTGGAGACAATCAGCGTCCGCCTTGATTTTTTTTGCTTCAGCAATTTTTTCCAACATTTTTGCGTGGGCGTCACGGCTTTTTTTAGCGGTTTCTGTCATCTCCGCATGATAATCATCACTCTTGGTTTCCAGAACTCTTAGTTCGGCTTGCGATTTGGCAAGTTCGAGGTTGAGTTGGGCAAGTTTTTTATAAGTATTCAGCTGGGTTTCTATTTGCTTGACCTTTTCGATGAATTTCTTCTCTTCTTGTAAACTTAGAGGGGTTGTCTGAATTTTCCACTCGATATCCTCAAGTTCTTTTTGCAGGATTTGACGCCCCCTTATAGGCTTTTTAGTATTTAGAATTTCAATTTTCTGCCCTAGTTCTTTTAAACCTATGACTATTTCTCGAACCCTTACTTTTGAATTCTCTCGTTGCTGTTTTAGCTCTTTGACCGTTTCGTTTAGTTTGTCCCTGTTGTTCCTAAACGCGAGTATTTCCAATCGCAGACCTTTGAATTGGTCATTGAGCCTGTTTCTTTTCTCGGCAAGTTCTCTCGTTTCGGCATTTAGCTTGCTATCCTGCTCTCTTAACGCAAAGATTTTTTGTTTTATCTCTTCAATTGTTCTAATTTTTTGCTGGTTTGACAAGAAGCTCCCTCTGCAAACTGAGTCATAAGAATTTGGCTGTCAAACTTAATATTGCATTCCCTTTGTTGTAGTAGTCTCTTTTGGAGACTTTACATCTATAATTTTGTTTACGAACTCTGCCCGTTCTATAAGCTCTTTTGGGGCAAATCTCCCTGTCAAAACTACATCTGTTTTCTTCGGAAGCTTGTCTAAAAAATCTAAAACCTCTCTTGTGTCTAAAAGATTGCAGTGTAAAGCCAGATTAACCTCGTCCAAAATTAGCAGGTGCGGCTTTTTTTCTTCAATGGTTTTTTCGGCGAATATCAGGGCCTTGTGGGCTAACTTCTTGTCTTCCTCGTTCAAGTCGCCTAATCCATGCCATCCCTTGCGGCCAAACTGGTAGATTTCATAATAGGGCGCCAGCATTTTCCTAACCTTGTATTCACCTGTGTTTTTCCAATATTTTAAGAACTGAATTATTACAACTCTCCGTTTGTGTCCAATAGCACGCAAAGCCAAACCCAGAGCGCTTGTGGTTTTTCCTGCACCGGTTCCGGTGTAAAGGTAAACACAACCCATTTTACCCACTTCTTTCAACATCTCTCCACTATTTGAATGTTGGTTATAAATCTTAAATAGTATGTTTATATCATGTTTTTTCGGAGAAACGACAGATGAAGTATGACTACGAAGAGTTGCTGAAAAAGGCGCGCAATCAAATCCCAGAAGTCAGTGCAAAACGCGAGCGGTTAGAGTTGCCTAAGCTGCATTGTTCAACTGTAGGTATGCGTACTATAATCACTAATTTTGGAGAAGTTGCCGACGCCTTGGATCGCACGCCGCAACATATATTAAAATTTTTAACTCGCGAGATGGCTACAGCTGCAACAATTCATGAATCAAGAGCCATTTTTCAAGGAAAATTTTCCACGGAGACTTTGGAAAGACTCTTGCAAAGGTATATGGAAAGCTTTGTCGTATGCCCAGTATGTAAACGACCAGACACTAAAATTGTGAAAGAAAAGCGCCTATCCTTTCTAGTGTGCAAAGCCTGCGGAGCCAGATCATCCATTAAACAACTGTGAGAGCGACAATAAATTGGAGGTTTACATGAATCTCAGGAAAGTCGGCGCAAATGTCCTTTTAACCATGTGTGACTGCGAAATACTTGGCAAAACCCTGCGTGAAGGAAAAATAGTTTTTCACGTTAAGGAAGAATTTTACAGTGGCGCAAAGGTGAACCTTGAAGAGGCAATATCCTTGATTGAAAACTCGACGATAGTAAATATGGTAGGCAAAAACGTTGTTCAGAGGGCTATAGAAAAAGGCTATGTTCATCCAGAGGCAGTGCTAAACATAGAAGGAATACCGCATGCGCAAATTGTGAAAATTTAGATAGACTAAGCAAAACGTTACTGTTGTCTTATGGCATTGTTTCTGCCTAGTTTTATTCAAGGGATAAATCAAATTAAGGCACCGATAAGAATGAGCATACTTTTAAGGAACGTATGCACTTTCTTCAGAAGAACGCGTATGAGGTGCGTGTTTGGGTAAGAAAAAAGTCCTAAGCGAAGGAGAACTAAGCGAATTGGTTCTTCCAACAGAAAACGATGTTTTAGGAGTAGCTATTAAGCTGCTTGGGTTTGATCGGGTCTTGGTTAGATGTCAAGATGGCTATGAGCGCTTATGTCGTATTCGCGGCAAGATGAAGCGGCGAGTTTGGATTCGGGTAGGAGATGTTGTTCTAGTTTCGCCTTGGGATTTTCAAAGCGATTCCCGTGGTGATTTGATTTGGCGCTATACGAGGGCACAAGCGGATTTTCTTCGCAAAAAAGGTTACTTGACCATTTAATACATTTGTTTTATTGGAGCTGTACGTGAAATAGATGTCTTTTCGTGAGCGTGTTGAAAAAAAGCTGAGACGCGAAGAAAAAAGTTACGAAGTTGAACAGCTGATGAAGGAGAAGCGAAGCGAGGAGTACGAAGTTTTAGAGGAGGTTTTTGATCGCTCTACGCTCATGGTGATTTATCATTTTTTGAACAAGGGGATCATAAGCGAGATTCACGGTGTTGTGAAAGCTGGAAAAGAGTCACGTGTTTACTGGGGAAAAAGCGGCGACGGAAAAGAACTAGCTATAAAGATTTACTTGATGGTCTCTGCCGAGTTTAGGAAGGGGATGCTTAGATATATTGAAGGTGATCCCCGATTTAAAGGCGTAAAGCGCGATACACGTTCACTGATTTTTACATGGGCTCAGAAAGAGTTTAAGAATTTACAAGCAGCGAAAGCGGCAAGGGTGAGAGTGCCAAAGCCCATCGTTGTGAAAAATAACGTGCTTATAATGGAGTTCATAGGAAACAATGGCGTTAGTGCTCCATCGTTGAAGGAGCAACCGCCCCGTAATCCAGAAAAGAGTTACAACACGCTCTTAACCTATTTGAGGAGGCTTTACGGCAAGGCTGAGCTTGTTCATGGAGATTTAAGTGAATACAACATAATGATTTGGAAGGGTCGTCCAGTGTTATTTGACATATCTCAAGCCGTTCCACTTTCACACCCAATGGCGAATTTCCTTCTCCGCAGAGATTTAACCAATCTAAACAAGTTTTTTGGCAGATTAGGAGTTAAGGTTTCGTCAGTTGAAGAGCGTTACAGGCAGGTTACGGGTTTTGGCAATGACTAGCGTGTTTGTTAAAATTCCGAAGGATCGAGTGGGCGTGTTGGTAGGCCCCGAAGGGAAAACTAGGCAAAACATCGAGAACAGACTTTCCGTTCAGCTTCAAATAGAAAGCGACTCAGGAGATGTAACAATAACGCTTGTTAAAAATGTAAAAGACCCATCATTGCTTTTTAAGACAAAGGATGTGGTAACAGCCATCGGCAGGGGCTTTTCTCCTGAACATGCTTTCCGCTTGATCCGTGATGAAGATGCTATTTTGGAGGTTGTCGATTTGCGAACAATTTTTGGAAAATCCGAATCTGATATTAGGCGTATTAAAGGACGGATAATCGGAATGAACGGCAAGACTCGAAGGACAATAGAGGAGCTAACAGACACCAATGTTGCGGTATATGGGCATACTGTCAGCATTATTGGGAACTTTGACCAGATTGAAGTTGCAAGAAATGCTGTACAAATGTTGATTGACGGCAGCCAACATCATAGTGTCTACAGGTTCCTCCAGAAGAAGCGAAGAGATCTTAAGAAGAAAATGCTTGAACTCTGGGAAAAACCGTCTGAAACCAAATAAGTCCACTAAGTTGCTAAGCTCATAGACTTCTTCAAGGCCGACAATTGGCGCACACTTGGTGACTTTTTTTATTAACCAAGAGGGGGGCTCCGCACTCAAGATCCCAATCATATAAGATTCAGCGGGGCCAGAGTCGTCATCGCCCACCAAATAATTAAAGATTTTTTCAGCATAAAAACTTATAGAAGGAAGCTTCCTAAAGGCATTTTGGGCGTGAGATTTGTCTCGGTTTGGTTTGAGTCGAAGTCAAGGTTTAATTTTGGGTTTGGGCTTTCTGGCGACATTGAACATGCATTTGCTTTTGTTTTCCTATTCGCCCTTGATTAATGGTATACGTCTTGAAATGGGTTTATCTAATGCTCAAGCTGGTCTTCTATTTTCTGTTTGTATTTTGACACTTATGGTTCTTCGAGTTCCTTGGGGAATGTTCTGTGATCGAAAGGGGTTTAGGGTAACTACTGGATTGGCTTTAACTCTCATGGGATTTTTTGGTTTGCTTCGTGGTTTTGCCACGGACTACGGTATGTTTCTTGCTTCCCAATTTCTTCTTGGAGCGGCTTTATCTGCAATAATTCCTTGTCTTCCAAAATTGGTATCTGCCTGGTTTCCTAAGCAAAAGTCCGGTTTAGCAACAGGTGTCTGCATGGCTGGTTTTCCAGTCGGCGATGTTTTGGGATTAAGCGTCACACCTTATCTCTCAACATTATTAGGTAATTGGAGGCAAGTCTTTCAACTGTACGGTGCTTGGTCTCTTCTTTTGATGGTTTTGTGGTGGAAATTCGCCCATGAAAACTTCGAAAAGACACCTGAACAAACGGCTTATGAATATAGATCTCTGCGACAGGATTTTGCAATATTATTTAGAACGAAAGAGATTTGGCTTTTGACAGGTTTGTATTTTTGCGCAGCGGGGTGCTACGACACAGCTTTGGTTTGGCTTGCAGAAATCTTACGATCAAAGGGAATCTCACCTTTTATGGCTGCAACGGTGGGGTCAATGCTACCTTTGGGATTTTTCGCTGCGTCAATCAGTGTGGGCACATTTTCAGATAGATTGGGATCAAGAAAGCCTTTCGTGCTCATACTTGGCCTTCTTAGCGGTCCAGTTATTTATCTTACTGGAACAATATTCGGACCTGCATTGTATGTTGCTGCTTTTCTTGTGGGTTTTTGCACGGTTGGGGTTTTAACGCTTACTCTTGCAATCCCTATAGAGTTGCCTAAGTTATCTTCACATTTATCCAGTGCGCTTGGATTAATCTCTTCACTTGGAAATGCCAGTTCATTTCTTTTACCAATAGTAGTTGGACAAATTAAGGATGCTACCGGAGCTTTTTCGTTAGCAATATTTATGCTAGCGGTTATGGGAGAATGTATGTTCGCGCTGGGTTTAGCGTTGCGGGAGACAGGTAGAAATGGTGGGGGAAATGCTTAGCAAAATCAAAGTCATCCCTTTAGCGGGGGAAAGTTTCGGCGTCAGATCAATGTGTACTTACGTGGAGACTCCGGATGTGCGGATACTTTTGGACGCTGGAGTTTCACTTTGCCCGAACCGCTTCGGTTTGCCCCCGCATCCTGAAGAATTTAAGGCAATAGAGCGATGCAGAAGAAAAATTGCCGATGCCGCGGAAAAGGCTGAGGTTGTAACCTTGAGCCATTATCATTTTGATCATCACACACCTTCTTATGAAGATTGGCTGTGCAATTGGACTGAGGCCACAGAAACGGCGAGGCAAATCTACGAGGGAAAAATCGCTTTGATAAAAAATCCTAAGGAGAAAATCAATTACAATCAGAGACGCAGAGGGTGGATTTTTCAGAAAACGGGTGGAAAATACGCCAAAAAACTTGAAATTGCTGATGGAAAAACATTCATTTTTGGAAGAGAGACCGTTGTTAGGTTTTCAGAACCGGTTTTTCATGGGCCTGAAAATTCTGCTCTAGGATGGGTTTTAATGACAACTATTGAGTATAAAGGCGAGAATTTCTTGTTTGCACCGGACGTCCAAGGTCCAATCTCTGCGCATACGCTTCAAATACTTAATATGGAGAAGCCTCAAATGATTCTGATCGGTGGGCCACCATTTTACTTGGCGAAATTTAAAGTCGATGTGGAACAAGCACAGGCGGGATTAAAAAACTTGGCAAAAGTTGTCGCAGTTGTCCCATGCATCGTTTTGGAACACCATGTTTTAAGAGATGAAGATTGGCGTAAAAAGACAATGGATGCCTATGATAAAGCACGTGAAGTGGGACATAGAATTTTAACAGCCGCTGAATTTCTCGGTAAAGAGAACGCTTTCTTGGAAGCCCAGAGAAAAAGACTTTTTGTTGAAAACCCCCCATCAAAAGAGTTTGAGAGATGGATACACGAAGGCTTGAAAGCAAAAACCTCGGTTAAGCCTCCAATCTAGATCTCGTTTAGCCTTCCCCCGTTGTTTCGCGCGCGAGATTAAGAGCGTCTTTTCATGTTGCCATGACGCACCGTTGAGCTCCTTCCTGAGAGGCTCGGTCCAATTTGTGACACAGGCCAAATATGCAATAACGCTAGTGGCGGAGATGAGTAAAATATAATACATATTTATTATGCACTTTTCTCTGCAATTAGCTCTAGGAGCAAAGTCCGATGGTTTCAGTGAAGCCTAAAATTACACGCAGAACAATAATTTTGCCAGTCATAGGTCTCATTGCCTTCTTCGTTTATATTTATCTCTTTCAAGTGGACATTCTAGAAATAATCACCATGGCTCAACGCACGGACCCAGTCATCTATTTCTTAGCCGCAGTTTTTAACATAATCGAAGTATTTTTCTATGCACTCTCGTGGCGGATGTTGCTCGACTTTCTTGCCGTCAAAATCTCAATTTTGAAATCTTACCTTTACGTTTGGTATGGAATATTCATGGACATAATTATTCCAGCAGAATCCATTAGTGGAGAAATCTCTAGAGTATACTTGATTACGAGAGAACAAAGTGGAACAGGCGGCAAGGTTGTAGCATCCTTGGTTGCTCATCGGCTTATGGGTATGAGCGTAAATGTTGCAAGTCTGATTTTAGGCATAGGTATACTTTTGATGGAAAGGGAAGTTGGTGGGCTTATTCTTAACCTTGCTTTGTTCTGCGCTGTAGCCATTGCCCTCTGTTTGTTGCTGTTAATTCTGTTATGTCTTAAGGAAAAGTGGACACTAAAAATAGTTAATGCGCTGATAAGACTGATAGAACTTGTGAGTCGTGAACGGTGGAAACTGACAAAAGTTAGAGAAGATGCAAGAAAAACTGCGACTATGTTTCATGATTCGATGAAGGAGTTTAGCCGCGCTCCAAAGACCCTTTCTACCTCACTGTTTTTCCTTATAATCACATGGATTTTGAACCTGAACATTGCATATCTAGTTTTCCTAGCTCTTAGATTTCCAGTTCAGTGGAGCACAATCCTGATAACATCCTCGATAGTGCTTGCAGT
>Ga0209314_10000245_pt1 | contig 24044 bp, 20 predicted proteins | sample I19B2metaG_FD_184146 | JGI IMG/M metagenome (GOLD analysis project Ga0209314, IMG submission 184146) | Lake sediment bacterial and archeal communities from Gulf of Boni, Indonesia to study Microbial Dark Matter (Phase II) - ​I19B2 metaG... | ecosystem: Environmental > Aquatic > Freshwater >... | reverse complement strand
AAGACCTGGTCAGCCTGGTTGATAAAATCGCTGATAAGCTCAGTTACCATACCCCTCCTCCCCTCCGAGCCATCCTCAGTGGCCGTGACCAGGTCGATCAAAGGTGGGAGCAAAGACCTAGGATAGAGTAAAGAGGCATTGGAAGCCCCCATAAGTAGCGTTATCGAGCCACCTTGGTTGAGTCCCTTCTCAGCTAAGAAAACCAATGGGGCGATACCTATCCCCCCGGCTACCAGGAGAAGCCTGCGGGAAGCAGATTGAAGAGAAAAGCTCTGGCCTAAAGGCCCCAGCAGGTCTAGGGAATCACCTTTTTGACATTGGGAGAGCCACTCTGTCCCCCGACCCACTATATTGAAAAGGAGGGCGATTTGTCCTCCGTGAGCCACTCGGTGGATACTGAAGGGTCGCCGCAGTAAAAGGTCATGGCTATCTCCACAGCGCACCATCACAAATTGTCCCGGCTGGGCCACCTTAGCGATTTCCGGGGCTTGTAGCCAGAGGAGGTGAGTATCGGGCAGGATTTCATCATTAGAGGTAATGGGAGCAAGGACCTGTTTCAATGAATAATCCCTCAAGCTACGAGTCTTGACCTTGCGTCTGGTAACTATATAACCTCCTTAAGATACTCCTGGAGAGACTTAGGTAAAATCTTTTCTTTCTTTACAGCCTTAATACCTTCAATGCTAGCTTCAGCGGCTGCCATTGAAGTGATGTAAGGGACCTTGTACTGGATTGCCATCATACGAATATAGCTATCATCGTATTTACTGCTGCGACCAGCGGGGGTATTAATAATGAGATGGATATCCCTGTTCTTGATCGAATCTGTCAGGTTAGGTCTACCTTCATGGAGTTTCTTTATCCTTGTATTTGGTATGCCATGCGCATCTAGTAGACTGCTCGTCCCTTCTGTAGCATAAATATGGAACCCCAACTTATGAATTTTCCTGGCTATAGGAAGTAACTCTGGCTTATCCTTATCGGCTACCGTCAACAGAAGATTCCCCTCCAAAGGAAGCTCTGGCCCAGCAGCCTCTGCAGCTTTGTAGAAAGCGAGTCCGAAGGTGTCAGCGATTCCCATGACTTCTCCGGTAGATTTCATTTCCGGCCCTAGTACGGGGTCTACCTCAGGAAACATGTTGAAGGGGAAAACCGCTTCCTTAACACCGACATGGGGAAGCCTGCGTTTCTTGAGTTCAGGGAAATCCTTCAGTTTCTTGCCCAACATCAGATAAGTACCGATACGGGCTAACGGGATTCCAGTCACCTTAGAAACCAGAGGAACAGTACGTGAAGCTCTGGGGTTAGCCTCCAAAATATACACCTTATCATTGCATATCGCATATTGAATGTTTATCAGTCCAGCAACCTTTAGCCCCTCGGCAATTTTAGCTGTGTATTCCTCAATAGTTTCCTGATGCTTTTTCTTGATTGTCCTGGGGGGAATAGCACAAGCAGCATCACCTGAATGGACCCCAGCCAACTCTATGTGCTCCATAATGGCAGCCACAAAGGTATGCTCCCCATCACAAAGCGCATCAACCTCGGTTTCAATAGCATGCTCCAGGAACCTATCAATAAGCATAGGGTATTCAGGGCTGACCTGAATGGCTTCCACAGCATACTTTTTCAGCATATCCTCGTCTAATACAACCTCCATACCACGACCGCCAAGCACAAAAGACGGCCGCACCATGAGAGGGTACCCAATTCTAGCAGCGATTCTGATGGCCTCTTCCAAAGAGCGGGCAGTGCTGCCTTCTGGTTGTGGTATATTAAAAGCTATCATCTTCTGTCTGAAACGCTCCCTGTCTTCAGCAAAACCAATACTTTCCGGACTGGTCCCTAAAATATTCACTCCATTATCCGCTAGTTCCTGAGCAATATTTAGTGGAGTCTGGCCGCCAAACTGGACGATAACACCTTCGGGCTTTTCTTTTTCATAAATGGTCAACACGTCTTCCACTGTCAACGGTTCAAAATAGAGTTTATTAGAAGTATCATAATCTGTTGATACTGTCTCTGGATTGCAATTGACCATAATCGACTCATAACCTTCATCGCGCAAAGCAAAGGCGGCATGAACACAAGTATAATCAAATTCTATTCCCTGCCCAATCCTGTTGGGTCCGCCACCTAAGATCATTACTTTCTTACGTGGCGAGACTCCAACTTTGTCTTCGCCAATATAGGTAGAGTAGTAATAAGCGGCGTTTTCCACCCCGCTGACAGGGACAGCATCAAATCGTCCCTGTTTTCCAATAGCTATTCTTCTCCGCCTGACCTCTTTCTCCTCGATGTTGAAAAGGCCAGCCAGGTATTTATCTGAGAAACCCCAATCTTTTGCCTTGGCTAACTTCTCATCGGGTAAGTCATGCCATTTATGTTTAACCAACTCCTCTTCAAACTCCACCAGCTCTTTCATCTCGTTAATGAACCATCTGCCAATGTGGGTCATTTTGTGAAGCTCTTCCACAGACATCCCTTGACGCAGAGCCTCGTACATCAAGAATACACGCTCACTTGAAGGCACGGCCAGTTTTTTCCTCAATTTCTCCAGCGAAAGAGTTTTAAAGTCTTTGGCACCACCCAGGCCGTATCTCTTTATTTCCAAGGAACGTATGGCTTTCTGGAAGGCTTCCTTGAAAGTCTTGCCTATGCTCATAACTTCACCCACAGCCTTCATCTGAGTTCCTATGACATCCACGGCTTTAGGAAACTTCTCGAAAGTCCAGCGGGCGAACTTGACTACTACGTAATCACCACTGGGTTCATACTTCTCCAGCGTCCCTTCCTTCCAGTAGGGAATCTCATCCAGAGTTATTCCGACAGCCAGTTTCGTCGAAATGCGGGCAATGGGGAAGCCAGTCGCCTTAGATGCCAGGGCAGAAGAGCGGGAGGTGCGGGGGTTGATTTCTATGGCCACTAGCCTATCATCTTCGGGGTTGTGAGCAAACTGGATATTCGTGCCCCCCACCACACCAATGGCGTCCACGATTTTATAAGAAAGGTCTTGCATGCGCTTCTGCAGGTCTTCGGGCACAGTAAGCATGGGAGCAACACAGAAACTGTCACCAGTATGCACGCCCATGGCGTCAACGTTTTCAATAAAGCATACGGTAATCTTCTGATTCTTTTGGTCTCTGACAACTTCCAGCTCCAGCTCCTCCCACCCTATAACCGATTCCTCAACCAGAACCTGATGGATAAGACTGGCATTAAGCCCCCGGTTGACAATAGTCCTTAGCTCCTCCACGTTGTAAGCAATTCCTCCGCCCGTTCCACCCAAGGTATAGGCTGGCCGCAGAACAACAGGATACTTCAGTCTTTCAGCTATTTGCTCAGCTTCCTCAACAGAATAGCAGGGGTCAGACTTAGGGACTGGAATGCCGAGCTTGCCCATAGTCTCCTTGAAGGCAATACGGTCCTCACCCCTCTCAATGGCATCGGCTTTAACACCAATAACTTCCACTCCATACTTTTCCAATACTCCAGATTTGTAGAGAGTGGCAGCCAGGTTAAGCCCGGTTTGCCCCCCTAGGTTGGGAAGAAGGGCATCAGGCCTTTCCCTTTCAATGATCTTGGCCACACTTTCTGCTGTCAGTGGCTCAATATACGTTTTATCAGCCATGCCAGGGTCGGTCATGATAGTTGCTGGGTTAGAGTTGACCAGGACTATCTCGTACCCCTCTTCTCTCAAGGCTTTACAGGCTTGCGTACCTGAGTAGTCAAACTCACACGCCTGTCCGATGATGATAGGACCTGAGCCAATGATCAGAACTTTTCTTATGTCGTTTCGTCGCGGCACCAATACCTCCTCTCTCTTATCTTTGCACCTTCTCTAGTGAATACAACCTCCAACTCGACCACTTATAGCACTCGGAGGAAGAAACCAACCCAGCCGTTACAGGGTTGTTGTGCATATAGTCAAGCTTCTCCAGAAGCTTTGCCTCACTATAAATATTAAAATCGTAAAAGCCCGGCTGCCAGAGGCGAAAAGGTCTCCGGGTAGGTTGGCCGACGTCGGCCAACCTACCCATATATTTGATGCCTCCGCTGTAAAACAAGCGCCGCTTAATTCTCTTGGTTATCATCGTCTTAATAGGATTCATTACCCTTGATATGTTCAATTCTGGCTTCTCTTCCTTATCCCACCAGACCAACAAATGCAGATGGTCAGGCATTTATCACATAGCCCATCAGAGTGAAACCATATTTCCGGCTGTAAAATTCCAACTCTTCCACCATAATTTGGCATAATTCTTCATCCTTGAAGTAAGGATAATGGTGATAAGTATTCGTCGTAATAAAATGGGCATACGAGTTGTCGTCGAACTTGGGAAGATTCTTATACATTACCTCATTATCTCCCTCACGTTAGTGACCTACCCGCTAGAGCGGATGCTCCAGCCTACCCTTTTGTTGTTCCGTCGTGGCAGTGGATGAAGTAGAGTGGCCCTTGTAGACCGAGCCACCTTCCAGCACTAGAATCACTTTTTTGGTCACCTTACCCCTTTTTATTGACACTTCCTTGCCTATTTTATCTTGTAGTGCAGACCTTCAGGTCTGCTTTATGGCCGATCTAAAGACCTGCACTACGACTTTTTTAGCCATGGGTTGCCTTTGCTCCTGCCTCAATCCTGATAGCATCATCTTTGTAAACCACCTCCCCGCCCACCATCGTCGCCATCACCTTCCCTCTAAGCCAACATCCTGCCCAGGGGTTGTTCTTCCCTTTGGAAGCGAAAAGGTCAGTATTCACCACCCACTCTAAATTTGGGTCAAAGACGGTTACGTCTCCTGGTGCTCCCACCTTGAGTGTTCCCAGACCATCAGGAATGGGGAACAAGGAAGGAGGAAGAGGGTAAGGATAGCTACTCGTTCCTCGTTCCTTGTTCTTATTTCCTCCTACGATCCGCGCTGGCTCAGCAGTGAGCTTAGAAACCAGAGTCACCAAATCAAGCCTTCCCTGGTAGACCAAACTGAGAAGGACACCCAAAGCCGTCTCCAGGCCGCTGATGCCAAAGGCAGCCAGGTCGAATTCACAGGCCTTGTCCTGGGTGGTATGGGGGGCGTGATCAGTGGCTATAGCGTCTATTACTCCCTCTTTCAGCCCCTGGAGTAAGGCCTCGGTGTCCTTTTCAGTCCGCAGTGGAGGATTTACTTTGGCACTGGTGTCATAGCCAATAACCCTTTCCTCTGTCAGGGTCAAATGGTGAGGGGTAACCTCAGCGGTAACCTTAAGGCGTTTTTCCTTGGCACGGCGAATAAGCTCTACCGAGGCAGCAGTGCTTACATGAGCGATATGAAGCCTGCCCTGGGCGAGCTGAGCCAGGGCAATGTCCCGGCCAACAATAGTGACTTCTGCTGCGGCTGGCATCCCTCTTAACCCTAACCTAACTGCCAGCGAACCCTCATTCATTACCCCACCCTCAGTGAGGGAGGTGTCTTCACAATGGTCTATAATAGGTAAATCGAAAAGGCAGCTATACTCCAAGGCACGTTGCATAAGCTGGGAATTTGCCACCGGCTTACCATCGTCGCTGAAGGCAACTACCCCCGCCTCAGCCAGCTCCCTCATCTCCACTAACTCCTCACCCCGCTGACCCTTGGTAATACACCCTATGGGTAAAACCCGAACCACACCCTCCTTGACAGCTTTGTTCTTGATGTACTCCACTATAGCTGGTGAATCAACAGGGGGAGCAGTATTGGGCATGCAGCAGATAGTAGTAAAGCCCCCTCGGGCAGCCGCCTTAGTCCCAGTGGCTACAGTTTCCTTTCCCTCAAACCCCGGCTCCCGAAGATGGCAATGGAGGTCAATAAAGCCAGGGGATACCACCATCCCCCTGGCAGGGAGCACACTATATCCCTGCTGAGAAGGGGCTAAGCCTGGAGCACCTAGCCAGGTGACTTTGCCCTCCACTATAAGCAGGTCGCCAACCATATCTACACCTTGATAGGGATCAATAATGCGACCGCCGCTGATAAGTAAAGAGCCTCTCCTCATCTACCATCTCCGATGAGCAGGTAGGACAGCAGGAGCAGAATTCTAGGCCCTCTTGGCAACATACTTACTAGGTTTGAACCCCTGGGCCTGAGCTTCGTTTTCTGAATCAAAAATAATCAGATTCTCTGGTTTGATCTTGCGCAGCCAGTGGCTATCAGTGCTATGGTATCTCTTGCACTCCAATGTCCCGTCATGCCACTCTGAACTGGCGATATATTGTGGATATGTTTCTTGTTCGCAATAGGCACACCTCAGCGTCAAAGGCTGGCGGTTTACTATTTTGAATTCGGTCTTAATATACCGCTTTTCGTGAAGGGTGACACAGTTGCCGTTCTGGCACTTGACCCCGAAGGGGCGATTATAAACGGCATAATCCATCTTCCGAGCAAAGGGTTGCCTTTCCTCCTCAGCAATCTCGACCTCCTTAACCCCTAAAAGGAGGGCTATCAGTGCCATCCTAATCGGCACTCCTCTCGCCGCCTGTTTGAAGTACATACTTCGCGGGTCAGCATCTAGCTCATGGGCAAGCTCATCCACACGAGGCAGCGGGTGCATCACGAGTGCTCCCTTAAACCTCTTTTCTTTAAGGAGTTTTTTGTCTACCACTGGGTATTTCTCCCTCAACTCCTCTCCTTCTGCAGTAGGCACATATCTTTCCTTCTGAAGCCGGGTGACATAGAGGGCATCCACCCCTTTCTTCAGCTCAATTTGAATATCAATGTCAGGCATCATGGCCAGTTGATGCGGGACGCTGGGTGTCATGTAGATAGCATCCAGGGGGAAGAGCCTTTCTTTCGCTACATGGTTCAGAGCTTCATATCTTTTCAGCTCACCTCCATATTCCGCAGTTAGTTTCCTTATCACGTGCTCCGGCATCTCAAGACCTGGGCCAGGACGGAAAAGGATAGTTGCCCCAAACCGGGCAAGAGCGTAACTAAGGGAATGGACCGTTCGACCGTATTTCAAGTCCCCACATAGGGCAATGTTCAAACCCCTGATCTGTTGTTTCTCCTTTTTGAGGGTATAGAGATCACACAAGGTCTGGGTAGGATGCTCGTGGCTGCCGTCACCGGCATTGACTATTGGGGCACCCGCATATTCGGCGACAAGCTTAGCTGCTCCTTCCCAAGGGTGCCTAATAACGATGATATCAGCATAACTGCCCACCACCCGCGCCATATCGGCGATACTCTCGCCCTTCGAGAGAGAAGTTGAATCCATATCCACTGCGCTTATAACACTGCCACCCAGCCTTTGCATAGCGACTTCAAAAGACATGCGTGTCCGTGTACTTGGCTCAAAGAACAAAGTAGCCATGGTCTTGCCTCGGCATAGGCTAAGATGGTCTTCACTTCTCGAGCTCATTTCGTCGGCCAAGGAAAAAACAGCTCCGATCTCCTCGTTAGAGAGGTCATCAATGGTTATCAGACTTCTGTTAACCATATTCATAGTTACATTCTCTTCTCAGTACTTAAGCCATGCTGTTTGTCAAGGGTGGATTTCCCCGGCTGTTGGCAGCAACAGAGATGATAGCCACCTCATCCCTGCCATCGACCTCTTCTAGCCTTACCACTATCTCTTCTTTCCTCGAAGTGGGCAGATTCTTGCCTACATAGTCGGGGCGAATGGGGAGCTCACGATGCCCTCGGTCGACAAGCACTGCTAACTGGACATATTGGGGACGCCCGAAGTCGATGAGGGCGTCCATAGCAGCACGAGTGCTCCGCCCGGTGTATAAAACATCGTCCACCAACACCACCCGTTTGCCAGCAATATCGCTGGGGATGTGGTTGGGACGAAGGATAGGGGGTGACTGGAGGTTGGAAAGGTCATCTCGATATAGTCCAATGTCCAATGCCCCTACCGGTACCTCCACCCCCTCGATCTCCCTTATAGATGATGCTATCCGCCTGGCTAAGGGTACCCCTCTAGTGTATATTCCAATAAATACCAGGTCTTTACAGCCGTGATTCCTCTCCACAACCTCATGAGCGATGCGGGTGAGTGCTCGCCTTATTTCCTCAGCAGACATTATTACCTTTTCAGGCATATAAAAAACCTCTTGCCCGGCTGGCAAGAGGTTTTCGAGCTTATCCCTCGGATATTATTTAGAAGCCGGCTGATTTTAGCCCTATTTCCCTTGCCAGCCTCACTGGGCTGACTTAAAGGTTCAACCTTTAAAGGAATTATATCACTTCAACACACATTTTTCAAGGCCTCCCTACCCCTCTTCACTAAATGCGCAGCAGGGTTTAAAATTAACCAAGAAAAGACGGCAGAAGAGATATCAACTTGATATTTACCAGAGGCGGTGGGTAGAGAATAAGACCAGAAAGTGATACAATAAGCAAGGCGAAATCCGGGGGTACCGAAAAATCCCCAGATCTATTTGGTGTAGAGGTCTGGAATAGGACATGGGAGGGGGTAAATAGCTATGGAACGCATTCTAACTTCTATTGATGTAGGCACCTCTAAGGTTTGCACTACAGTGGTAAGGATGAAGAATAAAGACATCGCTCAGGTTTTGGGAACAGGCATTGTCCCCTCTCACGGAATACATAAGGCTATTGTACTGGATATCAGTGAGCCCACTGCAGCAATTCGAGACTCAGTGAAAGAAGCAGAGCGCAGTAGTGGAATTGAGGTAAAATCAGCCTATGTAGGTATCACTGGCGAGCATATTGCGTCCTTTAATAATCAAGGGACAACAACTGTCACTCGCCGTGATCACCTAGTAACCCGCAAAGATCTCGATCAGGCGATAAAGTCTTCTAGGCAAGTCACCTTACCCCAAGATAGGAAATTAATTCACGCCATCCCTCGCCAATACCGCCTAGATAACGAGCCAGTCATCGGCGATCCAGTAGGGTTACATGGCCATAACCTAGCTGTAGAAACCCATATAGTCACCGCTGGTATTACCTTCATCCAGAATCTGGTTAAGTGTGTTCAGGGGACTGGGGTAAATGTAATGGATTTAATCTTGGAGCCTCTGGCTGCTAGCGAAGCGGTGCTAGAAGCAGGTGAGAAAGAGGCAGGGGTTGTCTTAGCTGATATCGGGGCTGGCACCACAGATATTACAGTATTTAAGGAGCAGGCTATCTGGCACAGTGATGCCTTACCAGTGGGAGGCTATCAGATGACTAGGGATATAGCTATGGGGTTAGGGATACCCTTCAATGTAGCCGAGGAACTCAAGGTAAAATATGGGAGCGCAAGGCCAAAGGGAAAGGATATGCCAGAAATTGTCAGCCTAGACCCAGGGGGAAAGTATGGAGTCCACTACAAAGACTTGTGTTATATCGTTACATCCCGAGCAGAGGAAGTCATCAGGATGGTATTCCTAAACCTGCCCAGAGCTGAATGGGAGACATGGGAACCAACCACTTTAGTGTTAACTGGTGGCACAGCTAAATTGCCTGGTATAGAGGCATTGGGCCGGGAAATACTACGCGTGCCAGTGCGAGTAGGGAAACCCAAAGGTCTGCCTGAGGGGGCAGTAATCCTTGATGATCCGGCTTACGCTGTTGGTGTAGGGCTATTACTTTGGGGGGCAAGGTATGGACAGCCATCGGCCACTACCCCGGAAGGTGTGATTAGACGCTTCTTTGACCAGCTAAGGAGATGGTGGTTCACCTTCCCCAAGATCAGGATCAGCATTGGCAAGTAAAGAATGCACTGGCTATTGCCAGGGTCAACTTAGGGGGAGAAGCTTATTCATGTCCCTCGCGTCAGGAGTTATTCCCTTGTAATTGGTGGTGGGACTTATTGAGGATGTTTAACAATCCTAATTGTCATTCTGACCCCGATTTATCGGGGGAAGAATCTGAGACCCTTCCCCTTCGCTTTGCTCAGGTCAGGGTGACAGTTAAACAGTCTTGGACTTATTGGCGGTTGCTAACGAGGAAAACGATTGGATTCCAATTCCGCCACCCCTCCCGCGAGGCATTAATGTCCCTCCTTGAAACCAGAAGGGTTACTTCCTAGCTACGTAGTTACCTGAAGAAACATCGCAGGATTGCCAATTGTAAAGGCATAAAAGCCACAGCGCCAAGCCCTCTAGCATATGAACCTCTCCGCATCTATAATCCTGTCGGCAACATTCCTCCGTGCCTCTACGGCGTTTATAGGGGTGAGCTGAGAGAGTTTCGTCAATATCGCCAGTTGGGTATGAAGCGCATCCCCCGTCTCCATTGCCGCAAATATTTGTCTGGCGTAACCACTTACTCTAGCCATAGCATCGTTTATATACACCCTTACCATGTCTATCTTTGCTTGTGACGCTTCTTTACCAGAGCACTCGATGGACTTGAGGGCTCTCAGAAGGCCGCTCTCCATAGCATAGACCTCCATGACAATGTCGCTCAACAGGCCCAAGATCTCCTGCTCCTCGGCTATAGCCTCCCCATACTTTCCTACTGCGGCACCAGAGGCGAAAAGGAAGATCTTCTTTGCTCTCTCCACGAGCTGGCGCTGATACTCTAGCAAGCCATCATCCACCTCAAGAGACACAGGCTCTATTGTTGCTAGCTCGTCTTTCAACTTCTCCATCGCTGAGAACAGGGGCACCTCGTTCTTCAATGCCTTCCTCATTAACCACCCCACTACGATGACTCTATTTATTTCGTTTGTCCCTTCAAATATCCTGAATATCCGGCAGTCCCGATAAATCCTTTCCACAAGGTACTCCTCGATATACCCGTAGCCTCCATATATCTGAACCGCCTCGTCAGCTACATAGTCCAGCACCTCTGAACAGTAAACCTTGTTGATAGAGCACTCAATGGCGTACTCGGATATACATCTGACACTCTGCCGGCCCACATCCTCAGCAGTCCTGTCCACCGTGACCAGGACCTTATCAATAAGTCCGCCAGTCCGGTAAACCATACTCTCAGCTATATACGTCCTGATTGCCATCTCGGCGATTTTATGCCTTATCAGCCCAAACTGGCATATTGGCTTGCCAAACTGCACCCTCTCCTTTCCGTATTTCACAGAGTTCTCCAGGGCCAGTTTAGCCATTCCCACAGACCCCGCCCCCAGTTTCAACCTGCCCAAGTCTAGGATGTTAAAGGCGACCGCATATCCTCTGCCGATTTCGAAGAGGACATTCTCCACTGGCACCCTGGCATCTTCAAGGATCAGGCTGGTGGTAGAACTACCTCGAAGCCCCATCTTATTCTCCTCTGGCCCCGCGGATACCCCCTCGAAGCCCCTCTCTAGCACGAAGGCGGTGAACTTATCACCGTCCACTTTGGCCCAGGTGAAAATAATGTCGGCAAAGCCTCCGTTGGTAACAAACTGCTTGGTGCCATTGAGTCGATAGTATTTACCGTCCGGAGATAGAACCGCCTTGGTTTGTATAGATAAAGCATCGGTACCCGCCCCAGGCTCTGTCAGAGCGTAGGCGCCAATCTTCTCACCTCGTGCTAATGAGGGAAGGTACTTCTCCTTTTGGCTTTTGTTGCCGAAGAAAACCAAAGGCAGAGAGCCGATCCCAGTGTGATCGCCCATTGTTAGGCCAAAGGAGCCAGCGCCGGTCGTATGTTCGGAGATCAACAAAGAGGACATGATGTCCAGTTCAGCACCACCATACTTTTCCTCCACATCTGCCCCCAAGAGACCCAGCTCCCCAGCCTTGCGCATCAGTCGGCGGGTCATCTCAAAGTCCTTGTGTTCCAGCTCATTTATATGGGGCTCCACCTCATTCTTTACAAAGTCCTCAGTGGTGCTAATTATCATCCGGTGCTCTTCTTTGAAGTCCTCTGGAGTGAATGCCTCTCCAGGTGGCGTTCCTTCGACCAGAAACCAAGCTCCTTTCCCGATCGTCTCTCTTGTCATGGTTACCCCCTTCCTTAGTTGTCTCGTTCGAATATGGCTGCTGCCCCCATGCCACCCCCAATGCACATAGTAACCAGGCCAAATCTTACTTTTCGTCGCTCCATCTCATAGAGCAACTTGGTGGTGAGATACACCCCGGTACAGCCCAGAGGATGCCCCAGAGCAATCGAACCACCATTGACATTCAGTCTACCTGAGTCAATACCTAGCGTTCTAACCACATAGAGCGACTGGGAGGCAAACGCCTCGTTCAGCTCCACAAGGTCGACATTATCCAGAGAGATGCCAGCGGACTTCAACGCCTTGGGAACAGCTACCACTGGCCCGATGCCCATAATCTCGGGGTCTACTCCTCCTACACCAATGGACCTGAAGACAGCCATGGGCTTCAGTCCCAATTCCTTCGCCCTCTCTCGAGACATAACCACCGTGGCTGCTGCCCCATCGTTCATAGGGCAGGAGTTTCCCGCAGTCACCGAGCCTCCAGCACGGAAGATTGGCCTCAACTTAGAAAGTGCCTCCAGAGAGGTATCTGGCCTGACGCACTCATCCCTGTCAAAGACCCTCTCACGATTCACTGCCTTTCCGCCCTCAAAGGTTCGATCTACCACCTTCAAGAGCAGAATTTGCTCCTTGAATCTCCCCTCACCTATAGCCCTGACTGCCTTCCGATGGCTTTCCAGGGCGAACCTATCCTGGTCCTCTCTGCTTATGTTGAACCGCTGAGCCACATTCTCTGCCGTGAGCCCCATAGTCATATATGCCTCAGGTAAGTCTTCCATCAATTCCGGATCAGGCAATGGCTTGTTTCCTCCCATAGGCACCAACGTCATGTGTTCCACTCCGGCAGCCACTACTACATCGGCAAAGCCACACATGATCTTCTGGCAAGCGATAGCAATGGCTTCTAGCCCGGAGGCACAGTATCTGTTCACCGTCATCCCCGGCACCTGAGAGGACAGCCCCGCCTTAAGAGCGATAATCCTACCAAGGTTCATTCCCATCTCTGCCTCGGGGAAGGCACAGCCCATAATTAAATCATCTACATCTTGGGGCTGCAAACCGTTGGCCCTCTTGATAGCTTCTTTGACCACCTCTGTGGCCGTGTATTCAGGTCTGGTGTTCCTCAAGGTGCCTGTTACCGCCCTGGCTAAACCTGTTCTCACCGCTGATATTATGGCTGCTTCCCTCATCGTCATATATCTCCTCGCCTGTAGAACTAGTTCCTCAGCGGTCTATTCGTTTCAACAAAGTGTCTCAGCCTAGCCTGGGTCTTTTCCTCACCAGCCAGGGAAAGGAAGGTTTCTCTTTCTATATCCAGAAGGTACTCTTCCGTCACCAGGGTATTCTGATCCAGATTACCACCAGTGAGCACATACGCCAGCTTTTTGGCAATGTGGGCATCGTGGTCGGTTATATATCCTGCTTGTCGCATCAGATACACCATTAGTTCCAGGATAGCCCTCCCGGTTCTGCCGGTCACCCTGATGTCATCCCTTGGCCTTGGAGGACGGTAACCCTCTTTAGCTATGGCAAGCACCGATTGCTTAGCATCATATAACAAGTGGTCCAAATTCATAGTGATCCTATCATGTGGTCCCAAGTAGCTTAACCCCCGGGCCTCCCGTGCTGAGGTGGATACCCTAGCCGTGGCAATAGTTTCAAAGGCCCTGGCCACATAAGGAATGAGGTCGGGCCGACCTCCACCAGGAACTGCACTGGGAACACTGGGAGGCACCCAGTCAATAGCTCGCAGAAGCATCTCTTTATTGCCGCCGCCACCAGGGATAAGCCCTACCCCCACCTCCACCAGCCCCATATAGGACTCAGCATAGGCTCTTCTCATACTCGCCGCCATACATACCTCACACCCCCCACCCAGCGTCATTCGGAAAGGCGCGGCTACAACTGGTTTCTCCGAATACTTTATCCTCATGCACACCTGCTGAAACTGCTTCAGCACATGCTCTAAAGTATCCCAGTCCTTATTCTGACATAGACCAAAAATCTTCTTCACATCTGCGCCTACACAGAAGTTGATGCCCTGGTTGCCGATGACCAGCCCCTCAAAGTTCTCCTCCACATCCGCTATACTGTCGCCTATCATCTGGATAACATGGTCGTCGATGACATTGTTGGGGGAATTGAACTCCAGACAAGCAACATCATCTCCCATGTCCACAAGACTGGCTCCCACGTTGGAACGAATCACCCTCTTCCTCTCCTTTAGCGAGGGAAGGAGAATGATTTGCGGCTTCTCTTCGATCTCCTGGTAGTCCGCTTTACCGAAGTCAAAATAGTAGCGCCTCCTCCTCCGTCTCTCATAGAACCGCTCCCTGCCCCGTGAGAGCATCCGCTCTATATTCTGGGGTATCTTCTCACCTTCCCTTTCCATCCTCTCCACAGATTTTCTAAGGCCTATGGCATCCCAGGTCTCAAAGGGGCCAAGCTCCCAGTTGAATCCCCACCTCATTGCTCGATCCACAGCTAATATATCATCCGATATCTCAGGGACCTTGGCAGCACAGTAGAGCAGCATCTTCTTGAGTACCTTCCAGGCAAAACGCCCGGCTCTGTCGTCTGAATACACCAGGGTCTGTAGGCTCCTTGCTGGATCGGTTATTTGCTTGAGTTCATCCAGAAGAGGTAAACCGGGTCTCCTCTGTGGTACATATTCCATGCTGTTGTAGTCCAGGGCATATATCTGTGAGCCTTCAGCACCTACTTCCTTCTTGTAGAACCCCTTTTGTGTCTTATCGCCCAAAAGGCCGGCCTTTAACATCTTGGTGACAAATTGAGGAACAGTGAAATCCTCCTTTTCTGCTGCATCTTCTGTATTGTCACAGACATTCTGCGCTACCTTGACGAAGACATCCACGCCCACCATATCCGCCGTTCTGAAGGAGGCGACCTTCGGTCTACCCATAGGGGGACCGGTTATGGCATCCACCTCCTCTATGGTGTAACCGTCCTCTACCATGGTCTTTATGACTCCTATCATGGCATGAGCGCCTATTCTGTTGGCAATAAAGTTAGGTGTGTCTTTAGCAAAGACAATGCTTTTGCCTAGTCGCCGCTCGCAGAAGTCTGCCATGAAAGAGAGCACCTCTTTATCAGTAGCTCTCCCAGGTATGATCTCAAGGAGCTTCATATGCCTTGGGGGGTTGAAAAAATGTGTCCCCAAGAAGTGTGCTCTAGTCTCCTCTGATAGCTCTTCTGACATCCTCTCTATCGACAATCCAGAGGTATTCGTGCTAACGATGGTGTCAGGCTTTATAGATGACTCAACCTTTCGCAGCAGCTCCTTCTTTATCTTCAGATCTTCTGCTACTGCCTCAATAATCCAATCAGCGTCTGAAAGCCAGTGCATGTGGTCCTCAAAGTTACCCGGGATAACAAGCTTGGCATCCTCAGTAACATAGATTGCGGGTGGACTTGCCATCAAAGTGCTGTCTATGCCCCTTTTGGCAAGCTTGCTCCTGAAGGCAGGGGACTCCTTGGTCAGTCCTCTTTTCACATCCTCTTCACTGAGTTCCTTTGGAACAATATCCAAAAGGTAAGTATATATGTCCACACCTGCCAAGAGGGCAGCTATCTTGCCCCCCATCACACCAGCCCCGAGCACCGCCGCCTTCTTAATTCTTCTCCTCTTCAAGGCTCCCCCCTATCTTCTAAGAGATAAATATGTGCTCATAGGGACAAGGCCAACGATTCCCTAAATATCAATCTCGCGAGACTGGGCTAGAAGTCTTTCCAGTGGCGTAGCGAAGGATATACCTGTGCTCCCTGTTTGTCAAAAAAATGATCCCGGACTGCTCGCTACTTTTCTCATACGCCAAAGCTAGACCCAACGACTACGTGGTCAAAGACCTCTTCTTCCATGCTCACGATAGCCATTGACGACAAAAGGCCAAGGGTGGACAGGGTATTGAAACGTCACGCCCCCTATGCCAAAGAGGTTTTCAGTGCCATTATATATTCTTTATACCTCCTTATCCATCTCAAAATCAAGCGTCCATCCATTAGGCTGCGTCTCTAATGAGTCATCAGGATTTCGGGGTATTTTTGTCTGTCCAGCTTCGAAAAAGCGCGATATCTCACCAATTTGTCCTCATCAGGCTAATCTCCTATTCAGAGCTTTTAAGTTTCAGCCAAGCTCGGTAGAGCTCCCTTTTTGATAAACCTGTGGTCAAGGATAATCGAGCTACTGCCTCCTTAGCAGTAACGCCTTGGTAATAGAGATGGCGAAGCCCCTGTTCTATCTCCGAAGTCAATACAGGCTTCTTCACTCCTTTACTCCCTTCAACAACTAAGGTGAATTCTCCCCTTGGTTGCTGGAAGTGCTCTAATGCTTGGCTTATTGTCCCCCGGAAGACCTCCTCATGAACCTTGGTCAACTCTCGACCGATAGCTATCTTTCTATCTCCCAAAACTTCACTCAAGTCCCTCAATGTGGGCAACAAACGATGGGGAGATTCAAGAGCTATTATCGTTCGTGGTTCGGAAGCCATAGATTCCATCAAACGAATCCTTTCCCCTTTCTTTCGAGGAAGAAAACCAACGTAGGTAAACTGATGGGTCGGCAGTGCAGAGACTACTAAAGCGGTAATCACTACCGAAGGACCAGGGATAGGCACTACTGAGATACCACGCTGGGCAGCGGCTACGATAAGCTCATATCCTGGATCGCTCAATCCAGGCATGCCTGCTTCTGAAACCAGGGCCACATCTTTCTCCTGTAAGTAATCTAAAAGATAATCTAGCTTCGCCCTTTTGTTATGCTCATGGTAGCTCGTCGTGGGGGTTTTGATTCCGTAAACACCAAGTAAACGCCTGGTCTTTCGGGTATCCTCAGCAGCGATAAGCCCTACATCTCTCAGGATACGAAGGGCACGAAGGGTGATATCTTCCAGGTTACCAATAGGAGTAGCTACAACATAAAGAACAGACATAACTCTTTGTTGCTCGTTTAGTATACTAATTTTCCCTGAAAAAATCCTTCCATCCTTTTTAAGGAATCGCTGAGCCATGAACAGTGGTGATCCTTCCTCCCCCCACGGAAAAAACGGTTGACAAGCTGTGAATTGGTTAATATTATTGAAACATCAATCCATAGGAGGTGGAGGAATGGAAAACACTTTTGACAGCACCTATATCATTAACAAGGCGAAATACAACCAATTCGTGGCTCAGGCGAGCAAACTTGCCATTGCCGTCTATACCATTCCTGCTTTTGTTTGGCCGGAGCTATATAAGGGTATAGACATACACAAAGATATCGCCATGCGGGTTGTCTGGAAGCCAGAAACAACGGTAGGGCAGATTAAGGAATTGGATAAGATCTGGTTTTTAAAGAAATATGAATAATCGAGTCTTTGGGTACTCGATGGTCAGCACTCACCAACTTCGAAGCTGATAGCCGGTGGCTAAATGCCCATCCTCAGGATATTGCTCAATCTACGTTGACTTTCCAACCTCCCTTTGATATATTGTGGGGCACATTAATATTTCCATTCTACATTCCATTGACCGGGGAGAAAGAGGATGCCTGTTCATAAACATAAAGAGATGCGGCGCTCCTATGGCTTTGATGAAGTGGCTATAGTCCCCGGGGACACCACCCTTAATCCTGAACAGACAAACACTGATTTCCACCTGGGAAGCCTGAGTTTTTCCATCCCTATCCTGGCTGCAGCCATGGATGCTGTAGTTGATCCCAAATTTGCTGTCTTATTTAGCCAGCTAGGTGGGCTGGCAGTGCTTAACCTTGAGGGAGTGCAAGCTCGTTATGATAACCCGGAGGAGATTCTGGCCGAAATTGCTCAAGCTCCCCAAGAGGAAGTTACCTCTTTGCTGCAAGGGGTGTACTCCCAGCCAATAAAGGAGCAACTCATTGGCAAGCGTATTCAATGGATCAAACAAAAAGGGGGAGTTTGCGCTGCTTCAGTTACCCCAGCTAATACCAAAAGGTTTGCTCCTCTTATTACTGAAGCAGGAGCGGACGTATTGGTGGTTCAATCCACTGTCACTACTGCTCGCCATTTCTCCAAAAGCCCAGGGCTTAGTTTCTCAGAGTTGTGCCAATCAACCCCTCTACCTATTGTAGTAGGAAACTGCGTCAGCTACAGTGCTGCTTTGGAATTGATGAGGACGGGCATTTCTGGTGTCCTGGTTGGCGTTGGTCCAGGGGCAACCTGTACCACCAGGCAAGTCCTGGGGATAGGGGTCCCTCAGGTGACGGCTACTATGGATTGTGCTGCCGCTCGAGAGGAATATCTTCGGGAAACCGGGAGGTATGTAGCCGTGATCACCGATGGTGGTATCCATGCTGGAGGCGACCTGTGCAAGGCTTTTGCCTCCGGCGCTGATGCTGTCATGTTAGGTGCTATCCTGGCTCAGGCTGAGGAGGCACCGGGCAAAGGATACCATTGGGGTATGTCTAACCCTCACCCGGCATTGCCGCGAGGCAAACGAATCAAAGTAGGCGCTCGCGCCCCCCTGGAAAAAATCCTTTTTGGTCCCACTTCCATCAGCGATGGGACTCAAAACCTGATAGGGGCTTTACGCACTGCCATGGGTGTTTGCGGTGCTGCCACCATCGCCCAGATGCATCAGATTGAAATGGTAATTGCACCAGCGATAAAGACAGAGGGCAAATCTTGGCAATTTCAACAAGAAATCTACTCTCAGTAGCTGACCTCAGTGCTGAAGATATCTGGCATCTTATTGAAAAGGCTGTCAGCTTAAAACAAAGGGAAAGAAAAGCCTACCTCAAGGGAAAGGCCCTGGCTCTTCTCTTTGAAAAGCCCTCCCTTCGCACCCGAGTAAGCTTTGAGGTAGCTATGTGGCAGCTAGGGGGAAACACCCTTTATCTTTCCCCTGATGAGGTAGGCTTGGGAAAGAGGGAAAGGGTCTCTGATGTAGCTCGGACACTGAGTCGCTATGTGGATGGCATTGTAGCGCGGACTTTCTCCCACCAAACCCTGGAGTTGCTGGCTCGATATGCTCAGGTGCCGGTGATAAACGGCCTTTCTGACCAAGAGCACCCTTGCCAAGCATTAGGTGACCTGCTCACCATCTACGAAAAAAAGGGGAAGCTCAAAGGCTTGAAATTGGCTTTTATTGGCGATGGCAACAATGTAGCCCGAAGTTTGCTTTTAGCCACCTCTCTGATGGGGGTAGATTTTTCTATTGCTTCACCGCCGGCTTATAACCTCCAGGATACAATCCTGCGTCATGCCCAAGAATTTGCTTTACAAAGTGGTTCTCGTATCTTTCTTACCTCAGACCCTCGCCTCGCTGCAGAGAATGCCGATATCGTTTATACTGACGTATGGACTAGCATGGGACAGGAGGCTGAAGCAGAGGCTCGTCGCCTTGCCTTCGCCACCTATCGGGTGGATATCCAACTTCTGTCACTGGCTAAAAAGGATGCCCTGTTCATGCACCCTCTACCAGCCCACCACGGAGAAGAAATTGCCGAAGGGCTTCTTGACCACCCTCAATCTGTGGTCTTCGACCAAGCAGAGAACCGTCTGCACATTCAGAAGGCAATATTGTTGAAGTTACTACGTTAATAAACCGCATAAGGAATATCATGACCAAACCTATCGTAGCCATTGTCGGCAGACCTAATGTGGGTAAATCTACCCTATTTAATCGCCTCCTTGGTGAAAGGAGGGCTATTATTGAGGATTTGCCAGGAACAACTCGTGACCGAATCTACGCCGATATCTCCTGGGAAGGGCGCGAATTGACTGTCGTAGATTCTGGCGGGCTGGAGCCGCAGCCGGAGTCTACTATTAAGCAAAAGGTTAAGGAACAGGTAGAGATAGCTATTGCTGAAGCCGATGCAATCCTCTTCTTGGTGGATGCCCAAGAGGGAGTAATGCCAGTTGATGAGGAAATAGTCGATATATTACGCCGCTCACAAAAACCAGTAGTGCTAGTGGTGAATAAGGTGGATAGCACTAAGCAGCAAAGTGAGGTGCCCCAGTTCTATGAGTTGGGTATAGGTGAGCCCATACCTGTTAGTGCCTATCATGGCAGAGGAATTGATGAATTATTAGAGAAAGTTACTGCTGGCTTACCACCCCTTCCCCTCGTCTCGGCAGAGCCAGAATTAATGAAAATCGCCATCGTAGGGCGACCCAATGTCGGCAAGTCACTTCTGGCTAACACCCTTTTAGGGGAAGAAAGACTCGTTGTTCATGAGATTCCGGGAACAACTCGTGATTCAATAGATATCGTTTTCCGCTATGCTGACGAGAGTGTAATTCTTATTGATACAGCGGGAATAAGGCGGCGTGGGCGGATTGAAACGGGTATCGAGCGGTATAGCCTGGAACGCACTCTGCGCGCTATTGACCGAGCTGATGTTGCCTTGCTGCTCATCGATGCCGTTGAGGGCATTACTGCCCAAGATATCCATATCCTGGGCTATATTCAACAGGCTTATAAGGGGGCCATATTAATAGTCAACAAATGGGACTTGGTTGAGGTAAAAGATGTAACCTTATGGACAGAGGTGATAAGGCAAAGGACTAAATTTATGCCCTACATAGAAATTCTATTTCTCTCTGCTAAGACGGGATATGGAGTAGAGAAGGTTCTGCCCGCCGCAAAAAGGATCTATGAGGAGAGGCTGAAGCACCTTCCCGCTCCTTCACTGGATAGCATAGTCAAAGAAGTAGTGGCGGCTCACCTCCCCCCCAGGAAAGGTACTAGGCGGCTGAAGATTCTCAATACTAGGCAAACAGGGGTTAATCCGCCCACCTTTGTCTTTTATGTTAATGATGCCAAATTAGCCCATTTTTCCTATCGGCGCCACCTCGAAAATAAGTTGCGCCAGTTTTTCGGCTTCCAAGGCACCCCCCTCCGCCTGCTCTTCAAAAGTAGAGGTGAAAAAACTGCTGAAAACCTCTAGACTTTTTAACATCCGATTCGGAGGTCCACTAGCTCTATCTCCTGATCCTAAAAGGTATTAGTATGGTGGAGCTCAAGTTTATCGCCATTATCCTTTTGAGCTATCTCCTGGGTGCTATCCCCTTTGGTATAATTGCCACCAAGCTGACTAGAGGGATAGATATCAGGGATTATGGTAGCGGTAAAATAGGAGCGACTAACGTGCTACGCTCTGCTGGTGGTAAGGCAGGCCTTCTTACCGTAATACCTGACATGGGTAAGGGCGCTGTGGCAGTGATAATAGCCTGGCTTGTGCTGCATAGCTATGCTGGCCAGGTTGTTGCTGCTCTGGCAGCTATGATGGGACATAACTGGCCGATATATGCCAATTTTCGAGGTGGGCGAGGGGTAGGCCCCTATGTCGGAGGGATGGCAGCTATGTATTGGCCTGTTGCGCTAGCATGTGGCCCAGGGGTGGGAGTGGGTATCGCTGCCCTAACCCGTTATGCCTCATTAGGTTCGATATTCGTGGTACTTAGCTCCTTCACGGCAATGCTCCTCATGGTGCTCGTAGGAACGCAGCCAACGGAATACTTGATCTATGCTGGTGTGGGCGGGGGCTTGATTTTATTTCAACATCGTGATAATATACAACGACTTATCGCTGGGACGGAACGTAAACTGGGGGAGAAGGCAGAAAAAAGGGAGAATCTTCTGCCCAAATATATAAAGGAGTAAGAATGCCTAAGGGAGCTATTATTGGCAATGCCAGCTGGGGGACAGCCCTAGGAATAACCCTAGCTCGTAAGGAAATTCGTACAAAGTTATGGGCGCGAAATCAAGAAACGGCAGAAAAGCTCAACCAAGCCAGGGAGAATACTACCTATCTACGGGGATTTCCTTTTCCTCCTCAGCTTTCTGCTACGGATTCTATAGAAGAGGTCATGGACAGGGCAGACCTAGTCATTCTTGCTGTACCATCCCAAAGCATGCGTCATAATATAAGGATGGTAAAGGACTACCTGAACGATTCGATGCTTATTGTAAGTGCCACCAAGGGACTGGAGGTAGGCAGTGGTAAACGCATGTCTCAAGTAATTGCGGAAGAGATTGATACTCGCTTTCATCCTAATATTTGTGTCCTCTCTGGACCAAATATGGCCCGGGAGGTGGCCAAAGGTTTGCCTTCAGTGACAGTAGTTGCTGCCTATAATGCCGCAGTGGCGGAGAGGGCAAAGCAGCTGATCAATTCAAACGATTTCTCTGTCTTTACCAGCACTGATGTAATCGGAGTGGAGCTAGGGGGAGCACTAAAGAATGTTATTACCTTGGGCGTTGGCATGATAGATGGATTAGGTGATGGGAATAATGCTAAAGCCGCCCTCATCATTCGGGGGCTAAGTGAAATAATCGTTTTAGGAACGACCTTTGGGGCCAACCCCCTAACCTTTATCGGACTGAGCGGCTTGGGTGATCTAGTGGTTACCTGCTTCAGCCCCTCCAGTCGCAATTACTACATAGGGAGCCTGCTGGCTAAAGGGTGCCCCTTAAAGGAGGTAATGGATTCAACGCCTCATGTGGTTGAAGGAGTTAGCACTGCTTTAGCCGCCCGGGAGCTAGGGCAAAAAGCAGGCATTAGTCTGCCTGTCATAGAGCAAATTTGCAAAGTGCTTTATGAGGGGCTCGATGTAAAGAAAGCCATCGCTCAAATTGTAGAATATCCAGCAGATGGGGAATCACTGGAAATTACAAAATTACTCCGTTTTCTACTCAGCTATATCCAATCAAGGTGGCATCAACCACCAACTTGGTTGCCTGAAGCAGAAGATGCCTCATACCAATAGAAAAAATCCTTTTCAGTGCTCTTCTAAGCTTTCTTAATCCGATTAAAGAACCTCCTCTTCCCCTTTTCAGACACCCTTGCTTCGCCCAAGCTTTTTGCTAGTTCGAGGAATAGCTGGCGCTGTTCCTCATCTAATCTCTCAGGGGTGACCACTCTAACCTTAACTAGCTGGTCACCTTGTCCTGAGCGGTGAAGATAAGGTATACCCTTCCCTTTCAATCGGAAGACCTGGCCTGTCTGCGTTCCTGAAGGAATCTCGATATTGACCTTACCCCCTAATATAGGCACTTCCACTTCATCCCCCAAAGCTGCCTGGGCAAAATTTATGGGCAATTCATAAAGGATATCATTCCCATCACGCTTAAAGAACCTATGTTCCTGCACTGAGAGGGTAATATAAAGGTTACCCGCAGGCCCCCCCCACATCCCTGCTTCCCCCTCACCACTAAGACGTATCTGAGAGCCATCCTCTACTCCAGCAGGAATCTTCACCACTAATTTGCGATGTTTGCGTTCCTTTCCGGTGCCTTGGCACTGACTACAAGGCTGGGTAATGATGCTGCCTTCCCCATGACAGCGTTGGCAGATAGCCCGATTAACAAAGCGCCCAAAGATACTTTGGTGTACTCGGCGCACCTCTCCTATGCCGTCGCAGTTGGGGCATTTTATCGGTTGGCTCCCTGGCTCACTGCCTAGGCCATAGCAAAAGGAACATGATTCGGTGCGCCAAACTTTAATCTCTTTCTCGCAGCCTAAGACTGCCTGCTCAAAAGGAATAGTAGCTTTATAGTGTAAGTCAGCGCCCTGTTGCGGCACCCGCTTTCTTACTCTGGTAGTGCCACCAAAGAAGGTTTCAAAGATATCCCCTAAGCCGCTAGCAAAATCACCAAAGCCCTCGAAGCCACGCCCATTGCCCAAATGCCCCAGGTAGTCATAATTTGCCCGCCTCTCGGCATCGCTCAGCACTTGATAGGCTTCATTTATTTCTTTGAATCTCTCTGCTGCCCCATCTTGGTGATTGCGGTCGGGATGGTATTGGAAGGCTAGCTTCCTGAAGGCCCTCTTAATCTCCTCCGGGGCGGCATCCCGAGACACACCGAGCACCTGATAGTAATCCCTTTTTGGAGCCATCGCCTTTCGCCTCTTTAACCTTTCATCATAACCTTCCCATGGATGAAAGGTCAAGCTCACTGAAAAGTCTTACGTCATTGCGAGCAACGCGAAGCAATCTCATGATCGCTTTTCCTCTCCCTACCGAGATTGCTTCGGCATTGTGTGCCTCGCAATGACGTGATCGGGGGGCCATCCACCAACTAGATTGAGACAGAAGTCCTTATCTTGATTACCCTTTTCTTTTGCTGGTAATTGTGGTAAAATACCACACAGTAGGTTATTAGAAATGGCCAGCCGCTTTGAGAAATTCTCTGAGCGAGCACGTCGTGC
>Ga0209314_10000244_pt1 | contig 24091 bp, 20 predicted proteins | sample I19B2metaG_FD_184146 | JGI IMG/M metagenome (GOLD analysis project Ga0209314, IMG submission 184146) | Lake sediment bacterial and archeal communities from Gulf of Boni, Indonesia to study Microbial Dark Matter (Phase II) - ​I19B2 metaG... | ecosystem: Environmental > Aquatic > Freshwater >... | reverse complement strand
AATTCTTGTTTCTAATTTTGCTTTTTCTCTAATTTTTTGCTAAAATTATTTTTAGGAAAATGTATTATGTTTATGTATTAAAAAGTTTAAAAGACCACAAACTTTATATTGGTAGCGCAAGTGATTTAAAGAAAAGAATAGAGGCACATAATTCCGGTGCTGTTCCGGCAACAAAGAGCCGTTATCCATTCAAACTTGTTTTTTATGAAGCGTTTCTAAGTAAGACCGATGCACTCTGTGATGAGAAATTCTTTAAGACCGGTTATGGTAGGGAAGTTTTGAAAGAAAAAATTAAAGGTTCTTTATTGTGATTATTGTTAAAGGTGTGGCCACCTCGTTGTTAGTTCGCCGACTACCTCATCGGTAGTCTGCCGAAGAGGCAGAAGAGGCAGGAGAGGTCGCCTAGAGGCCGAGGGCGGCGGTTTGCTAAACCGCTATACCGTTGAAAAGCGGTATCGTGGGTTCGAATCCCACCCTCTCCGTTTGTTCTTTGGTGGGATTCGAACAAGGGGGTTATAGGGGGAATGAGAAAGGCCACCTATGCCTTCGGGGTAACAGTTCCGACGTTACGTCGGAACGCCATAGGGGTGGAACCCCTTTGGAGAGCGAAGCGAGTGAGATTCCCACCCTCTCCGAACGGAGTGAGGAGAGAGCGACACAACTGCTTGTGTCGTGTGGGGGATTCGAAGACCGCAGCGATGTGCGAGTTATCCGACGAAAGTCGGATAGGCGAGCACTGCGAGGGGCGGCTTGCGAGAAATTTCCGTCAGGAAATTTACTTGTAGGCGATTCCCACCATCTCCGTCATAAATTTTTGCTCGAGCAAAAATTTATCTCTAAATACTAATTACTCACACAAACTGCAAATATTCTTACCTAATTGTCTTGTCACTCGTTTGTTAAAAAATTCCTTTAAAAAATTTTTTTGACTTGCAGAATTTTTTTTATTATAATTTTTTTTCAAATGAAAATATTCGTATCATTCGAATCCGTCATTCGTGACATTCGTGAATAAAAAAATGCGTGTTGGTTTAACCTACGATTTGAAAACTGATTACGAACTTAAACCCGGTGAGCCGGTAGATAAGTATGCCGAATTTGACAAAGAGGAAACAATTGCGGTAATTGAAAATGCTTTAAAAGAAGAAGGTAACGAAGTTGTTCGCATTGGTAATGGTAAAAAACTACTTGATTTCCTCATCGTGAAAAAAGAAAAAATAGATATCATTTTTAATATTGCTGAAGGAATAAATTTTCGTTCCCGCGAAGCGCAAGTTCCGGCAATACTTGATCTGCTTGAAATCCCTTATGTGGGCAGCGACCCTTTAACCCAAACGATTACCTTAGACAAAGTGATGGCAAAAAAAATTATTGCCTATCATGGTCTACCAACACCAAAATTTATCTTAGTTAACGAGATTCCCGATTTAAAAAATTTTAATTTACCATTTCCGGTAATTGTTAAATTGCGCTACGAAGGAACATCAAAAGGTTTAGATAAAAATGCACTGGTGAATAATTTCACAAAGTTGAAAGAACGCGTAGAGTGGGTAATCAAAACTTATCACCAGCCAGTGTTAGTTGAAGAGTTTATTAAAGGCAAGGAATTTACGATTGGGATTATCGGTAGCGAAAAACCGGAAGTGCTCCCGGTAGTACAGATTGCTATTTATGGCAAACTTGACCTCGGTGAAGAATTTTATATCCATTCCCTTGTTGAATCTACCGGTGTAGATTACATTTGCCCAGCGAGAATTTCATCTAAGTTAGAAAAGAGAATTAGCGAATTAGCAAGCAAATGTTACCAAGTTTTAGAATGTCGTGATTTTGGAAGAATTGATATTCGTTGTGACGAGAATGACAACCCTTATTTTTTGGAATGTAATCCTTTACCTTCGCTTGCCTTAGTTGATATCTGGCCAATTGTTGCTCACCAAACCGGACTCACCTATAATCAGATGATTAACAAAATCCTTTCCTCCGCTTTAAACCGTTACAATCTCAAATAAAAAATTTTTAAAAAAGTGCTTGACAAGATTTTTACCCCTTTGTATAATTGATAGCAAAAGAAAAATCTTTTTGGTAAAAAAAGGAAAAATCTGGCAAAAGAAAATTTTTTAAAAATACTTGACAAAATTTAACACTGCTCGTATAATAAAAACACAAAATAAGAAAAGGTGATAAAAAATGGTAGAAGAGGAAAAAAAGCCTAAAGAGATAATGGACGTAAGAGAACTTGCTCAATATCTTGGGATTGGTAAATCAAAAATTTATGCTTTAATCCGACATAAAAAAATTCCTGCTTCCCGTATCGGAAGACAATACCGTTTTTCTAAAGATGTAATTGATGCCTGGCTTAAAGAAAGAATCATTACTAAAAAAGAAGAACCGCAAATGCGTCTGTTTAAGGAAAAAGAAGAGACAGCTCTAAAAAAAGAAAAAGGAGGAGAAAGTTCTCCTGAAATTTCAGGAGAAGAAAAAGATGAAAGAATCAAGTAGTACTGCTGTATCTGATAGTACTGCTCTATCCGATGATAGGTGTGTTGTAATTCAAGAAAAAGTCGCCGACGCTGCCTACCCCGCCGGAGTGCCCGTTCTCCGTAGTACTACGAAGGATGAAGCTACGAAGGCTGGACGGAGCGAAGAAGCGAAGTGGCAATCCTGGCGGTGGCAATTTCAGAATCGGGTCACTACCTTAGAAGATTTAGAGAAATGGATTAATTTAAGTGTTGAAGAAAAAAGAGCAATAAATTATGTCACTGAACGTTTTCCGATGGCTATCTCACCTCATTTCCTCTCTTTATTAGACAGAGATGATCCGGAATGTCCCTTACGGCAACAAGTTATCCCTTCTTTAGAAGAACTCCGGTTAGGTTCCCATGATTTAGTTGACCCCTGTGGTGAAGATAAGGATATGGTTGTTCCCGGTTTGGTTCATCGGTATCCTGACCGGGTAGTAATATTAATTAATAGCATTTGCGCTGCCTATTGTCGTTTTTGTACCCGGAGGCGTTTAGTAGGGAAAAGGGAGAAAAGTTTAAGCAAAGAAGAATTAGAGCCAATTTATGAATATCTAAAGAAAAATGAAAAAATACGCGATGTATTAATCTCCGGTGGAGATACCCTTTTATTACCAGACGAAAAATTGGACGAGGTATTAAAAAATTTGCGGGCGATTTCTCATCTTGAAATTTTGCGTCTTGGGACACGCTTGCCCGTAACTTTACCCCAAAGAATTACTCCTCAACTTTGTCAAATTTTGAAAAGATATCATCCCCTTTACATCAATATCCATTTCAATCACCCGAAAGAGATATCCTCGGAAACTAAGTTTGCTTGTCAATTATTGGTTGATCATGGCATTCCTCTCGGGAGCCAGACAGTTTTGCTTAAAGGAATTAACGATACACCAAAAATAATGATGAAATTGATGCACGAACTTCTGAAAATACGGGTGCGACCTTATTATATTTATCAGTGTGACCTTGCTGCAGGGACAGAACACTTCCGTACCTCAGTTTCTACAGGAATAAAGATTATCGCTTCTTTAAGAGGTTACACCAGTGGTCTCGCCTGCCCAACCTATGTAATTGATGCTCCTGGTGGCGGCGGTAAGGTGCCGTTCACTCCCGACTATGTGATTTCGCGTTCCCGTAAGGGTATAATTTTCCGTAATTATCAAGGACGTGTTTTTGTTTATCCAGAAAAGAACGGCAACTTGGTGGTGAACCCCGTTAGAAATCCCGAAGAGCTAACCGTGAAGGCGGAACATTCTGGCAAAGAGTTTAAAAGTTCCAAGATTTCTAACGGGGTGAATGGGGAAAACCAAAAGAACTCATCACGGCAGTCGGTTCTAATTAAAGGGAGCAATTGGAGTAAAACCCTTAACGAAGGGAAGGAGGTGAAAAAATACAATGGCTGAGAAAGTAGCGAAAGTAGGAGTAAAAAGAGCGGAAGGTTACCTCTATTATGTGGACAGAAACGGTGACATTTCTCGGGCAAAAATGGCACGTGGCGGAAAAAAGGGTGGTAAACCGGAGAAAGTAGCGAAATGCGGTGTGAAAAAAGCAGCCGGGTATCTTTACTTTGTTGACAAACAGGGTGACATTTCCCGAGCAAAAATGCGCCGTGGTAGAAGGTAGAATTTAACCAATAACTAATAACCAATAACCAATAACTATACTACCCAACCTTCCCAGAAAAGAAAGCCTTTTATTGCTGGAAAAAACAAAATTGGAAATCCAGAAAAAGGCTTTCTTTTTTTATCTTGGGTTGACCCCCCTGTAATAGAAATTGAAAATTTAAAATGAAAAATTAAAAATTGTTCAGAAACTGAGTAGCGGAAACCTCAGTTCTCACAATTAAGTTTTCATAATTTTTGCATTTTTAATTTTGCTCTGAAAGGGGCGGGGTTGACATAAATTTTTCTATTTAGTAAAATGTTTACACGATGCTTATTGACCAATTTGACCGAGAAATCGATTATCTAAGAATTTCCGTAACTGACCGTTGCAACCTGCATTGTATTTATTGCGTGGGAAGAAAAATTTCTTTTTATCCACGGCAAGAAATTCTTACCTACGAAGAAATCTTTGAAATAATCAAAATTGCCCAAGAACTTGGAATAAAGAAATTTAGAATTACCGGTGGCGAACCTTTATTGCGGAGTGGATTGCTGAATTTCCTAAAAAAATTAGCGAATGCAAAAATAAACTATTCCTTGACCACTAACGGTCTACTTCTCAAGAAATATGCAAAAGACTTAAGGCAGGTTGGTCTTGAAAGTATAAATATCAGTCTGGATACTCTTGAGAAAAACAAATTTGCGAAAATTACTGGCGAGGACATTTTGCCTGAAATCTTTAGAGGGATTGATGAGGTAGAAAAAGTTGGATTTTCGCCAATAAAAATTAATGTAGTAGTAATGAATGGAATAAACGAAAATGAAATTGAAAATTTCATTACTTTCTTTGGTCAAAGAAAAAATTTTCTTATTCGTTTTATTGAATATATGCCTTTTGAGAGAAGTGCCTCTGATTATTTTTTCCCTTTGAGCGGAATTGAGGAAAAAATAAAAATTAATCCTCAAACATTTACTAAAACCAAAATTGAGGGAGCTGGACCAGCGAGATATTATCAAATTGGACAGACACTCGTGGGTTTTATTACCCCCCGTAGCCAACCTTTCTGTCACTACTGTAACCGTTTAAGGTTAACTTCCGATGGGAAATTGAAGCCATGCCTTGTTTCTCCAATAAGTTATGATTTAAAAGAAATTCTCCGTGCCTCTTCGGCCATGCCTCCTCGGCAGGTCGCCGAAGAGGAGACAGGTTACCGTAGAGGTGACCGCTCTTCTGCAAACCAAGAAAGCAACAAGTCTATTTCTCAGGAGATAAAAAGAATATTTAAGCAAGCGGTCCAGACAAAACCGGAAGGACATAATTTTCATTTTTTGGGTGAAATGATAAAAATAGGAGGATGAGGTTAGTTAGTGAATTGGTGAATTAGTTAATTAGTGAATTGGCAGGATGAAGAAAAAATTAAGTCATTTTGATAAAAGAGGGAAGGCAAGAATGGTAGATGTGAGCGGGAAAGAAGAAACTCTTCGGGAAGCAACTGCGAGCGCAACTGTATTGATGAAAAAAGAAACCTTAAATTTAATTAAGAAAAATAAATTAACCAAAGGTGATTGTCTTGGAGTAGCGAAAATTGCTGGAATTTTAGCGGCAAAAAAAGTTTCCGAACTTATCCCTCTTACCCATCCATTAAAAATTAGTCATTGTGACCTTGAATTCATAACCGCAGATTATCCCAATATTACATCGGGACAGATTACGCAGAGAAAAAATCTAAGTGCAATCAGGATTGTGGCAACAGTGAAGACCAGAGATGTTACGGGGGTAGAGATGGAAGCACTTACTGCGGTAGCAATTGCTGGGTTGACTATCTACGATATGGTAAAGGCGGTAGATAAAAGAGTAATAATTACCGACATTTGTCTTTTGGAAAAGAAGGGAGGGAAAAGTGGTTGCTGGAAAAGAGATTAAATTTTTCCATGGACGATTAAAAAAGGGGATAGAGCGCTTAGCCAGAGAATATCTTTCCTGTCTTGAAGAAGATGAACGGATTTTTGAAATTGACCTGAGCGTAGTAAAAACACATTCGCTAATGTTGAATAAACAGGGTTATCTTTCAAAAAACGAATTGGAGAAGATTTTATCCGCATTAGAAAAACTGAAACGGGACTGGCGGGAGGGGAAACTTAAGAAATTGTTTTCCAAAGCAAATCGGGAGTTTACTGATATTCACCCTTTTATTGAGCAGTATCTCATTGATACCTGTGGCATAGAAATTGGGGGAAAAGTCAATCTTGGACGGAGTCGTAATGACCAGGTTGTCACCGATTTGCGGATTTATCTCCGGGAAGAAATTTTAGAAATCGGACAATCACTAATTGATTTTATTCAATCGCTGTTGATTCTGGTGACCCGGCACTACGAAACTGTCTTCCCTGGGTATACTCATCGTCAACCAGCACAGGTTACTACTTACGCCCATTATTTGCTTTCCTATGTGGATATCTTTTTACGCGATTTAGACCGGTTAAAAGAAGTATATTCACGGATAAATCTCAATCCGCTTGGCGCTTCGGCTTTAGCCGGAAGTAGTTTACCTCTTGACCGAGAATATACTAGAAAACTGCTAAATTTTGGGGGTATCTTAGAAAATAGTATTGATGCAGTTTCCAGTCGCGATTTTCTTCTTGAATCAGCAAATGCTTCAGTCCTGATTATGCTTTCTTTAAGCCGAATGGCGAAAGATTTAATCCTTTGGTCAAGTTATGAATTTGGTCTTCTTGAACTTGCTGATGGACTTAGTGATATTTCTACCGCCATGCCTCAGAAAAAAAATCCCTCAATTTTAGAACTGCTTCTCGGGAAGACACATCTTGCAGTTGGTCTACTCAATCATTTATACACTACTCTGGGTGGATTGGAGAGTGGGTATAATCAGGAATTGCAAGAACTTAAATCCTCCCTCTGGAAAATTATTGATTTTACCAGACCTTCAATTAAAATTACGCAAGAAGTTTTCCTGACTTTAAAAATAAATAAAGAACGTATCCGGGAAATCTTAGAAAAAAGTTATCTTACCGCAATTGATTTTGCTGAATTTTTAGTAAAATCTGGATACGTGAGAAATTTCCGGAAAGCACATTTTTTAGTTGGGAATACGGTTAAAGAATTAATTAAAGAAAAAAGATTTTTGTCGCAACTTACACCGGAAGAAATGAGAAAAATAAGTAGAAAAGTTTTAGGGAAAGAAATTTGTTTGACCCAAGATGTAATTAAAAAAGTTACTGATCCGATTCTTGGTGTAAGACAAAGAAAATCACTCGGTGGACCAGCACCGGAAGAAGTGAAAAGAATGTGGAAATTTCGTCAGAAAGAATTGAATATAAAGAAAAAAGATTGGAAAGTTCGCATTTCTAAATTGAAGGATTCATAATTGACCCCGGTATACCCCGCCGTAATCCCCTAATTCGGCAGATCCTATTTTCTTACCACCAAGAAGTGAATCTTGACAAAAAGAGGAAGCGGGTTTATAATTTACCTAAGGATGAATTTCTCGGTAGACCATGACCTATCGGAAAGAAAAGGGATTTACCTTAGCTGAATTGATGGTTGCCGTTAGCATATTGGCAATTTTTTTTCTTGCGGCAATCAGTGCTTTTTTTGGAATTGGTCGGGGTATTTTGATTACTAAGACCCGAACAATTGCTACTACCCTTGCCCAAGAAAAAATTGAATTCTTGAAAAATATTCCTTATTATCGGTTAATTGTAAGCACAGACACTGATTACGACCGAACCTATTATCCACCCGAAACTGACATTGTGGTAGGTGGTATGCAATTTGAACGGCGGGTGTTCGTCCGTAAAGTTAAAGAAAGTGGTGGGAACCTTGTGGAAACTAATGATGACTGCGGATTAAAAAAAATTAAAGCGACTGTCCTCTGGGAAGAAGACGGCGAAGAAAAGACTTTAGAGGTTACTAACCTTTATGAAAATTCCGAACGCAGTGCATCAAGTGCTAAAATTTACGGAACAATCACTACTATCGCCACGGTAGTGATTAACCGTGCCCGAGTGGTAGTTGTGGAAAATCCTTCCTGGGAAGATTATACTCTTGCTGACGGCGAATATTGTATCCGTCTTGCCCCTGGTGATTATAATCTCCGCGTTACCCATCGTGAATATTTTGATACTATTTTTAGTGCTTCTGTCCTGGAATATGAATCGGTAACCGAAAATGCCAGCTTATTTGCTAAAGGCAGAGGTTCGGTTCAGGGTAGAGTCGTTACTCTTAGTTCTCAGGCAGTAAACGGAGGAATAGTTTATTCTAATGATGGATTATCGCCAGCAACAACTACAAACACCAATGGCTACTATTTCATCCAGGATAGTGCTACCGGTACCTGGACTATTTCTGCTGCTTCGGGGACATTGTATGGTGAAGTGAATGTGAATATTGCTCAGGGCGTCCTAACTTCAGCAACAACAATTTTCCTTAATCCCACCGGTACCGATGGGTTCATCTATGGACAAGTGACTCGTTCCGATACCGGCTCGGGCATCGGCAATATTTATATTCAAGCCGGTGCGGGTGGTGTTTATACCGGGAATAATGGATACTACTGGTTAGCGGTCACCCCGGGGTCGTATTATGTCACGGCTAACCCCAATTACGAAAATGCGAATTTTACTACTCAGGCAACCACAGTAACCGTAAGCGCCGTTGGAGAAAAAAAATTGCAAAATTTCGTTCTTCAACCAGCGGGAATGCTTAAAGGACAAACGGTTGTTCCCGGGAATGACCCCTTACCCGATATAATGATTCAGGCAAGTGGTCCAACAACCATTTCTGTAATGAGCGGTCACGATGGGCATTATAGTATGTATGTTCCGCTTGGCACTTACACAATTGAGCCGGTGCTTGATATTCGTGAAGTTTCTGACCCTTCAGAGGTAAGTATAACCCTTAACTCAACAGACCAAGGACAGACAGTAACTATTTCTACCTTTACTATTAAACCGGCTTACGGTACAGTTAAAGGCGTAGTTAAAGAAGAGAATAAACTAATTGAAACCGGTGTGTTGATTATTGCCAGTACTACTACGCTCGCCGGGGACTACCCCCCAACCCTTGATTCAGATTTACGTGAAGGCGGTCTTATTTATTATGGGACAATTAGTCATTCTAACGGTACTTATAGTTTAGAGGTGCGTGGCCAAAGCGATTCAGATACAAGTTATTATGTTTACGCCTGGTATACAAAAATGAGCGTTAGCGGACCGGTGATTAAACGCTCTGACCCTCAATATAAAACAGTTTCTTTACGCGCCTTAGAAGAAAAAACAATAGATTTCACCCAATGGCAATAATAAAAATGTTACAGGTTAAACAAGAAAAAGGTGTAACTCTTGTTGAATTATTGATTGTTGTAGTTATATTAGGTATTTTAGCGTCGGTTGCGGGGAATCTTCTCATTGGAGGGATAAGATTCTGGCGTTTAAGTAGAGCAAGGACAGAAATCCAACGCGATGCACGCACCTGTTTAGATTTAATCCATCGGGAGTTGCGTCAGGCAGAAGCAAGCAGTATTGTCGTGGATAGACTTGACGACCAGCAACCCCCCTGTTCACAAATTTCTTTTACTAAAGTCGTAACCGGGGACGCGATTATTTACTCCCAGGAAGGAGCGAAGTTATCCCGTTCAATTAACGGAACAAAAAATTTTTTAGCCGAAAATTTACGTCATATAACTTTTGTCTACCCACGAACTGACGATGAAAAGATTATCGCGATTTCTATTTGTTTTGAGAAAGAGACTTATGGCGGGGGAGAAAAATCATTGCATCTCTCAGTGGAAAAAGTGCGGATAATGAACGAATAAGTAAAAAAATGTTACAGGTTACAGGTTACAGGTTACAGGTTAAAAAAGAGAAGGGACAAACATTGTTGGTTGTTCTTGGAATAATAATTATTCTCTTGATTTTTATTCCTGCGCTTGTATATTATGTCCAGCAGGAGGCGAAATGGACAATTAAAGGGAAAAGAACAACAACCGCATTCCATCTTGCTGAGGCGGGGATAGAGCGGGGCTACTGGAAACTGACTGAATCGGATTCCTACTGGGACATAATTACCAAAGACGAGCAACAAATTGATGGCTACAAAGGTGATAGTAACTCAATTTATTCTGACTTAGCGGGTGGGAAATACAAAATTAATATTTTCAAATCGGGAGTTGAGAAGGTAACCATCCGTTCCCAGGGACAGGATGATTCAACTCAAGAAGTAAGAACAATTGAAGCGGTCTATAGCCGCAAAGCAATTGATTCAGCAATAGACGCTGAGAGCACTGTTGAGTATAAACCCGGCTTAAAAGTACACTGGGGTCCAGTAAAGACTTACACTTCAATTGAGCAAGCACCCCAACAATATTATCCCCGAAAATTTTCTAAAGGGAGAATTGTTGGTCGGGATATTGACCCGACTTCACCCAATAGTGATGAAATAGAATACTGGGCTTTTGATGATGAACTTGGGCAACCGGCAGAAATTAATTTGGCATATTATATTGCTAAGGCAACTTCTTCAAGTGTTCCTCCACCAAGAAAGGCTACCGGTGTCCAGGCAGCAAATGCCTCCCCTTCGGGGAGTGGATATTTCACCGAAAGTGTAAAATTCAGACAACCTGGCGCCGGGGGTGGTGCTTATACTTTTACCAGTTCAACTTCAGTAATTTTTGTTAATGGCAATGCGGACATGGAAGTAAACACATGGTTAGATGTAGAAGCCCTTATTGTTACCGGTAATGTTGACTTCAATGCAAGAAGTAGTTCTTACGCGGCGACTATACCGGAAAATGCGTCCGAAGAGTATCAACATCCCGAGGCCCTTGCCACTTGGGCGACATTCCCGGGTAACGGTCAGCCCTACGCAGTTACCAATTGTGGTATGCACGGCTTCCTTTATGTTGGTGGCGATCTAAAAGATGCTGCCGGGGGCGGGAAAATAGTCGGTGTAATAAGAGTTAAAGGTGAATTGCAATCCAATACTTTCACAATTTATTTTGACCAGAATAGTGCAGAAAGAATTGAAACCCAGCGTTCCTCAATTGAACGCGATTCTTGGCGAGAAGTGTATTTGTCCTGGTAAAATAGTCAGATGTTATCAAAATATTCTAAGACAAAGGTGCGGGGTTTACCCCACCCCTTTATTCAGAAAAGTTTCGCTACTTACAAAAACCTTTCTGTGAAACCCAGATACTCTCGGATAAAGGAGCGGGGTTTATTTATAACTTTTGAAGGAATAGATGGCAGTGGGAAGTCAACCCATTCCAAACTGTTAACCGAGTATCTAAGAAAAAAGGGTTACCGGGTAATCCATACTCGTGAACCCGGGGGTGTATCTATCGCTGAATCTTTGAGAAAAATATTACTTCATCCAAAAATAGAAATTTCACCTTACTCTGAACTTCTACTTTACCTTGCCGCAAGAGCACAACATGTTGAAGAGTTAATTCGTCCCAGCCTCACCGGTTACCACCTACACGGTGATAAGCGGTTGCCGTTGGTGGTTATCTGTGAACGGTTTAGTGATGCCACTTCCGCCTATCAGGGGTACGGGCGGGGGATAAGTTTAGAGTTGATAAAAAAATTGGATACAATTGCTACGGGAGGTTTAAAACCGGATTTAACTATTCTTCTTGACTGTCCAGTTCAAAGTTCAAAGTTAAAGGTTAAAAGTTTAAAGACCGACCGTTTAGAAAATGAATCTTTATCATTTCATCAGCGTGTCCGTTGCGGATACCTAAAGTTAGCCAGAAAAGAACCAAAAAGGTTTCGGGTAATCAAAGTTAAAAGAACAATTTCTCAGACTCAAAAAGAAATCCGGCAAATTATTGAACACATTGTTTAAGAAAATGAGTTTCTCAAAAATTGTTGGACAAGAGCGGGTAATTGAAGTTCTTAGACAAATACTAAAGAATAAACGTTTGCCCCAGGTATTGTTGTTTTACGGTCCTTCAGGAGTGGGGAAGCGCACAGTTGCCCTTGAATTAGCCAAAGTACTTAACTGTCAAACGCGGATTACCGTCCCCTCACCCTTCCCTCTCCCCCGAGGGGAGAGGATTAAGGTGAGGGTGGGGATAGACACAGATGTCATCGATGCCTGTGATAATTGTCTTTCCTGCCAGAAAATTGATAAAGGTATACACCCGGATGTAAGAATAGTTCTCCCGGAAAAAGATACGCTCGGGATTGAGCAGATTCGTGAATTAAACCGGGTAACACAATGGAAACCATTTGAAGGAAAGTGGAAAGTTTATATTCTCGAAAAGGCAGAAAAATTAACCCAGGAAGCAGCAAATTCATTTTTAAAAACTTTAGAAGAACCACCACCTAATGTTTTGCTTATTCTACTCAGCGAAAATAAGGATGTTCTTCTTCCCACAATTGTTTCTCGCTCTTGGAGTATTCCTTTTTCCAGTCTCTCTGAGAAAGCAATTGAAGAAATTTTAAAACAAAAAGGAAAAAAATGTTTCTCAGGTCTTAGCCGAAATTTCGCCGGTCGTCTTCAGGAGGCAATTTTTGGTGAAGAAAATATAATTGAAGTTTATAAACCAGTGGAAGAATTTTGGGCAAATTTATCTAATTATACTTATCTCCAAATTCTTAAATTAAGTGAAGATTATGCGCAGACTAAAGAAGGGATTGATAAATTTTTGACTTTGCTTTTACTTTCCGCACGGGCTAAGGGCTACTGGCAGGCAGTTGAATTTGTCCAGCAAGCAAAAAATTATCTCCAGCGTAATCTCAACCGTCATTTAGTTTTGGATTGTTTGTTTTTGAAGTTGAGGTCACCTCATCGGTGACCTGTCTCCTCTTCGGCGACCTGCCGAGGAGGCATGGCCGAAGAGGTAAGGAAAGAATGCCTATAGTTATTGGGGTAACCGTTCGCCGAACTAAAGATAAAATTTATTGTGATGCCGGTGATTTGGACCTGAAACTCGGTGAAAAGGTGATTGCTGAGACTGAAAATGGTTTAGAGTCAGGGATTATTACTGAAGCGGAAAGATTTTTTGAAAAAGGTGATAAGACCTTAACTGCACTGCGTAAGGTCGTCCGGCGGTTTAGCCCGGCAGATGAAGAACGAATTAAAGAAAATCAACTTAAAGCAAAGCAAGCCTGGGGGTCAATTGTTAAGAAAATTGAAGATTACGAGTTAAAAATGAAACTTACCGCAGTGGATTATACTTTTGACCGTTCTAAACTTTTTATTTATTATACTGCTGAAGAAAGGATTGACTTCCGTGAGTTAGTTAAAGATTTAGGACATCTATTGAAAACAAGGATACAAATGGTACAAATTAGTGTACGCGACGAAACACGTATGCTCGGTGGAATTGGTCCCTGCGGAGAAGTAATCTGTTGTTGCCGATTTTTAAAAGATTTTCAATCAGTGACTGTTGAGTTGGCTAAAGAACAAAATTTGCCTTTAAATATTGCTAAACTCACCGGTTTATGCGGGAAATTAGTCTGTTGTTTGGCATACGAACGCCACTTCTATCAGGAGGCAAAGAAACATTTCCCCGAAGTGGCTACTTTAATTAAGACGAAAGAAGGTGACCTAAAAGTTAAGGAAGTAAATTACTTAACTGAAGAAGTTACTCTTGAGTATTCTGACGGAAGGGTAAGAAAGACTAAACTTAGCGAGTTAGCGGAGTTAAAAAAGTGAAAAAAGTATTTTATCTTACCACACCCCTTTATTATGTCAATGACCGTCCGCATCTCGGACACGCTTATACCACAATTGCTGCTGATTGTTTGGCTCGTTGGTACCGAATGCAAGGCGAAAAAGTATTTTTTTTAACTGGTAGCGATGAGCATGGGGAAAAGATTGCCCAGGCTGCGGCTCTGCAGAAAAAAAAACCCAAAGAATGGGCTGATTCCATCGTAGAAGAATTTCAAAATTTATGGGAATTATTAAGTATTTCTTACGACTATTTTATTCGTACCACTGAGGAAAAACATGAAAATGTGGTGCGTAAAGTTTTCCGTAAATTGCAAGCGAAGGGTGATATTTATAAAGGAGTCTATACTGGCTGGTATTGTATTCCCTGTGAAAGTTATTGGACTGAAATACAAGTTGTTTATAATTCTGCCGGTAGCCCTCAATGCCCGGAATGTCAACGGGAATTAGAAAAAATATCTGAAGAAAGTTATTTTTTTAAACTTTCTCAGTATACTCAAATTTTACTTCAATATTATAAAGACCATCCCGAATTTTTGCAGCCAACATTTCGTGCGCAGGAAATTATTAACTTTGTTAAGGAAGGATTAAGAGATTTATCAATTTCACGCACACAGGTTCCCTGGGGTATACCTGTCCCCGATGACGAAAAACATACCATTTATGTTTGGTTTGACGCTTTACTGAATTATATTACTGGAGCCGGATATATAAACGAAGACGAACGTTTTTTTTCAATTTGGCCTGCAGACTGGCATCTGGTGGGTAAAGAAATTTTTCGTTTTCACACAGTTGTCTGGCCGGCGATGCTTTTTGCTCTCGGTTTACCTCTCCCGCGGCGAGTTTTTGCTCATGGCTGGTGGACTGTGGAAGGTGAGAAAATGTCTAAATCTAAAGGAAATGTAGTTGACCCAAGAAAAATTGTTCAGGAATATAATGTTGATGCTTTTCGTTATTTTGTTTTAAGAGAGATACCCTTTGGTAATGACGGTGATTTCTCTTCCCAAGGCTTACGTCAGCGGTATAATTCTGATTTAGCAAACGATTTTGGTAATTTAATTAGTCGTGTTTTCACAATGATAGAAAAATATTTTTCAGGAACAATTCCCTATCCGAAAACAAGTGAAGAAAATTTGCAAAAGTTTTTCCCTTCCGGGTTAAAAGAAAAAATAGAAAAACACTTCGCAAATTTAGAATTTCAACAAATTTTGATCACTCTCTGGGAAATAATTGCCCAACTTAATCGTTATATAGATGAGAAGGCGCCGTGGGATTTAGCAAAAACTCGCGATACGCGCTTAGAAGGCACTCTTTATTCTTTAGGGGAGTCGATTCGTATACTTGCGGTTTATCTTTATCCTTTTTTACCCCAGACAAGCGAGAAAGTTTTCCAACAATTAAAAATTGACCTCCAGGAAAAATATAATTTTAACTGGGGCATTTTATCTTCCGGAGAAAAAATTGAAAGAATCGTTCCTCTTTTTCCGCGAAAACAATAAATAGAGATTGTTGAAAAACCTAACAATCTTTGATTACAACGATAAAGACACCGATTACAGCGATAAATCTTCATCGGTAAATCGCTGGCATCGCCTTTAATAATCGCTGAAATCAGACCGTTGAGTGACTTTTTCAACGGTCTCAAATAAATGGCAGGAGATATCGTTTATCCTTATAAAGAGAATCTTTATATCAATTTGACAAACCGTTGCCCGGCGCGCTGTTGTTTTTGTATAAAATATAAATGGGGTTATCGTTTCCGAGGATATAATCTAAAGTTATCATCCGAACCTACCGCAGAGGAAGTAATTAAACTATTACAAACGAAATTTCTTCCTCACAAATACAAGGAAGTAGTTTTCTGTGGTTACGGGGAACCCTTTCTTCGTTTAGAAACATTGAAAAGAATTGCTCAATGGTTGAAAAAGAAGAAGAGCAAAGTACGGGTGGATACAATCGGTTACGCTAACTTGATTTATAAACGCAATATTTTACCGGAAATAAAAAAATTATTTGATGCCATTTCCATCAGTCTGAATGCGGAAAATGAAGAGAAATATCTAACCCTTTGCCGACCTAAATATGGTAAGGGAACATACCCGGCAGTATTAGATTTTATTTTTCAATGTAAAAAATATCTACCCCATGTTGTGGTCACGGCAATAGCCATGCCGGGTATTGATTTGGATAAATGTAGCAAGATTGCCGATTCTTTAGGAGTAGAATTTCGCAGTCGCCCCTATTTAACTAAATATGAAGAAAAATAAAAAATTAATCGGAGTAACGCTGGCATTAATTTTGCTCATTCAATTTTCTTACTTTCCAAAAGCGAGAACCGAAGAACCCGCATCTTTTTATGAGAAAAATTCAGGAGGATTAATCCTTTTCTGGTTAGCCGACAAAAAAGAGGTAGAAAAAGTTGAAGAATATCGCCATTTTCTCGCTCTTTTAGAAAAATTTTCTTCATTGCATCTTAATTTTAGTTTTTCACCCTCAGTGCTTCGAGAATGGATAACTACCGCCCCGGATTTAGTAGCCAAATTAAAAAAATTACAACAACGGAAACAAATCAGTATTGTATTTCCTCCCTGGTATGAATCAATTCTACCTTTAATCTCCGATTACAATCCAGCAGTCAACTTTACTTATCCTGCGGATATTCGTGAGCAAATCGCCCGTTCCTGGGAACTTTATCAACAAATTTTTAATTCTCTACCTCAAGGTATTGTCCCTCCCGGGGGAGCGATTTCTTCACCAACCATTGACCTTTTAAGTGAATTTGATATAAGATGGGTAGTTACCGCTCCTCTTGTATCAGGTACGCCAAATAAAGAGAAAATCAAATATCTACCGCTAAGTTATTACTTGACCGGGCAAGGAAAGGAGGTCTATCTTTTTTCCCGGGAAAATGAAATTTCTGAATATTGGAATTTTCCTTCAGGTGGAATATCAGCTAAAGAAAGAGTAAAACTCTGGATTACCCAGATCGCTCAAAAAAATTATCCTTTACTTGTCGTTACTATTGAAGGGGGAAATTTTTTCAGCAGTGATGACCGTTCCTGGAATAAAGAAATATTAGAACAGTTTTTTACCCAGATTATGCAAACTCGTTTGCTCACTTTTACTGCCGAAGAGTATATTTTAAAAAATCCAGCCAAGGCAAAAATTGAACAAATCAGTCCACTGACCTGGATGAAAGACGGTTTTTCTGCATGGGTAGGGGGACCGAAACAGAATGCTGCCTGGAACTTATTACTCCAGGCGCGAGAAACAGTGGAAAAATATAAAAATAGCGGTCAAGCAGAAATTAAAATTCTTGATCCTGTTTTTGAAGAAATATATACCTGTGAAGCGGGTGAAAATTTTCTTTATTTTGGTGAATATTTAAAGAAAGAAGATAGCGAAAAGGTTGAACTTATTTTTCGTTTGCGATTAATTAACATTTATCGCTTACTCGGACACCCTATTCCCCAGGAATTGTTTAGTCCATTAACCAGTTTTTCTTTTCTTGGTAGTTTATTGGCTGAAGAAGAAGAAACAAAAATTGAAATCAATGAAAACGAAAAAATTTTTTCTTTATCCGATCGCAAAGGTGATAGTTTGGATGAGAACATTGATTTAGAAAAATTTAGTGCTCAAGAAGTATTTACTGACCTTGGAGAAGAAGAGATAGTCTTTTCTTTCACCAGCGCAGTAAAGGAAAAAGTAAAACCAACGGTTATCTCTGTAGAAAGCGCTGTTCCCTACAATGTTGAACCGAGTACACCGATAGAAGAGGTTATGCCAAAATTTTTTATTGATTTGTATATTGATTTAAATAATCGTGTCGGCGCTGGTTCAAGCCCACTCTTGCCTCTTCGTAAAAGTTGTACTTTACCTGAGAATGCCTGGGAATATTGTTTGAGTATTGAAGTAAGCAGTCCGGAAGTGAAAGAAGCACGCTTTTATCGAGCAAAAGAGAACAATTTGGTGGAAGAAATTGCTCGCTTTCCGTTAGTTGAGGAAAGCAGTCCGACTTGGAAAAAGTTTTCAGTTCCCATTCCGAAAAAGATATTATCCGGTTCACCTTTTAACTGGAGTTACTTAGTGGCAATTTTTAAGCAGGAAAATAATTCCCAGATGCAAATTGTGGATTTGCTCGTTCCACCGGGTAAAAGGCAGGAACAAATTCTTGAGACTGGACAACTACCAGCAATAAAGATAAAATAAGATTGTTGAAAAACCCAACAATCCCTGATTACACAGATTAAAGACAAGATTACATAGATTAGTGAGGAGAAAAAAATGAAAGGTTCAACTCGTACCTGGCTTTTAATTTTAATTTTATTTCTCGGGATTTTTTTCTGGTGGGGTATAAAAGAGAAAAAATTTGTTTTCTTCTCCCGGGAGAAAATCTACTCTCTGCCCCAAAAAGTGCTTGCTGAGACTGTGCCTGAGGCAGTGCAGACCGTGCCCCGAGAAGTGGTTAATTTACAGGAAGCATTTGCTTTAGTTTCGGCCGCGGTTAAACCGGCGGTGGTAAACATTTCTACTGTGCAACTAATTGAAGAGACCCATCCGCCATTTGAATTTTATTTTGGCGACCCTTTTGAAGAATTTTTTGAAGAATTTTTTGGTTACCCGCGACGACAGGAACGCAGGAGCCCACCCAAAAAATATCAACGGCGTTTTGAAGGGACGGGTAGCGGTGTAATTATTGACCCGGAGGGCTATCTTCTCACCAATGAGCATGTTGTTCGTGGTGCAACGGAGATAAGAGTTACCTTATCCGGAGAAAAAGAAAAATATACCGGCAAAGTTATTGGTAAAGATGAACGAACCGATTTAGCCATAGTGAAAATTAAACCTAAAAATAAATTGCCGGCAGTGAAACTCGGCGATTCAGATAAAATACAGGTTGGCAACTGGGCGATTGCTATTGGTTCACCTTTTGGTTTAGAGCAAACGGTTACCGCAGGAATAATTTCTGCCGTTCGCCAGCGCCTGATTATTGAAGGAAGGGAATATAAAGATTTGATTCAGACTGACGCGGCGATTAACCGCGGCAATTCCGGTGGTCCATTAGTGAACATCCATGGGGAAGTAATTGGAATAAACACGGCGATTTATGCCCCAACCGGTGTTTTTGCCGGGATTGGTTTTGCCATACCGATTAATCAAGCAAAAGAAATTCTTGAAGATTTAATTCACAAAGGTAAAGTTGTCCGCGGCTGGTTAGGTGTGGAAATTAAAGAAATTGATTCAGCAATCCAGAAACAGTTTGGTTTGCCGGACAAAGAAGGAGCCTTAGTAAATAATGTGCTAAAAAATTCACCAGCAGAAAAGGCGGGTTTGATGCGCGGCGATGTAATTCGTAATTTTGATGAAAAAAAGATTACCAATCCCCAGGAATTGCAAGAAATCGTTGCCCATACCGCACCGAATAAAAAAGTTAAAGTTGAGATTATCCGTGAGCAAAAAACAAAAATTATTGAATTAACTCTCGCTGAGATGCCCACAAAAATTGAAGAAGTTGCAACTGTTCCTGAAGAGAAAAAAGAAGAATGGTGGGGAATGAGGGTAAGTAACCTTGCCTCAGAATTGGCCGTAAAATACGGTTTACCAAAAGAGGAAAAGGGGGTGGTAGTAATTGAAGTTGAATCCGGCTCAAAAGCGGAAGAGATGGGTTTAGAAAAAGGTGATTTGATTAAAGCGATTAACCGTCAACCGGTAAATGAAGTAGGAGATTTTGCCAGAATAAGCAAAAAAGTTAAACTTTCTGAAGGGGTAGTTTTTGATATTAATCGGCGGGGGAGATTACTTTATCTCAGTTATGTGGGTGTAGAATAGCCCCGCCCCTTTCGTCAGAATGGTATGGCAGATGTGGGAAAATTTTCGTGTTATTCGTCATCAACTCAACGAAAGGGGCAGGGTTACCTGAAAGCGATGATTAAGACATAAGCGATAATTGAAAAGGCAAGTATACCTAAAGCGACGTTTCCAGGAGTAGAAATTATTTTTTTACTTATTTTTTTTCTTTCTTTTTCTTCGGGTCTAATTTTTTCAACTGCACGGACGATGGTAGTTTTATTCCCGGCAATATCAATAGCATTAAGGTTCAATTTATATTTACCCGAGGGATAAAGTAAACTTATTTCAAAATTTCCTTCCCCATCTACAGGAACAACCTTTTCATCAACTGTAACCTTTACCCCTTTTTCGGTTTTACCCTTTAGATAAATGAATTCACCGGCAATCTTTTCATTTTCTTCAGGGAAATACACTTCTAACTGGGGTGCTTTTGAATCAAGAATGAAACCCTGGGTTTCAGAAAATTTACTTTCCAATCCACGGTTATCAAGCCAGGCAATCCGCCAGAAATAAGCCCCGTCAGTTAAATCATGTTTTAAATCAATTTTTTCACTCAGTTCACCGGTTTCATCAACGACTAAATTTTTGAATTCTTTATCTTTGGCGATTTGTAAATGGTATTGCAAAATCCCTGGAGCAGTTTCTTCTTCCTTAGGCACAACCTCTCTTTTTTCCTTAGGGAGAGCCGTTTCTAAACTAAACTTTTGTATCCCCGGTAGTAGGGGTGGAACTTCCTCCTTTCCTGTGGGTTGAGGTGGTTGGGCAACTGCCTCCGGGGGAGCAGATTTTAGTTTAGGTTCTATTTCTAAAGAAGGCAAAGGTATGGGCAAAGAAGGAACGGCAGCAACTTTTATTTCTGAACCAAACCCTGCCGGTATGGTTAATGTTTTTCCTTGGGCAGTAACATCTACTTCCCCTTTATACACCGCGACTAAAGTTGTTTTATCTTCTTTAATTTTTGTCCGGAAATCAGGATTTATTCCTTCGGGAGTAATTTTTGGTTCAATAATTGCGCTTGCAGTAATCACCTTTGCTTTTGATGCCCTTAGTTCACCAGCAAGAAGGTTTACCTCTTCTTTTTTCTCTTCCGGACGGATAATTGCTAAAGAATTTTCATGTAAGCGGAGCAATTCACCGGTAGGGAACTTTATTTCCGCTGAAGAGGATTTTAAAGTTCTTATGCCGTCATTTTGGTAAAGTTCCATATTGGGTATTGCTTTTTTCCATAAGGCTTCGTCTTTCCGGCGATAGTCAACACGGTTTAAAAGATTAACTAAATACGCTGCCCGGAGATGTTCTTTAATTAAAAGGATTGGGACTTTCAGTTTCATCCCCGGTAAAACCGCATTTGGGTCAGAAACTGGCAAAAGGTTATATTTAAGTATTTCTGGCCAGCGTTGGGGGTCCCGGAGATATTCATTGGCTACTCCCCAGAGTGTCTGCCCGTCCTTGACAATGATTTCCTGAAAAATAATTTCCTCAGCAAAACAGTGCAAAGCGCAAAGTGTAAGGTGTAAGGTTAAGAGAAGTGTAAATATCTTATTTTTCATCTGTGCTAATCCGTGTATTTCTATCTGCGTAATCCGCGTATTTTTTATCCGCGGCAATCTGCGTTTCTTTATCTGTCACCTCTTCGGTGACCCACCGTTGAGGTGGGCGGCAATCTGCGTTTGCGTTTTTGGAAGCCAGAAGATAAATTTTGAGCCTTCACCAAGTTTTGATTCTACCCAGATTTTACCCCCGTGTGCTTCAGTGATATATTTACAGATGGTCAACCCCAAACCAGTTCCACCTTTCGCCCTTTCTAATTGCTGAAATTTATCAAAAATTTTCTCTAAATATTCTTCAGGTATGCCTGGTCCGCCGTCCACAACTTCTACCTGAATTCGTTCAGGTAAATCTTCAATTTTCACCCAGATTTTGCCATTTTCTGGGGTAAACTTGATTGCATTACCAATAAGATTACCGAATAAGCGTTCTATAAGTTGGACATCAGCATTAATCGGTGGAATTTCATTTACCAAAATAAATTCTAAGGAAAGATTTTTCCCCTTTAGCAACGGTTCTTCAATCCTTAGTACTTTTTCAGCAATTTCTTTCAGGTTCACCAAACTGAGTTCAAAGGGCATTCCACCAGTCTCCATTTTAGCAACATCAAGGATATTGTTAATTAAAGTGAGTAACTGGTAAGAAGCAATTTCCATCGTCTTTAGCATCTTTTTCTGTTTTTCATTTAAAGGACCGCTTGTTTCCCCACTTAAAAATTTTATCAAACTCCGAATGGAAGTTAAAGGATTGCGTAAATCATGAGTAATTGAATGAGTGAAATCGTCCTTCATCCGCTCAATTTCTTTTTCTAAAGTGACATCGTGGAATACAGTTAATAGACCAAATTCCTCTCCCTTGGGTGTATAGATTAACTTTCCCCGGACTTCAAAATATTTTTTTTGTTCTTCAGTTAATGGTAAGGCGACTTCTTTAAAGAAACTTTTTTCCGGCTGGTTAATCAAATCAAAAATTTCTTTACCCAAGGTTGGAGAAAGATAGTCCCAGATCGTTTTATCTTCCCATCCCCCCTTTGGCAGACGAAAAATATTTTCTGCTTGAGGGTTGACCAACTGAATTTTTCCTTTATGGTCAGTAAAAATAATCCCGTCAGCAATAGAAAAGACGATTGTTTCAGTTTTTGTTTTTTCAGTCAAGATTTTATCAATTTGCATATCTGCGTATTCTTTTAATTTTTCAGTCATAAAATTGAAAGTATCCGCTAACTGACGCAATTCGTCACGGGTTTGCACATTAACCTTTACCCCGAAATCGCCGAGGGCAACTTTTTCTGCTCCTCTAATTAAGGCGATGATTGGTCGGGTAAGGTTACTGGCTAAAAAGAAAGCAGCCACACCGGCAATGATTACCAAAATTAAAATCCAGATTTGCGCCTGTTTTTGCATCTGGAGAACAGAAGAATATGCTTCTTTCTTTGCCTGTTGAATAATTACCGCCCAGGTAAGATTTTTTACCGGTGAATAAGCACCAATTATTTCTTCACCGCTCTCATCCTTAAATTCACGACTGCCAAGCACTTGCCGGGATATGGCTTCGCTAACCAGAGGAACGTTTTTCGCAGAGGAAAAAATCTTTTCTTTTTCGGGATGAATAATAATTTTCCCTTCTTTGTCTACTAAATAAGCATAACCAGTTTTGCCAATACGGGTATTCAAAATTTTTTGTTTAAGTTTCTCAAGAGAAAAATTGGTAAACAAAAAGTATCTTTCACCTAAGAGATAAGCAACTTCTAATCGTGGCAAATCTTCCCGGTAGGAAAGAGGGCTAATCTGAGTTTGTCGTTTTGCTTTTACCTCCTGGAATAAAGGTTCTTCGGCGCGGTTAATTAATTCCGGCTCTTTCTCCAAGTCTGGATTGTAAACTTTGAGCAGTTCGTTACCCTCCTGGTCAGCAACTGAAATATTAATTATGTCCGGGTTAGCCTCAAGGAGCGATTGTAATACTGTTTGTCGTTCCGCCCAACCCATTTCTCGCATCTCCAGAGAACGAATCACCTGAATAAGTTTACTATTTAAATTGGTTATATAGTCATCAATTTTTTCGGCTAAAGAGGAAACCAAATTTATATGTAACTCAAGAATTGCTCCCTGGAGGCCAATCCGGTTAAGATCAATCATCCGTAGCCCAATTATGCTTAAAGGAATAACCGAAATGAGAATCATAATCAGAGCAAATTTTGGAAAAAGTTTAATTCTCATTAACTTCATTTTATCCCCGATTTATTCTTCTGTCAAGATTTTAGTTTTTTCTGAAGAAAAAATTTGCTATAATAATAGCACTAAGGAAACGAATTCAAAAGCAGTCTTCTATAGATTAGTCATTTTTTTCTTTATTCTTGTTCCCAAGAGCGACTGAAACTTATGAAAAAAGATTTAAATCAACAACAACTCCAAGCGGTAGAATATCTTGAAGGTCCGCTACTTGTGTTTGCTGGTGCGGGCACAGGTAAGACCCGGGTGATTACTTACCGGATTGTTCACCTCTTAGAAAGAGGTGAACACCCGGAGAATATTCTTGCGGTAACTTTCACAAATAAAGCGGCTGAAGAAATGCGTAACCGGGTAGAAAAATTAGTTCCCGGCAAAGGAAAATTGGTATGGATTTCTACATTTCATTCTTTTTCTGCAAAAATTTTACGCTTGGAAGCAAAAAAAGGAACAACCCGTAATCTTGGAATTAGTCCAAATTTCGTTATTTATGATGAAGTTGACCAGAAAGATTTAGTGAAGGAATGTATCCGTGAAATGAATTTAGAAGAAAAAAAGTATCGCCCAGGCTTATTTGTAGATATAATCAGCCGGGCAAAAGATGACTTAATTGATGCCGATTCTTATGCAATTTTATCTTTAGCCAAT
>Ga0209314_10000243_pt1 | contig 24100 bp, 19 predicted proteins | sample I19B2metaG_FD_184146 | JGI IMG/M metagenome (GOLD analysis project Ga0209314, IMG submission 184146) | Lake sediment bacterial and archeal communities from Gulf of Boni, Indonesia to study Microbial Dark Matter (Phase II) - ​I19B2 metaG... | ecosystem: Environmental > Aquatic > Freshwater >... | reverse complement strand
AAACCCATGAGACCAACTAAATTGAAAACACTATTTGTTCTATTATTGTTTTGTTTCACTGTAGCAACGCTTCTTTCACAGGAAAACAAAATCAGGGTTTTATCCTACTATGCAGGTCCTGCGGATGCTCTGGACAACTTCGATGCTAATCAGATGACTCATATTATTTTCTGTTTCGGACATCTTAACGGTAATAAATTTGGTATAAGGGGAGCAAGGGATACTGCTGTGATAGAGAAAATGATATCTCTCAAGAGCAAAAATCCTGACTTAAAAGTATTAATATCACTGGGAGGATGGGGTGGATGCAAGACCTGTTCAGATGTGTTTGCTACAAAGACCGGAAGAAAAGAATTTGTGGAATCAATAAAAGAGATTTATGATTATTTCAAGGTTGACGGACTGGATCTCGACTGGGAATATCCTGGTATTTCAGGTTACCCTGGCCATAAGTTTGCACCTGAAGACAAAAAGAATTTCACAAAGCTGGTCAAGGAACTAAGAAAGCTCGAATACGAAAAGGAGCTGAGCTTTGCGGCAGGCGCCTCGCAACGATATCTCGATTCTGCAGTTCAGTGGAAGCAGGTCATGAAGATGGTCGATTATATAAATCTGATGACATATGATATGTCAGGTCCGGGATCAAAGACTGCGATGCATCATACTGCACTCTTTTCATCTCCGGAGCAGCCTCGATCAGCTGACTGGATGGTTAAAGCACTATTAGACCTTGGTGTTCCTGCCGAAAAAATTGTTGTTGGCGGTGCATTCTATGGTAAAATATTTGAAAATGTTGAAGGGACCAATAACGGACTGGGACAACCGGCAAAATTCAAAACAACCGTTGGCTACAAAAGTATGTCAACTGTTATGCCTGCTGACAGCGGATGGGTATATCACTGGGACGAAAATGCAAAGGCACCATATTTATATAATGCAGAAAAAAAGCAGTTCTTTACCTATGATGACAAAACTTCAATTGCAGCCAAAACCAGATATGTAATTGATAACAAGCTTGGAGGGATTATGTACTGGCAGCTCGGCAGCGATACATTTACCGATGGCCTGATGAATGAAATCGATAAGGTTAAGAGGACTTATGTCCCGCAGACAAAATAGACCTTACCAGGCCCTTCTTTATTGAGATTAGTATATTTCTTTAAAAACTCAGGAAACTTTTAGCATAAAATTAGTTTCCTGAGTTTATTTGTTGTATATTTGCGATATGAATGAAGAACTGAAAAATATACTCCTCAGGGTCCGGGAATTGTACCTTAAATATGGGATCAGGAGTGTGACAATGGATGATATTTCACATGAGCTGGGGATATCAAAAAAAACGCTTTATCAATACGTTACCGATAAAAATGACCTTGTTGGTAAATTTATTGATAATGAAATATCCATCCGTAAAGAGGAAATCTGCTCCTGCCTCAAGTCAGGCTTTAATGCTATTGAAGAGTTAGTGGAGATTTCTCTTTTCATGAATAAGCTGATGAGAGGTCAGAATCCTGTAACAGATCATGACCTGAAGAAATATTATCCCCACTACTTTCAGAAAACCATAAAGACCCGAAGGGAAGGAATCTATCAGTATATTCTGTCTAATCTGAAGAAAGGCAAGGAGGAAGGGCTTTACAGGGAGGAGATGGATGAGGAGATCATAGCTAAATTTTACATTTCAAGGATTGAAGGCATTCAGCTTAATGATATTTTTTCAGTGGAGGAATTCACTTCGATGAAACACTTCAGGGAACTTCTTATTTATCATATCAGGGGAATAGCCACCTCAAAAGGGATAAAGGAACTAGAGAAGAAAATTGAAAAAATAAACCTGTGATAATATATAAATAATTTACAGTATGAATTTGACTCTTAAATATCTTTTAATAATTACGTTATCAGCAATGTTTTCCTATGGTTATGCTCAGGATAACAAGGAGCCGCTTAAGCTTTCTCTTGCTGAAGCCCAGTCATATGCAATTGAAAACAGCCGGGCAATGAAGACAGCCAGGATCGATCTGGCCATTGCAGACAAAAAGATTTGGGAGACTATTGCAATGGGTCTTCCTCAACTGGGACTTTCTGCTAACTATCAGCATCAGTTTGTAGTACCAGAAATCAGTTTTGGAAGTTACCTCGATCCTTATTCACTGCCGAATGGATATATAACAAATACTGATATTATAAATGCGTATAAGCCTTCCCCTACAGTTCCTCTTGGAGTACACGATAATACTACTTTCGATTTTACCCTTTCACAGCTTATTTTCAGTGGTGAATACATTGTAGGGCTTCAGGCCACGAAGGTATTTAAAGAGATATCTGTAAACTCACTGGCTAAAACGGATGCTCAGACCCGGGAAACAATATCGGGAACCTATTCACTCTACATGGTTCTTAATGAGAATCATCGTGTACTTAATGAAAGCTATGCTTCTGTTGAACAGACATATAACGAGGTACTTAAGATGAATGAGCAGGGTTTTAATGAAGAAACGGATGTTGACCAGATAAAAATAAACCTGTCGAATCTTAAAAGGCTTATTACCTCAGTTGAGGCGCAGAAGGATGTTACAATAAAGCTTTTAAAATACCAGTTGGGGATTGACCTTGAGCAGCCACTTATTCTTACTGATAGTCTTTCCAAAATAATTCAGGAAGGAAATATACAATACCTTTCTCCCCCATCATTTAATGTTGAAACCAGTATTGATTATAAAATAGTACGCAATCTGGAAAGTTCATCGGCACTCTTTCTCAAAAGGGAGAAATCGAAGTACCTGCCAACAATAAATTCATTCTACCGCCGTCACGAACAGACAAATTCTCCATCATTCAATTTTATGGTTAAGGATCTTGTTGGAATCGGATTAAATGTACCCATTTTTACAAGTGGACTGCGTAGCTCAAAAGTAAGCCAGGCAAAGTTTGATCTGGAAAAGGCCAGGATTAATACCGAAAATGCGGCACAGGCATTAGTACTTGAGTTTGAGACAGCTCTTACTGCGTATCAGACTGCATTCAGTAATTTTGTTACTAACAGCGAAAGCATCATCCTGAGTAAAAAAATATATGATAAAACACTTGTAAAATACCAGGAAGGTATTTCCTCAAGCTTTGAGTTGTCGCAAAACCAGAGTCAGTACCTGGTAGCTGAAACTGCCTATTACAACTCAATTCTTAATTTGCTGACTGCCAAGGCAAAACTCGATCGCATTTTAACGGTAAATTAATTTTTCTAAGAAATTATAAAAAAGACAAATCAGATATGAGAAGCAAAGGATTAGGTATAGCAGTATTAACAATTCTGTTCATTGGTTATTCCTGCAGTGCTGATAAAAAGGAACAAATAAGTAAATTAAGGCAGCAGCAGACAGCTCTGGATGAAAAAATTAGGGCCCTGGAAAATGAGCTGAATTCGGGAGAAACAGACACATTAAATACGAGGGACTTTAAATTTGTGGGAACGACGGTTGTGAAATCAGGCATTTTCGACCATTTTATTAAGGTACAGGGAAAGCTGGACGGTGACCAGAATATCGGTGTTTTTGCTGAAGCCCCGGGGACAGTATCGGAAAAGTATGCTGATGTGGGACATAGGGTAACAAAAGGCCAGGTATTGGCACAGATTGACGACCAGCAATATCGCAGTCAGCTTGAAGGACTGGAAACACAGTATGATTTTGCTGTGGAAATGTATGAAAAGCAAAAGCGACTGTGGGATCAGAAAATCGGAAGCGAGGTTCAGTATCTGCAGTCAAAAACCTCAAAAGAGTCACTTGAAATGCAAATTGCATCTCTGAAACTGCAGATTGAGAAATTCAGGATCAAATCGCCTATAGACGGTACTATTGAAGAATGTAATATAAAGGTTGGAGGCGTTGTTTCTCCCGACCCGCGCCTGGCTGCTTACAGGGTAGTAGAATTCAAAAACCTGAAAGTTACTGCCGAAGTATCGGAAGCTTACTCTTCCAGAGTTCATAAGGGCGACAAACTTAAAGTTTTCTTTCCCGACGCAAATAAACAGGTTGATGCCGAAGTATCTTTTGTTAGCAAATATATCAACCCGGTAAACAGAACTTTCCTGATTGAAGCAAAAATCGGAAGCTCATCACCTGATCTTAAAGCGAACATGATTGCCATACTTCAGATAAACGACTATCATTCTGATAGTTCTATACTGGTTCCGATGAATGTGATTCAAACCGATGATACAAGCAGTTACGTATATGTTGCCCGTTCAAAGGAAAAATACCATGCTGCATTTAAGCAACCTGTCGAAATAGGAAATACTTATAACGGTATTGCTGAAATACTTCAGGGCCTGAATAACGGTGATAAAGTTATTTCTGTTGGTTTTCAGGAGCTTGTTGATGGACAGTTTATAAGGTTTTAAGTATAGGTATGAAACTGATTTTATCGGAGTTTAATATTAGTTTTAATGGAAAATAAGTATAAAGAGTTTTTTGCAACCAGCTGGGCCATTGACAATAAGATCAGTGTTTACGTCCTGGTATTCATAATTTCGGTATTTGGTATTATAAATTATTACACAATACCTAAAGAACAGATTCCGGAGATTGTCATACCGATGGTGGTTGTAAATACTATATATCCGGGAACATCGCCTTCTGATATTGAGAACCTTGTTACAAGGCCACTCGAGAAGAATCTGAAATCACTAAGCGGAGTTAAAAAGATTACATCACGTTCAGTTCAGGATTTCTCTGCAATAATTGTTGAATTTAATACCGGCATCGAGATAAAAGAGGCCAAGCAGAGGGTAAATGATGCAGTTGATAAAACGAAAAAGGATCTGCCTGCCGATCCCTCATTTATTGAACCATCGGTAATGGAAATAGATCTCTCAGAGATCCCGATTCAGTATATTAATCTCTCAGGCGATATGCCTCTCGACCGTCTGAAGAGCTATGCTGAGGAAATGCAGGATCGCATTGAAACCCTTAAAGAAATCACCCGTGTTGAAATAGGAGGAGCGCTTAACCGTGAGATCCAGATCAATATTGATATGTATAAAATGAAAGCTGCAAGCCTTACATTCAGGGATGTAGAGCAGGCAGTAAGTTATAATAATATGACGGTATCCGGCGGTAATATCGATTTACAGGGAATGAGCCGTTCCATAAGAGTAGTGGGAGAAGCTAAAAATGTTGATGAGATAAGGAATATTATTATTGGCACATCAAGCGGAGCATTGGTAAAGCTGATGGATATTGCTGATGTGAGAGACAGTTTTCAGGAGCCTGAAAATTTTGCACGTTATAACGGAAAAAACGTTGTTACTCTTAATGTTATAAAAAAGAGTGGACAGAATCTTCTGGATGCATCTGACGGTATTAAGGAGATAATCGCAGATATGCAGAAGAATAAGCTCCCTTCAAATCTTATTGTTGAAGTAACCGGCGATCAGTCAAGGTATACCCGTAATACAGTAAATGAGCTTAATAATACCATAATAATTGGTTTTATCCTGGTCACTATTGTACTTATGTTCTTTATGGGGCTGGTAAATGCCATCTTCGTTGGATTCTCGGTTCCATTATCTATGGCGTTAGCCTATATTGTCCTCCCGTGGATCGGTTTTACTATGAACATGCTTGTAATGTTCGCCTTCATTTTTGCTCTTGGTATTGTGGTCGATGATGCAATTGTAGTGATAGAGAATACTCACAGGATCCATCAGAAGACCAAAATGGATATAAAGTCATCAGCTAAATTTGCAGCAGGCGAGGTATTTGTTCCGATCCTTTCAGGCACACTCACCACACTGGCTCCATTCTTTCCCCTTGCTTTCTGGCCCGGAGTGGTTGGGAATTTCATGGTTTTCATCCCCGTAACACTCATTATCACGCTCTTCGCTTCGTTAATTGTAGCATATATATTCAACCCGGTTTTCGCTGTAGATTTTATGAAGCACGATGAAGATTACAAACCGATTAACCGTTCAAAGCTTTACAAAATAACTGCAGGCATCGTACTGGCTTCTTTGCCATTCTATCTGCTCCGGGTTACAGGTGTTGCTAATTTTCTGATGTTTATAGCAATTTCTTTCTTCTTGCATAACCTGTTTGTATTTAAGGTTCTGATGAAATTCCAGGCCCGTTTTATCCCTGCAATGATGAGGAGATATGAAGCGCTTCTGACCTGGGTACTGGTAGGACGTCGTCCTTTTTATATCCTTTGGAGCATGATCGGGATGTTTGTTTTTACTCTGGTTTTGAACAACATTGTTGATACAAAAGTTGTGTTTTTCCCTGATAATGAACCTAATACAATTAATACATATATTAAATTACCCGTAGGTACCGATATTAATGTAACCGATTCAATTGCACATGTCGCCGAGCACAGGATTATGAGCGTACTTGGTGAAAATAATCCCATTGTTGAGTCCGTGGTTACAAATGTTGCCTTTCTTGCCTCGGATAACAATTTTGATAATTCCAGCAAGTCATCGAACCTGGCAAAAATTTCCATCAATTTTGTTGAGTTCAAGGATCGTAACGGACAGAGCACCAGCATTTATATGAACGAGATGCGAGATTCGCTGAAGGATATTGCAGGGGCTGAGATAGTTGTTGACAAAACCACCATGGGACCACCAACAGGGAAACCAATTAATATTGAGATAGCAGGCGAAGATCTCCTCCAGATTGCATCAACTTCATCACGTTTTAAAAGGTATCTCGACTCACTGCAGATCGGAGGAATTGAGGAATTGAAGTCCGACTTCGCAACAACGAAACCTGAGATAATCATCAAAATTGACCGCGAAAGGGCTAATTTTGAAGGTATAAGTCCTGCAATGGTCGGGGATGCAATACGCACAGGTCAGCTTGGTAAAGAGGTTTCAAAATACCGTGAAGGAGAGGATCAGTACCCGATAATGCTGCGTTTTGAAGAGAATCAACGTAAAGATATTGAGCAGCTTCTGAATCTCACAATCACCTACCGTGATATGAACTCGGGAATCCTGCGTCAGATACCGCTTTCAGTGGTGGCTAATATCGATTATGTAAACAGCTATGGGCAGATCAACAGGCTTAACCTTAAAAGAGTGATTACTCTTTCATCAAATGTACTTGACGGATATAATGCAAATGAGATAAATGCAAAGATCCGGAAAGCCATCCCTCAATTTTCAAAATCGCAGGATATTGATATCCGTATTACGGGAGAGCAGGAGGATCAGAAGGAGTCAATGGTATTCCTTTCAAAGGCAATGATTCTGTCCTTATTCCTGATTATGTTCATCCTCATAACGCAATTCAATTCAATGTCGAAAGCATTGATTATTATATCGGAAGTATTATTCAGTCTTATAGGTGTTCTTCTCGGATATATGATCTTTGACATGACAATTTCGATAATAATGACAGGTATGGGAATTGTTGCACTAGCAGGTATAGTGGTCAGGAACGGAATACTCCTTGTTGAATTTACGGATGTACTTAAAGAGAGGGGATACAAAACCCGAAAAGCTATAATAGAAGCAGGGAAGATCCGTATAACTCCAATAATACTGACAGCTACAGCTACAATACTTGGCCTGATCCCCCTGGCAATTGGGATGAATATCAATTTCGGAACACTGTTTACAGAGCTTAATCCCCACCTTCATTTCGGTGGTGATAATGTAATGTTCTTCGGACCGCTTTCCTGGACAATAATATTCGGATTGAGTTTCGCCACATTCGTGACACTCATACTCATACCGGTGATGTATCTTGTAATTTATACAAGAAACATAAAAAGGCTGAGGCGTAAATCGAATATGGCAAGACAGCAATTATGAGCAGAGATTGCAAATGCCAGACAGCCTGACCACATTTGGCCAGTCAGATGTCTCTAAATGTAAAATACTAAATTTCAATTTATTATGTTGGGTCACCAATGGTCAATCTACTCCGGCCTGATCTGGTCAATGACACCGGCTTTTGCAGTCGAGAGCAAATAGCACATGACCTTTTTAAATCGGAGCCATCTTCTTGATATCATTTAATCTCTTAAGCCAACACTCAGATTTTAAGTTTGCTAAAAAGCCTTATATTTGTATTATCATGCAACGCAGTGAAATAAATATCAATATCATAAATTACTTAAGGCCATATAATCCTGAGAGAATAGGAATTTTTGGTTCTTACGCCAGAAGCGAAGAGACGCCTGATAGTGATATTGATATACTTGTAAAATTTAAAGAGACTTTATCATTGCTGGATCTCGCAAAAATTCACAGGGAATTATCTCAATTATTAGGGACGGATGTTGATCTGGTAACTGAGTCATCAATTAAGAATGAAAGATTAAAGAAGTACATCTATACTGATCTTAAAATCATCTTTGAATGAAAGATGATAAAATCTATATTGAACATATTCTTCAGAGCATAGGTAGAATTGAATCCTACTTAAGCGGAAAAGATCATCAATCTTTTTCCAATGATTTCATGCTGCAGGACGCTGTTGTCCGACAACTGGAAATTATTGGAGAAGTAACCAAAAGGATATCAAAAGATTTACGAAACAAAAACCCTAAGGTTCCCTGGTCAGATATGGCAGGGATGAGAGATATCCTCATTCACGATTATATTGACGTGGATATAGAAATTGTCTGGAAGACTGCATCTGAAAGCATTATTAATCTCAAAAATCTGCTGCAGAATCTTTCCTGATAGAAAAAGTAATAAAAGGAAAATAATCAGAGACTTTCAAGGCTCCCTATAATCAGCTACATTCGTTGATTATTCAAATTACTTTCTATATCCCAAATTTTATTTGAAATACACTTCATATGAGGAAAGCGAATTTGAAATTCCCTGAAAAATCGCTATTTTCACTTACTTAACAGGTAAAAACTTGGGTTTACAGACATTAATTAGCGCAAAGAATACAGCAGAATGCTCTTCTAATTTTGCTAATGATTTGTATTTCAATTGTAAGATAACCGATTGGTACGATTAAACAGAAAAGCAGTTTGAAGAAAATATTTATCCGGATAAATGCCTTCGTCAAAGGATTGGTACTTTTAATCAGGCCTCACATTTTCCTTGGATGGCTCAGAGGTCCGTTCTATTTCATTGCCAATACCCTCAGTCTTACAAGATGGATTGCAAAGCAGCCAAAAAAGGGTATCCTGAATGATTTTTATACACCCCGCAGAGTTTATTCCAGAAGGTTCGATCTTTATCAATATCTGTCAGAAAAGTTAGAATTGCAGAATACAGCCATCGATTATGTTGAATTTGGAGTTGCAGCCGGTTATTCTTTCCGTTGGTGGGTGACCAATTCCCGGGCTGTCGATTCAAGGTTTTATGGCTTTGATACATTTGAAGGATTGCCTGAAGCATGGGGTACTTTCAGCAAGAGTGATATGGCTTCATCAGTACCTGCTATTGACGACAGAAGGGTGAAATTCTATAAAGGTCTCTTTCAGGAGAGTGTGCCTGGGTTTTTAAAGGAATGGGATATTAAAGAGCATAAGCTTAAGGTGTTCCATTTCGATGCGGATCTGTTTTCATCAACAATGTTTGCCCTTACGTCAATGGCTCCATACCTGAAAAAAGGAGATATCCTGCTGTTCGATGAATTTAATGTCCCGAATCACGAGTATCTTGCTTTTAAGATTTTCAGCGATTCATATTACCTTAAAACCAGGTTGCTGGGAGCTGTTAACAACTACCTGCAGGTCGCTCTGATTGTTGAATAATCTTTTCTGATTTTCTTCCTGTTCTGATGTAATATTACAGTTATTGATTTAACTTTATTATATCAAAATTAATTCTTTGCAGCATGGACAGAAAATCATTCCTTAAGAAATCCGTTGTCGGAGGAGCAGCACTGGGCTATTCAGGACTTGTCACTGAAGGTTTGGCTGTTAATCCCAAAGAAGCTGATTCAAGACCGGCCGATTTAAGAATCACTGATATAAGAGGTGCGACGCTGGCATCAATCTATGACTTTCCGGTTATAAAGATCTATACCAACCAGGGTATTATCGGTCTTGGAGAGGTAAGAGATGCGGGATGGATAGCACAGGCACTGATGCTGAAACCCTATCTGGTAGGTAAGGATCCACTGGATATAGAGCCGATTCTGAAGAGCATTCACCATCTGACAGGCCCCGGACGTTATGCAGGCGGATATGCTGCAGTTGACATGGCACTTATGGATATTGCAGGAAAAGCTCTCGGAGTTCCTTGCTGGAAACTTCTTGGTGAAAAGGTCAGGGATACTGTCGATATTTACGCTGATTGTCCTACAGTTCTTAATGCTGATAATCTTAAACTCATGATCAAACGCAGGCTGGATATGGGATTGAAGCATTACAAGATCGACCTTACTCCTCCGCTTATCAGGAATATCCCAGGTGCAATAGTGAATAACGTACCAACCCTGAAGGGTTTTGAAAAATGGGGTGAACATGTGCTGGCTGCACGGAATATAATAGGCTACAATGTGAAGCTGGGAGCTGACCATTTCGGTAATATGACAGTTGATAGCGGGATTGAGCTGGGAAATTTTATGGCCGATCCAAAATACAATCTTGCATATATTGAAGATGTGATACATTTCACAAAATTCAATGCTGTAAATCTTAACAGGCAGATAACTGCAGGATCCAAAACCCCGACGTTGAACGGCGAAGATATTTTCAGCCTTGAGAATTTTAAACCATGGATCGAGAACAATACAGTAAGCATAATTCATCCAGACCTTCTGACTTCCGGGGGAATGATCGAGACTAAAAAGATTGCTGATTATGCCTACCAGTATGGTATAGGCACAATGATGCATTGTGCCTCATCACCAATAGGCATGATGGCAAACGTTCATACTGCTGCTACAATTAAAGAGTTTATTTCGCTTGAATGTCATACGATAGAGATGCCATGGGTAGACGATCTTGTAAAAGGGATTCCGAAGCCGATAATTAAAAACGGAGTTATCCCTGTACCCGATACTCCGGGACTGGGAATTGAATTTGTTGATGAGGTGGCGGAAAAATATCTGAGGGAAGCAAAATACCTGAAATATAATCCGGGCTTGTTCAATCCGACACCGGAATTTGACAAACCGATAACAATGATGGAGGCTAAGCAGAAAGGTATTATCGGTGATTACCATCAGACCGGTGGACCATGGTGGCATATTAATGATGAGGGAGTTTATGCTAACCAGACAGGTTCAAATTAATACTGGAAAAATATGGAAAGAAGGAAATTAAGAATAGTTGCTATTACAGCATTATCTGTTCTTTTCTGCATGAGTGCTGAAGCTCAGTACCTGAAAAGATCTTTGTCATCTGTTACGGAGGTTAAAACTGCAGTTTCAACACCTACTGCTCATTATATGGCAGTATTTGGTGAAGGAGATAAAAACTCTGAATTAATTAAGGGAATTACAAGGTATGGTGAGCTGAGAATCGATGGGGGAGGTAAGAGCAATGTTGTAAAGTATACTGATGAGGAGCAGGTCCTGTTCGTACTTAAAGGAACGGGAATGCTGCAGTACGAAAAAAAAAGTATTCCTGTCTCCTCCAATGACTTCATCTTCATTCCCAGGGGAGTAAGTTTCGGTTTATCAAATCCGCGTGAGAAGGAGTTTTCGATTATGATAATGGGCTTCAGACTTATTCCTGACACTTGTAAATTCATTCCATCCGGGGTGATGATTGCAAATTGCTCCGAAGTAAAATTCCAGACACTCCCTTCGCATGGACCCACAACCACTTTTCAGCTACTGCTGGGTACCTATGAGAGCACACGTGACAGGTTGGCTGCAGCATGTCAGGCAACCAGTTTGTTTATTATGGATTTTGCTTCGGGAGGAACTAATAATCCTCATAACCATGCAACTGAGGAAGAGATATATCTAATTCTGAAAGGGAAGGGTGATATTGTTGCAGGGAAGAATGAAGATGGCAGTGAAATGCGTCATCCTTCCTCTGAGGGTGACATCTATTTCTTTGCTCCAAAAACACTTATCGGATTTTACAGCGGAAACAAAGAAAATGAAGGGCATGCTAAAATACTGGCAATAAGATTTAAATATCCGGTCAGGTAATTTTTTTTCATGTTTGGATCTATTAAACATCTATTGATTTTTCTGCTATGCATAACAGCAATCCGGACTGTATCATTCGGACAGGGAGAACCTAACGAAAATTCCATCCTTAAACTGGAGGACCAGGGCAGGAAAATTGAAAATACCGTATTGCTTGAGATCTCTGATTATGATAATGAAATTCTGAAGGAAAAAACCGGAGTGAAAGTAGATATTTCAGCAAGAAACCTTGTAATTAATGGTGATACAGTAGAACCGGACGAGATTACGACCAGGGGACAATCTACTCTTCAGTTTAAAAGGAAGAGTCTTGGTCTCAAACTGAAAACCACGGCTAAATTTATCCATGGTGAAAAAGAAGCTTCCCTGAAAAAGTTTTCATTACTTAATCTTGCAATGGATAAATATTATGTCCATAACAGGCTGGCCTTTGGAATGATGGAGGCTACAGGGTTATTCAGACTTTTTTATTCATATTGTGAACTGAGGATAAATGGCCGGAGCGAAGGCATATATTTGATCACACAGCGCCCAGAAGACTGGGCACTTTCAGATATGAAATCTCCTCTGGTGATACGCAGGGGATATAATCACAGGATTGAAAAAATACGCACGGATAGTAAAACTGAAAAGGCTGATGTAAAAAAATATACGGATTTTTACCGGCAGATATACAGATCTCTTGAAAAACACCATGGAGAGGAGCTTTACAGGGTCCTTTCGGAGTGGATTGATCTGGAGAACTATATGAAGTGGCTGGCATTCAATTATCTGGTAAGGAATGGTGACTATTCAGATGAAGTATTTTTTTATATCGATCCTGAAATAAAAAAATTCAGGATAATACCATGGGACTATGACGATATCTTTGCAACAGTTCCTCATGAAGTAAGGGAGACAGGTAAAAAGGCAACAGATGCCAGATTACTGTTTTCAACTGAAGATATTCTGGATAAAAAAATAGCGTCCGATAAATTTTTATACAGTATTTACCTTGGCGTTTTAAAAGATTTTCTTGAAGAACTTACGCCACTTACAATTAAAAATGATCTTGAGAATTGCTATGGAGAACTTTTTCCATATTACTCTGACAGAGCGATCATATCAAATTCGCAGTATGATTTATTTAAAGATGTAAATCTGGAAAATCTTAAGATGGAACTTATGGCAGTTTACCTGGGACTTAATGGAATCAGGACCGGGTTGCTTGAAAGTCTGAATGAAACAGGGAAATAACCGGAATTTCCTGAAAAGAACAATGTTGAATTTAACCAGAATTATCTCTCTGAATTATTAATATCAAGTAGCAACCTGCCGGAATCAATCATTAGTGACACAGACCATTTAATAATCACAAAGGATCCCAGAATTCCTACTAATGAATCGAGCCATTGTATTTTCCAGAGCATGGCTGCGGTGAGTCCTGTAATTGCTGTTATGCTTGTCAGGGCATCAGCGATTACATGCAGGTATGCAGCTCTTATGTTATGGTCAGAATGCTCTTTATCATGATGCAATATACGTGCGCTTATGATGTTTACTATCAGACCGATGCAGGCGACGCCGATGGCTTCTCCGAAAAGAATCTCAGATGGAGCCAATAATCTTTGAATGGCTTCAATCAGTATTGCAATTGCAAAAAACAGTAACATCAGACCACTGCTGTATCCTGATAATGACAGTATTTTATCTGAATCGCCTGTAAATCTTTTATGATCTTCAGCTTTTCTAACGAAAACATATGCTATCCAGCTCAGTCCCAGTGCCATCACATGAGAACCCATATGGATCCCGTCAGCCAGAAGGGCCATTGAATTGGTTCTGAGCCCAAAAAATATCTCAACTGCCATTGTTACAGCAGTTAGCAGAACTACCAGCCTGGTTTTCTTTTCGTATCTGAATCTGTTGTCTTTATCCATTTAGCTCTGTGCATTTATAAAAGGCTAAAGTTAGTATAACATAATAACAATGTAATATTTATAAGGTTTTGGATTGAATGTATATAATTTTTCTAAATTAGCCTTTGATCTGATATTGATTTTTAATAAGTACGTACCTGGTAGTTAATCTGTAATTGTACAAAAATGAAATCTGCCTCAATCAGACTCACTCTAATCCTGCTGGTATCTTCTGTAATTGTCATTAATGCACAGGATCCTGTTCCTTCAAAAAAAGTTATTGAGGCTTTGAAGAATAAAAGATGTGACCAGGCATTAAAGATGGTCAGCAGGGTTGCTGACCTTAATGAACAGGATAAAGCAGGAGGTACAATGCTAATGTATAGCTCGGTAAACGGATGCACTGAAGTTGCTGAATGGTTAATTCAAAAAGGTGCTATGGTGGACCTCAAATCAAATGAAGGTTTCACCGCTTTGCATATGGCTTCACGAAACGGACATACAGAAATAGCCAAAGCATTACTTGATAAGGGTGCAAAACCTGACGAGCTGACACTGACAAATACCACTGCATTATATATGGCTTCACAGCAGGGACATGTTCAGGTAATAAGCCTTTTACTGGAAAGGGGAGCCAGTATTGATTTCAGGTCGAATGAAGAGTTTACAGCACTCTATATAGCTGCTCAATATGGAAAAACAGAAGCAGTAGAACTACTTATTGAAAAAGGTGCCAAACTCGAAATAGCTACAAGCAGAAATGCCACGCCATTATTCATTGCATCCTCAACCGGGTATGCTGAGATAGTCAAGATATTGATAGACGCGGGTGCCAATCTGGAATCAAAAACAAGAAGAGGGGCAACTCCTCTTTTTGTATCAGCCCAGGACGGGAAGATTGATGTTGTAAAGCTACTCCTTGAAAAAGGGGCCGACGTAAGGATGAGTACAAATGACGGGATGAATCCTCTTCTGGCAGCTTCATTAAGAGGACATGCTGATGCAGTTAAGTTCCTTCTTGACTATAAAGCAGATATTAATTCTGCAACTCCGCTGGGAGCAACTGCATTAATGATTGCATCAGCCAACGGGCATACAGAGGTTGTAAAAGTACTGCTCGACAGGGGAGCAGACACCACACTCAGAAACCAGAGTGGAAAATCTGCTGCAGATGTGGCTGCCGATGATGAGATCAGAGATATGATTCTTAAAAGAGTCAGAAAACTATAGATGTATCTATTTCCTGCTAAGAATTTCCAGGATCTCTTTTAAAACAGGGGCATATCTGCTTTTAGTCCATACCTGGCTGTAGTTGACTGCTATTGAGGTATTCATCGCAGGTATGTAAATAACCTGCGTACCCCAGAAACCAGTATGGGTATAAACATCCATTCCGTTTATATTGATCATATACATTCCTTTCCTGTAATCCATACGCGGCTTTTCACGGTAATGTACGGGTGCCAGCATTGTATCAAGAGTTGATTCATGTCTGTACACCTGCTTATTGAATAATTTCTGAAAGTAGATTGCCAGATCGGTGGTGGTTGACAGGAAGCCACCCCCGCCATAAAAGTCAAGAGATGGATTAAAACTGTAAGTATCTGTGCCATTGAAATACTGATGTATCCGGTTTTCTTTCTTTGGGGATCTGAATCCTTCGATCCAGGTATTATTTAGTCCCATTTTTTTCAGTGCCAGTTCTTCCCTGATTGCCTCATTCATTGTCTTACCCGTGATCCTTTCAATTATTTCTCCAAGAAGGATATAACCGGTGTCTGCATAACTGAATCGTTCACCAATACCTCCGACTGGTCTTCCCCATTCTGTGGCCTTCTGAACCTGTTCTGTCCTGGTCCAGACATGCCCGGGTTCTGAGAAAATCCTGTTCATAAACTCTTCCGTCTGGGCATGATCAAAAAGTCCGCTGGAATGAGTCAGCAGATGCCTTATTGTTATTTTATTAACATCATATCCTCCTTTGGTGAGGATTTCAGAATGTTCCGGTGAGATGTATTTGCTAATCGGATCCTCAAGAGCAAGCTTATTATCTTCCCATAAGCGAAGAATTGTTGAGGCAACAAAAGTTTTGGTCACACTTGCTATTCTGAAACTTTGTCCGGGTTTCATAACAACCTTTTTATCCTTGTCTGAGTAACCGGCCGCACCACTCCATGAAATATGCCTGTCAGGACTTTCCACATGGATAAGTATACCAGGCATATTTTCATTTACTTCCTTGTTAATTGAAGCCTGAAAATCAGCAATCAATTCATTTTGTGAATATACACTGCAAATACCGGCAACAAATAGGATGAATATTAAAACGGTGATCTTCTGTAAATTGGCCTGTTGTCTCATAACGTGGGAATGATTAGTCAAATGCTGATTACTTCTTCTTAAGGCTTTCAATAAGCTGTTTTATTCCTGTCGCCGGAGGAGTTGCTGTTATTCCAAACCGGTTTTCAAATTTACTGCTGTCGAAAATATAATCCTGTTCATACTGGTACAGCATTTCAGGGAACTCTCTCATTATCGGGACAAAAATACCCAGTAAATTGATCATAAATGCCGGGACCTCCTGAAATCTGGCTTCTGTCTCAAGTTCCCTTGCAATCATCTCAATCCACTGGCGGGTTGTAAGTTTTTCTTTGGTGGTGGGAACATGCCATTCCTGTCTGTAAGCGTCCGGAGTATTTCCAAGAATAGCTGTCGCTTTTGCTGCATCAGGGGTATAGGTATAAGTATGGATTTTGTCGGGACTGCCGAAGACCTGTGCTTTTTTCCCTTTCATAAAATTGTCAATAACCATAATTTTAAGGGCACTGTTCTTATTATCAGGCCCGTAAAAATCAGCTGCCCTGGCTATAAGTGCAGTCAGTTTACCTTTTTCAACTTCATTCAGTATCATTTCCCTGAGCTGTTTTCTTACTTTCCCTTTTTCGCTCGGAGGATTTACGGGTGATGATTCGGTCATATAAGGAATGGCACCCTTATCATACATGTAAACATTATCAAAAAACACCAGTTTAGCGTTATGCTTTATGCATGAGGCGATTACCTGCTCCATAAATGAAGGCCATGTCTTCCTCCATACTTTCAGACTATATTCAAATCCGATTGTTACGTAAACCACATCGCTGCCGGCTATAGCCTTATCAACATGTGTGGGATCACTGACATCTGCCGGAAAAAGCTGATCCGTTTCATTTACCTTAATGGGATTTCTGCTTACAAGTCTGATCTGATCTGTATAATTTTTCAGTTCCCTCGCAAGCGGAACACCAATTCCACCACCTGATCCAAGGATTGTTTGTACCATAGCATTAATAGTTGAGATTTTTAAAAATACGATTATCCATTTTAGGTTAACTATATTGGCAGCCTTAAAAATCTATTCTTATCACCTCATAATCATCAACTGAAGGAACTGTAAATGTGACCAGGGCGTTTTCAGTTTTGAAACTCAGATTTTCTTTGCTGATAAGAGTCCGGATACTTGCAGCTTTTTCCTTCAGGTTCAGATTAATCCCTATATTTTTGCAGCTGATTATATTCTGAATTGGCCTTCTCATCTCTGAAGTGAAATTAATAAGATAGATAAAGACTGAATTCCCGTTTCTTCTGATATTTACTTCAATTGAGGATGGGGCGTTTTTCAGCTTTACTATCCTGCCAGCATATTTTTCGGTTATATTTCCGAGCACCTGGTAATATTCCGGGAAATGAAATTTCTTTAGTGATCCGCCAAAAGTACCAGCCATATATATTGACCTTCCTTTCCCAAAAACGTTCTCGGTAATAAATGGGAATTCAGTCACTTCCGGACTGCCTGAATAACTTCCCGGAAGTGGTTTGCAGAACATAACAGGTGAAGTTGCCGGGGATTTGATCTTAATTCCGTATGTTGGTGAATTCAGAAATCTGTTTTTAATGTCCATAAGTGCAAAATGAGATCTGTCTGAAGGTGCCAGGTAATCCCAGTTCATCGGTCCAAAAATGTCACCTGAGCTGACAATTCCGAAGACATCTGCAAGTCCGAAGTTGCCTTTTTTGTTTCCGGTCTCATCGAAGAGTGAGGTCTCAAAAGTAGAGACTATGTTGCCCCCGTTTTTAACAAAATTTCTTAAAGATTCTTCCTCTTTACTTGATAAACAGGCTACATTGGGCAGTACAATCATGCCATACCTCCCAAGGTCATCTGTAAGAGCTTCTTCATCAATAACATCAAAAGGAAAATGTGATCTTGTCAGACCGTCATAGAAACCATAAAACTCTTCTTCAGTATTGCCTGCCTTTTCGGTTTTGGATTCCTTTGTAAAATCTGTAAGCGGTATTGAAGATCCGCTGTAAAAATTACCTGATCGCTGAGGCCATACAAGAGCTATCTTTGCCATGGGCTCTGTACGGAAGAATGGCTCAGGATTTTCTTTTATGAGAGAATTGAAATTCCTGATTACATTTTTTTCTTCTGTCTGCAAATTTGCTATTGCGCTGATAGCGAGCCACACATTTGCCTGGTATGTTATTGTCTGACTGTAAAGCAGGCTGATTTCGCCAGCTGGTAATTTAGAGAAAGTCCATGGTCCCTGTTTTGCTGCATCGAAAACCACGGTCGGCTTGCCACCGCCTTGTGATTCCAGCAGTTTGGCCATTGCGCCGGGTTTATAAACAGGTTCTTTAAATTCTCCATAGAGGAATCCTCCCTCTGCACCAAGAATATCAGTTTCCTTTGCAATTTTACGGTTATTTCTTGCAGTCGGCCAGGACGGTGCAAGAGTGTTGCCATTCATATAAAAGAGTATCCGGGGATTCTTTTGCTTTATTATTGTGTTTGATTCCCTCAGGAAATCAGCCAGACTGTCGGATTGAAAGTCAATGATCTCTTTCCATCCTTTGTCCAGTCTGTTTCCGACAAGGATGGTTTTATCCGGAAGCTCTTTACCATACTTCTCCCTGAACTTATTTTTGCATGAATTGCAAATGCAGGTAGAGGCAAAAAAGATGGGTCCGTCGTAGAATATACCATCAATCTGGTAATCGCACATCTTTCTCAGGGTTGCAAAGACTTCCTCACGCCAGGGAGAATTAATGCAGAAGGAAGAATCGACACTGTAAACGTCCTCAATAGGTTTGCCGTCAGATTTTATCTGCTGCCAGTCAGGATGCTGACGGGCATAATTTATTTCAATAGCATGGACATTGTAATATATAATGACCTTGATTCCTCTTTTATGAGCTTCAATCAGGTAGGCATTTATTGAAGAGTAATCAACCTTTTTTCCGCTGAAAAGATTATGTGCGTCAAGGAAGGAGGTTCCAGGGGAGGTCCCCGTAAACCTTGTGGCATGTTCCATGTTGGCTCCAAGATCCCTGAGTATTTCAAATTTTTCAGCAAACTCGTAACCCTCCTCCAGTTCAATTATTCTGAGAGGTTCTATATCCCACCATTTGACTGAACTTTGAACTGAAATATTCAACAATGTATTAGGTACCAGGGCAAGACCTGCTGCGGCAGTACCAGTAACAACCGTGAACTTTCTGCGATTTATCAATTTATTTCTGGTATGCATATATCGGATATTTTAATAAAAGTACTATTTCTAACCTGAAATTCATATTTAGAAATACTTTTTGAGTTTATTGTTATTTAAATAACAGCTACTCAGGCAGATGCTGTTATTTAAATAACACTGACAGCTGATTTTGCAGTCCTGCACGCGTCTCAGCATTTTTGACTGTAAAAATCTATCAAATTTATTATTTAGAATCTGTATAAATAGCTCAAAATCAATATTGTAAATATCATTTTTTTGACTGATTGTCTCAGGTGGTGAGTACATTTGGTTGAACGGGAAGAATTCGGTAGTAATTATATCCGCTAATTATGAAATTCTATATCCCACCCCAGCTAACACGGTTATCAATTGCTTTTGCAATATTCATTACCCTGTTTTTATTATTGAGAAAACTGCTGATCCCTGATACTTTCGGACAGTATGGCCATTACAGGGGAGATTCACTTACTGACAATGCTCTTCCCGTAGTTCACTATGCGGGTCAGCAGGCCTGCCTGGAATGTCACCAGGATATTGAGGACCAGAAACAGGCTGATGTTCACAGCAGAATAAAATGTGAAACATGTCATGGTCCCGGACAAAAACATTCTGAAAGTGCAGAGGCAACTAACATATTGAAGCCTGATTCGCGTGAGTTCTGTGGTAACTGCCATGAGAAAAATGCTGCAAGACGAAGTGAGGCGGTTGTACAGATTATCATAAACGAGCACAATACTGGTAAAAAATGTATTGAATGTCACAATCCCCATCAGCCATGGACAATGAAAGAGTAAAGCCATCAAGGAGGAAATTCCTTAAATCTGCTGTTACTATTGCAGGTGCTGCAATAGGATATCAATGGCTGAAATCAGGTCAATACCTGTTATATGGTGCAGACCCGGAGGATAAAAATGTTCCATGGTACGGGATAGTAATTGATATTGAAAAATGTATTGGATGCGGTTCCTGCGCCAAATCATGCAAGATGGAAAATGATGTGCCCAAGGAACCATTCTTTTTCCGTAACTGGGTTGAACAATACACTGTGAAAAATGATGGCAGTGTTGAGATTACTTCACCTAACGGAGGTATCGACGGGTTTAAACAGACAGTTCCCGATGAAGAGATATTCAAATCTTTTTTCGTTCCCAAAATGTGCAACCATTGCTACAAGTCACCCTGTGAGCAGGTTTGTCCGGTAGGTGCAACATATCTTTCACCTGAAGGGGTGGTAATGGTTGATGACAAATATTGTATCGGATGCAGATATTGCGTTCAGGCATGCCCTTATGGCTGCAGGTTTATTCACCCGGAAAGGAAAGTTGCAAGTAAATGCACCCTGTGCTATCACAGGTTAAAGAAAAACCTTGCGCCTGCCTGTATGGAAGTTTGTCCGACAGGTGCCAGGATGTATGGAAATTTGAGGGATAAGAACAGTGAAATAGTTAAATTCCTTAAGGAGCATACAACACAGGTACTCAGACCGAACCTTAATACAGGTTCAAAACTCTATTATAATGCACTAGGTATGGAGGTAAAATAATATGGAACCCGGCTACCCGCACCTGACAGAGATACTCTCTCACATCCAGGGATATATTTTCCCGAATGAAATAGACCTTCAATGGGGTATTCTTATAGTTGTTTATCCCTTTATTACAGGCCTTGTTGCCGGAGCTTTCATACTGGCTTCACTTGAAAGGGTTTTCAGGGTAAAAATACTGAAACCCACATACCAGCTGGCACTTCTTACCGCCTTATCATTTCTCCTTGTTGCGACTCTGCCACTCATCAGTCATCTTGCCCAGCCTCTGAGGGCATACGAGATTATGATTACACCTCATGGCTCTTCTGCCATGGCAATATTCGGATTCGTTTATCTCTGGTACCTTATGGTAGTGCTTCTCCTTGAAATCTGGTTCGATTACAGGCAAAGTATGGTGATCTGGAGCCAGGAGAAAACAGGAATAATGAAATGGGTATACAAAATAATAACTCTCGGATTAAGTGATATTTCACCCAGGACATTAGAGTGGGACAGGAAACTCGGATATTTCATTACAGTGATTGGTATTCCCTCAGCGTTCATTCTTCATGGTTATGTCGGATTCATCTTCGGATCAATAAAGGCCAACCCATGGTGGTCGACACCCCTGATGCCGATAATATTCCTCTTCTCTGCAATGGTATCAGGAATAGCAATGGTTATGCTTATTTATATGGTCGTATCCTATATAAGGACAAAAGACCTTGATATTAATGTGCTTGACGCTATAGGAAAGTATCTTTTCTTTGTTTTGATCCTCGATTTCACAATTGAGGGTCTTGATCAGATACACAGAATCTACGAAGCTGAAGAATCTTTTGAAACGATAAAACTTCTGGTTGAAGGGAAGCTATATCTGACTCTGTTTATTTCCCAGGGTTTGATAGGGACATTAATACCGCTGGGTCTTCTGGCATTCCTTCAGTTCTATAAAGGCCGGATCAGGCTTCGCAAAACACTTTACTTCATTACAGGTATACTCATTCTTATCGGCGTATATTCGATGAGATGGAATGTGGTTATCGGGGGTCAGCTCTTTTCAAAAAGCTTTTCAGGATTTACAAGCTTTAAGGTTGGGCTGATAGGACTTGATGGTACTCTGATGGCTGCATTCTGGCTGATTCTTCCATTCGGAATTCTTGCATTTCTGCTATGGTTACTGCCACCCTGGAAAATGGTGCCTGAGGATTACTAGATCTTCATTTTCAGGCAGCCAGGTTATAGGGAGCTGTTAATGATAAGTTATTCTTTAATAGGTATTTATTATGGCTGAACTTGAAATTGACTCAGCTGGAATTGAACGGCGTCTCCGTGAAATAGAGCTTCGTCTAAGTCGCATGGAATCAATTCTGGAAAATTCTTATGAAGTCTCAAAAGGATCTGAACCAATACCCGTGAGCAATGTTCCTTTATCAGCATCAGAGAATATTTCCGATGATGAAAAAGGCTTTGAATCAAGACTCGGGAGATATGGACTGGCATCAATGGGGAATATTGTTCTCTTCTTTGGTATTGCATTTCTCGTACAATACCTCATGAACAACGGGCAGTCGTTGTTATCTTCAATTCTGGGGTATTCAGCATCAGTGATGATATTTTTACTTGCAAAATATCTTAAAAAGTCTAATGTCTCACTGGCGTTCATGTTTAAGATTAACGGACAGGTAACGCTTTTCTTCATAACAATGCGACTTCACTTCTTTACCCAGTCTCCCCTGGTACAGGAAAAATACCTTGTGCTGCTGCTTTTAATTATGATAATAGGATACCAGGTTTACTGGGCGATCCGTAATGAGTCACAGTCATTGTCTGTTATTTCAGTACTTTTTGCAATTGTCACTGCAATAGTTACAGATTCGACACATTTAATGCTGCTGATTGTAACAATAACTGCTGCCGTTTCAGTATACTATTATTACAGTTTCAAATGGAAACAGCTTGTATTTATAACTATTTGCCTTTCCTATACTGCATTTTTCCTCTGGCTGTTTGGCAACCCCATGCTCGGGCATAAAATGGAGATGCTAAGCGACCACCATTTCGGGATCATTTACCTGTTCCTGCTGGGAGGATGTTTTTCATCTCTTTTGCTTTTCAGGCAGAAAGAATCTGCCAGTGACGGCTTTTTTATCGGAGTCACTTTTACGAATGGGCTGATATTCACAATTTTGCTTGCCCTAACTGTTCTGAAGTATTTTAAGAATGATTATGTATCACTCTTCACTGTTATTGCTGTGGCATGCCTTCTTTTCTCGATACTTCTTTATAAGAGATCAGACTGGAATTTTGCCTCAGCATACTATTCATTGTACGGTTTTATGGCAATGAGTATTGCTTTCTACGGCTTAATTGGTTTCCCTGAAATTTATTTTTTGCTGTCAGTTCAAAGCCTTGTGGTGGTTTCAATGGCACTTTGGTTCAGGAACAGATTGATCGTTGTTATGAACAGCCTGTTGTTTCTTTTTATCCTTTTGGCCTATATAATGTCAGCAGGATCAGTTAACAGCGCCAATTTTTCATTTGCCCTCGTAGCAATAATTTCCGCAAGGATTATAAACTGGCAGACATCCAGGCTTAAACTTGAGACACATATAATAAGGAATCTTTACCTGATAGAGGGGTTTGTTATGATGATGTACGCATTGTATCATTCAATGCCAAAGCAGTATATAACTCTTTCATGGGTAATGGCAGCTCTTGTATACTTCCTTTTAAGCATTCTACTTAAGAATGTAAAATACAGGTACATGGCACTGGGTACTGTGATATGTGCAGCAGTTTATCTTTTCCTTATAGATCTGGCACGTATTGAAATTATCTACAGGGTTATGGCATTGCTTTTCCTGGCTGCTATTTCAATCGGGATCTCGATGTATTATTCATCTCATTTAAAGAAAGAGAGCTGATCTCAGAGTTATTTTTCCCAGGCAGCTCCTGAGACTTCCTTACGGTTGCTAATAGTATTGTCACCGACTATTACTGCCACCCAAGGTTCATCGGAATGTATAGTTT
>Ga0209314_10000242_pt1 | contig 24108 bp, 21 predicted proteins | sample I19B2metaG_FD_184146 | JGI IMG/M metagenome (GOLD analysis project Ga0209314, IMG submission 184146) | Lake sediment bacterial and archeal communities from Gulf of Boni, Indonesia to study Microbial Dark Matter (Phase II) - ​I19B2 metaG... | ecosystem: Environmental > Aquatic > Freshwater >... | reverse complement strand
AAGCTCTGTATCCCGATCCATTTCAGTATGGTAAGAGTACTGCTACGGCTCTCAAGGATCTTTACCTAGACTGGTCTCACTTTAACATCCTGCCTCCCCTGACAGGCGCCGAAGGCATTGAAGCAGATTCCGATAAGGCGCTGTTCCCAAATGTGAATATAGAAACCAAGGTCGGCGGCATTCCTCTAAAAATCCCAGTAGCAATAGGCGCGTTTGGATCTACAGACGTGGCAAGGCTAAATTGGGATGGGCTGGCGATTGGTGGGGCGATCTCCGGCACAGCTGTAATCATCGGGGAAAATGTCGCGGGAATTGACCCCAACACCAAACTCCAAAACGGTAAAGTAACTTACTCAAAAGAGCTTAAACGGCGAGTTGATTCTTTCAGAACCCTTTGGGATGGAAAATACGGCGACATAATCGTCCAGACAAATGTAGAAGATCAAAGATTAGGCGTAGATGAGTATGTCCTATCTAAATTAGAGGTAAATGTAATCGAGAGGAAATGGGGGCAGGGCGCTAAAGCGATTGGCGGCGAGGTGAGAGTCAACACTATCGAAAGGGCCATCTTGCTAAAGAAGCGTGGCTACCTCGTTATCCCTGATCCAGAAGACAAGACTGTGCAAGAGGCGTTTAAGGCGGGAGCCTTTGAAACCTTTGAAAGGCATAGTAGAGTAGGGATGTTAAAAGAGAAGGATTTTGTTGAAGGTGTCAGCCTGCTCAGGAAACACGGCGCAAAACATGTGTTCCTAAAAACCGGCGCATACCGACCTGAGGCAGTTGCCTTAACTATGAAAATAGCTTCCGAAGCAAAAATAGATGCTGTAACATTTGATGGTGCCGGAGGAGGCACTGGCATGAGCCCTGTGCCAATGATGGATGAGATGGGCACCCCAACGGTCTTCCTAGAGGCACAAGTTCTGAGATGCGCCCAACTATTGAAAAAGAAGGGAAGATACGTCCCAGACCTCGTTATGGCGGGAGGGTTTATCAACGAAACCCAGATGTTCAAGTCAATTGCAATGAGCAACTTCGGCGGAGGTCCGTTGGTAAAGGCTGTTTTGATGGCTAGGTCTCCGCTTACCGCGGTTATGAAGTCCGCCTATTTCACGGAGCTAGCTAAAGAGGGAAAGCTGCCAAAGCTATTTGCAGACCGTTACACTGCGGATCCAGAGAAATTTTTCATCGGCACAGCCGAATTGAAAAAGCGCTTCGGAAAGGACTTCCACAAGATCCCGTGGGAAGCGGTTGGGCTCTACGACTATCTGGTAGGGCGTGTTGCTACAGGGCTTCAGCAATTAATGGCTGGGGCTAGGAAATTTAGGTTAGACCTAGTCAGAAGGACTGACATAGCTTCGTTGACTGAAAGAGCTGCCAAAGTTACTGGAATCCCATTAATCGAGGATGTTGAATCCGACTCTATCGAAAGGATCCTCAGCTAATCCCTTTTATTTCCTTCCTCCTCATTTCTACTCAAGTTGAGAAAGCGATGATTGAGCTAGTCTACTTGCTTATTACCAGTTACACATTGGGGTTTATTTACTCCATAGTTCCTGGGCCAGTAACATTAATGGCTATAATGGAAACCTTGAAGAAAGATTTACGAAGCGGGTTGATCGTTATACTGGGCGCTCAATTTGCCGATTTTACTGTTGTAATTCCATTAATTCTCACTTTAAGGCAATTCATAACAACGCCGTGGGTAGGTGGAGTTATAAGTCTGGCTGGCGGGGTTTTCTTGCTATTCACGTGTTTTGAAACTTTAAAATCTGCAAGATCGCTGGCTAGAAGTGTTGACATTAAAAAACATTCCTCGGGCAGTCACAGTTTGGCGATCACAGGCTATTTGACAAATCTGTTCAGCCCACTTCTATGGTTGTTCTGGTTGACAAGTGGTAGTGCTATGATTTATCAGGGCTTAGCGATGGGGATCGGGGGGATTCTGGCATTTTTAGCCGGTTTTTATCCAGGCGTAATCTCTTGGGGGTTTACTGCGCTTTACCTTACAAGTAAAGGAAAAAGCTTCCTAACCAGCAAACGATATAGAACTGCTCTAATTGTATGTGCAACTCTCTTGGCAGGCTACGGTATTTACTTCCTAATTAACGGACTATCGAAAATACTCTACTAGATGCCTAGAGCTTGAAGCAGTAGATTATGTCTGGAAATCCGCGTCTGAATCGAGTCACTTCTCTTTTGATCTTTTCTGGGTCCTCTTCATCTACAACAAGTCTCTTTATGAACTCAGCTATGGTTTGCATGTCCTTCTCTTTCATACCTCTCCTAGTCACTTCCTGCGTGCCCAACCGAATCCCCGAGGGATTATCGACATTTTTGAGGTCGTCTAAGGGGAGAAGATTCTTATTAGAAATTATATTTGCCGCAGCCAATGTTTTAGATACTTTATCCCCGCCACCATAGGCTGCAACGTCCACCGCGATCTGATGCGACTCTGTGAATCCTCTATGAGCGCATAAAACTTTGAAACCATGTCCATGTAGCGCTTTTCCTAGAGCTTTAGCATTCCTCACGATCTGCTCAGCATACTCTTTTCCAAAAGCCATCATCTCTGCTAATGTTATGGCTAGGCTTGGAAGTCGGTGAAGATGATGGTTCGAAACCAAGCCGGGATAGATCGCCTTCTCCAACGCCTTAAACATAGTTTCATCGTTTGTTAGAACAACGCCACCCTGAGGTCCTGGTAGTGTCTTATGAGTGGACGCAGAAAAAATGTGAGCTTCTTCTGCAAGGGGATTCTGAAATCTTCCGCCTAATATTAGCCCGAAAACATGCGCTCCATCGTAATGGACTAAAGCACCGATCTCATCCGCAATCTTCCTGACTTCCTTCACAGGACTTGGGAAAAGAAATAGGCTGCCGCCCAACGTAATTATTTTTGGTTTTACTTTTCTTGCAACTTCTGAGAAGCGTGCGACATCGATGTTCATTTCATCTTTGTCAAATGGTATATCAGTAATGTTAAGCCCTCTGCATCCAGCTGATCCGAACTCCCTATAACTTATGTGCGCACCAGACATGACGTTTAAACTCATTACGCTGTCTCCAGGTTTTGCGAACGCATAGAAGACCGCTAGATTCGCCACAGCCCCAGAGATAGGTCTTACATCAGAATACTCTGCCCCACTCAATGCCTTTAGCAGATCAATGCAGGTTTGTTCTGCCACATCAACCAGCCCCGTGCCCTCATACATCCTATGTCCTACGGTGCCCTCTGCATACCTATGCATGAAATCCGAATCGAAAACACGTCTAGCTAAGGGGCTCATTACATTCTCGCTTGCAATGAGATTGATAGTCTCAGAGCCTCTCCATCTTTCCTGCTCATCGACTATTTCTACAATCCTCTTTACAGCATCTTGCGGATTCACTGGCTGCGCCTCTTTTACGCAAAACAATTAACCGAATTATAAGATAGAGCTTTTGGTATACATCACAAAGTATTTTAGGTTATGGCGTTTGATGTTATTTTTCATTGAGTAAATTAGGGCCGCGAATATTTTATGCCAATGAAAAGAACTGGTTTTGCTAGGGAAGAAGAAGCTAGAAAAAAATATATCGGCTTACTGAAGAAGCTAAGCCCCCCCACTTTTGACGCTACTAAATGGGAAAAACTAAGGCATCTTGTATACCCGCCCCGTCCTCTGGACGTAAAAGTGGTTATCGATGATACTACATTGCGGGAAGGACTTCAGATGGCTGGGCTATCATATCCCTCCTCGGAGGACATGTGCCACATTGCCACTCTTCTAAACGACATCGGAGTAGAAAGAATCGAAGTTATGACATACACCAAATCCGACCAAGACGCTATCAAAATGATGCGGAATAAAGGGCTCGGAAATAAAATAGCAGCTTGGTGCAGGGCTGTAAATGAGGATATAGACATGGCGTTAAAACTGGACTTTAAAAGCATTGGGATTTCTCATCCAGTTTCTTCCATTCACTTCGAGAAGTGGTCGGATAAGACACTTGAACAGTTAGTTGAGCGAGTTGTAAGCTCAGTCCAATATGCTAAGGATCACGGTCTAGAAATTTTTGTCCACGGAGAGGATAGTACACGGGCTGAATGGGATTTTGAAAAGAAATTTATTAACGCTGTGGCGGATGCTGGGGCAAAGGTTTACAGAATTTGTGATACCGTTGGATGCGGGTCATCGGATTCTAGAGCATCTCTGCCAGTGGGGATTCCTGCTAAGATTAAGCGGATTCAGAGAGAAACCATCATCCCATACGTGGAAATTCATGCACATGATGACTTAGGTAACGCTGTTGAGAACACTATGGCTGCAATAAGAGCGGCTTCAGGAATTTATGATAAGATCTATGCAAGTACTACATTCCTTGGGATCGGAGACCGCGCTGGGAACGCTGAGACAGAGAAGGTGATCATGAACTGCTATATACATCACAACATTTGCAAATGGGACCTCAAACCTCTGAGAGAAACCGCCAACTTCATCGCTTCAGCCCTCAACTATCACCTGCCGCTCAACAAAGCACTAGTAGGCGATTCTGCGTTTGCACATGAATCTGGAATTCACATACATGGCATAAGCATCCTTCCTTTGACCTATGAGATTGTGCCTCCTGAGATAGTGGGGCATGAACGGGCAATAATCATTGGAAAACGGTCAGGGAAACATGGAATCCAGATGAAGGTCGAAGAATTTATCGGCGAAAAAATCAGCGAAGACGACCCTCGGCTCCAAAAACTTGCCGAAACAATTAAAAATGAGTTTCTCAGTGATGAAAGAAAATACTCTATCAGCGAGAAAGAACTCAAAGACCTAGCCCGTGAGGCTGGCTTCAAGCTAAAAACCAGCACGTAGTCGCTAAGCATCTGCCTATCTTCTTAAGTATCCCACATAATTTTATTTTAATGCTGGGAACGTAACTTCCTATAAGTTGGTTGGTATATGCAGAAAGTCAAGGCAATGGCATACGCCACTATTGCAAACCTGGGACCCGGCTTCGATGTGTTCGGGATCTGCGTCGACATCGGATACGATGTCGTTGAGCTAGAGGTAACTGGGAGGGAATCGAGAGTTGAGGTAAGCGGCATCGGCTCAGAAGGGATTCCCTTAGACCTTGAGCAAAACACTGCAGGACTTGTGGTCAAACAGATGCTCAAGGATTTTAACTTGAAGAAAGGCGCGTTCATGCGCATTCGGAAAGGAGTTAAACCTGGAAGTGGGCTTGGCAGTAGCGCCGCTAGCGCCGCGGCTGCGGCCGTCGCATTTGACAGACTGTTCGGCTTGCGGCTCTCACAACATGAGCTTATACGATATGCCTCTCTCGGTGAAATGGCGTCAGCTGGCGTAGCTCACGCTGACAATGTTGCTCCCGCAATACTCGGAGGTTTTACTATTGTGCGTTCTTACGATCCACTGGATGTAGTGAAACTTAATCCTCCTAGAGGGCTTTCGCTATGTGTAGCCATACCAGATGTAGAGCTTCCTACAAGAGTGGCTAGATTCGTTCTACCTAACGAAGTGCCTCTTCGAAGTTTTGTACATAACGTAGGCAATGCCGCCTCTCTAGTAGTCGGGATGGCGAAAGGCGACATAGACCTTATCGGTAGATCAATAGACGATGTGATTGTTGAGCCAGCTAGAGCTAATCTCATTCCAGGCTATGATTCTGTCAAAAAATATGCAAAGAAAGCAGGAGCAGCTGGAATAACTATCAGCGGTGCTGGGCCCTCTATGGTCGCCATCGTCAATTCCAAAAAAGCAGGTCCAAAGCAGGTCGCACAAGCCATGAAAAAAGGATTCGAAGAAGCTGGAGTAAAGGCTGAAGCGCATGTTTCAAAGCCAGCGCATGGCGCAAAGATCTTGGGGGCAAGATGAGTTGCATATCCAATGCATTGAATGCGGAGCAAAATATCCTCCAGACGAAGTCATCTACAACTGTAAGAAATGTGGAAACATCTTAGAAGTGCAATATGACCTCAAAGAAGTTTCTGAAAAACTGAAAGCCTCAGATTGGAAGGAGCGACCTCTCAGCGTTTGGAGATACGGAGAACTCCTCCCTATCCTTGATGAGTCTAAAATTGTAACATTGAATGAAGGTGGCACGAGCCTCTACAAGTGCGAAAGACTTGGCGCAGAGTTAGGGATGAAAAATCTCTACGTTAAAAATGAGGGCGAGAATCCTACAGGCTCGTTTAAAGACCGTGGAATGACTGTCGGGGTTACCAAAGCCTTAGAGCTGAAAGCTAAGACAGTGATTTGTGCTTCAACTGGCAACACTGCTTCATCTCTAGCAGCCTACGCAGCTAAGGCTGGATTAAAATGCATCGTGCTAATTCCTGCTGGGAAAATCGCGCTTGGCAAATTGGCTCAGTCGATGATGTATGGCGCAAAAGTGATAGCGGTAAAAGGGAGCTTTGACGATGCTTTATCCACAGTAATGGAAGCCAGCGCCCAGCTCAAAGTCTACCTGCTAAACTCAATAAACCCATTCAGGCTTGAGGGACAGAAGACCGCTGCGTTTGAAATCTGCGATCAGCTAGGCTTGAACGTTCCAGACAAGATGATTCTTCCTGTAGGCAACGCGGGGAATATCTCCGCCTACTGGAAAGGGTTCAAAGAATTTCGCTCACTCGGAATAGTCAGCAATCTTCCAAACATGATTGGAATTCAGGCAGCTGGCTCGCCTCCAATTGCCAGAGCTGTAAAGAAGAAACTGAAACGAATAGAGCCGGTTAAAAACCCTGAGACCGTTGCAACCGCCATCCGCATAGGCAATCCAATCAGCTGGAAGAAGGCTTTAAACGCGATCTACGAATCAAGGGGAACTGCTGAAATCGTGAGCGATGAGGAAATAATCAACGCCCAGAAATTACTTGCTAGAAAGGAGGGCATATTTGTCGAGCCAGCGAGCGCTTCATCTATAGCTGGGCTGAAGAAACTTGCTGAGGCTGGGCAGCTCGATAAGAATGATGTGGTAGTTTGTGTTGCAACTGGTCATGGATTAAAGGATCCTGACATAGTGGTCGAGGTCTGCGAGAAGCCCATCGAAATTGAGGCAAATCTAGACTCTCTAAATAAAGTGCTGGGGATTTAGAGATGCGAATAATCATGGTAGGCTTTGGTGTTGTTGGACAAAGCTTCGCCAAAATCCTCACACTAAGGCAAAATGAGATCATCAAAAATTTCGGAATCCACCCCAAAGTGGTTGCCATTGCAGATAGATACGGCGCTATCTATAACCCTCGAGGCTTAAATCTGGAGAAAATATCGCATCTGAAAAAGACGAAAGAAACGGTTGCAGCTGACCCTGAGTTCGGACGCCGCAACATGTCTGCACTGGAATTAATCGAGTCCACTGAAGCTGAGATAATGATCGAAGCCACTCCTACCGACATCAGGACAGGAGAGCCCGGACTTTCCCACATTAAAACTGCATTAAAAACTGGAAAACACGTAATTACAACAAACAAGGGGCCACTAGCCCTAGCTCTGCCAGCCCTAACCGAATTAGCAGACTACAACAACGTTTACCTAAGGTTCAGTGGAACTGTCGGCGGAGGTGCTCCAATTCTAGACCTAGCTAAAAAATGTCTGCTAGGCGACAGAATCCTTTCTATCAGTGGCATACTGAACGGGACGACAAACTACATTCTTACAGAAATGGATGAGAAGAGCATCTCATTCCAGCAAGCCCTAAATAATGCGCAAAAGCTCGGATATGCTGAGGCTGATCCCTCAATGGATGTTGACGGCATAGATTCAGCATGCAAACTGGTTATAATGGCAAACTGGCTCATGAACAAAAAAGTAACACTAAAAGATGTTAAGATTAAAGGCATACGCAATGTAACTTCAAAAGACCTTGAGGAGGCCGCAAAGAAGAACTGTGCACTAAAACTCATCGGGTCAATTAACGGAGGTTTAAAGGTAGCACCAACTGAGATTTCTAAGAGAAATCCGCTCTGTGTTAGTGGAGTGCTGAACGCTGTCACTTTTGTTTCCCAATTTGCAGGTGAGGAAACGATTATCGGGCGTGGGGCTGGAGGCATGGAGACGGCAAGTGCTATGTTAAGGGATCTCATAGAAATAAAACAAAGCCTATCAATAAAATCCATTTAGTGTGTAGAGGGTGAACCGTATGAAGCTTGTCATGAAATTTGGGGGTACGTCAGTAGCTGATGGCGAACGCATCAGGGGTGTAGCAAAGATAGTCGCCGACTACGCTAAGAAAGGGAATAAGATGGTAGTTGTAGTTTCAGCCCTCAATAAAACCACTGACCAATTAATTGAAGCCTCTGAGCGCGCTAGGGTCGGAGACGAATTCTTCATTCACAAGTTCGTTCATGATATCAGCGAGAGGCATATTGCCACAATTAAAAAAGCAATTGAAAATGAGTTTATACAGAAGAATACCGTTCACATGATTCAAGCCTCAATCGCGGAGCTTGAAAAGGCTCTATCTGGCATCACCTATCTCGGCGATCTTTCCTCAAAATCAATGGATTACGTATTATCATTTGGCGAGAGATTGTCGACGCCGATTGTGTGGGGAGCTCTGACCGACATGGGGTTACATGCCCAACACTATACTGGGAAAGAAGTCGGAATTGTTACTGACTCAAACTTCGGAGACGCCAAACCACTAATGAACTTGACAAAACATCAGGTTAAGGAAAGGCTTGAACCTGTACTAGAAAAAGGCATCATTCCAATAGTAACCGGTTATATCGCTGCAACCCAAGATGGCGTAACTACCACTTTGGGACGAGGCGGATCCGATTATACTGCCACCCTACTCGGAGCATCGATAAACGCGGATGAGATCTGGATCTGGACCGATGTGGATGGATTACTGACAGCGGATCCGAAGATCATACCTTCAGCGAGGGTGATACCTGAGCTTTCCTTCCAAGAAGCAATTGAGATGTCTCTATTCGGCGCTAAGATCATGCATCCCCGTGCACTAGAGCCTGCGATGGAAGAGGGCATACCCGTTAGAATAAGAAACACGTTCAACGTCGGCAATGCTGGATCACTAATTGTGAAAGAACAGAAGGTTAAGCCAAAGGATATTGCGAAAGCTGTGACCATATTTAAGAATGTGGCAATGATTACTGTCAGCGGAGCAGGTATGGCGGGCGTTCCTGGGACTGCTGCTAAGATTTTCGATGCGCTTGGTAAGAGCAATGTCAACCTTATGATGATTTCTCAAAGCACCTCTGAATCAAATATCTCGTTCATCATCCAGAGACGGTTTCTGGATAAGGCTGTTAATGCGCTGGAGATAGCGCTTCTCGGCAAGGGTATTGTGCGAGAAGTGGTTGCTGAGGATGACGTGTGCGTTGTCTCGGTTGTAGGCGCTGGGATGAAAGGCACCCCCGGAGTCGCCGCTAGGATATTTGGAGCAGTCGCGCGCAAAGGAGTAAACATCCGAATGATGGCTCAAGGCTCGTCTGAACTTAACGTTTCATTTGTTGTCAAAGAAACTGATGGTGAGAAAGCTCTTAGAGCAATCCACGAAGAATTCAGGCTGGGGAAGCCTTCGTAGCATCTCCAGCTTCGAGTTAATCTTTTTATATGGAAGATGCATAAACTATGGAGACTATTCGAGGCTATATGCATGAGTAGAAGTAAGTTGGCATGGCTTGGCACTACTGCTACGCGGTTCTTTGGCTACTTTTACTTCTACTATTTTAAATAAAAGGGTCAAATAGCCACTCTTCTTGAAATAAGCTGTTTCGACCCTTTGCGGGAGATTTTGAGTGTGGTAAAACCAAAAAATAACTATAAACGAATCGTCGTTAAGTTCGGTGGCACTAGTCTCAGTAGCGGGGAAAATGTCCTAAGGCTTGCTAAGGCAGTGGCAGATGAAGCACGTAAAGGCACTGAGCTAGTTGTTGTTGTCTCGGCTATGGGCAAATCCACCGATACCCTAATCGAGACAGCTAAGAAAGCCTCTGAGGGACAAGTTTCAGCGCACGAGTTGGATGATATTTTATCAATGGGCGAACGGTCAAGCGCTAGGATCTTTACCGCCGCACTCAAAGCTCAAGGCGTGAAAACCCACTACTTCGACCCAGTTGACCCGAAATGGCCGATTATAACAAACAATAGATTCAATAACGCTGATCCAATTCCAGAGGAATGTGATCGAAGAATTCAACGTCAAATTGTCCCCCTACTTGATAAGAAGACAATTCCGGTGATTCCTGGCTTTATTGGACGAAGCAAAGATGGTGGCAAAATTACTACAATGGGGCGAGGCGGCAGTGATACCACTGCATTCATACTTGCAAGAGCCATCGGCGCTAAGGAGGTCCTTCTGGTAACTGATGTTGACGGAATCATGTCCGCTGATCCAAAGCTCGTAAAAAATCCCAAGTTGATAACGAGTCTGACCGTGGATAAGCTGGCAGGTCTAGCTGATGCCGGTTCAAAGTTCATTCATACCCGAGCATTGAAACATAAGGAACATTCAATTGATGTGAGGATCGTCAACTATGCCAAAGGTAAATTGAGTGCGTCTGGAACTACCATCAAAGGTGCGCTTCCAAGCCTAGAAGTTGAGCTTACTCCAAAGCCAGCTATGTCTATTACGATTGTCGGTGAAGATCTCTCCGAAGCGCCCGAGGTAATTTCAAAAATCGTAAAAGAAATTAGAAACTACGGGTCATCGGTTTTAGGCATTTCAACGAATCGCAACTCGGTTATACTATATGTTCCGCTCGTTGAAAATACAAAGTTCTTTGAAAAACTTCACTCGATAGTACTAGCCTATAAAAAAGCATTAGCTATGGCTGTCAAGAAAAATCTGGCTTTCATTGTGATACGTGGAGTAGGCTTAGAAGAGACGCCTGGTGTAATTGGGCGTATCTCAGAGCCGCTTCACAGGAACCGCATAAATATCTTCGGCATCTTCACAATCACCTCAAGCGTCATGGTGCTGGTGGACTGGGAGGACCGTGAAAAATCTGTAAAGCTGATTGAAGCATCATTAGGAGATTAAAAATGCTGAAAACCGCTATTGTCGGAGCAACGGGTGTAGTTGGACAGCAGTTCGTCATCGCTCTACAAGGTCATCCATGGTTTGAAATATCATGTCTAGCCGCTTCCGAAAGATCTGCTGGCAAAACCTACAATGAGGCATTGCAAGATGAAAAGACAGGAGCGCTCAGATGGTTCTGCGAGGAGAGACCTGAACAATCAGTCCTAGAAATGAGAGTTGAGAATGCCGCTGAAATCAAGCCAGCCAGCTTTGACCTAATCTTCACCGCTATTGAAGCAGAGCAAGCTCTTGAACTTGAACCAAAATTCGCCAAAGAAACACCAGTGATAAGCACTGCTGCGTCTTTCAGATACGCGCCGGATGTTCCCATCCTAGTGCCAGGGGTAAACCCTGAGCATGCCAAGTTGATAGAAATTCAAAGAAAAAAGAGAAATTGGAAAGGTTTCATCGCGCCGATACCGAATTGTACCGCTACAGGACTTGTAGTTTCTCTAAAACCAATTTACGACAACTTTGGGCTAAACATGGTCCTAATGACTTCAATGCAAGCGGTGTCAGGCGCTGGAAGATCTCCAGGTGTGCTTGCATTCGACATAATCGACAACGTAATTCCCTTTATACCAAAAGAAGAGGAAAAAGTACAAAATGAAGCTAGAAAAATCCTCGGCGACTACGAAAAAGGCAAAGTCATCAATGCTGGCTTCAAGGTAAGTTGCACCTGCACTCGGGTCAATGTTAAAGACGGCCACACCGAATCTGTTTTCGTATCCACTAAGAAACATTGCGACGTTGAAGACGTAAAAAATGCCATGAAGAAATTCAGTCCCATACTCCGAAAATCCGATCTACCATCAGCTCCGAAAGAAATGATAGTTGTGCTGGACGATCCATTCAGGCCGCAACCCAAACTGGACAGAAATACCCATGGCGGGATGGCGACAGTTGTCGGCAGGATTAGGAAAGATGACGCTTTAGGAAACGGGATCAAATACGTCCTTGTTTCCCACAACACCAAGATGGGCGCAGCAAAAGGCGCGGTGTTGGTGGCAGAATCTTTAGTCAAAGCCAATTACATCCAGGGAGGTGGAAACTAAAAATGATCACACCCGGAAAAGCAAAACGGCTGAAGCGGATCTTCAGAGAAGACGGTAGAACATTAATCGTGCCAATGGACCACGGAGTTACAGGCGGGCCGATGCCGGGGCTTACTGATATGCAAGCTATAATTGACAAACTGCTACTCGGTGGAGTGGATGCCGTAATTCTCCACAAAGGCATAGCAAGGCATGTGGACACAGGGAATGCGGGGCTAATTGTCCATCTTTCAGCAAGCACAAAAGTTGGACCAGATGTTCTCAGAAAGACAAGGGTCTGCTCAGTAGAGGAAGCTCTCAGAATCGGTGCGGACGGGGTGTCGGTGCACATCAATGTTGGGGCGGAGACCGAACCCGAAATGTTAACAAAACTGGGTACTGTTGCAGATGAGTGCGATGCTTATGGCGTGCCTCTGCTTGCTATGATGTATCCACGTGGCCCAAAGATCCCGAGTGAGCATGCGCCCGATGTGGTGGCTCATGTAGCAAGGCTTGGGGCTGAGCTGGGTGCAGACATAATCAAAACCAACTATACCGGAAGTGAAGCCAGCTTTAAAGAAGTAGTTAAAGGATGCCAAGTGCCGGTGGTGATAGCTGGCGGACCAAAAGCTGAAACCACAAAAGAGGTGTTGGAAATGACCTACAACTCGCTGAAAGCAGGGGGAAAAGGAGTTTCGATAGGCAGAAACGTGTTCCAACATACAAACCCCACTGCTATGACCAAGGCACTTGCTGCCATAATTCATGAAAACGCCACTGTAGAGGAAGCGCTCAAAATAATAGGTGAACCCTAGTGAGGGAAGTCTGGCTTCAGATCGAGAGGAGATTACCCACCGATCAAAAAAAGAAACTGCTCAGTGCGGCTATGCCCCTGTGCGATGTTGTAATCGTTGATGAAAATGATGTGGACATGGCTAAACAAGCGGGGCTGGGAGTTATTGTAGCTCAAAGTAGAGGAGACATCGAACTCTGCGGCTCGGATAAACAGACAATTTCCAAGCTCAAAACAGCTGGAAAAAAAGTTGCCGTAAAAATCAGTATGAAAGATCGGAAAGATCTCCATACTGCCGAAGAGCTGGTAGCCCTATCCCCTGACTGTATGATAATCTCTTGTCCAAACTGGAAAATAATTCCAATCGAAAACCTAGTCGCAAGCCTTCACGGTAAAACCAAACTGCTTGTTGAAGTAGCTAATGCTCAAGAAGCCCGGTTAACCCTTGAAACCCTGGAGCTGGGCGCTGATGGAATCGTTTTGAAAACAACTAATGAGAAAGAATTGGCTGAAGTTTCAAAAATTGCTAGAGAAATTAAAACTAGGATTGAAGAAAAAGAGGGATTGCCCCAGCTCGTGTTGAGTCCAGCGAAGGTCGTGGAAGTTAAACAGTTAGCAATGGGCGCCCGCGTGTGCGTTGATACCTGCGATCTCATGATGCGAGGGGAGGGCATGTTGATCGGAAGCCAGTCATCAGGGCTGTTCCTTGTTCAGGCTGAAGTTGAAGAAAGCCCGCACGTAGCGCCTCGACCATTTAGGGTGAATGCTGGACCTGTTTCACTCTATGTGCTAACCCCTGGCTGGAAAACGAAGTACCTTTCAGAACTAAAAGCTGGCGACGAAGTTCTAATAGTTAACCGGCATGGCAAAACAAGGAGCGCTGTTGTAGGGCGAGTCAAAATTGAGTGGAGACCACTAGCCCTAATTGAAGCCGAGTTCCGTGGAAAACGATTCAGGACGATTGTACAAAATGCTGAAACAATTAGGCTTGTAACTCCTGACGGCTCTAAATCAGTTACCAGCCTAAAGCCTGACAATCTAGTTTTTATTCGTGTTGAGACAGGCGGGAGGCATTTTGGAACCTTAGTCAAAGAGGAATCGGTGTTAGAGCGATGACGATCCGAATCTGCGCCGCCATAACGGCTGAAACCATAAAAGAAGCCATCAAGATGGCTGAAATCGCTGAGAAAGCTGGAGCAGACATACTCGAATTAAGGAGTGACTACTTGAAAGAATCCGACCAACTAAGTGATATAGCAAAATCAACACGCCTCCCCATCATACTTACTCTCCGAAAACATGACGAGGGCGGCAGATTCACCGGAAGCGAAAAAGAACGAATTCAAACTATACTCAAAGCAGTTGAAGACGGCTTCAAATACGTCGACATTGAACTAACCGCCCCCAGCCTCACAACTCTGATGGAAGAACTCGAGGACACCGACTTAAAGACCATAATCTCCCATCACGACCTAGTGGCCACCCCTAACCCTATAGAAATGGTTAGTACAGTCAAGAAGGAGATTCAAGCAGGAGCCGACATCTGTAAAATAGTCACAACCGCAAATACCATCGAAGACAATTTCACATGCCTAAATCTAGTCTCGGAAATCTCAAAACAGCATGATGTCATCTGCTTCGCTATGGGTAAGCTAGGAGTTATCTCACGGGTCCTCTCACCATTGTTCGGCGCATACCTCACATTCGCCAGCGTCATTAAAGGCAGAGAATCTGCACCAGGTCAGTTAACAGTCAAAGAAATGCGGCGGATCTATGAGCTTCTAGGCGTATAGCGATGGAAAGCGCATCTAAAACTAAGCTATGTGCAGTTATCGGGGACCCTGTAGAACACTCTCTAAGCCCAGTCATGCACAATGCAGCGTTCAAAGCGTTAAATCTCAACTACACATACATCGCCCTCAGAGTCGAGAAAAAGAAACTGCGCGAGGCAGTAGACTGGTTACGAAACATAGGCATCCACGGACTAAGCGTGACCATGCCCCATAAAGTCGATATAATAAAATACCTTGACCAGATCGACCGGCTCGCAGAAGACATAGGCGCTGTCAACACCGTCCTCAACAAGAATGGACAGCTCATAGGGTACAATACAGATGGCATTGGAGCCCTCAGAGCAATAAAAGAGAAGGTTCCGAACCTTCGAGGTAAGAAAGTTGTGATGTTGGGCGCAGGAGGCGCAGCCCGAGCCATAGGCTTCACTTTGGCGGGTGAAGACGTAGAGCTTACAATTCTAAACAGGACTGGCGGTAAGGCTGTTAGGTTAGCTGACTTTCTTAAGAAAATGTTCAGAGGAATGGTCTCAGGCTCAAAGCTGGACAAGCGAACGCTACAAACAGCACTATCTAATGTCGACATCCTAATCAATGCCACAGAAGTCGGCATGAGTCCACGTACCAATGAAACCCTTGTAACTAGGCGTTCCATAAAACCTAGCCTAACCGTTTTCGATGTTGTCTACGCTCCATTAGAGACTAGGCTTCTCCGAGAGGCTGCAGCTGTAGGCGCGACCACAGTGAACGGTGCAAAAATGCTGGTATACCAAGGAGCTGAAGCCTTCAAAATCTGGACTAGGCTAGACGCGCCCGTCGAAGTCATGTGGAACGCTGTCCTAAACGAGATAAGGAGAAGAGGCTTATGAGAACGGGAGCCGCCATTGCCTACGGCGCAGCAACCATAGTAAACGCGATCGCAACAGGACGCGGCGCGGCCTTCGGCGTAGACCTGTGCACAAAGGCAACAGTAACCCTAACCGACGAACCAGGCGTGATTAAGGGAAGAATCCTTTCAGATCCAAGCGAAAGCACAGTCCTCATCGAAAAGGCTGTTTCAAAAGTTCTTCAAAAATTCAAGCTGGAGAAAAAACACGGTGCTATCGTAGAAACAAGTTCAAACATCCCGATAGCAAGAGGCCTGAAAAGTAGTAGCACCGCAGCAAACGCCATAGTACTCGCGACTCTGGTAGCATTGAGAAAGAAGCTTAACGATTTATCGGTTGTTAATCTCAGCATAGACGCAGCCCTAGAAGCAGGCGTAACGATAACCGGCGCATTTGACGACGCATGTGCCTCATACTTTGGAAACATAGTAATCACAGATAATACAAAACGAAAAATCGTTAAACGCTTCCCGATAACAAAAGCCTCAACCGTCCTATTCCATGTTCCAGAAGCAAAATCCTATACTGCTGAAGTAAACGTTGATAAAATCCGAGCGTTTGCCCCTCAAATTGAAATAGCCTACAAAGAAGCTTTAGGGGGACGCTACTGGAGAGCGATGATGCTTAATGGGCTGATATACTCAACAGCATTAGGATACGATGCATCAATCGCCATGAAAGCACTGGAAGCTGGAGCAGTTTCTGCAGGGCTAACAGGAAAAGGCCCAGCCGTCGCAGCTGTGCTCGCTGATAAGAAAATTAACGCTGTCAAAGAGGCTTGGCGCGAATATCCAGGCGAAATAATCCAAGCCAAGCTAAATCGAACAAAAGCTCACATTATCAGGTGGTCTAGTTGAAGGAGTTAATCGTAAAGAAAACCGAGCAACTCAGTGGCAGCGTTGAAGCACCACCCTCAAAGAGCTACACGCACCGCGCAGTCATAGCTTCGTCTCTAGCTGACGGCGTATCCAAAATAGAAAATCCGCTGGTCTCAGACGACACCATCGCCACAGTGAACATATGTCAAAAACTTGGCATCACAATCAGACTGGGCGATAAAAAATGGGTTATTGAAGGTAAGTCAAAGCTTAACAAATCGCCAGGGCTTTTAGACTGCCACGATTCCGCCTCTACTATGAGGTTTATGGCGCCCGTATGCGCTCTCGCCCCTGGCATCTCGATTCTAACCGGCGGGTCCTCATTAAGAAAAAGGCCGATGGGTCCTCTACTTGATGCTCTATCGCAACTGGGCGTAAAATGCTACTCGGCAAATGGAGATGGGCGTCCTCCACTCGTAGTGTTCGGCGGAGGAATAAAAGGCGGTAAGGTAGCCATAGCAGGGGACATCAGCTCACAGTTCATCTCAGGTCTATTGTTCGCATGTCCTCTAGCAGAAAAAGAGACATGTCTGAGGCTAACCACTCATCTTGAATCTAAACCATACGTGCAGATGACACTAAAAATTCTGAGAAGACATGGGATAAGGATAGACATGTCAAAAGATCTGCGCCGTTACAGAATTACGCCAAAACAACACTACAAACCACTTGACTATACTGTGCCAGGAGACTTTTCAGCCGCCGCCTTCCTAATGGCTGCTACGGTCATAACCAATTCAACCGTGATAATAACAAACCTGCAACCTGATACAACCCAAGGAGACGAAGCCATCCTAGCCATCCTCAAACACATGGGCGCTGACATCAAGCTCAGAAAGAACTATGTGAAAGTTTCGGGAGCCCCATTAAGAGGGATAAAGATAGACGCTAAAGAAATTCCTGACCTGGTTCCAGTTTGCGCGGCTTTGGCGTGCTATGCGGAAGGAAAAACCTACATAGTTAACGCCCAACGGCTGCGACTCAAAGAATCGGACAGGCTCGCTACCATATCCGCCGAGCTGACAAAGATGGGCGGCAAAATCACTGAACATAAAGATAGCCTCACAATCCACGGGCCCTCCCCACTTCATGGCGCCGTGGTGGATCCGCATAATGACCATAGAATCGCAATGGCATGCGCAATCGCAGCCCTTAATGCAAAAGGAGTAACGAGAATTAAGAATCCCGAATGCATAAGTAAATCATATCCCAACTTCATCAACGACCTGAAAGCCATAGGAGGAAATCTAAGTGCCAGGTAACTCAATCGGCAGAAAGTTCGTTCTAACCATCTTCGGAGAAAGCCACGGGCTGAGTGTTGGTGTAATAATTAACGGCTGTCCAGCAGGATTACCCCTCTCCGAAGAAGATGTTCAAAAAGAACTAGACAAGAGGCGTCCAGGCGTGTCTGAAGTAGTGTCCTCACGTGTAGAAGAAGATAAAGTGCAAATCTTCTCAGGAATCTTCAACGGGAAGACCACAGGCGCGCCCATAGGAATGCTTGTATGGAATAAGGGAGTTGACTCAACCCCCTACGACGCCATCAAACATACTCCACGACCTGGGCATGCTGATTTCCCAGTGTACATGAAGTATGGCGGGCTCGCCGACTACCGAGGGGGCGGCAGGTTTTCGGGTAGAATGACAGTTGCCTTCGTTATGGCTGGGGCTGTAGCTAAAAAACTTCTAGCAACCTGCGGGGTCGAAACAATTGCCCACACAATCGAAATCGGCGGAGTAAGAATCAAACGAGAACCATCCATCACCGAAATCAAGCGCGAAACATACCAGAATCCAGTTAGATGCGCTGATCCTAAAGTAGCCCGCCAAATGGCAAGGGCGATTAAAAAAGCTAAGAAAGAAGGCGATAGTGTAGGCGGCATTGTTGAGGGCATCGCTCTAAACGTCCCTGTCGGAGTTGGATGCCCAATTTTCGATTCGCTCGACGCAGACCTAGCCAAACTCCTATTCGATATTCCTGCGGTAAAAGGGGTTGAATTCGGCGCAGGTTTCGAAGCCCCTCGCCTAAAAGGATCCGAAAACAACGACCAATATGGTATACGTGATGGAAAGATTGTAACTCTAACAAACAAGGCCGGAGGGATACTGGGAGGGCTTTCCTCAGGTATGCCGATCACAGTTAGGGTCGCATTCAAACCCACGCCCTCAATTCGAAAACGTCAGAAAACAGTTGACCTAAAGAAAATGACCGAGACCACGATCGAATTCGGCGGGAAACATGATCCCTGCATAGTTCCACGAGCTGTCCCAGTCGTAGAGTCCGTTTTAGCCATAGTGTTGGCTGATCATATGATGAGAGACCATTTAATCCCGAAGGTTCTAAAATGAGCAAAAAAGCTGAAATTGAAGCGCTGAGAAAGAAAATCGAGCAGGTTGACAGAGATATCCTCAAACTGATTAAGGCAAGAGCCGAGGTCGCCAAACAAATAGCTAAAGCCAAAAAATCAGCAGGGCTTCCGATACGAGACATAGAAAGGGAAAAAGAAATCCTGTCCAAGGTAGCTGATGAAGCAAAACTGGTAGGGCTCATTGATGAGGATGTCAAGGCTGTATACCGCGAAATAATTGGGCTCTCTCGACGTCTCGAAGGCGAGGAGATCAAAATAGCCTTCCTCGGACCCAGAGGAACGTTCGCGGAAGAGGTTGCACGAAGATATTTTCCTTCATCTGGAACTGTATTCATTCCATGCACGAGCATTTTAGACGTATTCAGAGAGGTTGAAGGTGGAGGCGCCACCTACGGAGTTGTTCCAGTTGAAAGTAGCACTGAAGGCGCTGTCAACGTAACCCTTGACCAACTCTTAACCTCAAACCTAATGGTCTGCGGCGAACTCGAACTCCAAGTTAAGCATAATTTGATCACCTTGCCCAAAACAGACTTGAAGGATGTGAAAATTGTAGTCTCTCATCCTCAGGCACTAGCCCAATGCAGATTCTATATTGAAGAGCATCTTCCCAATGCAGAATTGAAGGAAGTGAGCAGCACAGCCAACGCGGTTCAAATGCTCTCAAAACTATCAAACGCCGCCGCGATCGGTACAGAACTTGCTGCAGAAATCTACGGAATGAAGATCGCCGCTAAAGGAATACAAGACAATCCTCGAAACTACACTCGTTTCTTCATCCTCTCAAAAACCGACTCGCCTAAAACTGGAAATGACAAGACCTCAATCATATTCTCGGTAAAACATATACCTGGAGCTCTCCATAAGGCGATGGGCGAATTCGCTTCACGCAACATCAACATCACCAAAATCGAATCCCGTCCCACTAAACAAAAACAGTGGGAATACGTCTTCTTCCTCGACTTCGAGGGGCATCGCATTGACAAAATCTCCCAAGAAGCCTTCGAGGGCTTGAAAAGTAAGACCATATTCCTCAAAATTCTAGGCTCCTATCCGATGTGGAGCTCATCTTCAAGCTGAGGCTGAAGGCATGACTGGAAAAGCCAGGAAAATAGCCATAGTCGGCGGAACTGGAAAAATGGGCAGCCTAGCCGCTAAACTCCTCAAAAAAGACGGCTTCGAAATCACAATTTGTAGCCGAAAGCCCGCACTAGCCAAAAAAGTCGCGGAACGGCTGGGCGTAGCCTACAACACCCTTGAAGGCGGCGTTAAAGAAGCTGACATCGTCCTAGTTTCAGTTCCAATCGAAACCACATACAAAGTCTGTAAGCAAGCTGCAAAACAGATGCGAAACGGCGCCCTCCTAATCGACATAGCCTCAGTCAAAACTGGCATAGCTGACAAACTCACTAAGGAGTTGCCAAACCACGTAAAATACCTCAGCCTACACCCCCTCTTCGGCCCACAAGCCCCAAGCTTAAACAAACAAAATGTAGTCGTAATCAAAAGCAGAATGGACTCGTGCTCCCGAAAGGTAGTAGCTTATCTCAAAAGTAAAGGCGCCCAAGTCTCATTCCTCTCAGTCGACCAACATGACCGAGCCATGGCGATCGTCCAAGCCATGCACCACTTCGCAATGTTATCCTTCCTCCACACCCTCTCAACCCAGCTAAGCAAATTCAAAGAACCCGAAAAACTCACAACCCGATCCCTAAGACTCACTCTAAAATCAATCGACAACATCCTGAAAAACTTAGACTCAGCAGCCAGCATACAAAAAAACAACCCATATGCAAAAGAAATCAGAAAAACCTACCTAAACCTAATGACAAAATTAGCTAAAATGGATTTGAAGGAAATAAGTTCAAAAATTAAAGAAAAGCTAGACATATTATCACCATAACCCCGTAATAGCCATCCAAAGCAGTTTTTCAACCCATGCCATGCGCCTAGTTGTAACCGCAGAATTTAAGTCCAAGTGACCCAGAAGTTACATGTCTTATATGATGCTAGGTGAGTTTGCTTGTCTAAAAAGACCCCCCTACTCATGATTCCAGGTCCAACTAACATGCCTGATAGAGTAATGAATGCTATGCAAAGGCCCGTGATTAACCATAAGTCAGAGGAGTTTCGTGAGCTACATCGGAGCGTTATTGAAGGAACCAAATATGCTTTCCAGACTCAGAATGATGTGTTCGTTTTAACCTGCTCCGGAACTGGCGGTATAGAGTGTGCTGCCAGCAACATTGTTTCGCCTGGAGATAAGGTCGTCGTGCCGGTAAGTGGGGTATTCAGTCAACGTCTCAAGGAGAATTTTGAGAGATTCGGCGCAACTGTGATCGAGATCCCGATCGAGTGGAGGAAAGCAGCCACTCCTAGCCAGATAAGAGAGGTTGTTGAACGGGAGGAGAACGTGAAAGCAATAGGAATAGTCTACAATGAAACCTCGACCGGTGTAACAATGCGTGGGCTCGATGAAGTTGGAAAGATTGCTGAGGAACATGGAGCGTTACTCGTTGTTGACGCGATTTCAATCCTAGGCGGAGACCGCTTACCAGTGGATGAATGGAAAGTTGACGTATGCGTAACTGGCAGCCAAAAATGTATAGCCTGCCCACCTGGTGTTGTAATGGTCTCTGTCAGCGAAAGAGCTTGGGAAATCATAGCGAAGAGTAGGCGAGGATCCTACTATTTTGATCTGATGAAATGCAAAGAATTTCAAGAGAAACTGGAAACACCCTATACCCCTGCCATACCCCTATTCTATGCCTTGGATGAAGCCCTCAAAATGCTAAAGGAAGAAGGCTTGGAGAATCGGATTAAGAGACATAAGGTTTGCGCTGATGCTTTCTATGATGCTACTCAAACATTAGGACTAACGTTCTTCGCTGATCCGCAGGTTCGCTCAAACACAGTAATCGCTGTGAATATTCCTCAGGGCGTGGAAGATAAGGCATGGAGAGATTTGATGCTTAAATATGGTGTGGCAATTGGCGGTGGACTGGGTAAGTTGAAGGGCTCGATAATTCGGATAGGTAGTATGGGAATCATCTCTAAAGTGGAAGTAAACGAAACTGTATCTGTACTCGGAAAATCCTTAGCTGAACTTTGGAAGCCAGTTGATGTAGATGCAGCCATAGCCGCAGCCGAGAAGGTGTTCGCCTCCAGCTCATAGCCTGCCCTTAATCTCTTCTCTAATTTTTCCGCTGCCGATGAATGCTAGAACAACCTTTAGATCCTTTACGTTCACCAAGGCGCTGGCTTCGTCCTTTACTACTTTTTTAGGGTTAAATCCGATGCCTAACCCACTGTCTTTAATTATGAGTAGGTCGTTGGCTCCGTCACCGACCGCCACACATTCATCTAGGGTGATTCCCTCTTTCCTAGCAACTGATTTTAACAATTCTAACTTTGATTCTGCGCCAAGGACTTGGCCCTCTACTTCCCCTGTCAGCTTTCCATCTTTAGCTATGAGCCTGTTAGAGAACACGTAGTCAAATCGAAGCCTTCTGCCCACCTCATTAGCTATTATGTCGAAGCTTCCAGTCATCAGAACGGTTACGAATCCAGCTTTTTTCAACTCAGAAATCAGATCGTGAGCTCCCTGAACTATGGGAAGTTTTTCTTTGAATTTCTCCATCTTGCTCAGCGGCAGGCCCTTCAGCATCTGGGCCCGTTTATTTAGAGCGTCTCTGAAATTGATTTTGCCTTCCATTGCCGCTTGGGTGATTGCCTTCGCCTCTTTCTCGGTGCCCATCATCTTCGCCAATTCATCGATGACTTCAGCGTCTACCACAGTACCATCCATATCTAGAACTATCAGCCGTTTCTCTTTCTTGTAGGTCTCTCCAGTTTCAATTGAAATTCCAAGTCCAGTCATTTCGCCCTCACGTTTTAGCTCCTCAACTAAATCGCACAAATCAACATTTATTTTGGAGATGTCTGCTACGAGCACCATCATGAAGATGTCCATTAACGACGATGCTCTGGTCTTAACGATGTTAGCATTAAACTTGGCAAGTGCACTTGTAACGCCTGCGACAATTCCAGGACGATCTCTGCCTACCACCGTAACAACTATCTTGCTCATCTTAAACCCCGATTAGGTTTGCATCGTAAACTTCGACCTTTAGCCCCAGTTCCTCCCCCTTATTCATAAGGATTTTTTTGAACTCCTCGAATGGCATTTTGCATTTGGCCGTGTTTATGAGCATTGACATCACGAATATAGCGTTCTTCATCGCCACTTGGTCTAGATCTTCGATGTTGCCGTTCATCGAGGCCACTATAGAGGATAAGCCCGCAATCAGTCCAGGTTTATCCTTTCCAACAGCCGTAACAACCACAAAAGAGTCCTTAGGCATAGCCTCAACTCAGCTTCGACTTTCTATTGGGCTGAGACAGATATATTCCATTTCCCATCAAATTATGGACCGGGTTTACGTAAAAGTCGACAATTATGCGAAAATAGCAATAAAAAAGACATATTGATAATAAAAATTTAATAGAATTACGAAATACTTATATAAGGCATGACTAAAGCATGTTTGACGTAATAAGTGGTACGAAAAATGAGCCAACATGTCTTCCACAGAGGGAAATCGAAATCCGAAGACCTAATGATAAATCCTCTAACAAATCCCTATAATCCCCACGGCAACTTACCAGAGAAAGTCCACATCCTCGACTCCACTCTACGGGAAGGAGAGCAAGCACCAGGTGTTTCATTCACACGCGGGCAAAAACTCCAGTTAGCTTGGATGCTGGACCGATTTGGAGTTGACATGATTGAGATCAGCCCAATAGTCACTTCAGTCAATGAGGAAGTCTGCAAAACCATGATTCATGCAGGCTTAAGAGCCGACATCATTGCGCATCTCAGGGCTTTAAAAGAAGACATTGATGTGGCTTTGAACTGTGACGCAAAATGGATCGCCATGTACCTCTCAGTCTCAGACATCCATCTGAACTCTAAATTGAAACTAACCCAAGATGAAGCCCTAGAGAGAGCACTCTCAGCAGTAGAATACGCTAAGAAACATGGGCTTCGCATGCGCTTCACGCCCGAAGATGGTAGTAGAACAGAACCCGAATTCTTAAAGAGGTTTTGTAGAGAAATTGCCAAGGCTGGAGCTGACAGGATCAGCGTAACCGATACTGTCGGAGTACTGAATCCTAGGGGCATGTACAACCTCGCCAAAATGATCCGTGAAACAGTAGATGTGCCGCTGGATGTTCATTGTCACAATGATATGGGCCTGGCTTTAGCTAACGCTCTCGCCGGATTGGAGGCAGGAGCAGATCAAATCCACGTTACCAT
>Ga0209314_10000241_pt1 | contig 24223 bp, 26 predicted proteins | sample I19B2metaG_FD_184146 | JGI IMG/M metagenome (GOLD analysis project Ga0209314, IMG submission 184146) | Lake sediment bacterial and archeal communities from Gulf of Boni, Indonesia to study Microbial Dark Matter (Phase II) - ​I19B2 metaG... | ecosystem: Environmental > Aquatic > Freshwater >... | reverse complement strand
GTCTTCAAGGTCGTTGCAGAAACCCTTGGCTACTCTTCGACAGTGAGCCTTGAATCCTGAAGCCTTCTCATAATCGTCTTTAGTCATACTTGGTCTTGGGTTGCCGTAGAACCCAAACTCTGGGCAGGGCATCTGGAGGACACCTATCCCCAGGGAGGATAAGTGGTCTACTACTTCCTTAACCATCCCAGATGATAGACTGGATGTCTCTCCCTTGAACCACCACCTCGTAGACTGATTCAAGATACAGTGAGCCACTGCGACGACTTTCCTCTCCTTCGTTGAGGAATTCCCCTCAGATCCACCTTCCTCACACATCCTAACCCGCACCTGCATAATGAGATTCTACCCTAAACTCGGTATAAAGGTGCCTAAGAACCCTTTTAACCGATGGTGGAGAGGACGCATCGAAACCCTTCCCTGCCTTCGATAGAAAGGCGCCTATACCTCGGTTGTCCGAGGTAGTTAGGTACCTCTGATGACTTGAAGCCAGGCGTACATCAAGGTTCAACTGACCCTGGAAAGGAAAAAAATTATAAAGAATAGTTGTCAGATAGGGTAACATCGATGGGCTTCTGGGGTGGAGGCCACGAGTCACGAAGGTCAAATGGGTCCGTTGATCTCAGTCGTGATTCCGACTTATAATGAGGAGAAATTCATACTAGGTGCTCTAAGGTCCTTGGAGCGTCAGACTCTACCTCGGGAAGCGTATGAGATCATCATCGTCGACGGTCATAGCTCTGACAGAACGGTAGATTTAGCGAAGGGGTATGTGGATAAGATAATATTGCAGAAGAGTGATGGCGTTGCCGGCGCCCGGAACGACGGCGTCGCTATAGCTAGGGGGGAGATCATCGCGACCACCGACGCGGACTGTGTTATCCCGAGGAACTGGTTAGAGATAGTTCTTAAAGACTTTAAGCGAAAGGACGTAGTCTGTCTATACGGGCCGACGAAACCGTTGGAGCATAGGTTCAAGTACATCATGTGGGTTGAATTGAACAATTTCTTCGCTACTGTATTCTACAAACTGCGGATACTCTACATGGCTGTAGGCGCGAATACGGCGTTCAGGAGAAAGGAGTTCATGATGATGGGAGGCTACCCTGTGGTTAAGGCGGGAGACGACTATGGGCTTCCGATACGTTTTAGAAGAAGAGGTTTTAGGGTCTTTTTCGACAAGCATTTATTCGTCTTCTTCTCGATGAGGCGTTACCAGAAATACGGGATCATACGCTCCTACTACCAGTGGTTGTCCAACGTTATCAACGAGCTCACAAAGAAGAAGGTGGTGCCAGCCAAGAGCTACCAACGACAACGATACTAGTTCTAGGCTCACGGCGTGAACTGTGATGAGGATCGGGGTCCTAGGTGGCGGGTTAACCGGATTAGCACTCGGCAGCCTTCTCCATTGTGATTTTGAGATCCTCGAGAAAAACATGGAACTAGGGGGCTTATGTCGCTCTCTGCAAGAGGATGGGTTCACCTTTGACCTCGGCGGTTCGCATATAATCTTCTCCAAGGATAATGACGTTTTGGAGTTTATGACTTCAAAGCTTAAAGACAACATCGTGAAATGTCGGAGAAACACCAAGGTCTTCTACAAAGGGCGTTTTATTAAGTACCCTTTTGAGAACGGGTTGTCAGACCTGCCGTTACGGGAAAACCTTGAATGTCTCTACCATTTCATCCGGGTAAAGAGCAGGTTGAGGCGATTACCGCCTCATAATTTCAAGGAATGGCTCTACTCAACCTTCGGTAAAGGTATCGCTGAGAAATACCTCGTACCGTACAATGAGAAGATATGGGATTACACTTTAGAGAAATTGAGCTTAGAATGGGTGGTGAACCGGGTACCACAACCACCTCTCCTCGACGTTGTTAAATCGTCTTTAGGCGTTTCAACGGAAGGTTACAAACATCAACTTTACTTCTACTATCCCAGAGTTGGCGGCATCCAGGCTTTAATCAAGGCATTGGAGAAGGACGTCAACCGTGAATTCATGGTCAACTTTAATGTTCAGAAAGTTACGAGGAAAAACGGGGAATGGGTCGTTTCAAACGGGGAAGTTGAAAAAACATACGATAAACTTGTCTCAACTATACCTCTTCCACATCTAGTAACCGTGTTGAACGCGCCGGAAAATGTGCTAGCAGCCGTGAACGACCTCAGGTATAATTCACTCATCACCGTCATGCTTGGTCTTGAGGAGCCTAAGCTCAACGACATATCGTGGCTTTACTTCCCACGCGATGAGGATGGGGAGTATAACCGCGTGAGCTTCCCCTCGAACTACTCTGAACTCGTCGCCCCTCCTGGAAAGAGTACTTTACTGGCAGAAATTACCTGTAAAGCCTATGATGGTAGGTTGAACAGGGATGATGGAACGATCGTTGATCACGTAACAGAAGCTCTGGACAGGAATAAAATAATCGATAGGAAAAGGGTTTGTTACTCAAACGTTAACCGGATGCAATACGCGTACGTAATCTACGATGAAAACTACGGTAGGAACATCCAGATCGTTCGTGATTATGTTGAGAAACTGGGCATAGAGCTCTGCGGGCGGTTCTCTCAGTTCGAGTATTTAAACATGGATGCCTGCGTCCGTAACGCGATGAACCTAGCGGGTAAAATCAACCATAGCCTCCGAGCCTAAAACCTCCTTACTTACTCTACGCCAGACACGCATCAACTCCCGCAACTTGTATTTAGACAAGGTAAAGCATCATAGTATACGGGTTTGGGAAGGATAGCCCTAATTAGGGAGTGAGCATTAACCCTTGAAAAGGTGAGCTTTATGGAACTCAGTGGGAAAAGGGTTCTTGTAACCGGTGGGGCTGGTTTCATCGGCAGCCACCTCGTCGAAGCTTCCATAAGGGAGGGTGCTCACGTGGTTGTGATAGACAACCTGAGCAGTGGTAGACTGGCAAATGTAGAGCGTTGGTTTAACACGTCGGACTTCATCTTCAAGAAGGGAGACCTAACTATTCCAGGCGACGTTAAGGAAGCCTTAGAGGACTGCGAGGTTGTCTTCCACACCGCGGCGAACCCTGAGGTTGTGGCGGGGACGAAGGATACGACCCTTGATTTCAGACAGAACCTATTAGCCACCTACAACCTCCTAGAGGGGATGAGGGAAAACCCCACGGCGAAGACTGTAACCTTTACTTCAACCTCCACTGTCTACGGTGACGCCACCGTCCTACCCACCCCTGAGAGCTATGGACCATTAGAGCCCATATCCTTATACGGCGCCTCCAAACTGGGTTGTGAGGCTCTAATCTCCGCCTACCGTCACACCTTTAACATACGCGCTGTCATTTACCGTTTAGCTAACATCGTAGGTCCGAGAAGCCACCGCGGCGTCATCTACGACTTCGTTAGGAAACTTAGGTTAGACCCTATGAGGCTAGATATCCTAGGAGATGGAACCCAGAGGAAATCCTACCTGTACATAGACGACTGTATCGAGGCTATCCTCCTAGGCTTAAGTCACGCTGAGGAAAATTTAGAGGTTTTCAACGTGGGATCTAGGGATCAGTTGGATGTCTCCACGATCGCTCGGATCGTATGTGAGGAGATGCGGCTTACGGATGTTAAGTTCTCCTACACAGGTGGTGTACACGGTGGCAGAGGCTGGGAAGGCGATGTGAAATTCATGTTTCTAGACACGAAGAGGCTTAGGAATATTGGTTGGCGTCCTAGTTACAACAGCCGAGAAGCCGTTAGAATGACTGTGAAGGCTTTATTACAGGAAACCTCCTAGAATCTGCAGAACCATGTATTACTCGGCTCTAGGCCCCAATCGATATCAACGTTCCTTTATGAAGATCCCTATATCAGATTATGCTTTTAGCAACCTACTAGGCTCCTCCTTGAAATACATCCTCTCGGCGTCTCCTCATCGAAGATGATTGCCTGAAACCTGTAAACACGTGTCCCGGTGAGCAGCCAGCTATCCGTTGGGAGACCTGCCTTGAGACAGCACTGCATAAGGAATTCCTCACTGTCCCAACCCCATTCTACAGGTACCTGGGGTAGGAGTAAGCCCTTCCGGGTACCCCTTTCAACGATCAAGCCATCTTCACCAACCTTGACCTTGCTTGGAAGCTCAGTGGGCTTATTTACGATAACCAGCTGAGGCGGGGTTAAAACACTTACCTCAACCACTATCCCATCCATTTCTCTCAAGGTTACGGGTTGAAACCGCGGATCCCCTACTGCGGAGTCGATGGCCGCGTCGATCACGGCCTCAGCAAGCGGCAGTATGGGATATGGAAAACCAATACAACCCCTCAGTTCTCGACCTGAAGCCGTAACCGTGTTAAGTGTTACAAAAACCCCAGCCTTAACCGTTAAACTCGGGGATAGTCTCTCAGGGACACGTATCTTCCTACGCCCGGTGAGGAACTCCTCAACAGCTTCCCTAGCCAACTTCACGAGGTAAATCCCCTCATCATCGCTTAGGTTAAATGACAAGACAACCACCATGACGAGTTTAATCTAGGTAACATAGGTAAGACAAATACTTTTAAACAGTTACCTCTCACCCTTTTCAACCCTCTATAGGTAAGGGAGATGGAAATACTTATCCATCGATGACTATGGAAATTCACTTGTGGGCGTGGGATTTGCTAACCCACCCCTATGCTGTTTGATGGGTTTTTAAGATTAGGGGGTTAAGGGTATCGGGTAGGATGCAGGTTAAAAGCTTAACGCAGCTTTTACAGATAAGTGCCTTAGAAATAAAATGAGGCGCTGAGGGGTGTATCATGAGGTTACCGGTTGACCTAAGCCTTCAAAACGCTAGGGTATACCTGGACGGTGAGGTTAGGGAAGCCGGGCTCGCTGTGAACGCTGGTAAAATAGTGAAGGTAGCCAAGGATGTCAACCTACCGAAAGCCGTTGAAATCGTTGACGTTGGGAAAAGCATCGTACTCCCCGGACTTATAGATGCGCATGTCCACCTCAGGGACCAAGACCTAGCCTATAAAGAGGACTTTTCAACCGGGACCGCGGCTGCCGCATGCGGCGGCGTAACCCTCGTGCTCGACATGCCCAACAATGAGCCCGTAACGATGGGCGTCAGCCGCCTAAGGGAGCGTATGGAAGTGGCTGAGGGAAAGGTTCTGGTGAACGTCGGGTTTTACTCAGCCTTCCCAGAAGACCTCGGAGAGGTTCAGGCAACGGTTGACCAAGGAGCGATCGGGTTTAAGGTTTTCCTTTCAAAGAGGGTTGGAGGCTTCATCATAGATGATGACAAGGTACTTGTCCAAGCCTTGAAATCGGCTGGAAGGGCTGGGGTACCTGTAGCCGCTCACGCCGAAGATGCTGCGTTAATTCAAAACGCTAAGGCTAGGATGGTCGCTTCTAACAGGAATGACGTAGAATCCTACCTCAAAGCTCACTCAGAGGAAGCTGAGGTGAAGTCGATTAACCGCCTTACAGGGCTTTTAAACCACATGAACTTACACCTCCACATCTGTCATGTGAGTACAGCCTCCGGCCTCGAAGATGTGGCTAAGGCTAAGGCTTTAGGATGTGCCGTCACGTGCGAAGTGACGCCGCATCACCTGCTGCTGTCATCACGATATCTAGAGAAACTTGGGACTGTAGCCCTTATGGACCCACCCCTTAGGTCCAGGCAAACCGTAAACCTGCTTTGGGAGGGTCTTGGGAGAGGCTTAGTGGACATAGTGGCTTCGGACCACGCGCCTCATAGTCTAGACCAGAAAGTAGACAGGTCTGTTTGGGATGTGAAACCTGGGGTTCCAGGGCTTGAAACCATGCTTCCACTGCTCCTTACCCAAGTGAACAGAGGGCATCTGACGATGCAGGAGCTTGTGAGTTTAACAAGTGAGAAACCGTCTTTAATCTTTGGTTTAACGGATAGGGGGAGGCTGGCTGAAGGGTATCAGGGGGACCTGGTGGTCGTGGATATGAAACGTGAAGGCGTGGTAGACCCTGCGCGTTTCAAGTCTAAGGCTCATTATTCACCATTCGAGGGATACAGGACTGTCGGAGCCCCGGTTATGACGTTTGTTAACGGTGTCCCCGTGATGGAAGAGGGGGAGGTCGTGGCTGAAAGCGGGGTTGGCAGGGTCTTAAGGAAACCGGTTATGCGGTAATATCTTCCAGGGGAAGGTTTTTGGAGAAGCGTTTCATCGTGGACTCGATGCTCGGAAGCACGGTTAAATGGCTGCGTCTCCTAGGATTTGACGCTGAGTATGACCCGCACGCCCTGGATGAAGCACTGTTGGGCAAGGCTGCGGCTGAGAAAAGAGTTCTACTCACCGGAGACGTTAACCTGTACCGCAAAGCCTTAAAGCAGAGCATCGAAACTTGCCTCCTTCAGGGTGCCAAGGAAGCGGAGAGACTCGCCGCCTTGGCTGAACGATTTGGAATGATTCCCAAAGTAGATCCAGCCCGTTCACGGTGTATTGTCTGCAACGTACCGATCGAAAGAATAGACAAGGGTCTTGTGGAAGGGAAAGTGCCTAAGAAAGTGTATGACGCACACGATGAATTCTGGACCTGTAGATCCTGTACTAGAGTCTATTGGCTTGGCTCCCATGTTAAGAAGATGCAAAGCATCTTGGAGGAGGTTAAGGCGATCCTAGACACAATGTCCTAGCTAGACACTACACCAAATATACACTTGAAAGGCTTAAGCAAATCTACGACCATGCCAAGCTAAGGGTCTTAGAATAGACACAACCCCTATTTTTTAACTAAGGAAAGGTGGAAGTCATAACTTCATCGACCAAGTTTCTAACCGCTAGGATAAGGCATTACTATAGGCTTAAAGGTTATGTTAAGGTAGATCAAGCTGTATTAGTGACACCGTTAAGAGAAACTAAGACCATAGCGTTAAAGGTCTTCAAACACTTCAACACAAGGCTGATAGGAATAGACAGTAGAGGAGTTATAACCAGAACAGCCTAAATTCAATCTTAACGAAGATCTTTATACCAATTATCACTGTCTTCAATAATAATTGAATCGATGGTTTCATAAAGGTAGTAGGTGGAATCGGTATAAGGATATGTAATTGCGGAGGGAGGTGATATCTTGGTTAGGACGGAAACGTCGATTGAAATCAAGGCTCCGCCTGAGAAGGTCTGGGAAATGCTTGCTATGGACAGGCTTCCAGAATGGATGGATATACTTGAAGTGCAGAGTGCGAAGTACATTTCAGAGGTTAGCACTCCCGAAGACAAGTATAAAGTGGGTGCATCTGCTCATATAATTGAGAAGCGGTGGGAATACGATTTAGATGTCTTAGAGTCTCTGACAAACGAGAAGCTTACAGTTCGTTCGAAGGGAAAATACGTCTACACTTTTACATATATCCTGAAACCCATTGATGGAGGAACTAAACTCACTTGGGTTGGCGAAATCGAAATGCCTTGGGGGGTACTTGGCAAAGCCCTTGGAGGGGTATTTAACAGAATGGCCGTAAAGGAATTAGGAAAAGCGTTAGGAAAGCTGAAAAACATTGTGGAGAAATAGATGCTTACACGAAGACAACAACTGTTAGATGTTAAAAAGAGAATAAGAAGGGGATGTATTATATCATTAGAAGAGAACAAAGCGATTGTCCGGATACCATTTATCTAATATTCTAAACTAAAACAAGAGGGAAAACTCAAGTCTGTGATCTTTGTTCTTCTTCGCGGCAGTCTTCACATATAGTTTTACCGTTTACTTCTTCAAGTGAATCAGACCATTGACCGCAGAGTTCACAGTAGCCGACAACGGCTTGCCCTCCTAAGGGCATTACAGGTCTCTCCGTTATCCTTACTTTCTCCATAAGAACCTCTAGGAGTTCAGGGGTTACGGCTAGGATATCCTTCGACGAAACGATACCGACGAGTTTTCCCTTGTACATGACTCCAAGCCTTTTCACATCTCTTACGCTCATTAACCGCGCAGCTTCCTTAATGTCTACTTCAGGTTCGATGGTTACGAGGGGCTTGCTCATGGCTTCCTCAGCTTTAACCTCTTTGGCGTCCCGCTTCTTAGCCACAACGCGTTTCACTATGTCACGTTCCGTGAGGATACCTGCGGGGCGATCCTTATCATCTACTATAATGACGCTTCCAATATCATGTTTATCCATGATCATGGCCACCTTCGTAACGGGCTCCTTACCTTTCGCCGTGACCACGGGGCTTGTCATCACGTACTTCACAGCCACCGTTGTCTTCGCCGTCTCAACCGCCACCTTCCAAACCCCCTTCCGCTCTCCAATCCCCCTTACCTACAGGTATAAGTCCTTGGACAACCTCAGTTGGTATGTCTACGGCTCCTCTTAATAACCCTTTTTTCAAAAGCCGGGATACGAGGTAACTCTTTACTTTCTCAGCCAATTCCCGGCTCTTGGTTTCCCCAGGCTTAAGCACCACGTATTCAACTGCTTGCGCCTTCACAACATCCACCGGTCCAGCTAGCACGGACACCTCTCCATCCTCCACATTCACGCCAACGGCGAGGAGTAAGGGGACGTTACGGATGTAGCTCTTAACCCCGCTTACCGTGAACATCCCCCTTCCTAGGAACATCCCGGTGGGCACCCGCTTGCTCACCTGCTCAGGCTTAACGTGGAAGACTGTGACGGTGCTAAGCCCATGACGCCAAGCTCTACTGTGACAGGCTGCGAAAACAGCGGCTTCGTTAAGAGTCTTTTCAGGGACGGTCTTACCCTCGGTTTTAACGACGACGAAGGAAGCGCCGTACGTGTCAGCGTGGAGAACTATATCATGAGGCTCGGTGTTCCTCTTTATCAACGCCTCGTTAGAAGCCGCGTCTCTTCCCGCTAGGACGAGGAAACCATCCGACGACCTGAAGAAATGATACTTCTCATACCACATCCTTCCCTTTCTCTTCAACGGTGGTTTAACAGCCTCGACCCTTCGAAGCCTCTCCTCTTCCAGCTCCTTAATCCTCTCAGTTGTTTTCCCCAGGGCTTCTTCGAGTCCACCAAGCTTCCTCTCAGCCTCTTTACCCCTCCTGTAGTAATCCTGCGCGTTCGCCTGTGGGGACTTCAGGAAATCCAGGTTGAAACGGTTCCCATCGACCTCAACCGTTACAAGGTGCTCGCCGGGGTTTAAGGCATGGAACCACGCGAAGTTTAAGTCTCCCTCCTCCTTCAGGCTTTGAAGTTTTTTCCCAACGTCGTCCCAGGTTACTCCCTCCCTCCTCATGGAGACCGCCGTTCTAAGCAATGCATCGAGCGGGGATAGGTTCCGCATGATCCAGTCGCCTTTAAACCTTAACTCCTCAACCTGCTTCCTCAGACCCTCAAACCTAACCCTCTGCTGCTGGAGAATCCTTTCATTTTCAGCTATAAGTTTAGACACTTCCTGCTTCCTCAAACCCGTTAAGTCCTCGTACATAACGGTTGTGAAGAACTCATCGAGGGCTTCGTTGAATGTCTGGAAACCCCGCTTCGCAAAGCCGTCGTAAACGCTTAAGGGAAACGGTGTCACATCAACGGGACGCCCTTCGCTATCATATACGACCACTGGTGTGTAGGGCTGGGAGGAAACCTTCATCATCAAACCTCGTATAGAACCATGTAAAGCCTTGAGTTCCTCATCTGTAACATGCGTTGCTGAGGCTTGCGGCGCGATGCCTGCATCCCTTAGAACTTCATCTGAGTACGGGCTTGTTAAGCCTATGAGAATAGCTAATGCCTTAATAATGCTCATCTCCCCTGCTTCCTTTACACCGGACAACTCGTTTAAGGACAGCTTCCATAGGTCGAAGCCCACTGGTGGGGGGGGAACGAAGGATTCCCCGTGTACGACCGACCTATCCCTCATCCTCCGTTGGACGAGGGCGCCGGCGATTTTTCCCCGTGGGTCCACTAGAATGACGTTGCCCTTAGCAAAGAATTCTAGAACAAGTCTATAGACTCCTTCCCACGTGGAAACGTTCACGGTAATGACTCTCTCCGACCTATGCTGTGAAATGCTCTGCGTCTTTCCGTGTACAAGCCTCTTCCTGAGGAACATGCAGAAAGATGAGGGTTTCTCAGGTGTCTGTACCCTGTACTTTGTTAGGTGAAGCCTCCTCCCCGCTTCGATGACGATTTCTGAAACCGCGCTTTCCCTACGAAGCCTTATAAGTAATGTTAAGGCATTCAAGTGGTAAATGTTATCTATGAAGGCTTCCCCGATGAGGGTGTTAAGCTCGGCGGTGAGAGCTGCGAGGTCGACACCGCTCATAGACCACTTCCGCGTCTTAACAGCCTTCGAAGGTGGTCCTGATTGAAACAACACACGCTCACACTCATCTACTGGATGCGTCTATTTCTAGCTATCGGCGTGGCTCTAGTCTCCGCGATCGTACTCAAGGGTTTTCTAGGGATAACCTTCTCCATCCTCGTCTACGCGGCTTCCTACCTGTTACTCAGGTTCTACTACAAAGTTGACACGCCGGAAAACCGTAGAAAGATCTTACTTGAAGGGATAGGCGCCTACTTCCTAGTCTGGCTTATGGCTTGGATCCTTTTCTATACGCTTCAAGCGGCTTAATAGGGTTGGCACCCTTAACCTTGACTCGGTAGTCTTCAAGGGTTTTCAAGTAGTCAACCCAGCACCTAAAGTACCCGCTGTCAAACTCAGGGTTTAAAAGACCTGTTTCACCTACACAACGCCGCAGCTTCGCCTTGACTTCCCTCAGCGTCTGCGTACCAAGCTTAACCCGCTTCAGGTAAAGGTAGCGGTCGTCATCTGACCGAGCTGCTAGGAGAAGGCCCTCCATAGCGTTCAAGTACCCCTTGTTCCACTCGCTCCCATCCAACCCCTCCTTAACCTTCTTAAGAACCTCCTCAGCCTCACTGAGTTTCCTCCCGTTGAGTAACTGGAAATAGAACGTTGTGAGGCGTGGTCTAGGTTGCATAGTTCCACCTTCCACCGTCCCTCTCACCTTGAGCGACATCTTCAACACCGTTCTCAGTTACCTTAAAAACACTCTCCCCCTCAGGTAGGCAGGGGCTTGAAACAAGCTTTACAACCCTCACAGGTCCTGAAGCAGCCTTTCTGATGAAGAGCCTTACATGGGAAGTATGCGCCACGGTATGTCCACCCACAGCTACTAAGGCTTCACCGAAGAAAACGTCGGGTCTAGCCATAACCTGGTTTGTCACAACGACCGCGAGGTTGAAAGCCTTACCTAACCTGACCAATCGATGCATGTACTTACTCAGCTTCCGCTGCCTTTCAGCGAGCATCTCCCTCCCAAGGTACTCGCTTCTGAAATGGGCTGTAAGGGAGTCGACGACGATCAAACGGACGTTGTTCTCCTCAATCACTTTATCACATTTTTCAAGCAGAAGCATCTGATGGTCTGAGCTGTAAGCCTCAGCGTATACGATGTTCTTCGTAGCCTGATCAGGGTTTAAACCTACATGTGCCGCTATCTGACATACTCTTTCAGGGCTGAAGGTGTGCTCTGTGTCGATGTATAAGGCGCCACCGGCTAACCCACCCTTATCCAAGGGAAGTTGAACGTTTACGGAGAGCTGGTGACACAGCTGCGACTTTCCAGTACCATACTCACCGAAGAACTCCGTAACCGTCTGAGTCTCTATCCCACCACCTATAAGCTCATCTAACGCTCTACTCCCCGTTCTAAGCCTCTGAACCTTGATTCTCTCCCTTAACAGCTCTTCGGCGGTCACGAACTTTATCGATATCGAGTCCCTGGCTTTACCTATGATCCGCTCTGCCTGTTCCTCACCGACTCCTAAGGGTATGAGTTCACTTACCGTCGCCGTCGCCAAGGCTTCCACGGTGTTAAAGCCGAGTTCCCTAAGCTTCACAGTCGTAGCCGGTTCTACACCCGGCATCTCCTCTACGGATTCGCACTTAACCTTAGTCGATGGCTTATACGTCGTTTCACTACCCATCTAAACGCCTGCGTAACCTTCCTTGGAACACCTATATTTAAGCCCTGTTAACGGATATATACGTCGGTGGGAAGTGAAAGTAAAGGTTTTCTCAAATCCATCTATTGGCGAAGGGGGAAACCATTTGGGAAGTCTAGGGGACGTCGTCGAGGAAGTTGCCTTTCGGCTTATAGAGCTCGCTGTGAAGAGGCTTCCAAGAGACGTTATTAGCGCTCTGAAGAACGCCTATGAAACAGAAGTATCGGACCTAGGTAAGATGCAGTTGGAAGCTGTGCTTAAGAACATTAGGTTAGCTGATGAAAGGTCTACCTTAATATGTCAGGACACGGGAACCATCGTTTTCTTCGTCAAAATAGGTAAAGGATTAAGGCTTAACGACGACCTCACCATCACTCTAAAGAGGGCAACTAAGGAGGCAACAGAGAAGGTTCCTCTCAGACCTAACATCGTGCATCCATTGACAAGGATGAACAGCCTCAACAACACGGGTGTAGGTGTTCCGATAATCCACTTCGACCTTATTGAAGACGAGTACTTGGAACTCACAGCTATGCCGAAGGGAGCAGGGGCTGAGAATATGAGCGCTCTGAAGATGCTCAACCCTACGGAGGGCATCAACGGTATTAAACGCTCCGTCATAAACACAGTCGCTGAGGCAGGTGGAAAACCGTGCCCCCCAACCGTGATCGGGCTGGGCATCGGCGGGACATCAGACCATGCCATGGTGATGGCTAAGCGAGCCTTAATCAGGCCGTTAAACAAGAGTAATGTGGACCCTGAATTTTCGAAGCTCGAGACTGAAATCCTCGAAACCATCAATAGGACAGGTGTAGGTCCTATGGGTTTAGGGGGCAGATGGACTAGCTTAGGAGTACGCATAGAACACGCGTACTGTCACACCGCCAGCCTACCGTTGGCTATAAACATGCAGTGTTGGGCTGCCCGCCGCGCCGCAGCCCGCATCTACCCAGACAGGGCGGTAGAATACCTGTACCCATAGGAGAGACCGTTATGGCGACGTACTTCTTAACTACACCCATCGCCGACGTTACGGGTCTCGCAACTGGGGACATCGTTTATCTAACGGGTGACGTGGTGACGGCAAGGGACCAAGCTCATAAACGCTGCCTCCAACATTGGGCCCTAGGGGTAAAATTACCCATCGACTTCAATGAGAAGGCCCTCTTCCACTGTGGTCCAGTGGTGAAGAAGGTTGATGGACGATGGAAAGTCGTAGCCCTAGGTCCAACCACAAGCCTTCGGATGGAGGATTCGACGCCCACATTCCTGGAAAAATCCGGTGTCAAGCTTTTAATCGGAAAGGGTGGAATGGGCTTTAACACGCAACACGCCCTTGAACGCTATAGCGCTGTCTACTGCGCCTATCCAGGCGGCGCCGGTGCATTGGCGGCTGACTCCGTGGTTGAGGTTCAAGGAGTACACTGGCTTGACCTAGGTGTACCTGAGGCGTTATGGCATCTCAGGGTTAACAACCTCGGTCCACTCGTGGTTACCATGGATAGCCTTGGGAGAAGTCTCTACGAAAGGGTTGCCGTTGAGGTTGAGAAGAACATAAGGGAAATATACCGGCAGCTCGTGCTCTAACTACATCTCGCCCATAACGTTTAACCAACTCTTCTCTATCATTAATTCAACCCTCTTCTTTAAGATGTACAGAGACGTTGTAGAACCTTAGATATTAAAAGTCTCCATACCTGGTCTTGTAAAGCATACTTGAAGAACATCACGCAGCCATCTTCTCAAGTTTACGCAGTACTCATCTTTTAGCATCAGTAAACCCTGCTTCCACTTTCACTTTTAATCACATGGTTAAAGCTTAAATCCATTAAAAGCCCCTTAAGAGTCTCGTGAATGCTCGGATGAGAGGAACTGAAGAGAAGCGAGTGGTATGAGGATGCCTAATTGCTTTTCATGCGGGCATACTATAGCCCCAGGGGAGAAGGCTGTAAAGTTCCCATGCCCAAGCTGTGGAAAGATCGTGATCTGGAGATGTGAGCGATGCCGCAACTTCGGGCGTGCTTATAAGTGCCCAAGCTGCGGTTATGCAGGACCCTGAAGGGGGGAAGCCCGCTATGGCTAAGGTGCTCGTCTCGGTGAGGGTTTACCCTGAGGGCATGGATGTTGACCTCTGTAGATTAAGGGAGGAGATCAGAGCCCTGTTGCCCAAGGATATGAGTATATATAAGTTTAAGGAAGAACCCTTAGCCTTTGGGTTGAACACCCTCATCCTTCATATACTTCTACCTGAGGATAGAGGTGGTGATATGGATAGGATCGAAGAGCTCATACGTAGGATTAAGGGTGTGAGCGAGTTCGAAACCCTTATGGCGAGAAGGGTTTAACCTCGCAGCGGCGTGGACTTGACTTAGATGCCGAAATACTTACATGAGGCAGAAGCCTTCGGTAAGGTAGAAAGACGTAAAGTAAGGGGGTTTCTGAGTTCGAGAGGCGACGTAGAATACGCTTAGGGCTTTGCATAGACGAGTACAGGAAGGGTTGGTGTCTGAGATACCTTAGGGAAGCCGAGGCCGACTTGGAAATGGCGAAGACAGCGAAGATCACCCCCCTCGTGAAAAACCTGTGTATCGCCGCGATGAGGAAGTCCCAGACCGCGATGTATTACGCCCTTGGGGATCCCGACTACATCGGTAAACGCGTCAGGATGGCTGTTGAAGTAGGTAAACCCGTTGAAGATCCCTTGCTTAAAGCATTGGCGTCGCTGGAGAAAACGGTTCAAACACTGGCGCTGAGAATGCCTCAGATGGAGGCCATCGATGCGTTAAACATCGTTGGGGACATCGTTCAGGTTTCAAAAAGCTTCATCGACCATTACTTCGGTTTTGAACCGGGAAAAGCTTAATTCGGAGTAAGGATGATGCATGGTTGAGGAGAACCTTGGACACGGGTTTTCCTCGATGAGGAAACCGACCTGCTCTGATGAAGCTTCAGATGAGGATAAGTACGTACACCGACCAATCTTTTTTATCATTTTCAATACACGTATAGTTTAAAACCTGCGATACCCGCGGTGAATGGAAGGATTACCTCTATGAGATCAAAGCCCTTAAAACCGTACGTAGACGTTGAGTTAGTCGGCATCTTACAAAAAGCTGCTGGTACTAGGAAGGTTAGGTTGGATATAAGGAAAGACCTCGAGGTGATCGACTTAGTCAAAAAACTCATAAAGCTGTATGGTGAAAGCCTTGCCACGGCTTTATTCAACCCAGTATCTACGGACCCGAGGACTAATTCCCTTATACTCATCAATGGTAGGGAGATCACTACACTTAGGGGACTTAAAACACTTGTTACGGCCGGCGACCATGTTGTCCTCCTCCCTATATCTCATGGTGGGTAAGTGGTGTAACTGCTATGACGCTTGGAAGATGAATCCTTTCCCCCTAGTTTAAATATACCTTACATCCGTTAAACTCCGTAATGTCCCTCGCACTGAAATTGGCTAAAAATATTTACATGTTTCTTCGATCCTTTTTCAGCATCAACTTCGTGTTTTAGCGGGGGGAGATAAACTGTGGACATACTGATCCATGGTGGCACTGTTTTAACAATGGGTGCGGGTGGTGTGATCAGGGATGGAGCCGTTGTTGTCGAGGGAAACAGTATCATCGATGTTGGGAAGTCAGATGACGTTAAGCGTAGGTATCCACGTTACGAAAAGTTGAACGCTTCGGGAAAAGTTGTTTTACCAGGTATGGTGAACGCCCATCACCACGCCGCTATGAGCCTTCTCAGAGGTTACGCCGATGACCTTCCGCTTCAAGAATGGCTTGAGAAATGGATATGGCCCTTAGAAACGCATATTGAAGGCTACGATATCTACACCGGTGCTCTCCTCACCGCCGTCGAATGCGTCCTCGGTGGTTGCACAACTGTTAATACGATGTATCATCATAAACCCGATTTCAACGAGGCTAAAGCCTTCGCCGAGGTTGGACTCCGAGGCGCCGTCGGTCACGTATGTTTCTCATGGCGTAAGGACGAGGATAAACGGATGCTCCTCGATCTAGCGCAGAACTGGCATGGAAAGGCTGATGGGCTCTTAAGGGTTACTGTGGACCCGCATGCGGCATACACCGTGGACCCCGCTTACATGAAAGAACTGCACAGCGTTTGTTCTGACTTAAACGAGCGTTTCGGGAACCCTCAGCTTCCACTGTTTTGGCATACACACCTTGCAGAAACCGTGGATGAAGCTACCAAGGTCAGTCAAGCTTTTCACGTATCAGTTGACAGAGGAGTGGTTGAGTACCTCGACGACCTAGGTGTCTTAAACCAGAACGTGGTCGCCGCTCACTGCGTCCACCTATCAAACCGGGAGATCCGGCTCCTCGCAGAGAGAGGGGTGAAAGTGGCTCACAACGCGGTTTCAAACCTTAAATTAGCCTCAGGTATAAGCCCAGTGCCTCAGCTCCTCAAGGCCGGCGTAACAGTAGCGATTGGTACAGACAGCTCATGCTCTAATAACAGCTCAGACATGTTTGAAGCCATGAAGACAACCGCCCTTCTCCACAAAGGATTTTACGGGGACCCAACACTCATGTCCGCTGAAACCGTTCTCCGTATGGCTACTACTGAAGGAGCGCGTAGCTTACTCTGGGAGAACGCTATAGGGTCTTTAGACATTGGGAAGCGCGCAGACATGGTCATCATCGACTTTAAGAAACCCCACCTAACCCCCGTCTACAGCGAGGTAAGCCACCTCGCATACGCTGCGAAGTGCTCGGATGTTCAAACAGTGCTGGTCAACGGGGAGCTTATCGTGGATAATAGGGAGGTAATGACCATCAACCAATACAGGGTCATGGAGATGGCTGAGAAAGCACGGGAGAGACTCTTAACGAGGCTTCAGGCATAGAGATAGGCGCGAGGAGATATACCAGCAGTTAATATCCATGAGCAAACGTAAATATTCTTGGGAGGGCATAAATAAAGCTGACCAGATGCAGTAAAGCTTGTGCAGGTGTGTTTAATGGTAGGTTTCAGGGTTAAGGATGCATCGTTAACTGAAAAAGGCTCTCTTTCCATCGACTGGGCTTCAAGGCATATGCCCGTACTTAAGAGTATCCAGGGGAAATTTAGCGTTGAAAAACCGTTGCAGGGGCTTCACTTAGCGGCATGCCTTCACGTAACCAAAGAGACGGCTGTTCTCGTTGAAACCCTAGAGTCTGCAGGCGCCGAGGTAGCACTCTGCGGCTCAAACCCCTTATCGACACAAGATAACGTCGCAACCGCTTTAGCCGCAGGAGGGACACATGTCTACGCTTGGCGTGGTCAGACTGGAGAAGAGTATTACCACTGCATCGAGGATGTTCTAGGCTTTGAACCAGATATCACCCTCGACGATGGCGCAGACCTCATTACGACACTCCACACGGAGAAAACCGAGCTTCTCCCAAGAGTCATCGGCGGAACCGAGGAGACGACTACAGGTGTCTTAAGGCTTAGGGCTATGGCTGCAGAGGGCGCTTTAAGGTATCCGTTGATCGCGGTAAACGATGCCAAGAGTAAGAACCTCTTCGATAACCCTGTTGGCACAGGGCAATCAGCATTAGACGGGTTAATACGAGCTACGAACATCCTCGTAGCCGGAAAGGAGGTTGTGGTCGTAGGTTATGGTCAAGTAGGCTCAGGTATCGCCGAGCGGGCAAGGGGTTTAGGGGCTAAGGTAACCGTTGTTGAAGTCGACCCCTTCAAGGCTCTCAAGGCTACGATGTACGGCTTTAAGGTAACATCCTTGGAAAAAGCCTCCACTTACGGTGACATCTTCATAACCGCTACGGGAAATGTCAATGTGATAAGGGCTAAGCACATTGAGATGATGAAGGACAACGCCATTCTAGCTAACGCTGGGCACTTCGACGTGGAGGTCTGTAAACCAGACCTTGAAAGACTCAGTGTTAGCCAGCGGAGGTTAAACCCATGTATCGAGGAGTACAGGATGAAAAATGGTAGTAGGCTGCATCTACTCGGTGAAGGAAGGCTTGTCAACCTAGCCTGCGCCGAAGGACATCCCTCAGAGGTCATGGACTTATCCTTCTCCATACAAGCCCTAAGCGTGGAGTTCCTAGCTGAGAACAGGGGAAGGTTACCCGTGGAAGTAATCGATGTCCCAGCCTCCGTGGATGAGGTAGTCACGCGTTTAAAACTTGAAGCTATGGGAGTTGAACTTGAGGAGCTGACTGCTGAACAGAGGGAGTACCTGAAAAGCTGGCGGCTCGGCACCGCTTGATCCCCAACCCAAAACATCTTGACCATAATCGAAGGTTATCGCGTACGTTAAGCGGCAGAATGTCGACGTTGGAGTGCTACACATATCAGGTTACCGACGATTCCATAATCGCGTTCATCAACGAGGGTTACGCAAACACCTATGGGTTCACCCCTATAACCCTTGGCGAGTTCCAGAAAGTAAAAGAAGACGAAGGCTTCGACACTAAAAACTTCATACTAGCCTTCCTAAACAATGAACTAGCAGGTCTATGCCTTACCTTAACCAGTAAAGGCTTTGGAAAGGCGTACCTTAAATGGCTTTGCGTACACCCAAAGCATCGAGGCATAGGGTTAGGTAAGGCTCTTATTGTTCAATGCTTCGAACATTTGAAAAACATGGGTGCAAAAGACCTTCAGGCTGGACCCTTTGACGTAAGGGATTCGAAAACCCACGGCTTCATGTTGCGAATGGGGTTTACGGCTGTAAGCCACGAGCTTCTCATGAGAATAAACCTTAAGCGAGCCCTTGAAATCCAAGGTTTACCTGAAGGCTACAGCCTAAGAAGTCTAAGGCCGGGCGACGAGGAAGGTTGGCTTAAGGTTCGAAACCGGGCTTTTAGGGATGAAGCCATCAGTAACCATCCTTGGAGTATAGACCAGTTTAGAAGGGAGTTTGTTGAAAGCGCGTACAGTGAAGAGGGTAGGATCTTCATCGCAGAGCATTATGGCGAGGTTGTTGGTACAGCATCGGCGTGGTTTATGAAACTCGGGGAAGCACGAAAACCTGTAGTTCACTGGTTAGCTGTCCTACCTGAACACAGGAGGATAGGGCTTGGGAAAGCCCTTACGCTTCAGGTGCTGTATCATTTTAAAGAGCTGGGTTTCGCGGAGGTTTGGCTCATAACCTACGCAGAGCTTGGGGTGGCTGTAAGACTTTATAGACGTTTTGGATTTAATGTTGAACGGGAGCGTATCACCTATTCAAGGCAGTTATCGGGAAGGACGTCATCAACGTGATCCTTAACCTACTGGATAAGTGATAGAAAATAGTTTTATCCTAGATGCACCGCCTTTATCTCAGGTCGTTTGAATGTTCGCTGAAAAGGAATGGTTTCTAGGTAAAATGACTTGGCCTGAGGCGAAGGAAGCCCTTTTGAAGGCTGATTGCGTTATAATCCCCGTAGGCAGCATTGAGCAACACGGGCATCACATAGCTGTTGGAAACGACGTGTTCACACCCATGGAGGTTATCCGAAGGGTTGTAGAGCTGAGCCTTCCGAAGCTACGCCTTGTGGTGACCCCGGTTGTTAACTATGGTGTAAGCGAACACCACATGTTTTTCCCGGGCACGGTCACACTGAAGGTTGAAACCTTCATGAACGTCATCCATGATATCTGTAGAAGTCTAATAAGGCATGGAGTTAAGCGAATCGCTGTCTTCAACGGCCACGGTGGAAACATAGGTCCATTAACTCAGGTTCTACAGTACAGGTTGAGGAGGGAATTCAACGTTGAAATCATGCTCTTCAACTGGTGGACGTACTTCTCGGACATGGCTCAACCAACTCATGCAGATAAGGTGGAGACCTGTGTTTCAATGTACCTTATACCGGACTTCGTGAGGGAAGATAAGATGATGAAGCCGACGAAAGAAGTGTGGACGGTTGACATGAAGGAAGTGGGCTGGGATGCCAAGGTTTCACCCCTCGTTCTTAACATTGAGGAGAGAACCGATACAGGCGGGCTTCCCCCAGACCCAGCCTCAGCCTCAAGAGAATATGGAAAGAAACTCGTCGAGACGGCTGTTGAAAGGATATCGCTTGTTCTGGAGAAGACATGCAAGCGTTAAGAGATTGGCGCAGGATCTGGTTTAAACCTTTCTGTAAAATACTGTGTCTCTATCCCTTTCCCCTATAAGAAATGCCCAGCGTCTATGGCAGCCTTACAACCTGCAGCGGCAGCTGTTATTGCCTGCCTGTAGCTGTAGTCACATACATCACCTGCGCAGAAGACACCTTCAACGTTCGTCTTCGTCTCATCATGCCTCACTATGTAACCCCATGCATCAAGCTCAACCTGTCCTCTGAAGATCTCTGTGTTGGGCTTATGACCTATAGCGACGAAGACGCCTTCACAAGGTACCTCCGTCAACTTACCGGTTTTGACATTCCTCAACCGGACACCCTTCACCTTCTCCTCACCCAGGATATCTTCAACCACGGAATCCCAGATAAACTCAACCTTATCGTTTTTCAAGACCTTATCCTGTAGAAACTTTACAGCCCGCAGCCTATCACGTCTATGGATGACATGTACTCTCTCCGCGTATTTTGAGAGGAACAAGGCTTCCTCCACAGCCGTATCCCCTCCCCCAACAACGCAGACCTGTTTACTTTGGAAGAATGGTCCATCACAGGTAGCGCAGCTTGAGACACCCCGGCCTCTAAGCATTGCTTCAGAGGCAAGGCCTAACCACAACGGCGATGAACCTGTAGCTATGATCACAGCCCTCGCTTCGAAGACGTGGTCCCTCACGTAGACTTTAAACGGCCTAACGGCGAAATCAACGGCTGTAGCGTCTTCATCAATGAACACGGCTCCAAACCGCTCAGCCTGCATCCGCATCCGCTCCATGAGCACAGGTCCCTGAACGCCCTCATAGAAGCCAGGATAGTTCTCTACCTCCGTAGTCAACACAAGTTGTCCCCCAATTTGAAAACCTCCGATCACTAAGACCCTATAGCCCGCCCTGCAACTGTATATAGCGGCTGTAAGCCCGGCGGGTCCTGAGCCTAGGATTAGCACATCGAGCATATGTACGTCACCTAACTACCCTTTTAACGCATAGAGTTAAAGGTAACCCCTCACATGGCTAGGGAAGGTTCAGGTTCTTTAAATCAATTTTTTATGCAAGTAGAAATAAGCTAAGGTAAGATGTATACATTGGAGCATGAGGTCGAGGGATAAAAGTTTGCTTGAAGCCTTCTTTAAACCATCCTCAGTTGCGGTTATCGGGGCTTCTAGAAAGCCGGGTAAGGTGGGTCATGAAGTAACCGCGAACATCCTTAAAAGTGGATTCTCCGGAAGGCTTTTCCCGATCAATCCCCAAGCATCCAAGGTCCTCGGCCTGAGATGTTATCCAAGTATCCTCAATGTCCCTGAAGACGTAGATTTAGGAGTTATCGCTGTACCCGCCAACACGGTTCCAGAGGTTACTGAGCAGTGTGGTGAGAAGGGGGTTGGCGCGCTCATCATCATCTCAGCGGGTTTCAGAGAGATCGGACCTGATGGCATGACGCTGGAAGCCCAGGTCGTGGATGTATGCAGGAAACATCGTATGCGGCTTCTCGGTCCCAACTGTCTCGGCTTGATCGATGTATACACCCCTCTAAACGCTTCATTCGCTAAAGGCATGCCTCTGCGGGGTAACATAGCCTTCATATCCCAGAGTGGAGCCCTAGCCACATCGATTCTCAGCTGGTCAGTTGGGGAGGGTGTCGGCTTCAGCCACGTTGTCTCCCTTGGGAACAGAGCTGATGTCGATGAAATAGATTTCATGGAGGCCATCGTGGACGACCCGAAAACAAAAGTTATCCTCGTCTATATTGAAAGTGTGGGCGATGGCGGGAAGTTCAGGAAGCTTGCCCCCTTAATTACGAGAAAGAAACCTGTTCTCATCGTTAAAGCTGGGATTACTGAAGCCGGTGCAAGGGCTGTTTCATCCCATACGGGATCGATAGCTGGAAGTAATGTGGCCTATGAAACAGCTTTTAAGCAGGCTGGTTTCATCCATGTAAGCTCGGTTGAAGAACTCTTCTACCTCGCAAAGGCCTTCTCAACCCAGCCAATCCCAGAGGGACCGAACGTCGCGATCGTTACGAACGCTGGGGGGCCAAGCATCCTAGCCACAGATTCCTGTGAGAAGTACGGGGTTAAGTTGGCTTCTTTCTCAACGGAGCTCGTTCAGAGACTCAGGGAAAGGCTTCCACCTGCGGCTGGTTACTATAACCCCGTTGACCTCCTAGGAGACGCTCCCGCTGAAAGATACAGGTTCGCGCTGAGGAAATTATTAGGCTTCAAGGACGTACACAGCGTCATCGTAATATTAACCCCTCAAGCCATGACTGAACCCATGAAAACGGCTCAATACATCGCTGAGTTGCAGAAAGAGTATCCTTTGAAACCCATTCTAACAGCTTTCCTCGGAGGAGGCGATGTGCGGGAAGGCGTTAAAACGCTTCATGAGGCAGGTATCCCGAACTATATATTCCCGGAACGGGCAGCGTACACACTTGGTCAAATGATGGCTTACAGTCGTTTCTTAGAAACCCCGTTGCCTCATCCAGCTGAAAGGCTACCCGTTGATGAGGGGTCTGTACGGGAAATAATCGACGTGGCTAGGAAAGAGGGAAGGATTAACCTCATCGGCGTTGAAGCTATGAAAATTCTAAAGGCCTATGGTATACCTGTTGTTCCAAGTAGAATAGCGCGGACCCCAGATGAAGCTGCACAGTTCGCAGATTCCATGGGTTATCCTGTCGTCGTGAAGGTTTATTCTCCACAGATTCTGCATAAAACAGACATAGGCGGGGTTAGGCTTGGGCTCAGCTCAAGCCAAGAGGTCAGGGAAGCCTTCGAAGCAGTCATTTCAAACGCGGGAAGGTTCATGCCTCAAGCTATGGTTTTCGGAGCTGAGGTTTATCGTATGGCTCCGATTGGTAAGGAAATGATCATCGGGGTTCATCGCGATCCTCAGTTTGGCCCCCTCATCGTCTTTGGGCTTGGAGGTATCTACGTTAATATACTGAAAGATGTCTCCTTCCGCTTTGCCCCTTTAACACCCAAAGAAGCATTAGACATGGTCTCTGAGACCCAAGCCTACACCTTGCTCAGAGGTGTAAGGGGTGAGGCGTCTAGCGATGTGGAATCCATCCTCGATACCCTTCAAAAGGTTTCACAGCTTGTTACAGATTTTAAGGAAATCGTGGAAATGGACATCAATCCATTGTTTGTTTATGAAAGGGGAAAGGGCTGCTTAGCGATCGATGTAAAGATAACCGTGGTTTAAGGGTTCGAGGTATAGACCATGATAACCGTCAAGGTAACTCCTATAGAACTACCGTTTACTAAGTTAAAGCTAATAATGGCGTACTGTGTTCTATCATGGAGATTAAAGAAATACGTTAATCGGTCACATTGGGTGGAATTTTAATTTATTAACTTTATACGTAACTACTTTTTACTTTAAAAGGGATGTACGATGAAGGTAAAAATCAGGGCTTTTGGGGAATTGATAGAGGCCCTTGGCCACGAAAATGTTATTGAACTTGAAGAAGGAACAACGATAGAGTATCTTCTCTTAATCCTCGCCAAGAAGTCTGGTGGGTTAAAAGAAAATTTCCTAAGAGAGTATCATGATGATCAACCTAATATGGCTATACTCTTAAATGGACTGAACATTCAACTTTTAAACAAAACAAAGACCATTGTTAAAGACGGAGACACAGTAAGCCTCCTACCTCCTGCTGCCGGCGGGTAGCCAAAAAGATGCAAGATTGAACATTCTATTAGGAGGGACACCTTCTTACATTCCTCGATGAAAAACCTTGATTTTTTCCAGCACTTTAAGCCGTGAATAATTTGGGTCTAATTCTTAAAGCAGCTTTTAACTCTGCATTTTACCATCTAGGGAAAGGTATAGCTTAGGTTTTTAACAGAATAATCCGTGTTTAGGGTGGCCCCCTCTTCTTAAAAGCCCTAAGGACTATATCTGCAAGTTTCTCAGCCGTCAATGAAGGTTTCAGTGACGGGTCTATGCATCCTTCCTCTTTAAGACGCTTGGTGATGTAAGCCATCGTAGGGGTTTCCAATCCAACATCTGACAGGAGCTTCGAGTTTAAGAGAACTTCGAGTATAGGTCCCTCTGTGATTATGCTACCTGCCTTTAAAATGTAAGCTCGATCCGTGAGTTGAAAGGCTAGGTCCATGTCGTGGGTTGCTATTACCAAGGTTGTTCCCTCGACTTTGTGTACGTTGTTTAACAACTCTAT
>Ga0209314_10000240_pt1 | contig 24281 bp, 24 predicted proteins | sample I19B2metaG_FD_184146 | JGI IMG/M metagenome (GOLD analysis project Ga0209314, IMG submission 184146) | Lake sediment bacterial and archeal communities from Gulf of Boni, Indonesia to study Microbial Dark Matter (Phase II) - ​I19B2 metaG... | ecosystem: Environmental > Aquatic > Freshwater >... | reverse complement strand
GCTACATCTTTACCTTAGCTCCACTGGCATCCCTTGAATAAACACCAAGCTCAGGCATTTCCATCAGCTCTTTCTCAGAGAAGACCGGGCCGTCAACGCAGACCCTGTAAGGACCGATGCAGCAGCTTCCGCAAAGACCTATGGCACATTTCATGTAAGCCTCAAGGCTTGCCTGAACCCTCAACCCATACTTCACAGCCAGTTTAAACACCTTAGCTACCATGGCTCCGCAGCCGCACGTGTATACCGTGTCAAACTTTTCCTTCTTGAGGAGATTATGAAGCACCGTAACCGCATCTCCTTTAAGCCCATAACTTCCATCCTCTGTTACGGCTAAGAACTTAGACCGTTGATCTGATAGGGCACGCTCGACCCTGTCCATAAGGAGGAGTTCCTTCCATGTCTTAGCCCCTAGAATGAAGGTCTGGTCTAGGCCATGTTTTCTAAGCTCCTCAGCGAGGGGGGCTAAAGGGGCCACGCCTGTTCCACCAGCGACTAAGGCAACCCTCCCAGATACAGGAGTGAAACCTCTACCCAGGGGTCCTCTGATACCAACCCTATCTCCGATGTTCCTTTCATGCAGGGCCTTGGTGGCATCCCCAACGCCTGCAACGGTTATCCCCGAGTAACCCGATTCCGCGATGTTGGACAGGCTCATGGGTATCTCGTCGACGCCTAGTACCCAAACCATGATGAACTGCCCAGGCGAAGCCTTAGCGCATAGGTTGTCATGGAAAAGGAAGGTTTTAACCCAAGGGTTTTCAAGCCTAACCTCTTCAACTTTAACGATCCTTCTTCCATTAACGTCCATGTGCGAGACCAACGACCTCCATTAGACTTTTGTAACCCTTTCTCTCTAAGTAAGCTTCCAACCCATGCACTATCTTGTTGAAGACCCCTAACCCCCTATGGGCAACGGCTGTTCCAACCTGCACCGCCGCGGCTCCAGCCATGAGGAATTCCAGGGCGTCGTAGGCGTTTTCGATACCTCCACAGCCTATAACGGGCGCTTTTACAGCGCTTGAGACCTCGTACACGCATCGAAGGGCTATGGGCTTGATCGCGGGTCCGGAGAGCCCACCTACCTTGTTCGCTAAAACAGGTATCCCGGCTTCAACATCGATCGCCATAGCCCTTACGGTGTTGGTGGCTGTTAAAGCATCGGCTCCAGCTTCCACAGCGACGCAGGCAACCTCAACGATGTTCGTTACATTGGGTGAGAGCTTTACAAAAACTGGTTTTTTCACGTGGGCCTTCACTTCCTGAACGACTTTACGTAAAGCCTTAGGTTCGCCGCCGAGTTCATGGACACTACCCACGTGGGGACATGAGACGTTCAACTCGAGGGCGGCGATATCTGGTGAGACATCGAATTTCCCAGCGACTTCAACGAGTTCCTGCGCGGAGAAACCGTAGATGCTGGCTATGACGGGAATCCCGAGACCCTTAATCCCACTGAGTTCATCGAGGAAGGCATCAACTCCCGGGTTTGGCAGACCCATGGCGTTGAGCAACCCGACTTGAAGCTCAACGACGGAGGGGTTCTTATAACCCTCACGAGACCTCAACCCGATAGATTTTGTGACAACCGCGCCTACGCCGGAGGCTGCGACCCTTCGAAGCATAGGAGCTGTCAGCCCTAGTATACCTGAAGCTAGGATCACGGGATTTCGAAGTTTTAAACCAGCGATGCTAGTGGATAAGTCGGGCTTCAACAATCATCCTCGCTTCGGACTTATGTTTACACTGAGCATAAAAGCTTTCCATGAAGCCTTATTTTCAAAACCTTATCCTTAAACCTTGAAATGTATTCATAAAAGTGATGAGGTGGGGAAAAGCGGAGTTAGGCTTGAAGGGTAGACTGTAAAATACAGGAGCGAGTCTAATGATGAGGAAAAAAATGTCCGGAGGCGTGAGCATTGAATATAGAGATGTTTTCAGCAAGCCTGTGTTTATGGTCAGTGTAGAACCTTCTTGAAGACACGGAGGTGGTTCTCCCCTAAGACCTTCCTAATATCGGTGTCCGTGTACCCCCTTGAAACCAACGTTTTTGTTATGTTCGGCATACAGGTTACGTCTTCAAGACCCTTCGGGGTGGAGCTGATCCCGTCAAAGTCCGAGCCTAAGCCAGCATGTTCGACGCCTACCAACTCTACGATGTGGTCTATATGGTCCACAACTTTATCGACGGTTGGTTCGTCACGGCTTATGAAGCTCGGTGAGAAGTTTACACCTACGACTCCGCCGGTCTTAGCCACCGCTTCTATCTGCTCATCGGTAAGGTTTCTCGGATGGTTACAGAGAACCCGCGAATTTGAGTGTGATGCTATTACCGGTCCACTAACACTTTTTACAAGGTCCCAGAACGATGAGTCGCTGAGGTGGGAAACATCGACAACCATGCCGAGGCGCTCCATCTCCTTCACGACGTTGACGCCTAAGTTTGTTAAGCCAGCTTTAGCTCTATCCTCACCGACGCCGTCCGCTAACTCATTCCTGTAGTTCCATGTTAGCGACATCATTCTTACACCAAGTCTGTAGAGCATCCTGAGGACGCCCAGGTCTCCCTCTATGGCTTCTCCGCCTTCCAGCGACAGTAAGGCAGCGACCTTTCCATGCTTTCCCGCTTCCAGGATTTCCTCATAACCCCGCGTAAGCATGATTCTATCCCTATTTTTCTCAAATTCTGATTGGAGAACATCGATCTGTTTGAGAACCGAGCGGAGTGGTCTAGGGGGGTTAGGTTCATAAGCCGCGTAGACGGCGAAGACCTGGCAGTCAACCCCTCCGTCGACTAGTCTAGGGATGTCAACGTGCCCCTTGTTTGAACGGTTACCTAAGCCAGCGCCTTCACGGTAGGGAGTACTCGGTTTCCTCTCGGGGAAAAAAGATTGGACGGTGTCACAGTGAGTGTCGACAACAAGCGCCTCTCCATGAAGCCTTAAAGCCTTCCTCTCTAAATCCTCGGAAAACATGGTCGATACGGGCAAAAATCCACCCACTTTCATGAGAGTGTATGGCCTATGTTCAAAAACCTTTCTCAAGAAACTCCGCTTCAGGGCTGCCATAATGTTTTTAAGCCGTGTTCACACCATACCTCCAAGGAGGAATAAAATATGCCAACTCATGGAAGCTTAACAAAGGCTGGAAAAGTTAGGAGTCAGACTCCGAAGATCACTCCTAGGACTAAGCGCGGCTCATCGCCTAGAGTTCACGGTAGAAGAAACTTCGTTAAACGCTTTGTACTCAACCGTGAATCTGGGCAGAATTGGGTCTCAAAGACGAGGAGGTCTTTCAGCCGATAAGTAACAGGAAAGAGTAAAGAATCCCCGTGTACGCTTTACACAGATGATTGCACTCGCGTATGTCTTTACATGGACGCTTTCGAAACGTGAACAGCGATTACTCTAACTTGGTCAACAGCGTTTTCGCACCAATCTGCGATGTTCTCAGCTGAGTCCAGGAACTGGGCGAATAGCACGGCGTCTGCAACGCCGATATCGGTCTTCGGAGTCGTTTGAAGGAAGGTTTTCCTACATTTCTGGTAAAGCTCATCAGCATCTTCTTCCAGTTTTTCAACGCTGTCCGCTACCGTTAAAGCCTCTCCTATGTTTTCTGTAAGTCTTTCAACGCACATCCTCGTAGCTGCTACACACTCCCTAATCTTCTCGAGCATAGTCAAGGCGTCGTCTTTCAAGGCCCTATCAGCTTTATGGAATGGGATGATGGAGAGTATCCTACCGGCTTCCCTCGCCCAATCCGCGATCCAATCGATCCCCCTCACTAGGTGTCCTAGGTCATCTTTATCCTCAGGGGTCAGTTCACTTTTCGCGAGCGCGTACGTGATCTCCCTTCTTAGGGCATCGGCTTCCATCTCCTTCTTGGAAAGCCTGGATATGGCTAATTGTTCCTCGTCTACTGCGCCTCCCGCTGAGAACATTACCGCCCGCTGTAATTCCTCAACACAGTTCATCGTTAAGGCTAGATGACGCTTCATACCATCAATGAGCTTCGTCTTCCTCCGCTCAAAGAGCCAGCCGAGAAGTTCCCTGCTCATGTTCCACACATCCAAGCCTGAGGAATAACCCCTCTTCTGAAATTAATAGTTAAGAAAGACTATAAATGTAACCGTAAAAGGTTCGCAGTCCACGCTTTAAAGAGTCTTTATCTCCAACTATAACGTTATTATAGAGGGGTGAAGAGTTTGGAGTTAACTGTACTTGATTTATATGTATTAAACCTTCTAGTCACGCTGGCCATGTTCATCGTTTTGGTGTTAAGGGCTTGGATTGAGTTAAAGAACTACAGGTTGATATGGAAGGAAATGGAGTGGAGGAAAACCTATGAAATAATGGGCCGTGTGCTAAAGACTGAAAAAGAGATATTTACCCATGTGGAAGGCGGTAGGGAGCTCTACGAACTATTATGCAAGGTTTTTGGCATAAAGGAAGAGGCGGCTGTTCGACCTAAAACGTGAAGAAAGCACTGTTTAATGTACGTACCATCAATCTATTTCAGCGGATGGTTTAATTACCTACCAACAGCCAAACCTTTGATAAGAGATTAAGGAAGACGTTTACTTTATTTTTTTGATTGTGTAGTTCTCCCCATTTCCGAGAACCCTGTACTTCTGCCTTAGGTCATGCTTGTACATAAACCGTTTCAATATATCCCGCACCAGACGCCTTTTTATGGTTACTTCATCACCTATCTCCAGGATGATTGCGCCCCCTACGGTTTTAGGCTTCAGATCGAGTTTCTCCTGGAGGTAGTCCGTTAACTCAGCTACTTTCTCTCCGTCAGCCTTCCGAAGCTCTGAAAACTCTACCCTATAAACTGGCAACTTCTAACCCCGCCTTCTATCAATCACATCTTCCACGTTGGGCCCTGTTCCTATAAGGGTGACGGTTACGCCGAGTGCATCCTCAATTCCCGCAACAAACTCCTTAGCTTCAGCCGTGAGCTGGTTTTGACCGTGAACACCTCTACATTCGGGGAACACTATGTCAAGCTTTGTCAACGCGAGCTGGGTTGGGCTATTCAGCATTACAGCCCTTCTAGCGAGTCCCAAGTTAAACGAGGCTGCTCGGCGCTCCCTCCGTGTGACTGTCGCCACTTCAAGCCACCCTCTTTTTAAAGCCTCCTCCCTACTCAGTTCACCCTCGAGAGGACCCTTTCCAACCCTTGAAACGAAGGCTTTGAAAACCAGTAACACGTCATCAACCCGCTTAGGGCCAACACCAACTTCGCTGCAGACAGCTGAGGACGTGGTGTCCCGAGCTGTTACATATGGGTATGTCCCATGGAACAGGGAGAGGAAAGTTCCCTGCGACCCTTCGAGGAGAACTTTCTCCCCCCTATCCAACGATGCATTGACCTCGTAGGGTACATCTGCTAAGTACGGCGTGAGCTCAGGGACATCCTTTGCCAAGCGGGCTACACGCTTCACACGGTCCTCTATAGATGGTCCAACACCTTGACCGGTGGTGCCGATCCTACCACCTGAAGCCTGATCCCTTTGAATATGCTCCGCGTCTATGATCGAACACTGACGGTCAACCCAAATCCTCCCCGTAGTACCTGTAAGCTCGATCTCTTGGAAAAAGATCCTTGGGTTTAGGTTAAATCCAGAACCTAGATAGAGGCGGGAATTCTCGTTTACAAAGCTGGCGGGAACTGTGCGTAGACCGTACTCCTTTCCCTTCCACACCACTGTGTGACCTGCGTTAACTGACCCCGTTCGGACAGTCACGTCAACGCGGTCATTAAGGGCGAGATATGAAACAATGTGCCCTTTCCCCTCATCGCCGAAGAAACCCCCCACAACAACCGTGCACGGCATAATCGTACCCTTGGGAAGAAAAACAGAGCGTATATATAAAGTATAAAGTCTCAGCCTTCATTTTTCCCCTCAGCTCTAACCATGTACATTGTCAAAGTCGTCCTTACGTTACCGTACAGTCCATATACTAACTATATCATTTTTTAAACAGGTCTACGTTCTCACTTGTTGTAAAAGTATGATATACCCTTTTACAAGAAAGTTTTTCTTAAGATGTGTTTACCTTGTAAACTTTTTCGATGTGCTTAAGCTTTTAATATAAGTTCACTCCTTCCAGCAGATAATGTGTATTGAAAAAGGTAAGATAACGCATGTGGGACGGGTGAAGACTAGTGAATTTGGGTTTAAAGAAGGAGATTTTCGCGGATATCGATAAACGCAGAAGTGAAGTAGAAGACTTCCTACACAACTTGATCGCGACCCCAAGTGTTACCGGCGAAGAGGGTAGAGTACAATTACTCGTTGAAAGTAAGATGAGGGAAATGGGATTAGGTTTAGATGTCTTTGAAGCGGATTTCGATGTGGTAAAAAAACATCCAGCATATGTTTCAGATGAGGTTTCTCTAGGAAAGGGGTATAGAAGGCGTCAAAATGTCATCGGTAAGTTGAGAGGATGTGGAGGCGGAAGATCGCTAATTTTAGCCAGCCACATAGACACGGTGCCCCCCGGGTCTAAAGACGTTTGGAGACATGATCCTTACGGAGGGGAGGTTAAGAGTGGAAGGATGTTCGGTCGGGGAGCCGCCGACGATAAGGGCGGATTAGCCACGTCGATTATGGCGGTCAGTTCAGTCCTGAACCATGGAGTAAAACTCGAAGGTGACGTGTCCATCATGAGTACGGTTGATGAAGAAGCCGGAGGCGGTGGGGGAATGTTAGCTTGTATAATGAGGGGTTATCGGGCTGATGGTGCCATCTACTCACATCCAATCTTTGGGGAAAAAAGAATAGGCGTGGCTACAGGGGGCCTACTGTTCTTTCGTGTTAAGGTTAAGGGTATGAGGACGCATGTCTACTCCGCGCATCAAGGAAAAAACGCTGTTGAAAAGGCAGTTAAGGTCGTATGCGCCCTCAAGGAATTGGATACGAAACGCACTAAGACGGTGAAATATCGTTTGTTTAACGAGTTTTTCGGTCGGTCAACAAATCTTTTCATCGGGGCTATAAGAGGAGGTGATTTACCTCTAGGGTTATGGGTTCCCGATGGGTGCGAAATGTTTTTTGAAGTTTCTTTTCCACCGAGGGAAAACGTGGAGGATGTGAAGAGGCAGGTGGAAGAGAAGTTAAAGGAATTAACTGAGGCTGATGAGTGGTTTAAAAACTACCCGCCTGAGCTAGAATGGACCAAGTTATGGGGGGAGCCTTGCGAAACCAATCCTCGTAATCCATTTGTTCAGTGTATGAGGCAATGTGTTGGAGAAACATTAGGTGATAAACCAGACTTTATAGGGATCCCATCTCCGGGCGATATGCGGCTCCTTTCCATATACGCTAAAACACCTACCGTTATGTTTGGCGGTTTCGGTGGGAATACACATGACGTAGACGAGTGGGTAGATATAGACAGCCTTATTTCAGCTACAAAAGTGATAGCCCTCACGATGTTACGTTGGTGCGGTCGTGAATGAAGAATGAAGGGTATAGCTAAAAAATGGTGGTTGATTAAGAAGTATTCTCCTTGGATGTAGAAGATATAAAGATTAGACGTTAACAGGAGGTTTTTCAAATGTACAAGCCTTTCACATATTTCACTTCAGCTAAGGAGGGGGGGATGTTCTAAAAAAGTTATTAACCTTTTTAAAACCTCTTTTATCACGTAGTCTTCCCCGCCGAAGGGTATTCGTATATGGTCCTTAGAAAGGAAGGCTGAACCTGGAACGGTTAACACACCAAATTTGTCAATGAGTTGACGGGATATTTTTTCAATGTCAACCGTTAATTTTGATAAGTTGGGAAAGACAAAGGGTCCTGCTTCAGGTTTAATAACGGATATGTCGGGTATTTCGCTTAACCCACTAAAGAAAAGGTCTCTACAATGTTCGAAGCGTGTGCCTATTTCTCTCACCCAATCCTGAGGCCCAATTAGAGCTGCTAGAGCAGATTTTTGCGCTACGTAGTTGCAACATATCGTCGTCCATTGGAGAATCTTTGTAAAACAGTCTATGAACCTACTATCCGCCGATATGTATCCTATCCTCCACCCTGGCATAGCATAGCTTTTAGTGAAGCTTTGAATAGTGATCGTGCGTTCTTTCATGTCTTGCAGAGAAGCTGGACTTACGTGTTGGAGACCATCATAGATCATCTTCTCGTACGACTCATCTGATATAAGTAGTAGGTTGTTGTGTTCAGCTATCTCACCGATCTCCACTAACTCCTTTTTTGTATAAACGATTCCAGTCGGATTTGAAGGTGTACAAACTATTATCACCCTTGTTCTCGAGGTTACGTGATTCCTAATATTTTCTATATCTGGTCGAAAACCTCTCTCTTCAGGTAAGCTTGGAATGTTAACGGGGATTCCGCCGAAGAATTCAATCTGTGGTTGGAAGAAGAAACTCGGCGTTATCACGATAACTTCATCTCCTGGCTTTACCAATTCTCCGAAGGCGATGAATAAAGCGTGCATAGCCCCATTCGTGACAAGTACTTCACTAGGTTCTGTTTCTACGTTGTTCTCTAAACTCAGTTTATGAGCAATGGCTTCCCTCAACTCCAGTAATCCCTGGGATGGCGGTGTTATATTCTGCCTCGTTGCTTCCCTTGCGGCGTCCATAACGTGTTCCGGAGGCGCCCACCAAGGTGCCGAATGAAGATGAACATCAGGGGATTTTCCACCTTCAAACATCGCTCTCGACGGAAACGGTGGTAATTCCTTTGCCCTCATACCTTAATTCACCCGTATAGGTAACTCATATTTTCTGAGTGTGGAAACAAGGAAGAGGGTAATGTTTACGCCCCTACGACCCTCCTGTATATTCTCAGATAATTTTCTCCAAGTATCTTTCTTACCTCGTTGTCTGAGAACCCCCTCGCGACCAACCCCTTTGTTACCTCCAACATCCTCGATACATCACTTACAGCCCATTCGATGTTGCAAGTACCTTGGGCATGCTGTAGATCAGCCCATGCACCCACGGATGGGAAGAAATCAGCGCCTAACCCAACATGGTCAATCCCAAGGTTTTCAACTGAAAAATCGATTTTATCAAGGAGGTCTTCAAGGTCGATGTGCTCCTTCCCCTTCTTATGCAGGTAAGAGTAGTAGAAGTGAACGCCGAGTAAACCTCCCATCTCAGCCATAGCGATATGCTGATCCAAGGGTTGCTCCCTACCTGCAACTCCGTGTGAGACGATGAAGGGATCCTTTGATGTTTCCAAAAGGTCTGTGAAAGCGGATTGAGGTAAATGAGATGCGTCGATTATGATGCCCAACCTATTCATCTCCCTCACAACATCAACGCCGAAGCCCGTCAGCCCATCCGCTTCCCATCCTCTGCAGAGCTGGTTGGGTACAGCCCAGGTAAGCTGCATATCCCTTAAACCTAGGCGATAGAACATACGTAATGAGGCTATTTCCCCCTCTAGTAACTTCCCCCCTTCGTTCCCAAAGACCACAGCGGCTTTATTCTCCTTCTTAGCCTTCTCCATATCTGAAGCTTTCAAAGCGAGAATAGCGTTTCCGTTCTCTTCGATATATGAGTACGCGGAGTCCATGGCTTTTAAGCCCATTCTCGTAAATCCCTCAAACCTCTTCGCAGAAGCCTCTATATCTCCGCTTATCTCAACATCCACAGTCAACTTGAGGACGATACCCGTTACCCCTCCAGCGATCATCCGTGGAATTTCTTCACGGAGAGGATAATGGTCATGCATGATGAAGACGATGGACTTCTCATGAAGTTCGACGGCTTTATCCACCTCGTTGTCGCTAAAAGGAATTTTCCTTTTACTCAAACTCTATTATCCCCTTTCATATCTCTCTTCATTTTCATTCCGTGAACGAACATACAGTTTGAAAGATGACTATAAGTATATCGGCTGTAAATGAAGGGTAACGGTAACGACGGTTTCTGAGTGACAACCAAATCGCTTATATCGATTTGAAAAAACATATCGAACATGATCATCGATTCACATGTGCATCTAATCCGGCCTTTTAATTCACTGGGGCATCCGCAAGTCTACGCACGCGGACCGGGAGTAAGCGCTGAGGATTACATTAATCTCATGGAAGCATACGGCATCGATAAGGCTTTCTTCATCAGTTGGTCACCCGAGGATATTCTATCGGATCTATTGATGAAGAACATAGACCCCTACGCACGTACGCTGCGGGAAACGATGAACCGGGAATACGCGTTAGAAGTTATGGAAAAGTATTCTAACCGGTTCTACTGGTTCCCCTGCCACATCAACCCAGCGGTGGTCAACTACCTGAGCTTAACGCGGGAAAACCTTGAGATGGGCGCCTCAGGTATAAAACTTGCACCTTCTTTCTGGGGGGAACTCCCAGACAGTCCACGTGTTCTTCCACTCTACGACCTTGTGGAAGAGTATGGAGCCCACGTTATCCTTGACACATCATTCTGGTATCTCGGAAAGGATAGGCAGGAAGGCTGGTTTATCGGAAAAGATAAGCAGGTAGGGCATCGGGAGGCGGCGAAACAGGTAAAGGATTTTCGGGACTATCTATCACATCTACGACCTATAATCCGCTCGCATCGGGAGGTTAATTTTCAACTCGCCCACGCTGGCGCCCGTCAATTCACAGTGGAACACGCGCGGGAGGTAGGGGAATTCATACGGGAGTATCCTAATGTATACGCGGATTTAGGCGCCCTCGTATCAACTCAGTTTAACACTGAGATTGAATGCCTCGTCGAAGCGGCGGGGGAAGACCGTGTGATGTTCGGAACCGATTGGCCGCACACTGCCCAAGGGGAGAAAATGTATTCAGCCATTGAAAACATCAGAAACAACGATAAACTCACAGCTAGAGCTCGGCGGAAGATCCTAGGGGAAAACGCATCACGGTTTATGCAAAGACGGAAAAAATTTTACTAATGCTGGCTGTTTCACCAACAATTTCCTGACGACTAAGCAATTTCATTACCTATTTTACCCTATGTACCGATAGATCACGATTATTTACCAGTAGTTTCTGAAAGCGAAGTGTTATATGCCCCTTCCTAGTGTATGCATGCCTTGAGGCGATTGGATTTGAGGGTAAACAAGCTCAGAGATCTTATGAGAAAGGGTCAACCGACTATTGGGACACGGGTGCTTATGGTATGGCCGGGCTTAACGGAACTCATCGGTTACACGGGGGTTTTTGACTACGTGGAGTTCCTAAGCGAGTATGGACCTTACACACTGCATGACTTCGACAACTTCGCGAGGGCGGCTGAATTAGGTGGTCTCTCAACCATGATAAAGATCGACCAGGAGCCTAGGACGTATCTCGCAGAGAGGGCTATAGCCGCGGGTATCCAGAACTTCCTCTTCGCTGACATCAGGAAAGTTGAGGATGCGGAGGAAGCTGTGCGGGCTGTAAGGGCTGAACCTATGGGTGTCAACGGCATTAGGACTGACAGACGCATGGGATACGTGTTCTCCTCAGCCGGGGCGATGGACCTCGTAAAGGTATGCGACGATGCCGTAATAGCGTTCATGATAGAGAAGAAGTCCGCGGTTGAGAACCTTGAGGAGATCCTCTCTGTAAAAGGCGTCGACATGGTTCAGTTCGGCCCAGCTGATTATTCCCTAAGCCTCGGTTTACCGGGTGAGACAAACCATCCTAAGGTCGTAGAGGCGGAGCTTAAAACCGTAAAAACGGCGTTGAAAATGGGCGTTGCACCGAGGGCTGAAATAGGTTCATGGGAGGAGGCGAAGAAACAGATAGAGCTTGGTATACGCGACTTCAGCATCGGCACTGATATGCGCATCCTATATGACTGGCTGAAGAGAAATGGGAGTGAGTTAAGGAAGTTACTATCGGGAATCTAAAGAAGTTGAGATGAATAGATTCAAGCCTTCAACCATTCAATTCCATACAATATTTGGGGGTGTAAAAGACCTCATTTTGAAAAAGCTACTGAAGATTAAGCAAGTTAAGAAGATTGGGAGCAACACCATAGATTCTACGACTTAAAGTAAGAAGAAGGCTTATCTTTTTCTTTGACCAACAAGGAAAAGGTGGTTATAAATAGATATCAAGTTCTTCGATGCCAATTGCATGCTTGGAAGGTACAATCTATTCCGCCAAAGTTCGTTTTACACCAAGCAAAGGCTCCTTGAGGAAATGGAGTACTACGGTATTTCCGAAGCCTTGATATTCCACGCGGTGTCCATGGAACACAGTGCTTATCTGGGAAACCAGCTAACCTTAAAAGAGACTGCTGACACAACATCGCTTCATCCTGTTTGGACTTTTTCCCCAACGATACCCGGTGAGGCTGCGCTCCCAGAAGTCGCAGTTGAAACGATGCTCAAATCCGGTGTACATGTGGCGCGTCTGTTCCCTTTACAGTTTCATTTTGAGTTAACTGACTGGTGCCTAGGTGACATCTTCGAAACGCTTTCAAATCGTAGGATTCCCGTGATCATTGATTACTTCGATTCTACTATGCCTCACGCTGACAGCACTGATTGGAATGCAGTGGTTAACATCGGCTGCAGATACCCTGACCTTCCCATGATAGTAACTGAATTCAGGTTCAGAACGAACAGGCGGCTTTACCAAGCCATGGATAAATGCCCCAACCTACACATCGAAACCTCAGCCCTCTGGCTCTTCCGTTCCGTAGAATACATCTGCCGGAGATTCGGCGCGAATCGACTCCTATTCGGAACCCGTCTTCCAATACGAGACCCATCCTGTGCCTTAGGTATGGTGAATTACGCCATGATCTCAGAGGAGGAAAAGGCGATGGTGGCCTGTAAGAACTTGCGTAGCCTAATGGAGGGAATACACCATGGCTAGGGTTGAAGGAAAATTCCTGAGGTTAGCTAAGGCAGGGCTACCGATAGACGATGAAACAGTCATAGACGCTCACACCCACTTGGGAGGATACTTCAACCTGTATCACATCCCCTTCGGTGACGTAAAAGGCATCCTAGAGCAGCTGGACAGGTTAGGTATAGACAAGATCTGTGCTTTTTCCTTTGCTGGTGTAAACTCTGACTTCAGACTTGGAAACGACTTGGTGGCGGAAGCCGTTAAGGAATACCCAGACCGCGTAATCGGGTACGTCACGCTTAACGCCAACTACCCCCATGAGTGGACACTTGAGCTGGATAGATGTAGGAACATGGGTTTTAAAGGTGTGAAGATTATCTGTGAATACCAGGGAACAACAACTGAGAAAACGGATTTCAGCCCAGTCTATGCGTATGCACACGATCATCGTATGATAATCATCAACCATTTCTGGGGCTCTCCACAGTTCCTTGAAGGCTTAGCTGATAAATACCCTAAAGCATGCTTCATCATCGGACACTACGCAACGCAGTACTTTGAAGCCCTACGTGGAAAAAGAAATGTGTATCAATGCACTTGCGCCGCGCTTATGTTCGGCGATATAGAAAAACTCCTTGGAATAGTTGACGCCAGTAAAATCGTGTATGGATCAGACTTAACAGACTTAGATGGACCATTCGGTCTAGCGCCGATCCTCTACGCAAAAATCAGCGATGAGGATAAACGAAGGATTCTAGGGTTAAATATGCAAAAAATCTTCGATGAATACGGTCTGTAATAAAGCGTATAGGTAAGAGATTAGCGTCTTACAATGTACTCCCAAAGGGCTTGCCGATATAAACATTCACCATTATCTGTACAGGTGACCTGATTTAGCACCGGGCCTCAACTTGCTTACAAACTCTACTCCCATAACGGTTTCACAAGGCGTATGCCCATGCTCAACGCCTCGTGGCGTAACCACAAGAATCCCAGGTTCAATATGATACCTCTTACTCGTGCGGTCTGGCAGACGTAGAGTGACAACGGTTGTTCCCTCGGTGAAGTACCAATACTCATCGAAATCATGATAATGGAGTTCTGTAGGCTTATCGCTGAGAACAACGAAATGATGAAGTGTGCCAATATCTACGGGGTCTAGGATATTCACTAACTCCTTACTCAGTCTTTCACCTTTACCAATCCTTATAACACAGAAATCAAGGTTTTGAATCATGTCTTACCATATTAGACCCTAATAATCGCCGAAATAAGTTTTTCAAGCTTCAAACCATTTCTATATTAGGGCTTGAGTGATATAAAAAGATAAATGTTCAACGAGTATAGATCATAGAGTTTTTACTAAGAGTGGATGAGGAGCGTTTAGAAATTTTGACGTACTCTTACTGGTTTACCTGTTTTAATGGATTCCCAAGCTGCTAAGCACACCGCTACGGTTTTAGCCCCTTCCACAGCGTCTGGGTTTGGAGTTTTATCATTTTCGATGCAATCTTGTAGGTGTCTCAGAAACCTTATCACTTCGTTGATGTGTCCCTTAATCTCTTCATCTGGGGGAACAGTCTTCCCCTCAGCGATGCCCTTTTTCATCTTCAGGTAGCGTGACGGGGGTAGAACATTCCTTACGATTCTACCATCCTTCTCCTGGACCAATACGTTGTTGATGAGTGTTCCTTTGGTTCCGTACACTCCATATTCTTCTAATGCTAGGGGAGGCTCCACAACGCCGTAGGCGCCGAGAACCCGTCCTATGGCATTGTTTTGGAACTTTAGGTTAAGGGAGAATGTGTCGTCTAACGGGTAGTTAGGTATCATCCCGCTTTTCTTAGAGTACGCATGAAGCTCAGCGATGTCGCCGACAAGCCACCTAAGTAGGTCCACTGGATGACAGACGCCGCCTAAAAGGAAATCTTGAGGCGCGGTAAGCCTCCACGGAGTGAACCTCAGGATCTCTCTAAGGTCATGTGTGTAAAGTGATTCTGCAAAAATGGGTTCACCCAGTTCACCCTTGTCCAAGAGACTCTTAGCAGTTATGTAGAGGTCTGTGAACCTAACGGTTTCAGCTGTAAGGAACTTCACCTTTCTCTTCCTCACCTGCGAGATGATTTCTTCGCATTCCTTCATGGTGGTGACCATAGGTTTTGTGCATAGGACATGTTTTCCCTCTTTAAGGGCGGATATTGTATGTTCTCCGTGGATGTGGTCTGGAGAAAAAACTGCGACGATGTCTACGTCGTCTCTTTCAACAACCGTCTTATAGTCGGTTGTAGCGAATGGGATGTTCTCTTTCTTTGCGAGTTCCAGAAGCCTCTTCTCGTCCGTCCTGCATATGGCTCTAACCTCCATCTTGAGGTCTGGCGCAGACTTTAAAGCCTCGAAGACATTTGACCCCATGAAACCCACACCGATTATCCCTAAGCCCAGCTTCTTAATACCCAATACGGATCCTCCATGAAACCAGTATTCTCATTCTGGTAAAGCGGAAAGATAAATATGCTTGTTTCAACACGTTTCCCTGGTATAGAGGAGTGTTGATGTTTGTCGTATATTTATGATGAGCAGGATTTAGGAAACCTAAGGAAGGCCCTTGAGAGTAAGCAACTGTGGGCTCGTGACAAAGGCTTCGTAGGTGAGCTGGAGAGGGAGTTCGCTCGCCGGTTAGGGTCAAGGTATGCGGTTGCCGGTAACGCGGCGATGTCTTTATTACACGCAGCGATAAATGCGGCTGGGGCGGGGGCAGGAGACGAAGTGATCTGTGACCCCGTTGTCCAGTTTCACGCAGTGGCCGCGTTGTATAACAACGCTCACCCCGTCTTCGCGGACATAGACCCGAGAACATGGTTGATTAACCCTGAATCTGTTGAGGAGAGGATAACCAAACATACTAAGGCAATCGTCTGCACCCATCTTTGGGGATTACCCTGTGAACTGGATACTCTGCGGCGTATAGCTGATAAACATGACCTGGTTTTAATCGAGGACTGCGCCCATTCACTCTTTGCTAAATACAAGGGAAAAAACAGCGGGACATGGGGTCACATAGGGGTATTCAGCTTCTGCGGGGGAAAACATCTCTCAACAGGAGACGGAGGCGTAGCTGTAACCGATGATGAGGATTTGATGAAGAAGATGCGGGCTATGATCATCTTTGGGGAGAGCCCTCCTGAGCTCGCGCATAACTACCGCATGACTGAGCTTGTGGCCGCTGTTGCTTTAGCGCAGCTAGATAGGGTTGATGGATACATTAGGTTGCGCAACGAGAATTACGAGGTCTACGAGGAAGTTGTAAGGGAGTGCACATGGCTGGAAAGCCGTATGATACCTGGTGACCGGACGCTTTCAGCTTACATATATGGATGCCTCTTCCGAGGCCGAGAGCACGGCGTGGATTACAACGCCTTTAAAGACGCTGCGGAGGAGGTAGGAGTTAAGGCAGGTTTCGGATTCACTCAAGTTCCCGCATATCTCTACGAGTTTTTCCAGGCTCCTTTAGCATACGGTAATAAAGGCTGCCCTTTGAGAGGATGCCCTTACTACAGGGGAAGCTTCACACCATATGATAAGCATAGAGTGCTTGGATTATGCCCAGTTGCTGAGGATTTAATCCCACGGATCGTCTCGACCAATGTATGGATGCCTAAAGAGGATGCCCTAAGGAACGCGGATTTATTAAGGAAGACGATTCGAATGATGGAGAGAGGGGGTAGAATCGCTGAAATTTAAGACTAAGGAGGTTAAGGAAAAGATCTTCGAACTCGTTAGGGAGATGCAACCTGTCACCGCCGCTGAGGTCTGTAAAGCCCTAAGAGAAACCTATTGCATCCAGATACCTGAGGAAGAGGTATACGAGCACATGGAGAGGCTACGTTCAAATTTCCCCATTAAACTTGCCCATGCCGGTCCTGACAGGTACTGTATAATCGACCTGAAATGACCTTCACTGAGAATAACCACATATTTATCCATCACAAGTAGCTAACATCGAGTGGACAAGCCTAGTATAGAAAACTCTTAGTGCTACCCATTTCTATTATGAAAAAGGGGTATCAGATTGCCTGGTAGGCTAGCGGTTGATGGAGGGGAACCTGTTCGTAAGGAGCCTTGGCCTCAAAGGGTTCAGATGGATGAGGAGGAGCTGAACGCCGTTATAAGTGTGATAAGGGATTCCATGAGCGGCCCGATTAAGCTGGGAAGGTACAGCATCCCCTCGAGAACCGAGGAGTTTGAAACCGAGTTTGCCAAGTTCGCTGGAACCCGCTACGCTGCCGCGTCAAGTTCAGGTACAGCCGCGGTGCACGTGGCGTTGGGTTCGGCTAATTTTGAGCCTGGAAGCGAGGTTATCACGTCGCCGATAACTGACCCAGGTTCCATAACCCCGATTATCTTCCAGAACCTCATACCAGTGTTCGCAGACGTTGACCCTGAAACCCTTAACGTAGACCCTGAATCTGTGGGGGAGAGGATTACGGATAAGACCGTGGGCATCCTCCCCGTCCATCTCGCAGGTTCGCCTTGTGACATGGATCCGATCATTGAATTGGCGGAGGAACGCGGACTCCTTGTAATCGAGGACTGCGCCCAGGCACATGCCGCTACGTACAAGGGGAAGATGGTAGGCTCATTAGGTGACTTAGGATGCTTCAGCCTCATGAGTGGTAAGCATATAACGAGTGGAGGAGAGGGTGGTATGACCGTTATGGATGATACTGGGCTGTGGGAGAGGGCTAGGTCCTTTGCTGATAAGGGGAAAAGCTATTGGCCGGAGAAAAAGCAGTTCGGCTTCCCCTCGGCCTTTCTAGGTCTTAACTATAGGATGACGGAGCTACAGGCAGCTATCGGCTTTGTCCAGCTCAGGAAACTACCAAAGGTTGTTGAAACCCGTCGAAGACTTGGTAAAGCCTTAGCCAAATCCATATCCAACCTGGAAACCATCAGGTTTCAGAAAATCGTTGAAGGTGCCGAATCATCATACTGGTTCATACACTTTCACGTAAACCTCGACATGCTGACGATTGGCTTAGACAGGTACGCTGACGCTTTAAAGATGGAAGGTATCCCCGTGAGTGCTAGGTACATCAACACACCGATCTATGAGTGGCCATTCATCACCAAGAGGGAGACTTTTGGGAAATCACAGCATCCTTGGTCCTGTATATTCTACGGGAGGAACATAGACTATACGAACTCCTGTCCGAAAGCGAAAAAGGCCTTGGAAGAAGTCCTCACCGTTAGCTTACATGAGTGCTGTACAGTGAAGGAGGTCGAGGATATCGCTTTAGCCATGGAGAAGGTTGAGCGTAATTACAGGAAACATGCTTAAGGAAGCTTTCTAATGATAGGCTTCTGCCACTACTTGGAAAATGTTGAAGCCTGTGTTTTCCGCATACCTGTTAGCAGACTCTTCCATATATTTCCGGGAAATAGAGGTCACAAACGCTACCCGCCGAGAATATCCTCCGTAACTCTTACATTCGCTTCCAGTTCTTCAAGGCTTGTAATCCCCACGGTGACGGAATGCGCGTAAGGAATTTGGAGGATGTACGTAAGCGCGTCTTTTACATTGCTCGATAAGAGTCCTCTACCTAGGGCTTTCATGATGTAGACACCCTTCCCCGCCTCATAGAGTTTATGGAAAGCGTCAAGCATCTCCGCTAATGTTCCCTCCCTGATCCTCGCGCCCACCCTGTTTACAACTGCTAGAACAACTTCAATCTCAGGAAAACACAGGGCTGCCTTTACCACAGGAACTGAATGGGTTGAAAGCCCCACAGCTTTCACTAGCCCCTTCTCCTTAGCTTCAAGCATCGCCTTTAACGCTGACTTCCTCACCTCAATTTCGTCAGGGCTGTCGACGGCGTGGAGTAAATAGACGTCCAAGTAATCGGTACCCATCTCATCCATGGACTTTTTAAGACTGTTCCAGACATCAACATCCCTGGAACCATAGGTTTTCGTCGCTATCACGACTTTGGACCGGTCAAGCTGTCTGAGAGCTTGCTTAATTCCAGGATGTGCACCGTAGTCGTCGGCGGTATCCCAGAAGTTAACGCCTAAATCGAAGCCTCTTAGTAGAATTTGGGCGCCCAACTCGGCTTGACCATAGATGCTACGATAATCGGTGCCTATGGAAAGCCTTGAAACCTTCAAGCCCGTTCTTCCGAGAGCAACCACCCTCATCCGATAACCACCACCTTATAAGCAGTTATACCCCATTACCAGAGAAGACGTACAAGTTCTCTTCATGGAAACTACTTCCCAGGCGAGACTGGGAGTCCCAATGCGTCTTTTAATGGAAGCTGGTATTTCCCGAGTTTTCCACCGTAGTTCGCCGACGTTATACTTATAACACCAGGTACCTTTACGGTCGCCATGATTCCTTCCCTTAAGGCTTCCTTAATCACATCCACGTTGAGCCCGTTGACGACGATTTCATAAACGTTAGCTACACCATCAGGTATCAGTGATTCCGCGACCTTACCCCGTAAGGTTGGGCAGAAGATTTGGTTTGTCGAAGCCTTCAACTTGTATTTCATAGAGCCAACCTTAGACCCTGAACGGCATAAACCCCCTGGAAAGGGTAGGATGACACCCTTAACCCTGCGGATAGCTTCCACAGCCCTCTCACCAGCTTCCAAACCTGATTTCTGGTCCCGGGACAGTATGAGGAACATACCTCCACCTACACCCCGCTTCATCCCAAAGCTGTCCTCTACGATGAATTCACCCTCCATAACTGGGATACGCCAGACCTTTCTTTCACCTATCTTGTCCTCGACCTGAAACCCGTCTCCGAACTTCGCTACACCTCTACCAACCTTAGCCTTCCGCTTAGCATCCTCGAGGACGTCGAAGGCAGCTGTAGTTGGGCAGGTCAGTATACACTGCGCGATCCTAGCGATCATCTGCCCCTTCAGGAGAACTCTATCGGTGTGATACATCTGGATGATAACCCCTGGACGTCCATCCGGTGTCTGATCCGGGGAAGCAAACCCTTCGATACCCGCTTCTACTGGTGCGGCTATTATCGACGTCGCGTAACCCGTTGTAACCATTCCCGCCGTAGACGCCCATTTCTCATTCTCAGCTGTTACGAGGAACCTACAAACCCATATCGGAAACATTTCAGTAAAAGTATCGATTACATCAACGCCATCCACCTTCAAAACTCATCCCCTAGGAGGAGAGGCGTAGCGATGAGCTTAAAAAAGTTATTGGAACATAAAGCACTCTACGTTTTCAACTACTTTTCATGGCTGAAACGTTAAAGCAAGACATATTTCTCGTGAGATGCAGGCAAGTCTTGGGATAGATTTAAATCGAGTTGATGTAAAGAGTTTCCCCTCGTGGCGGTCCGCCATTGTTGGGTAGAATAAAAAGATGGAAAAAGCCTATTACAACTTTGACGCCTGTCTTCGTCTTTGCCGTATTAATAATTGTTGCAGTCGAAACCTTAGGGTTTCAAATCCCAGGTTCACTTTTCTGGAGAGACCTCATCATCAACCTAGCGATTTATCTTATTGTAGCACTCAGCCTAAACCTTGAGTATGGTTACGCGGGGATACCGAACTTCGGGAAAGTGCTGTCCGTAGCTGGAGGCGCTTACGCCGTAGGCTTTTTCCCAGGTAGGATTGCAGCTTGGCTCTTCAACATAGCTCCTAACTTGGACTACATAACATATCATCGAGGGATAATAATTCCCCAGGTGAACTCGGTGCTTAGAGGCAACCCAGCACTTTCTTTAGCACTATTCTTCGCTACACTAGCAATAGCTGCTGCCGTCGGTGCTTTATTAGGTCTAGCATCATGCTATCCAGCCATAAGACTTCGCGAAGACTACTTAGCTATGACTCTACTCGCCATGGGAGAGTCCCTAGGGTTGATAGGGCTCTACTACAGCCCACTCATTGGCGGAACTCTCGGCGTCGCGGTGCCAGATCTATTTGGATGGAGCGGCGAGTCCAGATACATAGCATCAATGCTGTTCATACTCAGCATATCTCTTTTAGTGCTTTTCTACCTTGAGCGGCTGGTAAGAACTCCGTTAGGTAGGATGCTCAGGGCGATCAGGGATAACGAGGATGTGGCGGAATCTTTTGGGAAAGATGTAACACGGATAAGGATGAGGACCATCATGATATCCTCAATCATCGCGGCTGTCGGTGGTGCCTTATACGCCTTCAACACATGCAACGTGTTCTCCCCTACGTTTAGCAGAGCGTCATGGACTTTCATACCATGGGTTATGGTGGTCTTAGGAGGTGCCGCTAATAACGTGGGAGTGCTATTGGGGACTTTCGGCCTCATATCTCTCCAAAGGTTCATAGATTTTTATAAGGAGCAGTTAGGTCCTCTCGTTCCCTTCGATGTAGTGTGGCTTTACTTCCTCCTCCTCGGAGTTGGAATAATACTGATACAGATGTATAAGCCTGAGGGACTTATACAAGAGAAACCTACGCATACTTTAAGCCGTAAACAACTCAAGAGGCTAAGCGGCGAAGGAGAAGCTGTTTCCAACGAAAAAAGTGAGAGCTCAGAAGGCGTGAATTCAAAATAAATCCCTCTTAAAGTGGTCGTCTCATTTTTACCCCAAGATGAAGGTTGAAACTGGAACGAGTAATGAGGTGAGTAATAGAAGTGTCGCTACTGCAGCAGTTATGATAGTGGCAGCGGCTTTCACCAGGGAGATTCCATGAAGTTGCTGAATTCCTTTCGCCGCTACCGCAAGCGACCATACCGCGAAAGCTATTCCTAAGAATGGTATCCAACCTAATAGCAGGGATGAAGTGCTTCCATACATTATAGATTTTAATGTTTGCCCTATCCTTTTTCTACCTCCCAGAATGTAAATCACGGAATGCGTCAGGAGACTAATCGATGAGAGAATAATCAATCCTCCTAGAATAATATAGAAAAAACCGGCAAGGGCAGGCCAAACAGGTTTGAGGGTTATTGGTATAAGTCCTGTGACTAAAGGCTTTAAAATGGGGTAGGTGTAGGTTAAGATAAACGTTTGAAATGCAGCGAACACGACTAGAAGTTTGAGAAAGTGATTAAACGAGTTTTTCCAAGCTTCATCCCCTACCTCGTCGAATGACTTCTTTGGAAAACGTATGAAACCCACACTTTTAGCCCAGGTTTTCATCGTTAAACCTCGCCAATCAACTCCTAGAAGACCTTTAGGAGCTAGGAAGAGGGTGACCACGATCGCGAAAAGTGGGATAAGATGCCTGTATGGAACCACCCATACCCCTACCTCAACAGCCAGTCTACTAGTACCGATTATTTCGGCAAACCCGATCAAGAATCCTCCTATTATAGCACCGTAAACGCTGAGGAGGCCACCCGTTATGCTCGCCGAGAACACGCTGACTGTCCACCAGGCACCTACATCCGGGTTGCACATACTGTATAAAGGGATAAGCATTCCTGAGAGCCCTGATAAAGCACCTGCTATAAACCATGAAACAGCGTACACCAAGTTGACGTTTATGCCCATTACACTGGCTAGGGATGCATCCTCGATAGCCGCCCTCATGGCGACCCCAAACTTTGTCCGTGTCAGCACCAGATGTATTAGAATCACTGTGGCAATCGCCAGCGCAGGTGCGACGAATAGAAGACCTCTTTGCTCCGCGATGATGATGTCGTAGGATTTCAAGAGGAAATACCTCGACCTGATCTTAAAGACTCTCGAAAGGTAGTCAGCGTAGACATTCAGCACAGCTAATAGTATAAATTCCATGGCGAGTGTGGTTATCATCAGTGCGACAACAGATGCTCCTCTTCGCATAAGCGGCCTGAAAACGATAAGGTACTGCGCAAGCGCGATTAAGCCACCGAAAAACAGAGATAGGTAGAGATGATAATAGATGTTACTCCCCCATATGCTGACAACTGTTAAGGCGACGTATGCTCCAAACGTGGCAAAAGTTGTATGAGCAAAATTCGGAACCTTGGTGGTAAGGTAGGTAAGGGTAAGCCCGATACTTAAAAGTGTTAGAAGACTGCTGTATATCGTTGCATCCACGTAAATAGGGTCGATCATACGCCTTTGCAAAGGTACATGGACAAGTTAAGCTTTGCTCTTACGTAGTTCTAGTTACCTCATCCCTCTGTAGAGAAGTATTCCAGACATCCACCTTCTTCGTCAAAGGCTGTTTACATAAATAATTTCTCGATGTTTCACCGACCAAGGACCTCACTACCTTTGAGGACTTTAAAAAAATAGGTTTTTATGAAGGCATCATGGCTTTTAGCTGACGTATTTTTATAACGTGTTGGTTCAGCTTCAACGTTTAAAGTTACCTAATGTTAGGATATTACTGACACGAATATATCAGAGCTTGCTAGCCATGGAAATATACCCAAAAGCTTATAAACTCAACTGAAAGACTAGGTTGGTTAAGGTGAAAAAATGGCTAAAAGGGGAATTGCTACAACAGCTGCTGTCGTATTGGCGATTGTCACCCTCGTCATAGGACTAGGCATAGGATTGGTAGTTTATCCAATCGTATTTCCCGGGCTACAGGCTAGAGTAACTCAATTAGAGGCGGATGTGGCACAGAAACAGGCAACCATAACTCAACTTCAGGCACAGGTAACGAGTCTGCAGGCAAACGTAACAAGCTCGCAGGCAACCATAACTCAACTTCAGGCACAGGTAACGAGTCTGCAGGCAAACGTAACAAGTTCCCAGGCAACCATAACTCAACTACGGGCTAGAGTAGCGCAGTTAGAGGCGGATGTGGCACAGAAACAGGCAACCATAAGGAGCATACAGGGAAACATGTCTAGTTTATTGACTGAACTGAGGGCAGCATTAATAACTAAGTTGCCGGCTGATTTACAGAGCAAATATTTTGCAACTAGACTGAACTTAACTGGTCCGCAGAAGATCGGTGCGATAATGTCTATGAGCGGGGATTTAGCATCATACGGTGAGAATGAGAAAACGGCAGCGGAGCTCGCGGTTAGCGAGGTGAACGCCATTCTATTGGCGGCTGGGGAAACATGGTACGTGGAACTTGTTGTCGAGGACACCCAAACTAAGCCTGATATCTGCCTACAGAAAGTGGAAAGCCTCAACGCGAGAGGCATAAAGCTTCTCGTAGGTCCTTTGAGCAGCGGAGAAGTCGGCGCTATCATGTCGTACTGCAACGCTGAAAAAATCTTAGCGATTAGCCAATCATCAACTGCACCAGCACTCGCCGCAGACGACTACATATACAGGTATTGCCCCAACGATATGTGGCAGGGAAAGGCGATTGGAAGATTGATGTGGAGTTCTGGTATTAAATACGTAGTCCCGACATGGAGAGGCGATGCTTGGGGAGACGGACTGGTTAATTCAGGGAAACAAAGGTTCGAAGCGTTAGGCGGTATTTTCTCTCAAGACGTTGTAAGATACAGCACAATAGTAACGCCGGATTTCTCAATCGAGGCAGCGACACTTAACACTAT
>Ga0209314_10000238_pt1 | contig 24351 bp, 19 predicted proteins | sample I19B2metaG_FD_184146 | JGI IMG/M metagenome (GOLD analysis project Ga0209314, IMG submission 184146) | Lake sediment bacterial and archeal communities from Gulf of Boni, Indonesia to study Microbial Dark Matter (Phase II) - ​I19B2 metaG... | ecosystem: Environmental > Aquatic > Freshwater >... | reverse complement strand
AGTAGATAATCTACTGTTGGTGAGTTGCTTGAAATGGATAACTCGTAGTCATGCGATGGTGGACAGGATTGCCTGTCCGTGGTTGATTAGGAAGTTTGTGGATTCTCAGGCGGAGTTCATCTATGTTCCGGCAAGTCAAGTCGTGGCAGAAGCGAAGGAACTAGGTGCTATCCCATACGATGCGAAAGATGTTGAACTTGGACATCACGGGGAAAAATGTTCCTTTGACGCCATCATAGAGAAGTATGAGTTGAAGGACCCTGCCCTACTCGAAATGGCTAAGATAGTTAGGGGAGCCGATACTCAGGCTAAAGATCTGACTCCAGAGTCGAGGGGCTTGGCAGCTTTTGCCAGAGGTTTCCAAGCGATCTCTGCGAACGACCATGAGAATATTCAGAAGCAGTTCCCAATGTACGACGCCATCTACGCGTACTGCGTCTGGAAAACTACCTCGGCAAAATAGCTTCGAACGAGAGGAGCAGTTCTTGCTCTGCGCTACGCAGCAAGAGCCGCCATGGGAAGAATGCGAGCTACGTACGTATTCTCACGACACTGTCCCAGCGTACTGAGGTTTGGAGGCTAATCAATCCATGTTGAAACATCTCGGATACGTAGCTCTGCCATATCATCCAAAAGGCGGATTTGATCACGGAGATGTGCATCACCAAACCGGGCGAGTGTTTGTCGCACACACCGCTAATGGAACCGTAGAAGTCATCGATGGTCAAGAACTCAGACATATCACAACTATCGGCGGCTGCCCTGAAGCAAGCGGTGTAATATGCGTTCAGCAAGAAGACGTCGTCTTTGCCGCAGCTAGGGGAACAGGCAGGATCCTCATGATAGATGCGAATACGCTCAAGATTACACAAGAGTTTGTTGCAGGATCGAGGCCAAACGGGCTTGCGTGGAATACTCGACATGGACAGTTACTGGTAGCAGATGTTCAGGACAACAATGTACGTCTCGTCGACCCAAAGACCGGACGTATCACATCCAGACTCAGGCTGCCAGGTAGGCCAAGATGGTGCGCGTATGACTCCGACAGCGACCGCTTCTTAGTAAACATCATGGAGCCAGCCGGTGTCTCGTTTCTGAAACCTGACGCTTCAGCACAAATCCGGTTCCTCTCAATCTCGATCGCGGGTCCTCATGGCTTAGACCTCGACAAGGCAGGCCGAGCGTTTGTTGCATGCGATGGAGGAGCACTGGTAGTGTTAGATTTGAAGACTGAACGAGAATTGAAAGCGATCTCGATAGCGGGCGCACCAGACGTGATATGGCTTAACACACGACATGAACGCCTGTACTGTGCCATAGGCAAACCGGGCGTGGTCGAAGTAACTGACACCAAAACAATGACCTCTGTTGGAAAAATACAGACAGAGGAAGGGTCACACACGCTTACCTTTGATCAGCTGCGCCAGCGGCTCTACATCTTCCTACCCCGTAGTTGTCGTGTGGTGGTTTATTCCGAAGAGTTCTAGTCGTTAAGAGACAACTGCTTGCCGGTCTCAATTTCCCGAGTCCGCAGTAGTAACCGCTAGAGCGGTGCTGCAGGTGGCCCTCACCATTATGTAGCCATGTGAGGTTCGAATTCCTAAGGGTTCAGGAAATATGTTGCAGCGTGTGTTGTGCAGCCGGCAATCTCTTAAAGACCAACGAGCCAAGACTAATGCCTTTTGGCATGAAGCTAGGGCAAGTTAGTGGCAAAGATGAAGTTCACCTACGGAGAAAAGCAGAAGGTTGAGGGCGTGGAGCTGGACAGATTGTTCGATGATCTGCGAAGTGTCCTCCAGAAGCATTCACTACCGCCCAGGGCGAATCTTGGCGATCTAGTATCAGAATGGATCAGTGACATCATCTTCTTGACCGGAAAGATCACAGAGGAAGAACTTCAGGAAGCCACACAGGCTCTAGAAAACACCGGCACCAATCAACACTAGTGCAACAAGGAATTGTGTGGCCGCAGAGTCTTGAGTCTACCCGCGCAGCTTTTCTGGTCAGAGAATCACTTTACCTGGAGAAGCCTAAGTGAGTTAAACATGGCGATAAGAGCATTGCTTTCATGGATCACTGAGGCCAGCAATGGCGAAATGGAACCGTTGATTGAAAGCGCAATGCCAAGCACATTGACCATCATCGCAAATGCAATGTTCTGTTTGATAATTCTCATCGTTTCTCTGCCGATCTTCAACAGCGTTGGAAGCCTATCGACGTTATCTGATGTCAAGACCACGCCTGCCGTTTCGATGGTCACATCTGTGCCAGTAGTACCCATCGCGACTCCCACATCGGCCTCAGCCAAGGCAGGAGCATCATTGATCCCATCCCCTACCATCGCCACCTTGTGACCTGCTTCTCTCAATCTGCGTACGTAGTCAACCTTCTCCGCGGGCAGCACGTCTGGGACGATGTCATCGACACCTACCTGTTCTCCAACAATCTTCGCAACGTACTCGTTGTCACCAGTCAGCATCACTGTCTTTCCGACCCCGTTCAGTTTCACCTGTCGAAGTGTCTCTTTCACATTGCTTCTCAAAGCATCAGACACGCACAGAACACCGACGATTCTCTTGTTTCTGGCTATGAAGACCACATTCTGTGTGGCCAGTTGATTTGGCAAGCATCCTGCGGCCTCTTCGCTGAGGGGAATTGAGAACTTCTCCAGCATCTTGCGATTCCCTGCAGTAATCGGCCCCGATTCGCTTTCAACCCGGACTCCCAGCCCAGGCTCAACCTCGAACTTGCTTTGGGCTTCTGGCGTGAGTCCCATCTCCTTAGCCTTTCCAAGAATTGCCTGCGCAATTGGATGCTCCGAGTATCTTTCTGCTGTTGCAGCCAGTCGGATCACTTCAGATTCAGGTTGGCCGTCAAAAGCTCTCACGTCCACAACCTTCGGACGTCCTGTGGTGATTGTTCCGGTTTTGTCAAGAACAAGTGTGTCGACTTTGCTGAGTTTCTCCAAGCTCTCTCCGTTCCGTATCAAGATGCCTCTCCGCGCTGAGTTTCCTATGCTTGCGATGATGGCTGTTGGTGTTGCGAGGGTCAGAGCGCAAGGACATGCTATGACAAAGACCGAAGCCACTCTGAGAGGATCACGCGTATACAAGAATACTCCCAGTCCTAGGGCGAGGATTATCGGCGTAAAGTACTTCGCGTACTTGTCCGCGACTCTCTCTATAGGAGCCCGGTTCTCCTCAGCCTCCCTCACCATCGATATTATGCGTCCGTACGTGCTTTCTTCGCCGACAGCGCTCACCTTCAACTCCAGTGCCCCAAGCTCAACAATGGTGCCGCTATACACGTTATCTCCCTCCGCCTTCTCCACAGGCACGGACTCACCGGTCACCGAGGCTTGGTTGATGGTGGCCTGCCCTTTGAGAACAATTCCATCCACCGGAACCTTCTCTCCAGGTTTCACAATCACTGTTTCTTCCAGCTTAACATCCTCAACCTTGACCTCGACCTCTTTTCCATCTCTAATGACAATTGCAGTCTTGGGAAAACCTTCAATCAACTTCTGAATGGCCTTTGAAGCCCTCTTGGAGGCGTAACTTTCCATCACCTCGCCTCCACCCAGCATCAACGCGACCACCGCAGCGGCCACGTATTCTCCAACAACAACTGAGGCTGCGACAGCAACTGTTGCCAGTAGATCGATGCCGAAAACACCCTCAAGAAGAGAGGTCACAGCGCTATATGCGATCAATGAGCCTCCTAGAACCGCGGCGGATAACCCCAGAATCTCGCTTGTGGGCTTTGATAGCAGCGAGAACACTGAGGAGACCCAGCTTAAGGCAGCTAAAGTGGAACAGATGACCAGCAGGACTATCTTCCATTTCATCTCCGAATCACCAGAACAATCTAGTTTGAATCTTCAGAAGATCACAGAAACCTGGATAGTGCCTCTGTAAGGTCAGAGATGTATCTCTCAGCTTTCCCCTGCTTCACAGCATTCGCGAGACACGTCTCCACGTGGTCCTCCAGAACAATCCTTCCCACCTTGTTCAGTGCCGTACGGACGGCGACAATCTGAAGCAAGACATCGGGGCATCCGCGCTCCTCCTCCACCATCTTCCTCACCCCGCGGACATGCCCCTCTATTCTTGACAGTCTATCCAGAACCTCTTTCCTTCTCCTGTGAACGGGAGTCATGGAACATCCCCTCTAGGGGGAAGGGATGCTGGGAATAAGCCTTGCGATACAGACCGAGTACATGGACAACATCCGGCAAAGAAGGCCAAACTCAAACAGAATACTCGATATTGCCATCAAGAAACACATGCGTCTGTTTCCGCAGAAATCACTTCCGTGAGCACGGCAGAATGGTGCGGCCGCTGTCGTTCTGGATCAATATGCCTTCCTTTCTATAGGTTGGCATGCTGGCGTTTCACGTCGTATTCAGGAGCTCTTACCCACTTCTCGCCGTCGAACCTGTATGCTCTCTTTCCGTCGTAGTGGATTGCTTCGTTGGATCGAAAGAATCGTGGAAGCCTCTTCTTTCGTGTTGAGGGAGGGCTTCGACTGAAAGGAGAATACTCCGTTTCGCTCAATGCGGTGCTCGTAGTGGCCACCGGACCATGCATATTAGTAGTCTTTCCTCTTCTTCAAGGTGAATCAGGGGCTTGCCAAACCTGGCAAGTTCTCCTGGGTGGTGGCGGGCCCGAGGGGATTTGAACCCCTGACCGTCAGGTTAAGAGCCTGCTGCTTTAGGTGAACAACTTGCTTTGTTTCACTACCTGGCTGAGCTACGGGCCCTTTCAACTAGCGCGCTTTTTCTAGGAAACGATTCTGCCTAAAGAATCCTTTGGTGTTGCCACAACCTTTCCTTGCCATAGATGATCCATTCAGAATGAAGAGATTGGAATTCAATGAAGATGCGATTCTGTAACCTAGGTCCTTCTTTCTTTTCTGGCGACAAGCTCGCATGTCGCAATACTTCAGTTAGTATGGAAAATGAACAGTCAGACCGGGCGGGCTACGCTGTTGAAAAGACGAAACTACATGCGCCATTGGATTTCGCAGGACGCGTAGGCTTGTCATGTCCTTGATCAGCTTAACACGGTAGTGTTTGTGGCGTGGGAAGGCGGAGATTGATGGTTTGTATTAGCCTTGTGTTGGCTTGATGGGGCTGGAGTCGGCCTTTTTCCGCTGTCGGGGGCATTCTGTGGCCTGTGATTGCGAGAGTGGGTGATGGTGTGGCCGTGTCGGTTTCAGGAGCCCCACATGCGCTGGGATCAGGAGATGTGGTTCGTATCGTACCGGTTTGTTTAGGTTGAAAGGCCTCAATCCACAGTTCGAGTCGAGGGGGGGAGGGGGCTGTATACACCTCTCATGCCTCAGCCCAGCGGGTTCTGGCGTACATACCATCGATTTTCAGCTTAGATGAAGCCCACGGGTTCAGATTGAACCTGAAGCGCTGAATCCAAACCATTTCTTATCTGTCTTTACAATGGTCCCGTGAGGGGGGTAGGGAGGTGATATCACCCTCATGATCCCTGCTTCTTCAATCGTTCCACAACGAGCGCCCCTTGGTCATATTGAAAGCCAAGGCTGAACCACATCACAACCATCGAAAGCGATATTAGCCGGACGGAGAGCCTTCGTTTCTGAAGGCGGGTGAGTGGTCTCCCACCCGTTCCGCCTGATAGAAATCCCGGAGTAGGGAGGCGTAGATGTGAAGGTAAGTAGTAGAGATCTTTCTCTTGCGGCGGTCTTCGCTGCGCTTTATGCGGTTCTGGTGTATTTGTTCGCTCCGATATCATTCCAAGCTTTGCAGTTCAGAGTTGCCGGCGTGTTGAGGCCAGGTATTGCTAAGAAATGGGTGCTGGCGGTTGGCTATGCTGTTGGAGTGGTTGTTGGTAATGTCTTCAGTCCTTTCGCTGGACCGTACGAATTTGTCTTCATGCCAATGGTGAGCTTTCTCGCCGGAATATTCGGTTATCTGTTGGCTAAACCATTCAAAAGCGACTATTTCATTGCAGGATTTGCTATCGCCACAGTAGTCTCGATAGGTGTGAGTTGGATGCTGGGCCAGTTGTTCAATCTACCAATGATGGTAAGTCTGCCATACTTGTTTCTCAGCGAACAAATAGTATGCTTGATGGGAGCGCTTCTCTTCAAACTCATCGAAACCAGATTCAAGTGGTGGTGAAAAATGTCAGAACAGGAGCGATGCGTAATGGTTCTCAGCGGCGGACCAGACTCCACAACGGTCGCCTACTGGGCAAAGAGCCAAGGATACGATGTTCATGCCATAAGCTGCAAGTATGGTCAGATCGCAAAGAAAGAAGTCGAATACGCAGCACGAATCGCGGAGAAACTGCAGGTTCCGATCAAAGTAGTTGATCTCTCCTCACTCAAGGACATCTTCACCGGTGTGACTGCGTTATGTGATGAAAGTATTCCGATGGCAGCCAGCTTCAGTCAACCTATCATTGTTCCATTCAGAAACGCCATTTTCCTTTCCATAGCAGTCTCCTATGCTGTGGGAGTTGGAGCCACAAAGGTCTTGTACGGAGCTCAAGGTTCAGACGAACCGTACTATCCTGACTGTAGACGAGAGTTCTACAGGTCATTTCAGGCAACTGCGAGATTGGGAACCGAAAGAGACATCGTGATCGAAGCTCCGTTCATCAACATTCCAAAGTCAGAAACAATCAAGCTGGGGCTGAAACTCGGGGTTCCCTTCGAGCTTACTTGGTCCTGCTACTTGAATGAATCAAAACACTGCGGTAAGTGCGAATCATGTATGAATCGCAAGAGAGCGTTCAAAGAGGCAGGAGTCCCAGACCCCACACAATATCTTGAGTAACAACGAAGATTCTGCGATACTCTAGTCTCGAGATCGCCAACCATAACCCTCTCTCCAGATCGTTAGGAGGAGTTCACTCGCCGCTGTGCGAGAGGTCGGTCAGGGCTTCACCTTCAGAATCGCAACTGCTCCAACAAAGGCTATTGCCGCAGAGACGAGGAACATGGGGCTGTACGAATGGAAAAGGTCAACAGCGATTCCCATCACCAAGATCCCAAGGGAATTCCCCACATACCCGAGTGCATCAATTAGCCCTGATGCTGCGCCCACCTGCTCTTTCGCGACCAAGACCGACGGGTAGGCGAAGTATAATCCACCCGCCATATAGAACAGGGCGAAGGAAATGGCGAGCAGGCATAGGAGCAGGCTCTGTCCTTGGATTAGGGGGAGAAGAAGAAGGATGGGAATCGGTGCTGCGAGGGAGAAGAGAATTACGATGCTTTTTCGTCCTCGGAGCCGGACATCGGAGAGCCAGGTTCCGACGAACATTGATGGAATTCCAGGCAGGGATATTACGCCGCCGATTGTGGAAGCGACCATCAGGCTCATTCCTGCCCGCTCGACTAGGAATGTGGGCATCCAAACCGAGAGGCTTCGAGTTGCGCCCCAGAGCGCGAGGTATGACACAGCCACCCGCCAGATCTTATGATTCTTCAGTAATTCCAGAAAGCTGGTTCTCGACCATTCGCGGCTAGGAGGGGAGCCCGAGGGCCTGTCCTTCACGAGAAGCATGAAGATCAAGGATGTGGCGATCAGTATCATCGATGGAACTTGAAAGGCCATCTTCCAACCGTAAAACGAGGCAAGGTAACCGGAGAGAATGTACGCCATGGTTGGTCCAAGCGAAGGAGGAATAGACAACAGGCTCATGATGAAACCCATCTTCTCGCGCGGATACCAGTTCGCCATAAGCCGGGTCAGCGGCCCCCACGCCATGCCCTGTCCTAAACCGTTGGCAAATTGAATTGCCAGCATGGGAATGAAGGATGTGGATTGACTGAACAGGATGTTCATCACGGCAGATATTACCGCACCTAGAGTAATGACTGCTCGCGGTCCGATTATGTCGCCCAATACACCGGCAGGGAGAAGGATCAGGGCGTAGGAGATGAAGAGCATCGAGGTGAGGACTCCGGCTTCAGAATGAGAGAATCCGAATCCAGCGATCAGCAAGGGCAGAACCGGCGCTAGGTTGAATCTGCAGAGGTAGTATGCCTCATAATGAATCGATGAGACGAGAAGGATTTTGGCGGCGTCTCTATTGCTCAAAAGTTACACCGGTCAATTCTCATAGAGGCTGTTGGTAATCGGGTTGCGGCACTCACTAGAGGCCATGTCCCAGTAATGCATTTGCCTAGTTTATGATACTGACTACTCCACCTGGCTTCCAATGATGGGGATTGAATTCCGGCATTTCGGACACCGCCCATCTTTCAATATCGAGTAGTTTGCGATGCTGAACCCATACCTTTGGATGAGTAGGGTTCCGCAGTTGTGACAGTACGTGTTCTCAAACCTATGTCCCGGAACATTGCCGATGTACACGTAGAGCAATCCCTCCTCTTTCGCTATTTCGTGAGCCCTCTCAAGTGTGCGTATAGGCGTGCTGGGTCGATCAGTCATCTTGTAGCTTGGGTGAAAACGAGTGAAATGAAACGGTGTCCCTGGGCCAGCGGCCTCCTTGAGTCTCCTAGACATCTCCGCAATTTGGCTTTCGCTATCGTTCACTCCGGGAATCAGGAGGGCCACGACCTCAACATGCATCCCGAGCCTCTTCGCTTCCGCTATGTTCCTCCACACCACATCGGCCTTCGCCCCACAGTACGTCTCGTAGATTTCCGGGGTGCCTTTCAAGTCGAATTTGATCGCATCCATGCCCGCCTCTCGGAGAGCCTTCAAGGCCTTCAAGGTCATGTAACCATTCGAAACGTAGGTGTTGTACAATCCTTTGCCTTGAGCGAGCGGAAAAAGGTCAAGGCTATACTCCAAGAGCAGGGTAGGCTCATTGAAGGAGACTGAGAGGCCCTGACACTTGTCCTCAATTGCCATCTCAACCAGTCGCTCAGGTGAAATGTAGTTGGTGCTGTCGGGGTTCGGTGGGTATTTGCTGATCTCCCAGTTCTGACACCAAGGGCAAGAGAAGTTGCATCCCCAAGTGCCGATGGTCAACGCGTAGCTGCCGGGCCAGAAATGAAAGAATGGTTTCTTCTCAATCGGATTTGCGGATATTGAGGATATGTCTCCGTACACCAAGGTGAATAGAACGCTATCCATGTTTCTTCGCGTCTTACAGAATCCTACCTGATTCGCTGGAATGACGCATCTTCTTTCGCAGGTTCCACATCGCACTTGGTCATTGGGGAGATTCTCATAGAATCTTGATCTTCTGACAGTGGGTGATCTCGCTGCTTTCAACATATCTTCCCCGGATAGCCGTGCGCGCTCATCAACACACTTTGCTTCTATACATCATATCCTGCCGAACGTCATAATGCTTATGAGCGGTCGGCGATAAGCCACGTAGAATCCTCTCAAGGTTCAACAAGTTGATTGATTGGGAAAGGAACAGGAACATTCTGAATGACGTCTTCTCGGCCATAGGCAGAACACCTCTCGTCAGGCTGACATCTATCCCCAAGACGAAAGGGGTCTCTGCTGATATCTTAGTTAAGCTTGAGTTTACGAATCCGACTGGAAGCCTGAAGGATCGAATATACCATGAGATGGTAAGTAAGGCGATTAGTCGTGGAGATCTCAAACTAGGAATGGAGATTATTGAGGCTTCAACGGGGAATGCGGGCATATCATGCGCCTTCGTCGGGACAGCGCTTGGCTTCAGAGTTACAATAGTCATGCCAGAGGGCATGAGCCAAGAACGAATGAAAATCATCCGCGCTTACGGAGGAAACATCATTACGACACCGGGCGGAGAGAGTGATGTTGATCTGTGCATCAGGAAGATAGAGGAACTCAAGAGAACCTCGCCCGGCAAGTACTGGGAGCCAAGCCAATTCTCAAACCCAGACAATGTGAACGCCCACTTCACCACGACTGGGCCGGAAATATGGGAGCAGACCCGTGGAAAAGTTGACTGCTTTCTGGCCTCTCAGGGAACCGGAGGAACCTTGACAGGGATCGGGAGATTCCTGAAGCAGAACAATTCGAACGTTCTGCTGTATGCGGTAGAGCCGAGTGAAGCTCCCATTCTCTCGAAGAGAAGGTGGGGAACTCATGAGATCGAAGGAATCGGCGACGGATTTGTTCCGCGCAATCTTGACCTCAGCATTCTAACAGGCATCATCACAACTTCATCAAATGAGTCAATTGAAATGACACGGGAGCTCTGCGTCAGTGAAGGCATATTCTGTGGTATTTCCTCCGGATGCAATGTTGCAGCGGCTGTGAAAGTTGCGAAGAGACATCCTGACCTCCAGACCATAGTGACAATGGTTAATGACACGGGGACACGATATTTCTCAACGAAGCTCTTTGGAGAGAAGAAGTCGCTGGAGATCCCGGATAGAGACCACCCGATTGATCCTTACACTGCAAAGCAACTGGATATGTATCAGGCTCGATGGGAGATAGTTGAGTGATCTGAACTGATTGAAGATCCTTGGTGGAACGGAACAATCTTATACCTTGATCCCTCCTGAGATTTGATTCAGATACAAGTTGAGTCTGCAGCAGCGATTTCTCGAAAAGGTTGACTCGCTTTCAGACGATCTTGTCAAGCTAACTCGCGACATGGTTCGTATACCAAGCGAAAATCCGCCAGGAAACGAAGTGGAAATCTCAGAGCTGGTCAAGGAGAAGCTGGCCTCTCTTGGATTTGATGTTGAGCTTGTTGAAGCTGCTCCGAAGAGAGTGAACACGCTTGGCATTCTACGAGGAAAGGGAGGAGGAAGTAACTTTCTCTTCAACGGTCACTACGACACTGTTCCAGTTGGCAATCTTGAGTTCTGGTCCGTTGACCCGTATGAGGGTGAGATCAAGAACGGTAGGATCTATGGGAGGGGTTCCGGTGACGAGAAGGGCGCAATCGCTTCGGCGATTATTGCGGCAAGGGCTCTAGGCGAGGTAGGGGCTCGCCTGAAGGGGAATTTCCTGATTCACGCGGTTGCAGACGAGGAGACTGGTTCGAAGTACGGTACGGGATACCTGATAGAGAAGGGGTACGAAAGCACCAAGAATGTAGACATGGCGGTTGTCGGTGAGGCATCGGTATACAACGGCAAGATCTACGCGAGGACAGCGGTCAGGGGGGTGCAGTGGATCAAGATAGTGGTCAAAGGAAAAGCGGTTCACGGCAGCCGGCCTCAGGAGGGAGTAAACGCTGTGCTTAACATGTGCAAGATCCTTCTCGCACTCAACGAACACAAGTTCACTGCTAAGCCTCATCCCTTGCTACCGGCACCCACCGTGGCTCCTGGAACGATCATAAGAGGCGGGGTAAAGGAGAATGTGATTCCTGAGCTCTGCGAGGCAACATGCGACATCCGCATCATTCCAGGCATGACAAGCGAAGGTGCCCTCCAGGAAGTCAGAGCCATCATTGATTCCTTGAAGAAAAAGGATCCCTCTATCAAGGCGGAGGTTACGCCTACTCACTGGTGGCCGCCCAGCGAAATCTCCACATCAGAAGATGTGTTCAAGATCGCGAAAAATGCGGTAAAGACTGTGGTGGGATATGAGTTGACGCCCAGAGGCTTCACCGGTTCCAATGACACATCTTGGTTGACTAACGTTGCTCGGATACCGGCGATGGCCTTTGGCCCAAGCGACAACTATATGTCGGGCGCTCATGGACCTGACGAATGGGTCTCCATCGACAAACTATTGGAATTTGCAAAGGTCTATGGCCTCATGGCCATGGAGGCATGTGGGCTACAGTAGCCAACATCTCTACAGTAACGATCAAGGCAAGCGAGACGCGCGTCTAGACCAAGTCTACCAGTAACTCATTGCGTTTAGGAAGAGCTCTTTGAGACTCGCTTCGTCCACTGGGCGCGGCGAGATCTTTGTAAGACGGTGCTGCGAGACCGTGCCCGCCACCAGTTTCTCCGCGTCATCGGGCCCAAAACCAACGGCACTCAGACCGCTAGGGATACGAGATTGACGCATCAGGTCAATAATGGCATCGGCAAGAATTTCTCCTGCGTCTTCCGGCTTCACGTTGGATGTGTCCACGCCCATTAGCTTGGCAGCGTTCAGATGACGCTCTGGGTTTACGCTTGCGGTGTATCTGAAGACTGCGGGAGCGTTCAAGATTACGGCCATGCCATGGGGAATCAGCGGGCGACCGCGTGGATATCCCTCAGGCACGTAGCTCCGAGCCATGCCCGACACTGGGTATGACATGGCGTGGGCAAGATGGACACCTGCATTTCCGAAGCCAATGCCTGCGAAGGTTGCGGCAAGCATCATCTGAGCACGTGCCTCATCGTCCGAAGGATCCTTAAGCGCTCGGGGAAGGTTCTTGGACACGATTTCGATTGCTCGCGTGGCCCATATGTCGCTGATCGGGTTGGCTCCTTGGTAGGCTGGTCGTAGACTGACATGTTCTGGTGCCTGACGCTTGTTGAAAGGAAGTGCCGTGTACGATTCCAGCGCATGGCTCAGCACATCAAGACCAGTGCAAGCTGCTGCCATCCTCGGCAAGGTTCGCGTATTGTTCGGATCAACGATGCCCATGTCCGGGCGTAGGGCGCGGTGAGCAATGCCTGTCTTGGCATGCATCTCCAATAGGTCGAAGATTGCTACCCCTGTGGTCTCGCTTCCTGTGCCAGCCGTGGTCGGCACCGCAATCATAGGTCTCAGGCGCCCCGGTATGGGTTGGCCTTTGCCGATTGGCGGATTTACGTAGGTTAGGAAATCGGCTGGATAGGTGGCGTAAAGGTTGGCTGCCTTCGCCGTGTCGATGCTTGAACCTCCGCCCACTGCGACATATCCATCAAATCGGCCTTCCGCGGCGAACCTAATGCCTTCTTTGAAGGAGACATCGGTTGGTTCGATACGTACAGCATCAAAGACAACCGCTTCGATTCCTTCTCTGCGCAACGCGTCTAAGGCAATGGATACGGGTTCGCCTCTTACCAGATTCGGGTCTGTCACAACCATTACTCGCTTGGAGCCTAGGCGTTTCATGTCGTGGCCGACTTCGTGCGTGGCTCCAAGGCCAAATTTGATGCTGGACGTGTCAAGCGTGAAAACCTTTTCGAAGGCCATCATCTCAACTCCTGCTTTGAACCAACTCCACCACGATATTGCCGGTCAATCAGATATCTAACCTGATACACTCCGTCCTCAACCTCCTGTATCTTCTGCAAGGAGACGCGCATATCGTTCAAACGTTCCAGTTCGAAGATCATGTCCTCGAAGTAGTCGTTGACTCCACACGATCGACAAAACGGTCCACTATACTCCAACATGAATGCCTCACCAGAGGTCTCAACTATTCTCGCTACTGCTTCCGGGCTTCGATACCTGTTGTATTCCTTCACAGCCTTCTCCAGCACAGATCTCAACTGTCCACTCATTCAGTAACCCCGCGATCATCCTTCCTTACTATTCTGCGATACTCTTGGTCAAAGAAAAATGTGATTAGACCGGACGGCGTACCAGTAGGAACGATAGGGAGTTGGTGTCAGAATGGCAAAACTCTACGACCTAGCGATCATGGGCGGAAGGATTATTGATGGTGCTGGAAATCTTTGGTTCAACGCAGACGTGGCCTTCAAAGGTGAAAGAATAACCAAGATTGGAAGGGTGGACCCGAGCAAAGCCAAGAGAACGATTGACGCGACGAACAGAATTGTTTCTCCCGGTTTCATCGATGTCCATAGCCACTCGGACTTCAGTTTGATCTTTGATCCTCGAGCCGAAAGCACAATCAAGCAAGGAATAACGACGCTTGTTGTAGGACAGTGCGGCATGAGCCTTGCACCGATAAACCGCAAGTTCGAGAAGCTACTACGCCGCTATGCTGCCCCGTTTGTTCCAGATTCAGACATAAAGCTCCCATGGACCACGTTCAAGCAGTACTTGGCGAAGATGCAGCGACTGCGAAGCACAAGCAATGCAGCTCACTTGGTGGGCCATGGAACTGTTCGCATTGCAGCGATGGGTTTCGCTGATAGAGAGCCAAACCGCAGGGAACTTGAGGACATGAAGGCTATGGTGGCCGAGGCTATGAAAGCGGGAGCGGTTGGCATGTCAACCGGGCTCATCTATCCTCCCGGGGTGTTCTCCAAGACCAAGGAACTGATCGAGTTAACGCGAGAAGTAGCCAAAAGTGGCGGCACATATTTCTCGCACATTCGAGGCGAAGGCCTCACACTCATCAAAGCCGTCAAAGAAGCCGTAGAGATCGGGGAGAGGGCTGGAACACCGGTACACATTAGCCACCATAAGGCAGCTGGCCGCCGAGTCTGGGGAAAACTGAAGGAGACTCTGAAATTGATGGAGGAGGCCAGAAAGCGAGGAGTAGATGTAACCTATGATCAGTATCCATACGTAGCGGGCATGACCTCGCTCGCAACAATGCTACCGCCTTGGGTTCATGAGGGCGGAATGGATAGGCTTCTGGAACGGATACGGGACGACGAGACATGGTCAGAGATTCGTAAGGAAATGGAGGCTGGGACACCGGAAAGGGAGAATATGTTGGATGAGGCGGGTTGGGAGAGAATAGTGGTGTCTTCCGTGAAGTCGCGGGCTCTGAAGCAGGTTGAGGGGAAGAATCTTGCAGAGATATCGAAGCTGCTTGGGAAGCTTGATGAGTTTACGGCGTTGCGTGATCTGCTTCTGGAGGATCGTGGTGGAGCCACGATGATCATGTTCTCTATGGATGAGGGGGATGTGGAGTATGCTATGATGGGCCGTTATCATATGGTTGGTACGGACGCCTGGTCGGTTTCCCCCACGGGTCCTTTGTCGTCAGGCAAACCTCATCCCAGATTCTATGGAACCTATCCACGCGTTCTCGGGCAATATGTGCGAGGCAGGCACATCCTTGAGCTTGAGGATGCTGTAAGGCGAATGACATCTCTCCCAGCTCAACGCGTTGGATTGAAGAATCGAGGAATACTCAAGGAAGGGTTCTTCGCGGATGTGGTATTGTTTGATGCGGAGAAGGTTATTGACAAGGCAACCTTTGAGCAACCTGCGCAATTCCCAGAGGGCATAGATACGGTGATTGTGAACGGCCAAATCGTTGTGGATTCTGGCGAACTGACCAAGACTCGACCTGGAAAGCTCCTACTCAGGAAGAACTAGTATCAGGTTCTCCTCAGCTATCCACGGCTTGCTGCAACTGAATCGTTTGCTGAACGGAGTCCTCATACTCGTTCAGTGATCTAGGTTCCACGGCTCTCTTCGATCCGTCCGCAAGAGCATCCGCAACCGCCTCAGACAGCTCTATTGTAGTAACTATAGGAATGTTGAACTCTACTGCCAGCCGTCTGATGAGGTACTCATCCTTTCTTCTGCTTCTGCTCCCTTCGGCCATCTCCTTTATGGATGGGATGTTTATGACCAGATCTATCTCTCTCTTCAGCAGATAGGTCAAAACATTAGGTTCCGTCTGATCCCTTATCTTGTTCAGAACCGTAACATCATGAAGACCACCTTTTCTGAGAGCGTCTGCGGTGTGTTCAGTCGCAAAGATTTTGAAGCCTGAATCCTCAAGTCTTTTCGCGACCTGGACGATTTCTTCTTTGGCTTGGGTGCCGACTGTGATAAGAATGGAGCCTTGCTTTGGTGGGACGGTGAACTCGGATGCCTCCAGAGCCTTCAGGAGAGAGTCTGATAGGTCATCGCCAATGCAGGCGACCTCCCCTGTGCTTACCATTTCGACGCCTAAGATCGGGTCGGCTCCTCCGAGTCTCATGAAACTGAACTGAGGTGCCTTGACGCTTACGTACGGGACCTGCCTGGGCACATCTATCTTCAGATCCTTCAGGGTCTTGCCCATCATGACTGATGTTGCCACATCGATCAGGTTGACGCCTACGGTTTTGCTTGTGTAAGGAAATGATCGCGATGCTCTAAGGTTACATTCTATCACGTACACTGTCCCGTTTTTGACCAGATATTGTATGTTGAATGAACTTCTTGCGGATAGGGCGCGCATTATCGAGCGCGTATACTCACGAATGGTTTCCACAGTTTTCTGCGGCAAGGTCTGTGTGGGAATAGACATCGTGGCATCTCCGCTGTGTACCCCTGCGTTCTCGACATGTTCTATCACCGCCCCTATGAGCACATCTTCTCCATCTGAGACACCGTCAACCTCTACCTCTCTGGCATCTTCCATGAATTCGGAGATAACTACTGGGTGCTCGGCGGAGAACCTAGCGGCTAGACGCAAGTAGCCTTCCAGCTCCTCCTCATCATGAGCAACCCTCATCGCAGAGCCTGACAGCACATAGCTAGGCCTAACAAGAACAGGGTAACCGATCTTCCTTGCGAAGAACTTCACATCATCCATTTTCGTGAATTTGCTCCATCTGGGCTGAGGAATGTTGAGATGGTCGAGAAGTGCGCTGAATTTGGAGCGGTCTTCTGCTCTGTCAATGCTTTCTGCACCTGCTCCGATCAATGTGACTCCTGCCCTAGCCAGCTTCATTGCAAGATTGTTCGGTGTCTGGCCGCCGACTCCTACGACCGCGCCCAGAGGTTTCTCGATCTCATAGATATCCAGTATTCGCTCCAGACTTAGCTCCTCGAAATACAGTTTATCCGACGTGTCATAGTCAGTTGAGACGGTTTCAGGGTTGCAGTTGATCATTATGGCTTCATCCATGCCGTGGTTCTTCAGCGCCCAGACGGTGTTGACGGCGCCCCAGTCGAATTCCACGCTCGATCCTATTCGGAAGACTCCTGATCCTAGCACAATCGCCTTCTTGCCTGGCCGGATCTCCACATCGCTCTCGGACCCGCCGTAGGTCAGGTAGAGATAGTTGGTTTTGGCAGGCCACTCCGCTGCCAAGGTGTCAATCTGCTTCACGACGGGAGTGATTTCATGCTCCTTTCTGAACTTCCGCACTGTCAACTCATCAGTTCCAGTGCAGCGGGCAATTTGTCGGTCTGAAAAGCCCAGCTTCTTTGCCTCTTGAACCAGTTGAGGCGCATCATTGTCTTCAAGCGAGGTCATAGCCAGCCGGCGCTCAAGACTCAGAATGTTCTTGATGCAATAGAGATACCATCGATCAATTCCGGTGAGCTTGTACAGCTCATCGATAGAGACGCCTTTACGTAAGGCTTCAACCAAGTCGAAGATTCGTTCATCAGTGGGATTGGCTAGGCTCTGCTTCAACTCATTCAAGGTTCTAGGTTTGTCCTCAGCAAGTCGTTCACCTGTAAGCCCCAAATCATTGACCTCGATCATTCGAACCGCTTTCTGCAACGCCTCTTCGAAGCATCTTCCGACGGCCATGACTTCTCCAACCGATTTCATCTGGGGGCCTAGGCTTCGGTCAATGCTTCTAAACTTCTGGAAGTCCCAACGAGGTATCTTCACAATGACATAGTCCAGAGCGGGCTCAAAGCAGGAAGTTGTAACCCCAGTGACCTTGTTTAGCAACTCAGGCAGCAAATACCCCATGGCAAGCTTGGCCGCGATGTAAGCGAGCGGATAACCTGTGGCTTTGCTGGCGAGTGCGGAGCTTCTAGACATGCGGGCATTGACTTCTATCGCTCTCACATCTTCGCTTGTGGGTTTCAAGGCCCATTGAATATTGCATTCGCCCACGATGCCTAGGCTCTGAATTGCCTTGATTGAGAGCGAGCGCAGAAGTTGATACTCGCGATTGTTTAAGGTCTGGGAAGGTGCGACAACTATCGAGTCGCCTGTGTGAACTCCCATCGGGTCAAAGTTCTCCATGTTGCAGACGGTGAGACAGTTGTTTGCTGAGTCACGCATGACCTCATACTCGATCTCCTTCCAATGCCCCAGATACTCCTCTATGAGAACCTGTTCAATCATACTATGGGCTAGCGCTCTTTCCACAATCTCGTTCAGCTCCCTCTGGTTCTTCGCTACACCGGAGCCCTTGCCTCCAAGGGTGTACGCAACCCTCACAATGACAGGGTAACCGATCTCCTCCGCAATCTTGGCCGCATCCCCCACCGAGGTCGCCGAGGCACTTCTTGGCACTGGGATATCTCCGCGAATCATGGCTTGACGAAAGAGTTCTCGATCTTCCGTGTCCTCAATAGCTCGTATAGGCGTCCCGAGTACCTTCACATCGTATCGCTCCAGTACTCCGGACTTGGCAAGTTTGACTCCACAGTTCAGTGCGGTTTGGCCGCCGAACCCGAGAAGAATAGCGTCAGGCTTCTCTCGTCTTATCACCTGCTCGACATAGTTCGGCGTTACCGGGAGAAGGTACACTTTTCCGCCTAGCTTGGGATCTGTTTGAATCGTCGCAATGTTCGGGTTGATCAGAACTGTTTCGATGCGCTCTTCGCGCAGAGCTTTCAGGGCTTGACTTCCTGAGTAGTCAAACTCGGCCGCCTCACCTATCTTTATCGCCCCACTTCCGAGCACAACAACCTTCCTGATCCACTCCAGCTTCGGCACCGCTATCTCCCTCCAAGCCCAAGAAATTGATCGAATAGGAATTCTGTGTCACGTGGTCCTGGGCTAGCTTCTGGGTGAAACTGGACTCCGAAGCATGGCCGCTTCAGATGCCTCACGCCTTCAACGGTCTTGTCGTTTGCGTTTAGAAACGATATTTCCAGTCCAGTCCCTTCCAATGATTCAGCGTTAACCGCGTAACCATGATTCTGCGTGGTAATGTAGCATCTGCTGGTCCTTGTGTCCAGAGCTGGCTGGTTCTGCGACCGATGCCCGTACTTCAACTTGTAGCACTTCGCCCCTTGGGAAAGGGCCAGTATTTGATTGCCCAGACAGATCCCCACCACAGACCTATCATCGTCAACTAGTCTGCGGACCGTTTCGATTGTAGAAACACAGAACTCTGGATCTCCCGGTCCATTGCTGACGATTACTACATCCGGTTTCTCTTCAAGCACCTCTTCAGCGGAGAAGTTGTATGGGACACGTGTCACTGTGAATTCTCTTTGGATGAGGGCGCGAAGTATTCCTGCCTTGACACCACAGTCAACAACCACTGCCTTCCTGTCTCTTTTCTTGCTGGAATAGGTTATTGGTTCATTGATGCTTACTGCTTGAACCAGATCGGTGGCATTTGGGTCAGGTATTCTGGTTGATTCTTCCCTCAGCTTGCCCAGATCAGGCTCTTCATCTTTCTCGCACACTTGAAGGATTCCAAGCATTACTCCTTTCTCTCGGAGCTTCTTGGTGAGTTGCCTTGTGTCGATTCCATGGATTCCTGGAATATTCTCTTCAAGGAGCCAATCGTTGAGGGTGCTGGAGGAGGCCCAGTGACTCGGCGTTTCACACAGATCGTGAATCACAAGTCCTCTCACTTTTATTCCGTCAGATTCAAACCATGTCGGCACTTCACGGGAAGTCTTCCTTCGGAGGGGTACCCCATAGTTCCCGACAAGAGGATAGGTTAGGCTTAGAATTTGGCCATTGTAAGATGGATCGGTCAATGCTTCGGTGTATCCGACCATGCCAGTCGAGAAGACGACCTCTCCTGTTGTTCTTGTGGTTGCACCAAAACCTTGGCCGAGGAAGAAAGAGCCGTCTTCCAGAACCAGAACCGCTTTCCTTTCCTTCCGACGGCTGACACGTACCTCCAATGAACCCTCCCTCAGGTAGTCATCCCCCTTCTTAAGCCTTAATGCGACGAACCGTGACATGATGCACAGTATCGATCCACCAGAGAGCGAAGCCTATCACTCGAATTCTGCAATCGATCAGTCTCTTTCGACAGCCAGCCATTCCATTGCTTCAAAGTTTGATTTCGTGTTTTCAATGCCCTTCTAACTTCCTTAGGCGCTGGTCCACCCTTCACACTGTGAGCCTTCACAACCTGCAACGGATCTATGCATGAATGGATGTCTTCTGCACTGATTTTCAGCTGGGTTCCGAGGACACGCTTCGATATAGGCTCAAGAAGCTCGGGCGTTGTGTCAGACAATCGCTGCTTCTGTTTCACATGCTCTTGAACCAGTGAACCTACAATTCTGTGTGCCATTCTGAAAGGAACCTGGTATTTTCTAGTGAGGAGATTAGCTAGCTCTGTCGATGTGGTGAAATCTAGCAAGTTGGATGAGACTGGGTTTATCTTCAGAAGTGGAAGCAGATCAGTCAGCATCGTCAAAGAGTTGGACATGCAGTCGACCGTGTCCCACAGTTTGGGCGTCATCTCCTGAAGATCCAGATTGTAACCTGAAGGAAGAGATTTCACAATCATTATCGCTGCTTGAAGATTCGCGGCAACATGACTCATTCTGGCCCGAACCACTTCGAGGACATCCGGATTCTTCTTCTGAGGCATAATGCTGCTGGTGGATGAGAATTCGTCGGGAAGATCAATCACTCCAAATGCAAGCGAGCTCCACAGAATCAGATCCTCTGACAGGCGAGCGAAATTCACGGCGAGAAGTGTGAGAGATGATAGGACTTCTAGCAAAAAATCTCTAGCGCCTACAGCATCGATAGAGTTCTCGATGAGACTAGTGAATCCGAGAAGTTCCGCCACTCTGTCTCTGTCTATTGGAAAACTCGTTGAGGCGAGAGCTGCTGCACCCATTGGACTCAAGTTCACTCTACGATACGACTCACTCAGTCTCTCAGTGTCCCTGTTGAAAGCATCGAAGAAAGAGACAAGGTAGTGTGCGAAGGTTATTGGCTGCGCTGGCTGTGTGTGAGTGTACCCAGGTGTCACGGTTTCAATATGCTTCTCTGCGAGAGCCAGAATTCTCTGCTGAACCTCCAGCAGTTGGGAAACCAGGCCTAATACATCGTCACGCAGTCTCATCCGAATGGCAGTCGCGACTTGGTCGTTTCTGCTCTTAGCAATGTGAAGATCGCCGCCGATCTCGGCGCCAGCAAATTTCGTGACTACTTCCTCGACGTACATGTGAACGTCTTCAGAATCCACCTTTGTGAGATCGACTGATACATTGACCCTGTTCAGCGCCCCAAGAAGTTTTGCAGCCTTGACATGGTCAATTATCTTACAGTCGGCTAACATTATGACGTGCGCTTTGTTGATATTCACAACACTGCCTAGAAGTCGTTGGTCTGCTGTAAGCGATGATACATAATCGACAATATTCTTCTTAGTGGAACCTAGTCTCGCGCCGCGAAGAAGCTTAGACAAGTCAGCTCATTTCCCGAAATTTAGTAGTCACCTATCGGATTACCACATCCATGAATTGTCGATCGATGCGAAGTCATTTGGACCCTTTCGCTTTGACAATGCTTGCGGCGGTGGTTGGCATTCCCCAGATTTCTATGAAGCCTTCGGACCACTTTTGATCGAAGGTTGTTTCAACATTGTAGGTCGCCAGATTCGCATCATAAAGCGATAATGGGGAGCTGCGAGAAACCACTGTTGCTGAGCCCTTGTAGAGTTTCAGTTTCACTTCTCCTGTGACCCTTTCTTGAGTCAGGTCGATGAACCCGTCGAGATCTTCTCGAAGCGGTTCCATCCAAAGACCTGCATAAACGAGAAACGCCCACTGAGCCTCAACCTGCTGCTTGAACTGTAACTCATGTCTTGTGAGAACCATCTTCTCAAGTTCCCTATGGGCTTCCAACAGGGCAAGGGCCGCGGGACACTCGTAACATTCTCTTGATTTGATGCCGACTAGTCTATCCTCCATGTGGTCAATGCGGCCAATTCCATGACTGCCTGCTTTCGCGTTCAGCTTCTGCACCAACTCCAGAGGGCTAGTCTTCGTTCCGTTCACAGTGATCGGGACGCCCTTCTCGAACCCTATAGAGACATATTCTGGCTCCGTGGGCGCCTTCTCTGGTGCCACCGTCCACTCATAGATATCTTCAGGCGGTTGCTCCGCTGGATCCTCCAAGATTCCGCATTCTATGGATCTTCCCCAGAGGTTTTGATCGATGCTGTACGGGCTGCTAAGGCTCACCGGGATCGGGATACGGTTCTTCTCAGCGTATTTGATTTCCTCATCTCTGGAGAGATTCCATTCCCTTATCGGGGCAATTATCTTCAGCTCAGGCGCCAACGCCTTGGCCGAAACATCGAACCGAACTTGGTCATTGCCCTTTCCAGTCGACCCGTGTGCCACAGCTTTCGCATCCTCCTTCCGGGCAACCTCTACGAGCTTCTTTACTATCAGAGGCCTGGCCAGAGCGGTGCTCAGCGGGTATTTCCCCATGTACAAAGCGTTCGCCTTCACTGCAGGGTGAATGTAGTCTTCAACGAACTCCTCTTTTGCGTCTATGGAATAGTGCCGAATGGCTCCCACAGCCTTTGAGTTCTTTTCAACCTTTCCTAGATCCTCCTGTTGACCAACGTCCACCGTCACCGTAACAACATCGGCACTGTATTTCTCTTGGATCCATCGTATCGCAACAGATGTGTCCAGCCCGCCCGAATATGCCAACACGACTTTTTCCTTCAAGGCATCACCGTTTTTGGGCGGCACTTGGCAAGGCGTTTATTATGACTTTCGGTCTAATCTGTCCAAGACTGGACAGGTTTGACTGGTCTCGGTCAAAGATTCATGGTTGCATATCGCGCGAGAGAGCACGCTATCTCACATCAAGAAGATCAGGTTATTTCGCGCTGATCGAGGAGTATAGGCTAGCGTGGGACGACTACTGGATCGCTCATCGTGACCGCAGAGCCAATTGTCAGCTTTCGACTGCGACAGTCGTGCCGTCTGGGGAATCTCTCAGGGAGATTCCCATCTTTCTCAGTCGCTCTCTTATCTCATCAGCCTTCTTCCAATCCCGCTGTTTTCTCGCTCTGTCCCTTTCCTCAATCAGGGCCTTCACTTGATCAGAGATCGCCAATTCCTCCTTCTCATGTTGGAAGAGTCCAAAGATCGCCCCCAGCTCGTTGATTGTGTCTAAGGCTGCTTGAGTGACTCTCTTTGATGATTTCAGATCTCCGACCCTGTTTCCGAGGCGAATGAGATCGTGGAAGCTGGCAAGAGCAATGGCGCTGTTGAAGTCATTGTCCATTCCCATCAAGTATTTCTCCTTTGCCTCAGCTATCTCCTCCAGCAATCTCTCCTCATCCGGGGATTCTCTGCAGGCATCGCTCCTGATCAGATTCCTCAATCGATCACGAGTTTCATAGATTCTTTCAAGGCCCGCCTCGGCTTGGCTCAGACCTTCATCCGAGAAGTCAACCGGGCGTCTGTAATGTGTGGAGAGAGCAAAAAGCCTGAACGATTCCGCGCTATGTCTCTTCAGAAGATCCCTAATCGTTATGAAGTTTCCGAGGGATTTGGACATCTTCAGCCCGTCGATGGTTAGGAAACCCGTGTGAATCCAGTACTTCGCAAATGGTTTCTTCCCAGTATATGACTCCGACTGAACAATCTCGTTTTCGTGATGTGGGAAGATAAGGTCTTTTGCGCCACCGTGGATGTCGAGTTGTGGCCCAAGATATTTCATTGACATGACCGAGCATTCCATGTGCCATCCGGGTCTACCGGTTCCCCATGGACTATCCCAGCCCGGCTCACCTTCGTCGGATCGCTTCCAGAGAGCGAAGTCGTGTGGACTTCTCTTCTTTCGGTCGATCTCTACTCTAGCGCCTGCCATCATCTGATCCAGACTCTGGTGGGATAGTTTTCCAAAATCCTGAATCTTGGTGACATCGAAGTATACATCCCCGTCCGCCACATAAGCGGCCTCCTTCTCTACTAGACCCTCTATCATGATGATGATGTCTTGAATGTGGTCTGAAACGCGAGGGAACTGATCGGCTGGCCTTAGGTTGAACTCCTCCATGTCTTCGAAGAAGGCTTGCTCAAACCTTTTCGAGAGGACCAGCGGATCCTCATTAGTTTCCTTGGCTCTGGCGATTATCTTGTCGTCAATGTCAGTAATGTTCACAACGTACGTGAGCTTGTAGCCCCTGTACTCTAGATAGCGAACTATAACGTCAAATGAAATGTAGGTCCGGGCATGACCTATGTGGCTGTAGTCGTAGACCGTCGGCCCGCAGACGTATACGCTGACCTTGCCTTTGCTAAAGGGTTCGAAAGGTTCCAGTCTTCCGGTCAACGTATTGTAGACTTGAAGAGGTAAGCCGCACCACCAGTCTAAGTGAACTCAGCGCCCAGTCAAGACTAACGCCCTAATGAAGTTTAATCCAGAAAACAAGTCGATAGCATCCCCGATCCACGGGGGTTTCTTTCCCTTCATATAGGAACTGACCGGGATCAATCCGCGCATGGTATGAGGTGCGCGATAGTTGCTTGAGGCTTGGCCGGCAGGTCGGATAGCGTGTTGCAAGGTGGTCGCTAGACATATTACTCAGAGTCTTTCCGTTCTTTAGAATTGCATGGTGAATGAGATGGATGTTCTTGAAGCAATTCGAACACGAAGAAGCATAAGGAAGTACGACCGAGCGCGGGATGTGGAGAATGAGAAGCTCCTA